>Ga0209593_10000447_pt1 | contig 19739 bp, 20 predicted proteins | sample PPLLaktember2015_3_FD_187260 | JGI IMG/M metagenome (GOLD analysis project Ga0209593, IMG submission 187260) | Freshwater sediment microbial communities from Prairie Pothole Lake near Jamestown, North Dakota, USA - PPLs Lake P7 Core (6) Depth... | ecosystem: Environmental > Aquatic > Freshwater...
TTTCGACACGTTTCGACACATATCGACACATATCGACACATATCGATCCGTCTCCTTGCGGCCGGGGTCACTCGCCGCCAGTGATACATTTATATACCCATCGTGGTTTTTCAAACCCCTATTGCCAGTGGAGCGGCGGCGGTATCGGCGGCGATCTGCTCTCTCGTGGTATCGGTTTATTGGGGTCGTTCGGTATAGAAACGAGATACCCACTTACAACATAATTATAGACCGAATAATATAAGTAAACCGACCACGTATCACATGGTATGGAGCCACCGATACAGGACTACCTCGATCAGTACAACCGGCCGGCGACGGTGAAGGGGAAGCTCACCGCGCTCTGCCGGTTTTTTGAAATGGTGAATAAGGCAGAGCATCCAAAACCAAACACCAAGATCGACCGGCCGAAGTACGAAGCATGGGCACGGGACTACCTCGCCCTGGTGCGGGCCGACCGCGAGCGGGCGATCAAGGATCTTACCAGGTTCTCGAACCACCTCGACACGTCGGCCGCGTGGACGCAGAGCGGGTATGTGAATACGGCCGTGCTCTGGTTGGAGCACCACAAGATCGAGCTCTCGCCGGGCGAACGGAAGAAGATCAACCGACGGGCGCAGCCGCGGCGTGCTGCATCGCAGAACGTACCACTTACACCAGAGATCATCGCGGAGATATTAGAGTACTCGACACCGGCGATGCGGGCGCTGATCATGGTCCTCGAAAGTACCGGGATGCGTCTCGGCGAGGCATTGCAGATCACCGTCGATGATCTCATCAAGGGCGAACCGCTCGGCATCAACATCCGCAAGGAATACACCAAGACAAAAGAGCGGCGGGTCGTGTTTGTCGGCAGCGAAGCGGAGCCGGTCCTCGACTCGTGGCTCAAACACCGCGAGACATATATCAGGAATAAGAAGGGCGACCGTCGATATCTCACGGATCCAGAAACCGACCGGCGCATCTTCCCGTTCAATGATAGCGCGGCGACCGAGATGTTTCAGAACGCGCTCGAACGGTGCGGGCGGCTCACCTGGGATCGGAACGTGCGCCGGACCGAGATCCACATGCACAGTTTTCGGAAGTATTTTAGAACGAATCTCGTAAAAGCCGGCGGCAACGCGATCGATATGGCCGAGAAATTGTTGGGGCACCGGGGATATCTTTCGGACAGCTATGTTGTCACCGACGACGAGGCTCTGCGAACGTTTTACGCGGGTGCTGAACATTTCTTGTGGATTAAGAAATCGAAGCCGATCAATGCCGCTGAGTTGAAGACCGTGCAGGACCACGCGGCAAAGCTCGAGGCCAAGGTTAAAGCGCTTGAGGCGCAAATGGAAGATCGGAAGATCGTCGTGGCAGAACTCACTACCGGGGATATCATCGCACTCAAAGCGGCGATCCGAGAAAACCGGATTTAAATTCAAACAATAATATAATTCTCTAATTATACAACGATAGCTATATATCTTATTAAGAATAAGAAGAAGATATGCAATCTTTGCAGAGCCCGGCGGGACGTTCGCATGTGCGATCTGGTTCCGGGGCGATGGCTTCAAGGGGGGTGAGCGGTCCGACTGCGAAACCTTCGGTTTTCGGCGGGGCCGTTTCACCTTAATAGGCTCTCTTTTCGTTCTTCTTTCATCAAAGAGCCAGCGGGCTCTTTTCACCGCGTATCGTCTCTGACTACATTTCGATGTAAAAGAGGCAAAATGACAAACAAAACATATACATGCCGCGTTTGCGGCTATACCTGGACATCCAGAAAGAAAGAAGGCGAGCCGCTCGCGTGCCCGCTCTGCAAAGCATACCGGATGCACCCTCGCGATCAGCGGGAGGCGGCACATGCAAACACCTGATCAGAAGAGCGTGCCCCACATACGCAGATCGAGTGTGGCGGGAGATCCGTTCTACGAACTCGCGGCCGAGCGGCTCAGGCAGCGCGGGGCGATAGTGATCATCGAAGATATACAGGGGGCGGCAGCGACATGATCGAAAAAGAAGTGCGGGCCACCGCCACGAGGCCCACAACAAACACCGCGTCAGCCGCCAGCACGACGATTGACAACCAGTATTCTACCCGCGGAATACAAAAAAGTATCGTTAAAATTGTATCGCATCGCAAGCGGCGGAACGCACCGGCAAAGAAGCGGAGCCGCGGATCCTGCGTCCTGACCTGCGAGTTCTGCCGCGGGACGTACCGGCGATGTCCGGCACAGGTTGCCAAGGGCTCGCGGTTCTGCTCAAAAGAATGCTATCTCTCGTGGAAGATGTGGCAGGCACGGAATAAGGTCGAGGTGCCGGCATGAACGAGGACGCGGCGGTTGCTATCGAGATGATCGCCCGATCCCTCGATGGGTTCGGCGTTCACATCGACATGTACGAAGTGGCGCCGGAAGTGCTGCGGTTGATCGAGGATGAAGGGGCGGACCCGACGGAAGTACAAAACATGATCGTGGACCAGATCCTCATCGAGCGCGGTGTTAAGCGCCCGTGGTGGGATGAGGGAAGCGACTTCGAGTCTCTCCCCGATATGATCGGCGATATTAACGGCGGGGGCTGCCGACAGAACCAAAAATATCGGCCGGAGATGTTTATCCTCACCGGGATCCTCGAGCTCGACGCCGACACCATCCAGGTGAGCGGGAGCGACGAGAAGATCCTCGCCGACGCTGCTAAATACAGGGCATTAGGAACGGCGCGGGACCGAGCGATAGCGGGCGCTGCTCGAAAGTTGGTCCGGGAGCGTCGAGCGCGGGGCGAGGTGCGACCATGAAGATCCCGATCGTCTGCCAGGGGTGCGTCTCGCGCAATCTCCGCGACGCATCTAAGTCGTTCTGGTGCTCGCTTTCTCAATCGTGGCGGCGGACCTGCGGACTGCACCGCGAGTACATGACGGCGGTGCGGCCATGAAGCGCGACCTATCGACGTGCGCCAGATGCACCTATGGGCTCGGCGGCCGGTGCGAGCAGTTCACCGTCATCATGAAATATCAGAACTACTCCGGGAGCGTCGAGATGATATCGGCGTTGCCGTTCCGTACGGCGATCCTGTTCTGCTCCGAGGGCGACGAGTGGCCGATGTACGGCGACTCCCAGGACGACGGGGGGTATTTCCTATGAGCCACCCTATCATGTGGCTCGAAGATCCGACGCGGTACTCCTACCTACGGCGAACGGGGTACACCACGTTTGGGCCGAGGTTCCCCGTCAAGGGAATGAAGAATAGAAAGGGGATGCTCGCCCGGCTTGTCGGTTACCAGCGGATCGGCGGCGTCCGCTATGGCGCGTATGATTGGATCTTTTTCTGGTTGAAATCACACGACCGCGACCTCGATCCGACCGGACCATATGCCGGACCGATGGGGGAGTACGGCGGCGGGATGCCGTGCGAAGCCGTCGATCCGCGGGCGCTCGTGGCGGGGGTGAAGGCGTGACAGAGATCCGTATAAACGCGGGCGCTTGCGTTTCGGGGGTAAAATGCCCGCTCTGTCATAACGAGACCGTTATCATTCCGACATTCTCCGGCGATTACGAGCGGATATGCTCGACGTGCAGGTATGGGTGGAATACCGACGATGCCGACATGGATGCGGGCCGGCTCGCTCATTACGAGTATCTGCTTGATGCCATAGGGGTGCGGCCATGACCGACGAGCCGATGTATCCACCGACGCCATCAAAGCGCATCTGGTATAAGGGCGAGATGCTGCCGTGGGATCAATACGTCGAGATAAAAAAAGCGGAAGGCCGACCGCTCTACTCACCGCCACCACCAGAGGCCGCGAAAACGGAGCCCGATACACCGAGCACCATGGTGGCTCAAGAACCACCGGCGCCACAGCCGCCGATCGAGACAATACGCGAAATAGAGAGAGAAAACCTCACATTGTCCGTGAAATTATCGCCGGATGTGTCCAAGGTGGCCGAGATGCCGGCCGGTGGCTTCCAAACGAGATGCGGCGAGCCGGTAAAAGATGCACCGTGTTTGTTTTGTACATCTCACGGTTGGAAAGGCCGCGTCTTTGTCCTGAAGGGCTCAGGGGATCGGGAATTGTTCTGCTTAGAATGCCTCCACACATGGGATAAGGACAATCCCGGCGGGCATTACTCGCTTCTCAATGGCGCAAAGAATCAAGATCCGGTGATCGCTCCTGAAAAATGTAGTGGTGCAGAGAATGCACCAAATGGTGCAGACACCCGGATGCCCGATGCCGCGAGACCGGCACCGAAGCCAACCGACGCGATGCGGGAGTATGTCGCGCTTCTCAAGAAGCCCGGCGAGACGATCGAGATCCGCTGCATCGAGAAGGGCGGCGCGATCCATTCCGGCTATTATCGGGATATCGATCGGCTCCTGCACGACCTCGAGGCGACCGATGCACGCGGCGATATCGGCGGCTGCTATCTTGTCATTAACGAGATAGACCCGGCGCTCTATGCACGGCGGGCGGATCGAATGGCGAAGCTCGGGCCGAAAGAATCCACGACCGCGGATGAGGTTGTCGTGCGCCGCCGGTGGATCCCGTTCGATATTGATCCGAAAGTGGCGGGAAAGAAGATCGCCGGCATCTCCGCGACCGACGAGGAGCACGACCGGGCGATCGCTAAGGCGTGGGAGATCCGCGAGTGGCTCATGGCCGATCTGGGTTTCCCGGATATGATCGTCACCGACAGCGGGAACGGCGCATACGTGGTGCTGCCGATCGACCTGGAGAATACACCGGAGACGCTCGAGCTGGTCGATCGGTGCTTCTCTACCCTTGAAGCCTTCAAGGGCGACGACTACACCGAGATCGACCGCACCAGTAAGAACGCCGCCCGGATATCAAAGCTCGTCGGGACCGTGGCGCGGAAGGGCGATAACACCGCAGAGCGCCCGCACCGGCGATCGCGGCTCCTGCACAAACCAACGACGATCGAGCCGGTGCCGCGGGAGAAGCTCGAGCGGCTCGCCAACATGATCCCGAAACCAGAACCGGCACCACAGCGTCCGATACACCAGGGCGGAGGAAAGATCGACCTTGAAGAGAAGCTCGCCGCGTGGGGTATCGGGTGGAAAGAGAAAAAGAATACGACGGCCGGGATGCTCTACGTGCTCGACGAGTGCCCTTTTTCAACGGCTCATAAGACCGGCGCGTATGCAATCCAGATGAACAGCGGCGCGGTGAAGGTTGCCTGCCAGCATGACACGTGCGGTGCGACGGATAACCGATGGGCCGAGCTTCGCGAGCGGTACGAAGGAAAGCGACCAGAGAAGCCGAAACCGCAAAAGGACGAAGAAAAAACCCTTGTGGCAAAATTACCACAAGGGTTTATTTCGGCCCCGATTGAAATAAAAGAACCACAAGACGGGCCGCAATCGAAGCACTATACCGACCTTGGCAACGGTTCGCGGTTCGTCTCCTACTACCGCGATGCCGCCCGGTACTGCACGGCGATGGATAAGTGGTTCCTCTGGGACGAGACGCGATGGCGGCAGGACGACACCGGCCGTATCTTTCTCATGGGGAAAGATGTTGTACGGTTCATGTACGCGCTGGTATCCGAGATCAAGGACGACGACGATCGGAAGGATGCCGCGAAGCTCGTTATAAAGTGCGAGTCTACCGGCCGTATCAAGAGTATGATCGAGCAGTCCGCGCCCGAGCTTGCCATCCGACCGGACGACCTCGACGCTCAGCCGCTTCTCTTCAACGTCGAGAACGGCACGATCAACCTCGCGGCGCCGGTAACCTTCCGCGAACACCGGCGCGAGGATATGATCTCCCAGATGGCGAACGTCGAGTATGATGCCGGTGCCGCGTGTCCGACGTGGGTACATCACATCGACACGATCTTTCAGAACGAAGCCGGTATCATCGCCGCGTTTAAGCGGCTCTGCGGATACGCGCTCCTCGGTGATAACCCGGCCGAGTTGATGATCTTTCTCTATGGTCCTGGCGGCGCGAACGGCAAGAGTAAAACAATGGAAGTGCTCGCGGCCATATGGGGTGACTATGCCAAGAACGCGGACCCGGAAACCTTCATGGTGAAGCGTGGCGGCACGGTCCGTACTGATGTCGCACGGCTCGCGAAGGCACGGCTCGTCACGTCGTCGGAAGGGGATAAGCGCGGGAAGCTCGCGGAGTCACTGGTAAAACGATGGGCGGGGCGGGATATGATCACCGCCCGGTTCCTCTTCCAGGAAGAATTTGAATTTCGTGCGACCTCGAAAGTATGGCTCGCCACCAACCATCTGCCGAAGGTCGAGAATCAGGATGAAGGGATATGGCGAAAGATCGCCGTGGTCCCGTTCGAGTACTCGATCCCAGAAGCCGATCGGGATCCGGCGATCGCGGAGAAGCTTCTCGCTGAGCGGGCGGGCATCCTCAACTGGTGTATCGACGGTCTCCGCGACTACTACACACTGGGCGGGCTCGCAATCCCCGCAAAGATGCAGACCGCAAAGAAGACATACAAAGAATCGCAGGACACCTTAAAGCGGTTCCTCGAGGACGAGACGGAAGAGAAGAAAGATGCCCGTGCATCCCGTGACGACCTCTATCATACCTATGAGGAATACATGGGCGATGATAAGGGGTTATCGCGGCGGGATTTTTTCGCGGCGATCCGGGCTCTCGGGTACGACGATACAAAATCAAACGGTGTGCGCTATGTGTCGGGTATCAGGTTGCTCCGGCAGCTCGATATCGAGAGTGCATCGGAAGGGCACAAGGGCACATAGATACGCTTTTTTTCAATTTACTTTTTTTTTCAATTTTACATACGCGAGATATGGAAACATGTGCCCTATGTGCCCTTGTGCCCTGTCCACACGGACCCGACACCACTCGCGCACCACGGGGAGATCGGCAATGGAAGAAGTAGACCTTCGGACCGAAGGTCTACTTCATGCGGCGAGACACAGACCTACCTTATCCGCCGCCGCGGCGAGGTTCCGTTTATATCTTGAATTGTTTAGCTAAGTATGAAAGAAAGCAAGCGGTGATGTTGCTCGGCGATAGATGTTTTTCTTTCCTCTTAAAACATAGTTAGTTACACTGTAATAGTGGCAAACTTCAACGAGAGAGAGGCCGACATTTTCTTATGGGATAGTTAGATGATACAATGCAAGCGGGGCCGTTGAGGGACGGGGGAGAGATGTATTTTCTTAGTGTACTCAATTAAGTAGAGTATCATCAGTCACATGTGTTGATTGACGGCAGAGAGATGTTTTCTTCTTATTTTCTTTTGCCATAACTAGGTAAAAATAGTGAAGGAGTAGTGCATGTGCTATCCGATAGATGTTTTTTTATCTGAGTACGGCTATTGGTTGCATATGCAACTATCACCACTTGCGGACCTACTCACGTATAGAACCACATGCCCGTATTGTGGGCACACGTGGATCGCGGTAGTGCCATCACCGCGGCGCTGCATCTCATGCAAACAGAAACTAACATGGCGAGGACACATGACAGCACCAGATGGGTATGAAGCGTTCTCAATGGGGCCGTGGGATCTCATTACGAAGGACCACGATACCGACCACCACGCAGAGCGCCGGCACGTCGAGGATAAGATCAAGGCATCGATCATAGTCTTTGCATCTATGTTGATTGATTGGGATTCGTTCAACCGACAGAAGGCCGACGATCAGGCACGCCGCGTGCAGGCACGGGAAGCCTATATCATGGGCCGGCTCAGGGACGGCGTGGCAACGCATCTCGTGCGTGCCACGCACGGCGAGTTCAGCAATATTCAACGGCATGAAGCCGAGGCGGTACTAAAGAAGGATCCGCTCTATAAGGGCTCGCACCTGCGATGGCTCCAGGAGCAGGGGATCCAGCACCGCGGGCCGGCTGAGTGGTTCGCCTGATTACCTGAGGGTATTTTATTCACTCTTTTTTATAGATAAAATATTATAGAAGTTTGAAGATAATACTTCTTAATGACCGTCAAAACAGTTAGAGTCAAGTCATACTTACGCAGAAAGCGCGGATCGTCGCGCAGGTATCGAGTTAAGTCGTTTACGCGGCGGCAGCACGTCAAAGAGGATACGCAATGATCGACGCATCGCCGCTCGGCCAGATGGTCGCGGCGTTCGCCGGCGGGATGATCCTGATCCTCTCCTGGTACTACGGGATCCGAAAGATCCGCCAGGGCCTCGCGCAGCGGAGGGGGCCGACATGACCGCCGCCGGATACGTCGGGTTCGCCGGGATCCTCTTCGTCGGGGGGCTGCTCTGGATTATTCTCGGCGTACCGATCAACGCCTACGGCGACCATATAGCCGAGCGGGTCGCGGACGGTGATGCATCAGTACAGACCGTCGAGGGATGGAATCTCATTGTCGGACTCTACCGCGTCGCCGTGCCGATCCTGATCATTCTCACCGCGATTTATTTTGGGCTGATCCGGGCAATCGAGAAAAAGGCGGAGGGCTATTACCCATGACCGACGCCGGAACGGTGATGAAAGGCGTGCTTATCGCGCTCGTCGGCACGTTCGCGTTTGTCAGCGTCTTTTTTCTCGGATCGACGGTATGGGATGAATGGCAGACCGGCATGGACGACGCCGGGCTCGCCGAGGATAAGGCGACGTGGTCGTACAGCCACGCGATAGGGTTCGGGAATCTGTTTTATTCCTCGTGCTTTTTCGGCGTGATCATGTCATGGGCCTATGGGTTCGTGTACGTCTACAAAACGCAAAATTACGACGCGTATGCAGGGGGGCGGTACTGATGGGTCGCGGCGAGCCCTTCGATGTGGGCATACTCCAACCAGAAGCTGATTACGCGGTCGCCGAGATCGCGATCCGGCCGGCGTCTCGAGTACCGTTTCTCCTCGCGGTATCGGCGATCCTGATCATCATCGCCGCGGTCTCGATCGGCGTCGTGGACGCGGGAGACATGGTGATCTCCTTTCCATTGAACGAGACGAGCGGGACCACCGCCACCGATGACACGGCGTACGGCAACGACGGCACGGTATCCGATCCGGTATGGGAACACGGCTATACCGATAATGCTCTCCGGCTCGACGGGAACGATACCTTCATCACCGTTCCCGATGCCGCATCGCTCGACCTCACGCAGACGGTCGTACTCTCGGCGTATGTCAATATGAGCGAGACGAACCGCACGCAGGGTATCATCTCCAAGGGCTCGTATGTCGTCGGCGTCGGCAGCGATAACCGGCCGTACTTCGAGATCATCAGTAACGCGACCGGGACGACGTGGATGAACGTCGGCGATCCGGGCAGCGACACGCGGATGCTCTGCTTCGCGGTATGGCGCGGAAGCCTTTTTGTGGGCACATACAATAACGGCGGGATTTATCGGTACGACGGCGGCGATACGTGGACCAGCATCGGCACGGTCGGACTCGGCCAAACCTACATAAAAGACCTCGCGGTGTACGGCGATACGCTCTATGCCGCGACCGGGGCGCTTAATGCCTCGGTTTTCAGATACGACGGCGGGGTGACGTGGACGCGGGTCGGCGTGGATCTCTGCGGCGCGAGCGGCGATTACGTAATCAAACTGGCGGTTTCCAACGACAAACTGTACGCCGGCACGATCGGCGATTCAAAAGTGTACGAGTACCAGAACGACGGCAGCACATGGACCGATGTCGGCACGCTCGGTGCGGGCGGCTATAACGTCGAAGCACTCGCGCCGTACAATAACACCCTCTACGGCGGACTGTCGGGCACCGGCCACGTCTACCGATGGACGCCCGGCACGACCACTTGGACGGATCTCGGCCAGATTGGATCGGAAACATTCGTGTACACGCTCGCGGAATGGCAGGGGAGACTCTACGCGGGCGGCCGCGGGGCCGGCACCGTCTACCGATACGACGGCGGGACGACGTGGACCTCAATCGGCGATCCCGACGGCGGCACGGATCTCGTTACCTACACCTACGAGCTGATCGCGCACAATAACGATTTATACGCCGCAACGGGCCGCAACTCTACGCTATTTCGCTATTCGGGATCCGGGACAGTATGGAGCACCTGCGGGAACGTCTCGGCGCTCTCCGATATTTACGGCTACGCGCTCGCGAGCTATAACGGCTCGATTTGGATGGGCACCGGCGACACGAGCGGCGTCGTGCTGCGGTACGGAAACGGTGCGAATGGGATCGGGGTCAATGCCACGATGCCGCTCGCAAATAACACCTGGTACAAGCTCACCGCGAGTTATAACGGCAGCGTGGCCGCGATATACGTCAATGACGTTTTAAACGGCTCCAAGACGATCGCGGGCCTCGCCGCCGGCACAAACACCCAGGCGCTCACCGTGGGAAAGCTCGCGGGCACGCCGATACCGGGTGAAGGAGAGACCTACTTTAAAGGGCTCATCGACGCTGTAAAACTGTTTAGCGGAACCAATGCTTCATTCACGGCCGATACCGGCGGCGGCGACGCACCGCTCTTGGTATCGTTCACGGATCAGAGTGTCGGCTATATGGTCGGATCGTGGAACTGGAGCTTCGGGGATGGCAACGTCTCCGCGCTCGAAAACCCGACATTCACGTTCAATATCCCCGGTGTCTATACGGTACAGCTGATCGCGACTGATTCGCTCACGACGCAGAGCGACACCGAAACGCGCATCGGGTACATCAACGTCACCGCACCGGCGGGCGGCGCTCCCGTGCCGCCGACGTGCGATTTTACCGCCGATGACGCCGCCGGCGACAGCCCGCACGCCGTACAGTTCACCGATACGAGCACCGCGGACGGCGCGAGCGCGTGGTATTGGATCTTCGGCGATGGCAACACGAGCGTACAAGAGGATCCGCTCTTTACCTATCGCCCCGCCGGGCTCTATACGGTGAACCATTCGGTGACGAACGCCAGCGGGACGGCATGGAAAAACGTCTCCAGTATGATTAACGTCTCGTGGTCGTCGGCCGCTCCCGTGCCGCCAACCGCGGCGTTCTCGGCGACGCCGACCGATGGCACGGATCCGCTCTCGGTGCAGTTCACCGATACGAGCATCGTCACCGATCCAACTGGGTGGATCTGGTACTTCGGCGACGGCAACGCCAGCGGATCGCAGAACCCGCTCTTTGTCTACAACATCCCTGGTATCTACACGGTGAATCATCGGGTACAGAACGCGAGCGGGAACGATTGGGAAAATAAGACCGCATATATCAACGTGCGGAATACGCCGCCGGTATCGGGCTTCACCGGCAGCAACCTCTCCGGCGATGCTCCGCTCGTGGTGAAGTTCACCGATAGCACCATCGGACTCAATGTCTCGTCGTGGTATTGGACCTTCGGCGACGGCAACACGTCCGTACTCGAGGATCCGCTCTTCACGTACACGATCAACGGCACATATACCGTCTCGCACCGGGCCACGAATGATGGCGGCTCCGATTGGGAGAATAAGACCGCATATATCACGGTCGGCGGGACCGTGCCGCCGACGCCGACGCCGACGACGACGATAAGCCACAAATACGCACGAGCGAAGGCAGCGCCCGGTACGGCCGTCGCGACGATCGATCCGGTGTACTTCGCGGCCATCGAATCGGCGTTCGGTGCGAACGATACAACGGTAAACGTCACCAACGCGACCGATATCCTGCCGGACGTTCTCGGCATCGGCCAGATCGTGTATGAGGTGTACGACGACGCGCTCGGCCCGGTCGCTATCGTGGTCATTTTCGGGATGGCGTTCATAATGGGCTCTATCATGACCGGCAGTACGGCGCTCCCGTCCGTCGGCGGGATCCTGGTATCGTGCTTCATATTGTACCGGCTACCGGAAGGGTATCACGCGGCGGCTATCGCGTGTCTCGTGGTCGCCGTCGGCGGCATGATCTACTGGCTCCTGAAGCGGAGGGAGTAAATTATGTTTGGACTGAAAAAATCCGACATTTACGACGCGGTAAAAAATGCCCTGATCACGGTCGCGATCATGATGGCCGTGGTCGTGCTCTCGGCACAGCCGGCCGCGGCAGCGTATGAGATTTCGCAGGCATGGGACGCGACGATCAGCGCGAGCGACGTATCAGCGACCGCGATCACCGCCGACGGCGGGATCGTCTATGCAGCGGCCGGGTCGAGCATCTACTCGTACAGCGCGAGCGGGCTATCGCGGTGGACCTATATCCACGACAGCACGATCGCAGGCATCGCGTGCGACGCCGGCGGCGATTATATCACGATCTGGGATGCCGGCGGCAACGTGACGCAGCTCGCCGACGTGGACCGATCGGCGCACTTCTCACAGGAGATCGACCCGGTGACGTACGGCACGCTCCGCAACGTCTCGGTATCGTCGTCGGGCGATGTGCTCGCGATCACGAACCTCGCGGCGTTCCTCTGGGATGCGACGGGCACGTACCGGGGATACTCGGCCGCACCGACGGGCGCGTTTCTCGACGGCGGTATCGCCGCGGACGGATCGTGGGCGGTCATTGGATTAGATGCGAGTACGACCGTGCGGCTCTACCGCGTCAATTCGACGACGACGGCGCTCGACGACACGCTCCGCAATGTATCCTGGGACTATACATGGGCCGCCGGATCCTATACGTACACGACGTCGGTATCGCACATCATCGACGGGTCCGCGCTCTCGGCGCCGGTCACCGATTACCAGATGGTTTATTGGATCGTGAACGGCACCGGCGCCAGCACCGGCAATAAACTTTATACCAATCTCAATATGTCTCAAGCCGATTTCGACGACGTGGCATTTTATGCCGGCGATTACTCCACGCTGCTCCCGTTCAACATCACCCGGTACAATACGACGTATGCACAGGCAATCGTCAAAATCCCAACGATAACCGACGCCGCGACGGGGGCGGTGTTCGTCGTCAAGATGGGAAACCCGACAGCGGCGAGCGTGTCCGTGCCGTATAGCTCCGTCACCGCGGTACAGATGACTAATACCATGATGGAAACCGCGACGACGAACTCGTCCGGTCACTGGTACGGCTATTGGAGATACACCGCCGGATCGACCTACGGATCGAGCGTCGCGTACCAGGCGTACCTCCCGCATCCGTCGTGGGGTACTGCGCCATACGGCACAAGTAAATCTGCCTATACATGGGCGTACCGGCCGGCAGGGAACGCCGGCGGCGTCGCGACCGGGTGGAAGCAGAAGGTTACACTCCCCGCGGGAACGTACCGGATCCTCGCCGACGTGAACGCGTCGGTCCTCGCCGTCGCCGGCATCGGCGTTCAGGCAGCGACGGCAGCGATCCGCATCGAGTCGCCGGTCGGCACGTACACGACCGTATGGGACCGCACGCACGCCACCGGCGCCGGCATCGCTCCGATCATCAATACGACGATGATCGCCGGCGGGGCAACCGTCAATATATCGATCGAAGCAGAGGCGAACAACGCCGACGCCGGCGGCATCACGAACGCTGAAATCCTCTGGGACAACCTCCGCATCCTTAAAGGCGTGCTCGGCGGCATCCCGACGGATGGCGCGTGGGGGTCAATCTCGCGAGGCGATCCGGTGCCGACGAGGATCCACTACGACACGCAGGCAGCCGTCACCGGCACGGTCGCCACGATTGACACGGCGCGGACGGGCGATGCCTTCGGCGTGCAGACGTCGAGCCGTACGTATGTCTACACGGTCGCCGCCACCGTGCCGGCCACCATGACCGCCGCGACGACGATCGCGAGCCCGTCGGCAGGCACGCCGAACGGCATCGTGCTCTCGACAGACGGCGGCATTATCGCAGAGATACGGGGGCTAACCGTCGATCTATACAGCCGCGACAGCTCATCGTCCCTCGGCCAGTATGTCGCCGGCGGGACGTTCTCGACCCTCGGCATCACGGCAAACGGATTGTACGCCTTCGCTGGTGGATCGGACGGATTAGCATATTTCTTCGATAAATTCAGCACGTCGAGCTATGAATTATTGGAAGTCTCCGACACCGGCGATCCGGTCCTCGTGGGCGCGATCGACCTATCAGGTGCCGGCATCATCGTCGGTCGGTCGGCCGGCGCTCTCGAGTACTACGCCATAAGCCGGGTCGTGCCGACGACAGGCGAACCGCAATTCGCGCCGAATCAGGTGAGGTTTTACATTAAGACCGCGCTCGGCGCACCGATTGAAGGCGCGACCGTCACCGCTCAGGGCATGAACACGACCGCCGGGGATCTCGCATGGCTGTACCAGCTCCTCGGCATTTCGTACGACGAGACGCCGATCCTCAACGCCAGTATGTCAGGTGTCACCGGATCGGACGGGTCGATCGCGTTCGTCATGGATCCGACCGTCTACTACACGATCGACGTCAATAAGACGGGCTCGATCGACACGACGATGTCCGTGTATCCGAGCGACACCGAGTATGTGATATACGCCGGATCGTTCGGGTTCTTCGAGGGCGGCGGACCGGGGGAGCTCGGCGAGGTCAATGTATCCTGCGATAGCTATAAGATCAACGGCACGCACGGCCGCATCACGCTCCGGTACAACGACACGACGGAAACCACGGTATCGGTCGCGATATTCGTCAATCAGACGAATAAGACGGTACAGGGCGCACCACAGACCACGCTAACGAGCGCGACGGTCGGGGCCGTCGATAGCTTTAGCCAGGTGTTTGACGTCGGCAACCTCGCCGCCGGCGGGTCTATGTTCGTCATCGTGAACGCGACCGTCGGCGACTACGACGATCCGATCCTGCGAACGTTCGCGGTCACATTCGAGCCGGAAATGAACACGATGGGCGGACTGCCGGAGGCATGGATGCCGTACCTCGGCACGTTCTGTATCCTCTTCGGGATGCTCGTCTTTACTCAGACGACGCGGGAAATAGGCTGCATTGTCACCTGTTTTATCGCGGCGATCTGCGAGTACGGGCTCGGCTGGTTTAATGATTTCGAGCCGGGATTTTCGCTCTGTTTTGTCTTCGCGGTGCTCGTCAGCGTCGCGGTGATCTGGGCGAACCGCTCAAGGAGTGTGAGTTAAATGAAATTGTACGACATTTTTCTCTTCATCCTGATTATCGGCGCGGTATCTGAGGGCTTCAACACGTCGGGCATGTTCGACGTCACCGTACCGACGAGCCGGACCGCGCTCGACGGTACGCAGGTCGTCGAGGTCAGCGAGGCGGTGGAGAACGAAGGCATCAACGCGTTTACCGCCGTCTCCCTGCTTCTCCTCATGATCCGGATGTTGATCGCGGCGTTCATCGCCGTGTGTACGATCATACCGCTTGGTATGTCGTGGGGGTTCCCGGCGTGGGCTCTTCTCATGATCCAGGTTCCCATATGGGGCGTCGAAATGTTCGGATTCTACCAGCTCGTCACCGGCCATACTGCCGGCGGCATGGAGTGAGATCGGGTATGAAGATTGAAACCAATATGTCTGACAAGCGCCTGCGGGCCATGCTCGCGGGCGCCGGCGTGGATACCGAAGTGTTCGACGTTCACGCGCACATCGATCGGAAGCTCACGTATCGCGAGAACAAGGCGAACCTTAAGAAGCTCGCCAAGGTATCGACCGCCTCAGGCGTCACCAGGCACGCACAGCGATACCAGCGGGCGACGCGGAAGGACGATCCGTTCTACCAGCTCCCGCTTACCGGCGGCAGCCTCGCGGCGGATAAGAAACGCCGTGCCAAGTTGCCCGGTAAACGAGTATCGAAGAGCGGAAAGAAGTACACCGAACGGAGACGAAACAGATCGGATCGATGGCCGCATCTGGGGTTCTGATCTATGGCGTACTCTCTCCCGGCTAAGGGCTCGACCACGAGCGCGAAGATCCAGCGGTCGCAGGAACTCGCCGCGAAACACCAGGCGACGCGGGCCGCGGCCGGCCGGCTCGGCGTCAAGGTCGGCAACCGGACGCGGCCGGCGACGGATATCCTGGAATTCGAGCGCCGACAGATCCGCCGCCGCGACGCGGGGGCAACACTCAACGAAACGCGGGCACGAGCACAGGAGAAAAAACTCGACGAGTACCTCTCGACCGAACCGGGATACCAGGCGAAAGAAGAGCAGGACGTCTCCGCACAGGCCCAATGGAAGAGTCTCGGCGGGAAGGCGGACAGCTCGAAAGAGAGCGCGACGTACTGGCGGCGCGAACAGATCGCGACCGCGATGGGGATCCCGTCGTGGCAGATCGAGCAGGAGCGCCGCGAGTTCAACACAACGCCGCTCATGAACGAGGCTGCAGTCATTGCCAGTGACAACGCCGATATCGCAAAAGAGAACAAGCGCATCGAGACGATCAACCGCGGCATCGAAACGTTCAACAGGTTCAACGAAGGGCTCGCCGCCGTGATGAAACCGGCCAGTGTGATGGCGGGGTTCGAGGCACAGCGGGCCGAGTTTAACCGGCTCGCGACGCTCGCGGATGTTGGATCGGGGCTCCTCTCCGGCCGTCTCGACGTGCAGGACGGGAAGCTCGTGGAGCGGCAGGCCACGGTGGCAGCGGCGGCAGACGGTCGATCCGATACCGACCGCGGCCTCTCAAACATGATCAAGACTGCCATACCAGGGATCGAAGAGAAGATCGATCCGGCGGCACGCCTCGCGCTCAGCTTCTCGCCGATGGGCGGGTTCATGAGCGCACAGCAGCAGGCACTTAATGCGCTCAAAAAACAGACGGGACTAGGGATACCGTCGGCGCAGGATATCGCGGTGCTCCAGTATCAGGACGTGATCGACCGGCCGGCAACCGCCGCGACGTATGCAGCCGTCGCGTTCGCTCTCCCTGGCGTCGCCGGCGGTCTGGGGTGGCTCGGCCGTGCGATCGGCATCACCGGACGGATCGCGAAGGTTCCCGGCGCGGCGTTCGCCCTGGATACATCGATCAAGACGGGCGCGGCGGTCATCGGCACGGTGTATGCACAGGATATCGCTAAGCGGGTTACGAAAGGCGCGATCCCTCTAAATCTTGAATGGAAAAACGACCGGCTCTGGCAGGGCGACCTCGCGAAGCTCCCGCCGGTCGGTGTGATGGCGACCGAAGCACGAAAGATCGTAAATACCGAGATCATGCCGGGCGTCGTCGGGCTCATGGCCGGTATATATGCATGGCCGAAGGGGATCGGCTACCTGCGCACGCACCGGGCGACGGATATAGATATCCGCGGTATTGGGTATGATGTCGATCCGGGGTTCGCGATATCGCAGCGGATCACGGGGCGCAGCCTCGCGGCGTCGTTCAAGAAGGGCACGCTCATCCCGACACCGGATCGGATGAGCCTTACACCTAAAGTTCCATACGTGCCCAAAATGGCACGACTACCGACCGACGCGCCCGGTGATATCATCTTATGGACGGGGTGGGAGCAGACTCCGATACCGTCGAAATTGACAGGGCGGTTCTCGCTCAAAGCCGGCGGGTCGTCAGAGGTCGAAGGCATGTACGGCGCGAGTACCGCCATGTCATACTTTACACACTTGGAGCGGACCGCTGCACCGAAGCTGATCGGGATGGATCTCCCGATCGCGAATCTCGATCCGGCGATCCTACACACTAAGGTATCGGCGCTCGGCACGGTGCCGGCCGCGTATTCGCGTATGGCAGCACAGCACGGGCCTGTAAAAAAAGCCGGCTATCGGTTGATGAATAAATGGCTAGAGCAAAACGCCCGGCCGGGCGTGGCGTATATGCCGATGGCTAAGTCGGAATATGAATCGGTAATTCCTAGTACCGGCCAGCTCGGCGACTTCAAGCGGCAATTTTATACGAAGATTGGCGGGGTCCGCGTGCCGATCATTCAGACGCGGGCGTACAGCGGATACTCGTACTCGAGGGGCGATCCGGGCGTCATTAATCTGAGTTCGTTGGGCCTCGCGTCGTCGGCCGCCAAATTGTTCGGGTCGTCGTATGTGCCGGCCACGAAGGCATCGCCGTCTCGTGTCTCGCGACAGTCATACGTTGGGCGGTCGTTTTCTCTCCCGAAGAGCGGCCGGCTATCCGAACGGTCGTATCTACCGCGGTCGTTTTCGGGGTACTCAAAAGTAAGCAGCAAAGACATTTCAAAAACATCTTATACCCAAATATCTAAAATGTCGTACATGCCGCCATCGTCGGGGAGATATCGATCGCCGTCGATACCATCGGCTCCTCGATATAAACCGCCGTCCGTGCCGACGATACCGCGGTATTCGCCGGGTCCGACGTACATACCGCCGCCGATACCGGGCATTGGACGCGGGACGGGGATCCGCCGGCGTCGTGGCTCGCGGGCGGGTTGGTGGTCGATAGCGAACTACATACCGGAGTGGTGAAACATGAAACAATGGCATCTCCAACTCTTCGATCTTCTTACGTTGATCGTGGTCGGCGTCGGCGGCTATGATTTCGGCATGGCCTACAACCTGGGATCGCCGTGGATCGCGGTATTCTTTTTCTGGTTCGTGGGGTTCGCGGCGTTCACAATGATGCGGCGGCAGATCGTCTCGAAGTACGGGCCGGTCGTCGATGCTCATGGGGCGATCGTCCAATGAGTACGCCAGGGTTCGCCGACGTGGCCGATATCCGTCTCAATTTTTCGATCGTGAAGGAGAACGATATCAACGATGAACTCGACCGTCTCGCCACAGCGATCGCGACGAAGTATCATCGCGAGGTGCGGATCGTGATCCGGGGGCGGCTGCGATGAGACTTGCGTTCGTCCCGCTCGTCTTCCTGCTCTTCGTGGTCGCGCTCGTGCTCAGCTTCTCGATCAATATCTTCGGCTCAGCTGAGGTTGCCGCGAACATGACGGAGAACAGCACATATATCGAGGAGTACGAAGCGGTGACGAACCTAGAACACGCCTTCACCTCAGAAGTGCAGGTGATAGGGTTCCTTGTGGTCCTCGGCGGGGTGCTGATCCTTGGCTATATCTTCCTGCGATAGGCGCGGGTTCCGTTTTCGCGTCCGGCGGATATGTCCGAACGTGCGGATCGGTCCGCTGGCATCGGCCGTCTGCAATCTATCGCACCTCGACCCGGAGAGTGTGTGCCCGCACATGGACGACGACAGCATCGCGTGCGGGGTGAAGCAGGACATCCGGGCGTTTGCTCGCGCTGGTGGCGGGAAGGACACATACCGCGTGGCGTGGATGATGGCACGACGCCGCCGCGATAGTGCAGGCACGTAGATAGGGGTTCCTTCGCTTTTTTCGTGCGTGGTCGATACTTTACCCGTCCGACCTTCATAGAAGCCAACAGAACGCGTATAGCGAGGTCGTTTATATACTCACTTAAGGTCTCCAGATTTCTGGATACCTTTGCCACATCTCCCGCGTGCGTGGGGGTCTATGTTATTTGCCCATCAAAACAAAGTCCCCAGAATGAGGACATTGTCAAAGGAAGGACCAATGAGGTTGTTGCAGAACAACTAAACATCAGCAAAAACACAGTTGAGCAAAGTGGCGATACCATCTCCCGCGGCCGTGGGGTCACTCATCAAGGATTAGTGATTGGTGATCGAGGACCAGATATGCCTGGACCTGCACCCTGGACCTGCACGCGGTTCACGATGTTCCTCGCGAACGGGCTCGGCAATCGCAGCATCGGACTGAGACTGGGACTGGGACTGGGACTGGGACATCATCTCCCGCGGCCGTGGGGTCACTCGGTTTATACACGTTTCGACACGTTTCGACACATATCGACACATATCGACACATATCGACACATATCGACACATATCGATCCGTCTCCTTGCGGCCGGGGTCACTCGCCGCCAGTGATACATTTATATACCCATCGTGGTTTTTCAAACCCCTATTGCCAGTGGAGCGGCG
>Ga0209593_10000450_pt1 | contig 19689 bp, 19 predicted proteins | sample PPLLaktember2015_3_FD_187260 | JGI IMG/M metagenome (GOLD analysis project Ga0209593, IMG submission 187260) | Freshwater sediment microbial communities from Prairie Pothole Lake near Jamestown, North Dakota, USA - PPLs Lake P7 Core (6) Depth... | ecosystem: Environmental > Aquatic > Freshwater...
TACCCCGGTGACTACGATTAAACCCGTTGAAACCATTACCCCGGTGACTACGATTAAACCCGTCGAAACCATTACCCCGGTGACTACGATTAAACCCGTCGAAACCATTACCCCTGTGATGACTGTCAAACCCGTTGAAACCGTCGCTCCCATCGATGTCGTGAAACCCTTTAAAGCCGCTGTTACTCTCACGGATATTAAAGGGATCACCCAGGGCTATGCCGCAAAATTAACCAAAGCCGGGATAAAAGATCCCAAAGCTCTTGCTAAAGCCACACCGGAGAATGTCGCCAAAATACTGGGTTTAAGGGGCACTACCAGGGCAGAAGCTTTTATTGATGAAGCAAAAAAACGGGTGAAATAACAACTGCGAATCCATATCCATAAACACAAAGAATGAATAAAGCGATATTTATCGGTTTAAATGCCCTGGGGGATACATTGTGTACCACTCCCATAATCCGTTCCTTTAAGAAAATGAATCCCCGCACGTTTGTGGTTTATATCCTGCAGAATTCTCCTTTTTGCAGGGTCCTGGAAGGAAACCCCCATATCGATTACATCCTGTACAATGAACACATGTATGTACACGGGTTAAAAAATTTCACCCGGGAATGGCTGCTTACTCTCCCCCTCGATATCACTGGAGTCACAGCCCTCTATCATTTCGACATGCCCAGCGTCTCCTTGAAGCCTGGGAGTGCAGACCGTCATCTCGCCGAGGGCTTTTCAGAGTTATTGAAGATTCCCATCGATTCCACTTATCCCGATGTAGTGATCACGTCCGGGGAACGCAAACTGGCCAAACACTTTGTACGGAAACCCTATTTTGTCTTAAGCTTCCACTCCCTGTGCAATCCTATTTTACCCGGTCATAAATCCGGGTTAAAGGATTGGAACATGGAAAACTGGTTTGAGCTGGCCGGGCGTCTTCACTCGTTGGGGGATTATGATGTAATCGCTGTCGGGGCCGAACGGGATACGCAGGTGATTTCCCCTCTTTTTAGAAACCTGTATGGGCTCCCCATTAAAGTGACCGCTGCACTGCTCCAGGAAGCCGCCTGCGTCATTACGTTGGAAAACGGCGTGGGCCACCTTTGTGCAGCGGCTAAAGCCCCCCATGTGGTCTTGTTCCCTGAAAATATTCCCCGCCCCTTTGTGGATTACCCTGGAATTCCCCGCCGTCACGTGATTTTCAAAAACCTCCAAAACATCCGGTGCGATGAAGTCATGGAGGCTGTACAAACCGTCTTAAGTTCGTAAACCCTCCCATGAAAAAAGTTCTCTTGTTGAATATGCCTTTTTGTACGCTGACCACCCCCGCTGTAGGTATCGGTATTTTAAAAAGTTACCTTACACAGCGCGGCATTTCCTGCGATATCGCTTATCCCAATATCCTTTTCGCCCAATCCGAAGGAATCGACTTTTACAACTTTATCGACGACACCATTGGGATGAAGATGTTTCCAGGTGATTGGCTCTTTGCCCGGTATTTGTTCGGGGATAGCCCGGATGATGAGGTTTATTTGAATACGCTCCGCAGTATTACCGATGAAAGTCACAGCGCGTTTATACAGCGCGTATCCGACCCCAAGTCCCTGGTTCAACGTTTTTTCAGCCGCCTTCTCTCAGTCCTGGATATATCCCAATACAGTATTGTCGGTTTTACCACCACGTTCCAGCAGAACATGGCATCCATTGCTTTCGCTCATTTAATCAAGAGCATGTATCCCCATATTGCCATCGTATTCGGCGGCGGCAACTGCGAAGACATCATGGGTTTAGAATTGCACCGCAGTTTTTCCTGGATCGATTATGTTTGCGGCGGCGAAGCAGATACCAGCTTTCCCCCTTTAGTGGAGGCCATTTTCGAAGAAAAGCCCGTCGATAGCATTAAAGGCATCGTTTACCGCAAGGATGGAAATTCGATCTTTACCGGACCTCCCTCCCTCGTGGAAAACCTCGATGAAGTTCCGGTTCCCGATTATGACGATTATTTTCTTTCCTTGGAACAAAGTTCGCTGTCTTCCTTTTTTTCACCCCTGATCCCAATCCAGAGCGCGCGGGGGTGTTGGTGGGGTCAAAAAAGCACGTGCCGTTTTTGCGGTCTGAACGGCGATTCCCTCAAATTCCGCAGTAAAAGCGCTCTGCACCTTTTGGAAGAACTCCGATACCTGAACCGTCGCCACCATGTGAACTCCTTTGAAGCCGTCGATAACATAATGGATATGAACTATTTTAGAACTCTTCTCCCCCTCCTGAAAGAAGAAAACCCCCGTATTTCGATTTTTTACGAAGTCAAAAGCAATCTTAATAAAGACCAGGTCAAACTCCTGAAAGAAGCGGGCGTCAATGCCATTCAACCCGGGGTTGAGAGCCTCAATACCCATGTCCTGGATTTGATGAAAAAAGGAGTTACGTCTTTGCAAAATATCCAGATGCTCAAATGGTGCCAGCAATTTGGGGTCGATCCCAAATGGAATTTGTTGTACGGGTTCCCCGGGGAAACACCGGAAGATTACGAAAAATTGCATGAAACTATCGATTCCATCAACCATCTCCCTCCTCCCGTCAAGTGCGGTTCGTTTCGTTTGGACCGTTTCAGCCCTTTTTTTAGAGATTCTTCCGATTATGGTCTTGTGGATGTGCGGCCTTTCGAGATTTTTCGGTTTATATACCCGCTGCCTCCCGAACGAATTTCCAACCTCGTGTACTTTTTTCAATTCGAATATGAAAACCCTGCTATTTCCCCGGATATGACCGGGAAACTGGAAGAGAAAGTCGAAATGTGGAGAAAAAATAGGGGAGGGAAGCTTGAAAAAACCTATAAAAACCATGATGAAATGATTTTGGATGATACGCGGGTGAACCGGGTACAGGCGCAGATGCTGTTGAAGGGTATCCAGCAGGATGTTTATGATTATTGTGATTCCCGAAGGCGTTTTAGCGATATCCTGGATCATGTTCACCGGGGTTATAGTGGAGGCGACGTTGTGAGTTCGTGGTTGCCGAAGTTTTTGGATCAGATGGTGGATTGGCGGTGTATGATGAAGGAGGGCGACGAATATTTAAGCTTGGCCATATAAAAAGAGGAAGGTTTTAGCCACAGAGGGTCAGAGGTCACCGAGAGGGAATGACACGAATTTGTACGAATCAGGAAAAAATGCCCCAAATCACTTACAATTTTTCGAGCGAATACTTTGTCCATACAGTCCATACTGTCTATACAGTCCATACTCCTTTGCATAATGGTCATTGGCAAGCATGGGCTAGTATAGGCAAGAATATGGACATTATGGACAATATGGACATTATGGACAGAGACCGAATCTGTGAGGTTGGAAGTGATTCGGGGTAGTTTTGGCAGGACAGAGAACGAATTCGCGGCGCTGTAACTAGACCATAAACCACAATCACAGCGTCCACAGCGTCCATAACGTCCACATGGTCCACAAAAAAAAATTAACAATTAACTATTGACAATAATCATTACCCAATTTACAATAAATACGAGGAGAAACAAAATGGGTGAAACAATAAAGAGTTTAGAGAGACACTCGGAAACAAAAAACACCAATAATGTTTCAAAGGAAAAAAAATCCCGGCAGGATCATTTATATGCGCCTCATATTCGCGGGGTTGTTCAATTACAAGAGACCATCGGGAACCGGGCCGTCACCCGTTTGGTGCAGGCTCGTTTGATTCAAGCCAGTATCCAGGTTAGCCAACCCAACGATATGTATGAGAGAGAAGCCGACCGCGCAGCGGACCAGGTGATGCGGATGCCCAAATCCGGGTGCCCCGGATGCCAGGAAAAAGACCTTGGAATATCGCGGTTGGTTCAGCGCCAGGAATCCAGTTTTCCCCTTGAAGAAGAGCAGCAAGTCCAGGCTAAGGCGATGCGGATGCCCAAATCCGGATGCCCCGAATGCCAGGAACAAGACATGGGGATTTCGCCGAAGTTGCAGCGCCAGGAATCCAGTTTTCCGCTGGAAGAAGAGCAGCAAGTCCAGGCAAAATCCGAAGATGGTTTAACTGCACCCGCTCATGTTGAAAGCAGGTTGAGCAGCATGTCCGACCCCGGGCAGCATATGCCGAACGATGTTCAAACCGATATGGAAGATCGTTTCGGGGCCAGTTTCGACAATGTCCGTATCCATGCCGATACCGATGCCGCCCGGATGAACCGGTCTATCAATGCGGAAGCTTTTACATATCAAAATCATATCTATTTCGGGTCCGGGAAATTCAGCCCTTCGTCATATGACGGGAAGCGTTTAATTGCCCATGAATTGACCCACACCATTCAACAGCAGGGGATCCAGCGCAAGATGATCCAGAAGCGCGGCGGTACAACCGTCGGCAGCTTATCTGTCAGGAGTAATGTGATCAGTGCCGGTTTAACGGCAGGTCATGCGTGGTTGTCGTATACTCCCACCGGCGGCAGTGAAACCACTTATGGAACCTGGGGCAATAGGACCCCCATCGGGTTGCACCGGGACCTTGAAGTCGGGATACCTTATGCAGCGAGCCGGACTACAGACCTGGACGGTACCGATTACAGCAGCCTCACCAGTTTTGCCGCTGCCAATAACGCCTGGGGTTATATCAATAACTGTGCTTCGTTCGCTGCCCGCGGTTGGGCGGCAGTTACCGGGGAATCATTGTCCTATAGGAACTGGATCGGTATCCCCAATCCCAGCTCTCTCGGTGCCGGCATCCAGTCAGCCAACGGCGGTGCCGCTCACGGTGTTTTGGGCACAGGCGCAGCAGGCGGCGGAAGCAGTTCATCCGGCGGCTCTTCCAGCAGTACGCCTTAAACTATTTCTCCAAGGATGATATCATGTTCGGAAGAAAAGGAATCGTCGATTACCCGGTTTTAACCGATTTTTCCATCGATCTGACCGCTGTGGAAGGAACCCCGGCGCTCACGGTGAAAGGCACCATGATGGAGAGTGCGCGGGTGTTCCATTCCCTCGAAGTAAGAATCGAAGCCACAACGATTTTGATTACGGTGTTTGCCTCCCTCATATCCTGGAAAAAAGGAGGGAGCCCTGATTTCCAGGAGACAAAAAAACTGGATTTGAAGCCTGGGGTATATGATATTTATTACAGCGGTTACAAGGGGCAAAAAACTTTTATTAAAAAGGTACAGTGGGAAATTACCTGATGATCGATGTTTTTAAGTGATTGTCGAAGCCATTTCGCTATGCTTGAGGTTTATAGGTCATTTGAGTGCTTTTTACCTCTCATTTGTACAAAAAGACCTCATCGTTGTAGTGGGGGCTGCAAATTTTTAAGTATTTGCATTAAAAAGCAAGAAAAAGGTGCATCGTTGCGGAAATTTTGCATAATTTTGCGGTGGGGGCAACAAATCTTTCACTGGTTGCATTAAAAAGCAGAAAATTTGCATTAAGTTGAGGTAAAAAGATGCAATGATGAGGCAAGATGCGCATCGGTGAGTTTTTTAGGTCAATGTTGCGTCTCTAACGGACAACGATTTTAATTATCAATTATCAATTAACAATTACTCGATAAAAAATGCCTGAAAAGACAGTTCAACACGAAAGCGCAAAGTCTTCCATTAAAGAAGTTGGGGCGCTTTCTCGAAAACCGGGGGTGGGATCATCTATTACCACAAGCCCGGCCGTTGACCGCATTTTGCAATTGCAGCAAACCATCGGCAACCGCGCCGTAACGCGGTTAATCCAAACTGCCCGGTGCGGTCCTGTAAATTGTGTAACCGCCCCTTCAACCGATACAGAGTGCTGCGGAGTTCTCCGGACGCTTTTGGATGAAGAGGAGCGCTCCGGGACAGCGGCGATGGTCAGGAAATACAATGCTATTTCCGGGACTGTATTGGGAAGAAATGTATGGGTCCCGTTGAGCAGCCAGATCGATTGTTCCGGGTTGTGGGCAGATTTATTTTGGATCCTGGATGTTGCATGGGTAGCCGGGAATACTGCCGGGATTTCCAGCGATATTTTAGGAACTGTATTGGGGCGATTAGGTCAATTCTTTTCAAGTGGATTGGGTTTTGCAGCAGGAGGTATGGCCTATTGGTTTGCCAGGACTATCGGTGCTATTAGCGGCGGCGGATGGAGTTACATCGCCGGTTCCGTCAGCGAGGATAATCTTTGTGGGGCATATGCAGGCATGCTCCTGGGTGCTTCCGGTGCCTATGAAGAGGGTATTGCTCTCCGTTTGCGGGATGTCATTGCCTCCCATGCCGTTGCAGCCTGTTACAGGCCCCCTGCACCGTAAAAATTTTTCTAATGTTCTTGTCGGTCCTTTTTTCCCCGTCCACTATGTCCACTAAGTCCACACTGTCCACATGGTCCACATGGTCCACAAGAAAAGATAATGATGAATGCTGAATGATGAATGCTGAAGGGGAATTTTGTGGCGCTTCGCGCCGGTGTTGTTTCACGGCTGCTTGCAGCCGACAGATAACGGATAACGGAAAACGGACAACGATTTTAATTAACAATTAACAAGTAACCAAATATGCAGTTTTGACCGATATCAATTTCAGATAAAATGGATACTACCCGGAAAAGCCTTTCAAACCATCACAGTCAAACCGGTTTAGCAAAACCGGCTAAGCCGAAATCCAAAACACCTGTATCCTCTCATCCTGCATTAGACCGCATTTTGCAATTGCAGCAAACCATCGGCAACCGCGCCGTAAATCATTTACTCCAACGCCAGGCCGGCACCATCCAGCCGAAAAAAACGAATGAATCCATTATTCAACGGTATGAAATCCAGGACTGCGACCTCGACCAAAACTGGGAACCTACCGGTAAATCGGTCAAGGAAGCCCACGAGCGTGCCCTGGAAATGATGAGCAACGCCAATACCATGTGCGCCAACCCCTACGATGCATCGGTTATCCGCGCAGCACAGCGTTATTTTAAACTCGACCTTCCCCCCGTCACCGAAGACCAAATCAAATACTGGGACCAAATAACCGCTGCAATCTCCACCATCCAACCCCCGGACAGCGAACTGATTTATGAATGTGAATCCGAGCAAACCTGGACCGAAGGATTATGCGCCGAAGGAGTTAATGCTTCTGCACTGGGTAATATCCATCTCTGCCCCCAATTCTTTAGCGCCCACCCGGACGTTAACGAACGTGCCATGTTAATGATCCATGAATGGAGCCATATTTGGGGAAAGGGTGTCAATCGCTACGGGGAAGTATATTGTTCCGAGGAAGAGTTCGGTTCCCTCGTGACCGATGACCTCGTTATAATGCCGGATGCTTACGCCCATTTCATCGCCGAATTGTACATGGGAGAAGTGCCCCGCTGCATCGGAGAATAATCGACTGTGAAAATTTTTTTCTTGACAATGCATTTCCATTCAGATAGAATTTTTTCTTCATTCCAAGCAATACGGAGGATATTTATGCCGGCAATAGGAAAACAACCCGAACTCGCAAGCAGTTTAAAGAAAAAATTTCAATCGTTCTTATTATTGCCTTTCATCATGGGCTCATTTTTAGGGTGCATGGGGATTGCATTCGCAAACCCGCTGCCCACCCAAACCATCCATTTACAAAGGATACTGAACTTCGATACGCTCAAACCCGCATTTAATGCAATGTCCTTAAATCGAGTCAGCCTGTTTACGGTGGACAACGAAGAAAATATTTATTGCTGCGATTATGAACGGAACCGTTTCTTAAAATTCACACTGAAGGGAGAATATAAAGGCCAGATCGGTGGAGCAGGGAAGAATAAAGAGAATTCGAGCTTGCATTACCCCACCGGTATTCATTTTAACGGCGGCACCCTCTATATCCTGGACTACAGCGGGGAATATGTAAAAATGTTCACTCCCTCCGGGAAATTCCTCTCTTCGTTTAAACCGGGGAAAGATGTCAAATCATACGCGGACGGGATTGCCGTAAAGGATTCGAGTATCTTCTTTCTCGACGCACGATATAAGGAGCCTGGCTGGGAAAACCATAAATTGATCTCGGTTTTTAACAAAAAAGGAGTCAAAATCGATTCCTTCGGGAAACCGGTTCCCACCGACCGGTTTATCACGCGGCGAGCCTTTGGCGGAGCATATTTGATTGCATCAGGGGATAAAATTTACGGTGCCTTCGCGTTTAGCCCTGTGATCTTCTGTTACTCGACCAAAGGCCAGGAGCTGCTGTATAAAAATTTATCCCTGTTTTCTATAGACCCGGAGCTGGACCCGGTCCTTAATGTATTACCCAATGAGGATGAAATATTGGATTCGCAAGGCAAGAAGAATCCTTTGAAAACTATCTCGATGAGGTATGCCTATGGATTAGTGGTGGACCCGCAAGGAAATTTTTATATTTCTTTAAATGACTTCGACCGTTACAAGAGCTATATCCTTAAATTGGATTCCTGTGGAACACCCCTGGAGAAAATAGAACCGGTCAGCGGGAACAAACCTATTTTTCCCTTGCTAAAAATATACCGCACTCCTAAGGGGCGATTTTTCTTGATCGGGAAATACCTGGGAACCGATGATATATACTTATTCGAGTGGATTGAGAAAAAATGAAGCCAAACCAAACATGGGATTGATCTTTTCATTGCTGTAAATCGGAGATATGAAATGTCATTTCAGGTAAAGAAGAGAATTGTTTTTACTGTCGTTTTGTTTATATTGCTTACATTGAATTCACCGTGGGCCAATGGGAGCCAGGAACCATCCCCACCGGTGATCCATGTGAAAAATTCTTCGGCGCCGGTCATGGATTTGACTCAACCGGACCGGGAATACACCATTTTTAAAGAAGGCAATACAGACGAATACCTTTTCAAAAAAATAGACGGTATTGCCGTGGATTCCAAAGGAAACATCACCATCCTGGATTTCAAACGAGTCATCCGATACGATGCACACGGTAAGTTTGTAAAATACATCGGCAGCGTAGGGGAAGGCCCAGGCTCCTACATTTCCCCCCGCTCCATCTACTGCGATGAAAAAGACGGGTTCTATATCCTGGATTTCCTAAAAATCGTCTATTACAAATCCAACGGCGACTTTGTTAAAAATTATGTTTTTAAAAACACCTCCTTGAGCGATCGCTTCTTTGTTTGGGATTCATCCACAGCCATAGGCATGAGCCTGGTTCCCAAAGACGACGTCGTATCGAGAGCCGTGAGCCGAGTCGACCTCAAGACCGGCGAACTCACCCCCCTCTACTTCATCGCGGACCCTTCGATTAAATCTTTCAAAGAAGGCCAAGGCGGCGTGATGGGAGGAGTGGTTACCCCATTTTCCATGCGCATTTTATTATCCCCTCTCCCCGGCCAATCGTTTTGCTTTGCCCTGAATACCGAAGATAAAATCCGGGTATGCGACCGCACGGGAAACCTCTCGGCTACCCTCCAACTGGATATGGAACCTCAAAAAATCCAGGACTCGGAAGTTAAAGCCCTCAGCGACATGAATAGTGGAAAAGCCCCAAAGAAATCAAACTTACCCGTTAATAGACCTTTAATCGAAACTATAATCACCGATGAAAAAGGAAATATATATATGGTCCCCCAAAACCCGCTCTCGGGTAAACCCACCCCTCGTACAGTCCATGTCATAAACCGGGAAGGAAAATGCCTCTATATCCTGAAAATGAATTTCCTCCCACAAGCTGCGGTAAAAGGAAAAATTTACGGTATCGTCAAGGATGCCGACGATGAAATCTCTTTGAAACGAGTCGAAACCCCACTGCGTGGGGCCCATCACGGGCGGGTTTTATAACCACAACGTCCACTAAGTCCACAAGAAAAGATAATGATTAATGCTGAATGCGGAAGGGGAATTTTGTGGCGCTTCGCGCCGGTGTTGTTTCACGGCTGCTTCGCAGCCGACAGATAACGGATAACGGAAAACGATCAACGATTAACGATCAACGATCAACGATTAACGATTTTAATTAGCAATTAACAATTATCAATTAAAAACCGACAGATGAAAACCGAATCACCCCCCATTTTAAACAACGATTTCAACCGACTGGTCCAGGATATGGAAACCTTAATCCCACAGGTTTTCCCTGCCTGGAAACCCAAAGAAGGCGACCCGGGCTCAGCCCTGGTCAAAATCTACGCCCACATGGCCAAAGAAGTCATCGACCGCCTCAACCGCGTACCCCAAAAACACTTCGAAGCCTTCCTCGATATGGTCGGCATGAAACTCCTGCCGGCAGCACCTGCCCGCGTTCCCATTACCTTTCTCCTCTCCGAAAACGCCGGCCATGTCCCGGTCCCTAAAGGAACTCCCCTCACTTCGCCGGATAACTTCGTGTTCGAAACCGAAACCAACATACTGGCTTCCCCCGCTTCTATTACCGCCGCTTTTACTACTCACCCGGAAACCGACGGCATTTTCTCCCTCCCTACCCTTTTATTCAACCCTAAAAACCAGGTACAACCTTCCTTCACACAGGGTTTACCCCTCTTTCAAGGCCAGGACCTCCAAACCCACGCCTTATTCATCGCTCACACACACCTGCTCCAGGTTCAAAACCCCGTGAATTTCGAAATCTCCGGCCTGGACGGACCTTTTGAAACCCTCGCCTGGCAATACTGGGGCATCCGCAAAGAAAACGGGGAAACCCCAGGCTGGATCGCTTTCGATTCCATTTCTCGCCAGGGCGAAAAAATAATCCTAGAAAAATCCAACACCGATACCATAGAAGAATTAGAAATCAACGCTGTTAAATCCCGATGGATCCGATGCATTACCCCTCCCTTCACCCCGGCCTTTTCAACCGCCGAAATTCAAAATTGGTCCTTCACCCCTTCCGGCATTACCCTTTCAAAACCCCCACCACCGCCCCGCCAAACCGGTGCAATCCCGGATGTCGTATACTGCAACGAAAATCCCGCAGACCTCGGTTCCCAGGATAACCCAAACCCACTCTACCCCTTCGGCACACGGCCCCAACAAGGAAATATATTTTATATGGCCTGCCGGGAAGCCTTCTCCAAGAAAAACGGCAAAGTCTCTATCGCTTTCACCCTACAAGCCCCCATCGATAACCCCAACCAAACCCTCCGCCTATCCTGGGAATATGCCGCACCCACCGGGTGGAAAGCCATTCCCAACCTCCAGGCTGTCGAAGCCGTTAACGGTCCTTACCGGTTCTTCGATCCCGGCAGCGTCTCCTTTTACTGTCCCCCGGATATCGAACCGGTAAACTTCCAGGGACAGGAAAATTACTGGATCCGCATTCGCATCTTAGACGGCGATTACGGCAAAGAATTCGTTTATAATTTTAATACCAATACACTGGAACAAGGTTTAATCGAACCCCCCATCATTACCCGCATTTCCATTTCCTACGAAACTCCCCCGGAACCGCCTTTGGCTCTCATTTCGTACAATAACCTCCAATACCGTATTCAACCCGGGTTTCCTTTTGAAAAAATGCCCCATAACCTCCGCTCCCTCCACCTGGGCTTCGATAAAAAACTCGAAAAAGGCCCCATCGGCATCTATTTCAAAATTAAAAACCTTGATAAAATCGAAACCGGCCTAACAGGGCCAACCACCGACCTCCCGGCTATTAAATGGCATTATTGGTCCGGTTCCGACGGCGGACAATGGAAACCTTTGGAAGCCTGGGACTATACCGGTAATTTCTCCGAGAGCGGAACTATCGAGTTTTTCTTCCCCAGGGATTTCACCTCCATTTCACAATTCGGGAAAGAACTCTATTGGATCAAAGCCGTCGGCTTTACACCGGGTGAAAACGATGATTTACCTTCCTTACAAGGTGTGTTCATCAATACTACCTACGCCTCCCAATGGGAAACCATAACCGGTGAAATCCTCGGTTCCAGCGACGGACGAAGCAACCTCGCTTTCCAGGTTCGAAAAACTCCCGTTATTTCCGAGGAAATTTGGGTAGACGAGTCGGGACCCGGGGGAGAAAGCTCCCTGGACCACTGGGTTCAATGGCAGGTAGTGGAAGACTTTTTAGATTCCTCGTCCACCAGCCGGCACTGCGTCATCCACCGCGCCCTCGGCCATGTCTTATTTGGCGACGGCATCCACGGCATGATCCCTCCCATGGGTAAAGACAATATCAAAGCCTCTTACCGCGTCGGCGGCGGCATAAATGGAAACGTCCCGGCCTATGAAATCTCCGGGATGAAAACCTCCATTCCTTTTATCAGCGGAGTGTTGAACCCGGAACCCGCTTTCGGCGGCTCCGATACCGAACAAAAAAACCAACTGCTGGAAAGAGGACCCTTTTTTATCAAACACCGCGATAAAGCCGTAACCCGCGAAGATTTCGAACGCATTCCTTACCAGGTCTCCAGCCTTATTGCCCGAAGCAAATGTATTTTATCCCATAACCGCATTATTATTATTATTATCCCCTACGACAATTCCGAAATGCCCCTCCCCTCCAGTGAGCTCCTCCGCCAGGTTAAAAATTACATCGTCAAACGCTCCCTCTCTTCCGTTTCTCCTTCCCATATCGCCATCCAAAAACCCGATTACCTCCCCGTCGATATCGCCGTAGATATTTTCCCCGTTTCCCTGGAAAATTCCACCCTGCTGGAAAAAGATATCATTAAACGAATAAAAGCTTTCCTCCATCCTTTATATGGAGGACCCGAACAAAAAGGATGGGAGTTCGGCCGCGCCCTCCGCTTCTCGGATGTGTACGCCCTCCTCGAATCCATCGACGGCGTCGACCATTCCGCCAATCTAACTTTAAACGGCCGTGCCGAAGACGTGACGTTGAACGAGTTCCAGACCCTGTGTTCCGGTTCCCACCTCATCACGCTCCAATTTGTCTTCGACCACCAGGAAACCCTTTCGAGAAAGGCCCTCACGGAGGGCGTGATTCCTGGACTTCTCAAAGCTTTTGATTGATTTTAGAAATTTGGAGATAATAGATGTCATTACCATTAGATAACCTGGATGATAAAACCTACGCCCAACTGGTAGAAGAAGCCAGGAAACGCATCCCCATCTACGCCCCCCGGTGGACCGATCATAATATCCACGATCCCGGCATCACTCTCATGGAGCTCTTCGCATGGCTCACCGAAATGCAAATATACCGCCTCAATAAAATCACCGACGCCTCCTACCGGGAATTCTTCCAACTGGCTAACCAAACCCAGGAATACCCGGACATCGAAAAAGGCATCGTCGCAGCCCGCGAAGATATGAAACGCGCCTACCGGGCCGTAACCCCTGGAGATTATGAATACCTCGCCGTCGAACTCATGGACGGTCAAGTCGCCAGGGCAAAAGCCATCGGCAATTACCACCCCAATATCCCCACGCAGGTCCCTGGCATCATCACCCTCCTGGTTATCCCCTCCAAGAAACTCCAGGTCCCCGAATCCGTTTTCCTGGAAACCGTCTTCTCAAAACTAAACAACCGCCGCCTCCTCGCCTCCCGCTTATACGTCGCTTTTCCATTAATAACTCACGTATCGGTCAAAGCCACTGTGAGAATCAAACCGGAATTTCTAAAAGATACCGTCCGAGAAAGAATTATAAAAAACCTGGACCAGTTCCTCGATCATCTCCAGTGGGAATTCGGGAGACCCGTCTACACTTCCGAAATTTACCGGGTCATCGACAGCGTCGAAGGCGTCGATTACGTCGAAACCGGGAGTTTATTCCTAAAAAAAGAAAATGCCCGATGGAAAAACGCCGATGTTTTAATTCCACCTCACGGGCTAGTCCATCCCGGGACACATGAGATCGAAGATACGCAAGATTTTGCGTCTCGGCAATAAACAATGACCAACGATTCACGATTCACGGATAACGATTTAAATTAACAATTAATAAAGAAAACAACATGAATATATTTTTGCAATACCTACCCGAACCGTATAGGAAAGAAGTACCTGGAAAAGAAACCCTGGCGAAGTTCCTCCAGGTCTTCGAAAGCATTTATACCTTGTTGGAAGACACGATTTCCCGGGTTCCCCGGTATTTCGATCCCAATACTACCCCCGCGGAATTTATACCCTGGCTGGCCCGGTGGTTTTCCCTTGATCTATATGAATTATTGGGAGAGAAAAACCGTGAATTCATCTCCCGCGCCGTCGAATTTTATAAAAAAAAGGGAACTATACCCGGTCTCGAAGATTTGGCCCGTTTTTTAACCGGGAAAAAATGCCGCATCAAGGAATTTCACAAAAATGTATTTCGAACACCCGGCCTGGAAAGACGGGATGGAAATGCCCCCGTAGTGGGGCCCGCCGAGTACTCCAGGACCGTGGATACTTCCAACCCCCTCTTGTTGACTAAACTGGGCGAATTCGAAGACCGCGTTCATTATGTCGCAGATACCGGCAGCTCCGGGAAATATGCCGACAACGTCATCGGCCTTTTTATTTATATAGCCAGCGAAGACAGGGACTTCCTCATCAAGGAAGACCAGCTTCATAAAATCCTTAATTCTTTTCTACCTGTTTTTGTCCGCCTGGAAATCTATATCGTCGAAGAGAATTTCCGGACTGAAATTTACCCCATAGGCGATATAGAGGAGCTCCATTACGCTCACGTGCATTCCTTTTCCCAGGAAAGGTCATCCTCGGTTGAAGGCGTTTACAAAGATAATGCCGATTGGTCGTGGCTTATCACGTATAAAGAGGGTGATCCCATTGTCCCGGGCGGAGGTTCCAATAATATGAAATCACGGACGCCCCACACGGGGATGAATAAAAACATCGCCATGTAGAGACGCAAGATTTTGCGTCTCTGCAATTATCAACGACCAATGACCGAAGGCCAACGATTCACGATTCACGGATAACGGAAAACGGAAAACGGATAACGATCTTCTTTCTCCGCGACCTCCGTGAGCTCCGTGAGAAAAAAGGGAATTAACAATTAACAATTATCAAGTTTGAAAGGAGATAGCAATGAATTTTAAAGGAGAATACAGGGATATCTTATGGACAATCCCGAAAACCGTTCCCTTAATGGATTCAGGCTGGAAATCCAACCGGATTACAGAGGATTATGCCCTGTTCTTAGCCCGCCTCATGAAAAAAGACTTCAACTGCCCCACAGCCATCGATTATATTGCAGTAGGCAGCGGGAGTACCGATTTCGGTGCGTTTAAACAAAAAGTCAAAACTTACTTCGACCGCCGAAACGGGGGTTTCCTGGGGCCTCATACCATCGGCAGCGATTGGGTGTGGGCCAAAGAAATCTTACCCGGCGATTTAAAGTATATCGATCACCTGGACATAGAGACCAGCACGGTTACCCAGCGGTTGAAGATCGATATTAATTTTACCCAGGCTGAACCGGCGCAGGGAACCTATATTTTTAAAGAGTTCGGGCTTTTAGGGATCGATAAAGACCCGCAGGGCAAATCGATCATAGACCGGGTTTATTTTATCAATTATGTAGCGCATGGCCAGGTCACGAAAGACAACACCATGCAATTTTCCCGCACCGTTAAGTTGTTGTTTCCCATGACTGTCGTAGAAACGAAATAGTACCGGGTGGTAGATTTAGTTGTCGTGTTCCGGGAGGGGTTCCTCTTCTTCGATGGTGATACCCTGGGGTTCGATTTTGGAGATGCGCATTAATTTTTTAAGTCTTTCAAGCCATTCTGTGCTTTGTTCAGTGGAGAGGTTTTTATATTTCAAGTAGTTGAAGTGGTATTTTCTATACATAGATTGGACCATATCCGGATCTGGGGGGATGTTGGTTCGTTTTTTGAGCCCGGCAAAGCTGATGAATTTTGCTTCTTCCAGGTAGCCTTCGTAGCCTTTTTGGATGATGTCTTCGGAAGGGATGACATCGGTTAATTCGATGAGTTTGGAGACATCCACGAATTTTCCATCGGCGACGTAATCCGTATAGGTTTTCTGGACAGCGGGTTGGATTTCCTTGAAGATGCTTTTGTCGAAGCCTACGCGTTTGATGAGGGCTTCCAGGATTTCTGGGGAATCCATATTGAGGGAGATTTCGCAGGCTTCTTTGATGATATTTTTTTCCGGGTTAATGCCGGCGATTTCTTTTAGTTTCATAATATAGAAGAGTTTTACTTTTTTTCCTTGGGGTTCTTCCATATAGTTTTTGTAGCCCATGCGAACGATATAGTCCGCGGGTTTTTCTTTCGAGGATTCCACCAGTTTTGCCAATTCGGTAAAGCGTTTTTCATTGATTATTTCTTTATATTTCTGTTGAAGAGCTGGGCCTGATGCCTGGTTTGTCATTCTATATCATCCATAAATTATTGAGTTTCATCGTCGTTTTGAATCATAGTTATTATAAAGAATGCCGGTTAAGTTTTAACTGGGGCGAGTAATTCTTTAACGGCTTCTTTCACTGCCTCGTTTTCTTCGGTTAAAACCAATATCGTGTGGTCCACATCGATATGCATTTTGCTTTCTTCCATGAGCATTTGCCAGCCCCCGGAGGTTTTAATATCGAAGGATTTTTCATCCCAGGGGAAGCACAGGCCTGCTTTTTTGGAGAACAGGTTCGATATGTTCACAACAGCGGTAACCAGGCTGGAACGAGATTTCAATAAGCTGTGATGATATTGGATGGCATCGATAATTTCTTTATCGAAATTCCATTTTTCTGCCAGGATTCCCCCGATTTCCGCATGATCGACCCCGAGGATTTCAGTTTCCGCTTGGTAGTCGTGAACTTCGTCCTCGATTTGCATTAAAACGATTTCTTCGAATTTTCCCGGGTAAAATTGGTAAACCAGTACTTTTCCGATGTCGTGCAGTAGACCTCCGATGTAGAAGTTTTCATTGTGTCGCAATTTCAGGGTTTTTTCCATGATATTGGAAAAATAAGCTGTAGAGATGGAGTGTTGCCAGAAGGCCGCCGGGTTGAAGTCCGGGATTTTGTTATGTTCGAACCTGAACATACGGACCAATGCGATTTGGAGGATAATATTTTTCAGGGTTTCCAAGCCCAGGTATGTGATCGCATTAGTTAAATTCTTGATTTCCTGTCTTTTTCCATACATTGCGGAATTGCAGAGTCTTAAAATTTTCACCACCATAGCCTGGTCTTTCATGATCAAGTCGGAGACTTTTTTATTGGAAACAAAGGGGTTGCTGACCAATTTGCTGAATTCGGTAAAGATCGTGGGTAGAGTGGGTAACTGTTTTTTTAAAAGATAATCAAGAACTTTATCTTTATCTTTATCTTTGGCCATCGGCGTTTTACTCCTTAAATATTTGAATTATGAACATGTTCGCCCGTATTAGTCGAGTTCAAAACCACGTAAAGGATAATTATACAGGTTATGAAAAAAAAATTCAACGAAAAATTATTTATCCCGGTAATTTATTTTTACCGTGGTCTGCGATAGATGGTCTAAGGCTTATTTTGATTGAGCGGTAGTAAAGGGCGAGGCATGCCTCGCCCCTTTTGCCATGGGTTATAGGTTTATTTAACCAGGTAAGCCGCTGCATCCACGCTTAATTGGACGGCAGGCAAATTGTACCCGAAAACGACGATACGGGTTTTGTTACCGATAACTGGGATGATGCTGAGTCCACCGATTTCGCTGGTGAATTTCATCGGCATCCGGTCTGAAAAATAGGACCATGAACCCGTTCCAATGCCGTGAAATGCCGAAACATAGAGGTATGACGTATTGGTAAAGGGGTTAGTTGTGTAGGAATTGTTCATCACGTGGACAAACAGCCGGATTTCTTTGTAGCATTGGGTATCCAGGTCGGTGATTTCGAATAGTGTTACGCCGCTGGAGGGGTTCCCGGTTACGATTTTCGATATGGCCAACGGGATGTATTTGGTGGGGCAATTACTATCTCTCTCTAACGGGATCCGTTGGGACCATCCCACAAAAACCAGGACAAATAAAAGTACAATCAAAACCGATGTTTTTTTCATTTTCGTTTTCTCCTAATGCTTATTTTTTATTACAGGAACATATATAAGATACAACATATGGAGATGGAAAGTCAATAGGTGGAGGTGCGAAAGGGAAGTGTGAACGATAAAGTTGTGGCGCGATGCGCCGTTTGGTTTGACGTGCCTTCGGCGCGGGGGAAGAGAGGTCTCTCACGGGGCTCACGGAGGGCACGGAGAGGGAAAAGAGGAAGGTGGGAAGGTGAGAAGTTGAGAAGTTGAGAAGGGGAGTGGGGTCAATAAAATCCACAAAAAAGAATTATCAATTATCAATTTGAAAAAAAGGGGACAGTCAAGAAAAATGGCAGCCGCTGCTTTTTGTTTATCGGGCATTGTTAATTTAGAATTTGTGGACGCAGTGGACATTGTGGACCCGGTGGACCATGTGGACCATGTGGACCCAGTGGACGGGGTGGACTATGTGGAATGCGACTCAGTTAAGGTTTTATTTATATTTGGTTCCTGCAGCGTTGGAGCGTACTTTGTAGAGGCGTTCCGTAAATCCGCCTTTTTCTTCAAATTCTTTGGTTTGTGCTTCGAGTTGCCGCTCCAATAAACAGCAAGCCACAGTAATAAGTACTGTCATTGCATTGGAAGCAATCTCCGGGATACTTGCTCCCCCTGGATCAGAGCGATGCAGTTCTTTCACCCACTGTGCCACTTCATCGGCTGTTGAGCACTTACGGTCGATTATGGATTGCCTGCGGGGGTCTTCGCGATCCCAAACCGGCAGCCCTCGTTGCCTTAAGAAATCGATATAATCAAGGCGTAATTCTTCCAGGCTTGCTCGCGCTACATTGGTTAATTTGATTTCGGTTGCTTTTGAAGTCCCGGATGCCATACTGCCTTCTGCGATATTTTGCACTCCGGACCGTGCTGCTTGTACCATTTGATCGTGAGTGCGGCTCCCTTTTTTGATGTAGCGATTGCAAAACCTTACTGTAACATCATAGATTACCTGTGCTATTTGAAAACTTTTCAATTTTTTATAACCGCCGTGTGTCGGAATAATAAGTTCTTTCTCACTCATACTAGCTATTCCTTTTTTTATTTTTGATTGCAATGGCCTCATTTTACCGGGAAAAAGACAAAATTTCAAGTGCCTGCCCAAAAGGCTCGTCCACAACGTCCACCAGGTCCACATGGTCCACATGGTCCACATGGTCCACTGTCCACAAAGTCCACTATTCATCGTTATCCGTTTACCGTTATCCGTTTTCAGTCGGCTGCAAAGCAGCCGTAAACCAACACCGGCGCGAAGCGCCACAAAATCCCATTCATCATTCATCAATCATGATTCATCATTATCTTTTCCCCGTCCGTGACGGGCCCGCCGTGCGGGCTTGACTTTCGTTTTCCAGTATAGTATTGTTTAACATACAGTATTTTTCGGGAGAATTCGGACATGAACGTTTTTATCTCTTCCACATATGTAGACTTGATCGAGTACAGGCAAAAGGCCATCGAGGTGGTTAACCGGTGCGATTGTAAACCCCTGACTATGGAGTATTTCGGAGCCCAACCCGATGACCCTAAAACAGTTTGCGACAACAAAATCCGCCAATGCGATATCTTCATCGGTATCTATGCCCATCGATACGGCTTTGTTCCGGACGGCCAAACCCAATCCATTACCCAATTGGAATACCAACTGGCTCAAAAACTAAACAAACCCTGCCTCTGCTTTATCGTAGACAATAAAGCGCAATGGCCGTTTCCATTTATCGAAATGGACAAATATCCCGCGCTGACCGCTTTCCTGGACCAGGTGCGAAAAGACATTGTAGTGGA
>Ga0209593_10000454_pt1 | contig 19652 bp, 8 predicted proteins | sample PPLLaktember2015_3_FD_187260 | JGI IMG/M metagenome (GOLD analysis project Ga0209593, IMG submission 187260) | Freshwater sediment microbial communities from Prairie Pothole Lake near Jamestown, North Dakota, USA - PPLs Lake P7 Core (6) Depth... | ecosystem: Environmental > Aquatic > Freshwater...
CATAGGAAAAATGTTGAAAAGTGCCTTCAGAAGGATCATAGATATGCAATCCGCTCCCGAAAGTGCCGATCCATATGTTGCCCTCCAAATCCTCTAGCAGGGCTTTTACATGATCACCGGACGTGTTGAATCCACCTGATGAAAAACTTCCGAAAATCCTGAAAGCCTCTTTGCCGGCCTCCAATTCAGCCAGACCCGTTTCCGTACCGACCCATACATTGTGGTGCCTGTCGGCCAGAAGAGCTGAAACAGCTCCGCCGGGCAATGATTCACTGTTACCGGTCTCAGTTCGGAATACACTGACAGTGTTTTTTTGAATATTATAGCCATACAAACCCAAATCCGTACCAATCCAAAGGCTGGGGGAATCAAGGCTGAATGCAAGTACCGAAACATGGGTGAGAGGCTCAAGAACCAGATTACCCCTGAGGTCAATAAATGTTCCCGACTGAAGATCCAAAACCGACAATCCCTTTTCCGTGCCAATCCAAAGTGTACTGTCAGGGCTGCAGGCCAGTGCATAGACAATAATTCCGGGAGTAGAAAGTGAATCCTGATTTGCCGGGTTGAATTGTTTGAATTGGTCGGTTTTGCGGTCATAATGATTTAGCCCGCCGCCGTTGGTTCCTATCCACAGATTTCCTCCCGGATCCTCACAGATTGAAAGAATACGCGGATTACTGATGCTTTGCTGTACATTCTGGTCCGGTTTATATACAGTAAAAGAAAAGCCGTCGTACTTATTCAGCCCGTCTTCTGTGCCAATCCACATAATTCCCCGGGAATCCTGCAGAATGCAGTTCGGGGAACTTTGGGATAAACCGTCTTTAATGGAAACGTTGTCAAATTTTATATTCAGGTTGCCTTGCTGCGCTGAAATTACCGGTAAAACTGCAACAGACAGAATAAATGACAGGATCAGGCGTGAAGGAGAAAGATGAGGGATTCGATAAGGCATAGGGTCAGCAATAAACGGGTAAATAAATAAAGCTTTAAAATAAAGATTTTAGGGCAGATCACAAAACCGGAATTAGTTAAATTTACTGTTTATTTTCATGTCATGTATCTCAAATCTGTCTCCTTATTGAACTTTAAAAACATTGGGGAAGCTGAGGTTTCTTTTTCACCCAGAATTAACTGCTTTGTCGGTAACAATGGCGTTGGTAAAACGAATTTGCTCGATGCAATCCATTATTTATGCCTTTGCAAAAGCTATTTTAATCCCGTTGACACCCAGAACATATTTCACAACAGGGAATTTGCCGTGATCCAGGGATTGTTTACAAAAGATAAGCAATCAGATGAGGTACTGTGCAGCATTCATCACAACAAAAGCAAAGTATTCAAAAAAAACAAGAAGGAATATGAAAAACTGGCCCATCACATTGGCCTGTTCCCAGTAGTCATGATTTCACCCGAAGATTCCGCACTTATTATGGAAGGCAGCGAAGAGCGACGCAAGTTTCTAAACAGCGTAATTTCGCAATACGACAAGCATTATCTCGAGGACATGATTTCCTATAATAAATTATTATCGCACCGCAATAAGTTGCTAAAGGATTTTCAGACATCGGGGAAATTTGACGAGGAAATCCTGAAGGTATATGATGATCAGATGATTCTGCCGGCAGAACGGATATTTGCCAGGAGAAAGGAATATACGGAAAAGATGATCCCAATTTTTCGAAAATATTATCACACCATTGCACCGGAAAATGAAGAGGTGGAACTTGTTTATCAATCACAGCTTAATGGGCATAATTTTGCCGGATTACTTATGGGTTCTAGGGGAAAAGACAGGGCAATGCAATACACTACCCAGGGCATTCATAAAGATGATCTGCTTCTTAATCTGAATGGTTATCCCATGAAAAAAACCGGATCCCAGGGACAGCAAAAAACGTTTCTGGTGACACTGAAGCTTGCACAGTTCGATTTTATTAAGGCCATGAACCAGAATCCTCCAATTTTACTCCTTGACGATGTGTTTGACAAGTTTGATGAAACGAGGGTCAGACAGATAATCAGACTGGTTTCAGATGATCATTTCGGCCAGATTTTTATTACCCATACAGATGAACATAAAATGGAATCCATATTGGGTGACATGGATACAGATTTCAGGTTATTTCGGATCCATGACGGGCAGGTCATGTCCTGACTAAAGGAATTCAACGCATGAGAAAAAGTACAACACAACCCATAAATCAGGTAATCCGGGAGTTGCTGCGTGAATTAAACATTGAACGCAAGCTTAAGGAGGTAGGAATTGTATCAGGATGGGAATCCATGATGGGGAGGATGGTCGCATCCAGAACAAGCCAGATCTATATCCGCAACCGGATATTATATATTCATGTTACATCCTCTGTTTTGAAGAATGAGCTGCTGATGATGCGGCAGGATATTATTAACAGGGTAAATGAGCAGGCGGGGGAGAAGATTATTGATCAGATTGTTATCAGGTAATAGTTGAAGGGTTTAGGCTATAGGATATTGACTATGGAATCGTAAATCGTAAACCTGGCAGGTCGTAAATTCTTAATATCGGTTCAGCCACCTGTAACGTCTAGCATTGTCGCCGAATTTAATGGCTGCCATTATTTCATGGGAACCAAGCGTCCGCGCGCCAATTGCATTGAACGTATAATCGAATGCATAGCCAAAATAAAACTTGTCAACCTTTATGCCGGCCATGATTACAGCTGCCGAACCCTTTCCATTCATGGATTCTTCGGTCAATCCATAGCTTCCGCCGCTGCGGTAAGAAATACCTGCCCAATAGTTTTCAGAGATGTACGCTTTAAGATTTACATCTGCCTGTGCAATGAATTTCTCCGTGGTCTTAAATAAGAATGAGGGTTCCAGAAGAAAATCAGGGCTGACTTCAAACCGGTATCCGGCTGTCACGTAATAATGTCTCATCATTTTATATCCCGGGCCGTTCTTATCGGCACCTATTTTTAACGGGCTCTGCAGCAATTGCATAGCTGAAATTCCGGCATACAGGGCATTATTGGTGAAGTATACTCCAAAATTGGCATCCGGTACGAATGCTGATTTTTCAGTGTTGTTAAGCAACTGGTCATTGTCGTCGAGCAGTTTGATTTTTGCTTCATTAATGCCAAACTGAAATCCGGTAAGGGATACTCCGAAGGACAGCTGGGAGTGATTAAGAGGAATATGATAGCTGTATGTTCCCTGGATCCCTGTGCGGTTAAATGCTCCGGCCATATCAGTGTAGGCATAAATTCCGTATCCTACCTTACCGCTTCTTGACATAACTCTTTTTCTTTTCTTAATGGAAGCCGAACGTGCAATGAAACTGTTCTTAAGCAAACGGCTCTGTGCACTTACCGCATATGTTGCGGGAGCGTCTTTTAAACCAAGCCATTGTTCGCGTGCTGTTACATTGATTGCAGTATAACCTTCATGGCCTGCAACGGCCGGATTTACAAGAAATCCGTTCATCATATACTGACTATAAACAGGTAACTGCTGGGTAAAGGATTCCGGTAAAAAACATGCTGTCAGGATTCCGATCATCAAATATCTTTGTAACATCTTTTTCATATATTGTGCTTATGTTGATTCGTTTAGGGAGTATACTCAACATAACAATATATGTTCAGATTGTTTGATGATAACAGAACCATTGATTTATATCAACGGTTTCATTGAAAAGCAGCAATGGTGTAGCTTTAATGGATATTTTTTATAAAATGCCTGTAAATTTGTGTTTGACGAAGGGCTGTATCCTTTTGATAAAAAATTCAGGCTATGGAATCGTGACTCGTGACTCTAAAATACTCTAAAATCGTAAATCGTAAATCGTAAACCTGCCTGACGCAGGCAGGTCGTAAATCCCTAATATCGGTTCAGCCACCTGTACCTCCTTGCATTATCTCCGAATTTCACAGCTGCCATAATTTCATGCGATCCAAGGGTCCGGGCCCCGATCGCATTAAAAGTATAGTCAAAGGCATATCCGAAATAGTACCGGTCTACCTTCAGTCCTCCCATAAGAATTAATGCAGACCCTTTTCCATCCATGGATTCCTCCACAATACTGTAACTGCCGCCCGAGCGATATGATACTCCGGCCCAATAATTTTCATTGAAATAAACCTTAACGTTTGCATCTACCTGGGAAACAAATCTCTCCGTTGTTTTGAACAGAAATGAAGGTTCCATCAGAAGGTCTTTGCCGAGTTCGAAGCGGTAACCGGCCAGGGCAAAATAATGCCTTATCATCCGGAATCCCGGACCTTCTTTATCCCCGCCAAGCCTGAGTGGACTCTGGAACAACTGCATGGCCGATAATCCGGCATAGAGGTGAGCATCAGAAAAATAAACGCCGAAATTCGCGTCAGGGATCATGGCGGATTTCCTGGTCTGGTACAATAACTGGTCATCCTCGTCCAGGAGTCTCATTTTATTTTCATCGATACGGAACTGGAAAGTAGTAAGAGAAACCCCAAAGGAAAGCTGGGAAGATTTAAAGGGAATATGAAAACTGTAAGTACCCTGAACGCCGGTGCGGTTAAAAGCGCCTGCCATATCGCTGTAAGCATATAACCCATAACCGACACGCCCGCTGCGGGACATTACCCGTTTGCGCTTGCGGATGGATGCAGACCTTGAAATAAAACTGTTTCTCAACAGACGGGTTTGCGCACTTACAGCATATGTGCCGGGTGCATCCTGCATACCCAGCCATTGCTCACGTGCTGTCACGTTTATGGCAGTATATCCTTCGTGTCCCGCCACGGCGGGGTTCAAAAGGAAGGCATTCATCATGTACTGGCTGTATACCGGCAATTGCTGGGCCTGGAGTTGGGCGCACCAAGCACAGATTAAAAAGACCGGTAACAGCAGCCACAGAAATTTCGTGGTTTTTGTCATTTTTTGGGTGAAATTCTGTCTGATTACTGTCTCCAGTGTCAGGTTATTGGCCTGTCAAATATATCTTAAATTAATGTCTGATCAAGTGATTAAGTGATTAGGTGATTAGGTGATTAGGTGATTAGGTGATTACCTTATTACATTCACATATCCCGTAAGCGGTTTGGTATGAGCGGATTTAATGTCCAATACATAAAAATAGGCATCCATGGGCATTTCTTTCCCGGACATTGACTTTCCGTCCCAGGGGTCATTGTATACATCACTGGTTCTGAAGATCAATCTTCCCCATCGGTCATATATTTCAAGGACTGCATCAGGAAAAAGATCAATGTTGGGGATTTTCCATACGTCATTTTTTCCGTCTTCCTCACCCGGGGTTATGGTATTTGGAATACTGGAAAACAGAAGGTACACATCACATACCTCCAAAAGAATGGTGTCCGAAGCCTGGCATCCCTTGTCATCTGTAACCCTCACCCAAAGGGGTTCGGGTACTGTTCGTTTTCCGTCCACTTCAACCGGGTTGAAAATATCCCCGGTGGACCATTCATAGGATGAAAAGCTTCCTGCATCCACCATCAGCAGGGAAGTTCCGCACAGAGCGGTATCCTTACCAAGATCTACAACAGGCAAGGGATTTACGGTGAGAAATGCTGAATCATAATCGGCGCATCCATCGCTGCCGGTTATCCTGACCCATACATATCCGCTGTTGCCTGTTTCAAATTCAGGTCCGGAACTACTGTCAGGCCACAAATAAGTAACATCGGTGAGATAGCTTGTCTGTGCATTAAAAATAAATCTCTCATCCTGACAAATTTCTTCCTGGTTACCTATATCAGCAATCGGAGCCTGGATGTTAAGACTGGTTTCAACAGGTATTCCAAAGCATCCGTATTCTGTTTGTTCTGTTACGGAAATTGTATGGTTTCTTCTCTGGTAGTCCCAGCGCAGGACAACAGTATCGTTATTCCCGCCGCTGATGATCTCTCCGCCATCCACTTCCCAGAGAAACACTGAATTTTGTAATCCCAGCACACCATAAGACTCCATGCTACCGGCACAGGCATATGGTAAACCCTGGCCGGACCCATGCATGGAGCTTATGATAAGCAATAGGGATAATATGAAATAACGTTTAATCAAATGAATGTACTGTTACTGAGTGATAAATTGTGATCGTACTCTTTAAAAACTCATGATTCTCTTTTCAATGTCTTTTTAGACTGAAATGAACCATTATTAAAGATACTGAAATAGGGTGAGTTTATGCACAGTACCTGATATAAACGCTATTATTAATAGCTGAATGTATTGGGTATATAATAGATCGGTCCTGTTGCAGGAGCAGGGTTAACTATAATCACAATCTGATTATCCGTAAAAGCATACGTTGAAATGGCAGCAGCCAGAAAATCTGATTTCTGTGAAATAGCAGATATAACACCATCTAAGGCAGCGCCGGGTGCATCTGATGCCTTGATGGCAGTATAGGTATAACGGGTACGCCCGCCGTTTCTTACTGTGAGGGCGCTTGTATTAAAGGAATAGCCATAGGGTGAAGCAGCATTTGTCAGAGCCGGGGTTTTAAGTTTTCCTGTTGTCGGAAAATCCAAAAAACCGTCATTGTCAACCAGTGCTGCTCCTACAGGTGTGCCACCAGCATCAATGTTCTCAATGGTTTCATTGATAGCAAATGAATATCCGGCCAATGCCTGGGGTACTGCCTCCGTAAAAGTCATGTTTACTGCCATGGCAGGCTGGTCACTGCAGGCAGAGACAGGATCTGCGGTTGCGATCGTTACAGCCGGGGGAGCTATAACGGTTACATTCATAACCGTGGGAGTGGCATCTGCACAGCCCCCGAAAGCAGCCGGTGATTCTTCGGCGACGTTGACTGCATAATCGCCTGTTGCCGTAAACACGATCTCAGCATAGTTGGCTGCACCCGGTTTATTAATAGTCATTGCCGGAAGAATGGACCAGTTCCAGACAAAACCTGCGGTCAAAGCCCATGCGCCTCCTGCATTATAATTGGGGTGAAAAACCGGATCGGGCAGGGCATAATAGCCCATGGTTGTATTGCCTGCTTTTAACGTAACATAATCAACGTTAGTGGGAGCGGTACGATTTGCATCATACTCAGTGTAATTGTTGTTGGCCACCTGACCAATAACACTTGTGGAAATCAGCATTGCTGTGGCAATACTCAGAACAGTTCTCAAAAAGTTACTTTTTTTCATTTGTGTAAAAATTAATTATTGGTTTATCATTCTATTGCTTCTCCCCATCTGATTCAGACAGGAATGTATTTACATTTATAGCTTTATTTAAATCATTGATTATATCGTATTTTCAGGCGAATGGTTACATTTTTTTGATGATTTGTCGGTTTTCCGGGACAAAATAACCTTAATTAAGGTCCCGGAATAAAGGAAGTTAAGGAGGTACTGTTTCAGGTACCTTCCGATATTCCTAATACTTACTGATTATGGTTGTTGGGAACATAATAGGACGGGCCTGTTTCAGGACGTTTAAAGACATCCACAGGCAACTGTACCGGGGTAATTGCAGTGCAACCATTGGCATCCGTGTAATTTACGGATATCGTCTGGCTGCCAATGGTGTTCCAGGTGATTGTGGCGTCCGCATCGGTAGCGGTTCCCCCGGAAGTTATTGTGCCCCCCGTTACGGACCAGACATAGCCTGACATACCAGGTTCAGTATTGTATGTCTCAATTGCATCGGTACATACGGCAAGATTTCCGGTAAGAACCGGAGCAGGACGCGGATTGACAGTCGTTGTAAGTGTAAGGCTGATATCGTTGCATCCTGATGCATTTGTAACCACAACATAAACGGCGTCACCATTTGAAAGTGACACGGTCGAAAATGTTGAGGTTACACCAGATTGCACAGATGAACCATTCACATAAAATTGATAATTTGTTCCACCACCAGCCGTAAATATTACATTATCACCCTCACAAATAATATTGTCGGCATCGTTGCTAAATAAGGTGGCTGTCGGTACAGACATGACCCAAACTGAATTCGTGTCCACCACACCACCGTTAAATCCGGTGATTCGGTATCTTCCTGAGCCTGAGGTAATAATGGTATGTGGATTAGAAGATGTTGTTACAGGGATATCTGATCCACCATCAATATTGTAGGTGAAGTTATAGGTGGCTGCAGAATTGGTAAAGCTTACCAAAAGATCATCTCCCTCACATGCATCATCCGTATCAAGGAAATTAGCCCTGGGCTTCAGTGAGGAAACTGAACCCAATGTATAATCATGTTCATCGAGATCCATTTTATCCATGGTAAGAGCTGTTCCATCATAATTGTCGCCGGAAGCAGACGTAGATTTTTCGACCCAGAGCAGAGTGCCTGTGTTGTATTCAGCTACCCGTATGTCTGTTAAACCATTTAAGGTAGTCAGGGGTGTAATATCACTTAAGTGATCCCATCTTAACTTAACATAGGCCTGTTTCCCGCCAGGTCCTTTTATATGCCAATATTCAAAGGAACTTACTGCAGTCAAGGGAGCCGTAACCGAAGTTGATGGAAATCCGGAGTTGAAATATTCACTTTCCCAGGTTCCGTCACTAACCCCGATGATTACTGTTGCACCATAACGGGAATCCTTACCTGTCGGGAATGCAAAATCATTACCTCCAAAAATCCGTTTTGAAACAGGTCCGCTTATGTAAGATGCAGAAGATCCTCCCGAAGGAATAACTGCAGCGTTTCCATTAAGCATGGACAGCTTATTTGCCGAAGATGAATACACAACACCTTGGGTAAGCTCCAGATTTCCTTTGAGTTCGAGAGGACTCTGCAATGTTAGTCCCTGTTCATTATTTATCTCAATATTATTTAGCATGTTGATGCCTGTAAAATTGCCATTGACGCCCCCTATAGTTTGCGGGGAAAAGCCGGCAAAAACCAATGTGGCATCTGGACCCGAACCACTGGTGAATGTGGCTGAATTTAACCTGCGAATTGTGCCAAATAAGAAGATCTTATGATTGAAAATGTCATTTCTGACACTGGGGCCATCTAATTTAAGCGTATCACAAACGGCAATATCTTTGTCGGGCAGTACCCTTTCACCTGAACCTGTGAAAAACAAGTTGCGCAGGGTATCAATTCTGTCTGCTATGATGGTATAATCCGTATTTCCTCCGAACTCAAGTGTTCCGCCATAACAGCTGAAAAAATCATTGAAGCGGCCGGCGGGAAGGGTAGGACTTTCCAGGTACAGCTTACCTGAGCCCATTACTGTACCCAGGTTATGGCCGTATGACGAACCAATATTCAAGACACCATTGATCGTGGTCTGGTAGGCAAAACGCCTGTTTCCGTTCGCATTGATGTCATCACCGGAGCGAATGATAACGATAAATCCATTGGGTCCCCCGGCAGGCGCAGTTGGGGTCCAAATATTAATATTATCCCAATTACCATCTCCATTGCTTGTATAAACAGGGACTTCATCGGGAATTGCGGCATCTGACCCGGCAGTATATTCTCCACCCAGGGACGATGTGCCGGCCGGAAAATCAAAATTGATCATATCCAAAACTTCATCAACATTATCAGTGGAAGGCCCTGTTGCGGCCTTACTCCAATCCTGACCTGGAGGTATCAGAAGTCGCGCGGATACATAATTACTTTCCGTGCCCCTGACATCGGTATTGGCGTAGGTAAATTCAAGATCACCTTCAAATGCTGATATTCCATTACTTTCTACTTCCCAGTAATATTGCAGGACATTATTCTGATCGGATACTGTAGGATGTCTTTCATTGATTGAATTGATTCTGACATTTCCACCGGAACCATTGGCTGTTATATGAAGAACGGCAGGTGTATATTTACCTGCAACCCCAATCGGATATGTAAAATTGCCCGACCCGGTGGCAAAATGTTTTCTGATTCCAATGTTACTGAAAACGCCATCAGTTTTGATCATCTTATTTATGCCAAATCCTGCACCCACAATATTACTGTTTACTCCCAGTGTCAGCAAGTGCTGATTAATATCCAGTATACCGTTTGTAAGCAGAAAATTCTGTTGCAAGGAGATATTGCTTTCCATATGGGCACCGGCTGCATTATTCAATTCCAACCGACCGAATGTTCCGGAACCTGAAACGGACTGAACAGAGGTTCCATTAAGCAGCAACCCGCCGGTCGCACTGTTACCTGTTTGCACTGCATTATTCAACAGGTTACCCTTAATATTTACATTATATGTCGATGTAGAAAATGTGCCATTCAGCAGGGAAAGATCATGATTCACGGTTATATTTTGGGTAAGTGTTACAGATGAAACAGCATTAATAATCAAATCATTGAATTGCGTTGCGGTAGTTCCGCTTATATTTTGTGCTGATCCGTTTAATGTGGTGATGTTGGATCCGCATGTGTAAATTCCATTGTTTGTAAAATTGCCTTTCACCGTGACGTCCAGGCTGTTTGTATTCAGGATGCTGTTGGCTGAATTTATTAACAGGTTTCCTTTCAATTCAAGCGGATTGACCATTAACTGAAAAGTATTGACCGTAACTGTTCCATCAAGGGTTAAATTGTTCAATGGAATCGATGCGTCCACTCTTATGGTTTGCACACCAACATTTTGAGTGCCCAGTAAAATGGTACCACCTGTTACTGAACCCGACGAAGGCCTTATATATAAATCCCCGAATGTAGTTCCACCTCCTCTGATAATGGTTATTGCTCCACTGCTCATGTTGAAAACACTTCCCGGATTATCCACCTCAAATTTAGCGCGTGTAGCAAGGTATGAATTTCCATTGATGGTAACATTTCCTCCGGACTGGTTATAAAGGAGAACACCACTTGTGACAACCGGGCTTCGCCTGATTTGTCCATTGACAACAAGATTACCACCAAGAATTTCAATTTCGGATGATCCGGATCCGGCATATTCTATGTCATTGTTATTGTTTGGAGCGGCTGAAGGTCCAATATATACATTTCCATTTACAAGCGTTAACTTACCCTGCAGGTACAGATCATTATCATTGGAATTGCTGTTAGCGATATATACATTCACCGTATTGTTATCCACATAGAGTCCTGCATTAGCAGGAATTGTAAAAGCGCTGGTAGTTGAGATATTAAAATCTCCATTCCGCATGAACCTGAGGGTACCATTTGTCAATGTGAGCCAGCTATTTACAGGAGTAGTAAAAGTTGCCCCCGATACATCAATAGTTAACGTTGCACTTTGTGAAGTTCCTTTGTTAAGGTTGAGGTAGCGTAATGTTGTATTTCCGGTTCCTGAGAAAAAAGCATTTGAAATGCCGGTAAATTCTATATCACATGTTACTGAATTATTGAAGTTTACAGTACCGTCATTGGTAAGATTGCCCGCTAAAGTAATCCTATTTGTTGTTGCGCCGGAATTCAGGGTATTAAAGATGGCACCATTTGCAACAGAAAGGTTTCCATTTATCGTCAGATTTTGTGATGATCCGTTTCCGAATCGCAGATTGCCACTCGCAACGGTAAGATCCCCGGATACCAGCAAAGATCTTGCGGAAGCAGTATTAAGTTGCGCTACCCCGGTTGCACTGCCGCCCTGGATTATCATGTCTCCGTATAATGTGAGATTCAGATTTGGTAACGTGATATTTCTACCTGTTTGCGGGGAGATCATTAAATGCTTGTAATAGCTTAGCGGATCAGCTGAGCCGGAAGTTACGGGTAATGTATAATTTGATCCGTTTGTATAATATTCCACTGTTCCTCCTGATGTACCCCTGAATTCAGAAAAATCACCGGAAGGGAATAATGAAGCTGATATCCGGATTTTGCCACTGCCATTAAGGGGATTTGTGACAACACCAAAATTAAGGGCATTATAGGCTGCGCAATTCAATACGCCTGTTTTCTGTATCTGTAAATTACCACATCTGTTGGAATTGTTATCACATGTTACCGTATGTCCGTTTCTGATTACAACCGGTGTATTCTGGTCCGGATCGGCCGAAGTAACGGATCCTGCATTTGTGGTGTCCGTCATCCAGGTGGTATTGCCACGCCAGGTACCTGTCTGATAGGAATAAAAAACGGTTACCCCCTGGAAGGGATCATTGGATAAAGGACTGTCATCACCGGCAGTATAGTCTCCATCTATATAACTGACATTATTTGGCCAGTTGATAATATCATTTGTTTCATCAACATCGTTGATGTTCCCTTTATTCCATGTAAATGTATATGGGTTATATCTGGCGGGTACATATCCGTCTTCAGTAACATTTCCGCCGGTCACCACATCATCTGTTCCGGTACCCCGGTCAACATACCTGAAAGTCTGGCTAAGGGTAGCGGACCCCAGGGTAAAACCCGCTGATCTTTCCCGCCAGAAATAACTTAGACTCCGTTGTTTGCCATTTGGATTTGTTTGCATCTGTTCAGCATCCACCGGAAAAACTGTGATAGAACCATAAGTGGTTGGGGCTGTGCTCAGGGTAATGGTAACAGGTGTATATCTGATATCTGTTGGGATCACTCCTATCGGGAATACAAAAGAAGTTGAGCCGAATGTCTTAGTGATGCCTTTATCACCTATGTCTCCGTTGGTCGCTATGAAACGTGTTGCAGAAAAAGCTCCTGATATATTACCCGTTGATGTAAGGTTCAGGTTAAACCCCCCAATATTAAATATTCGGTTACTGGTCAATGTGAGCATTCCATTCACGGTTATCCCGGAAGCCAGGGACACAGGAAATGAACCTGCAGCTCCATTTGTGTTATTCAAGGTAAGGTTCTGAAATATGCCGTTCCCGTCACCGCCGATTGTCTGGGTATTTGTGCCTGTAAGGGCTAAGGATCCTGACCCTGAATGGATTCCGGAATTGATCACAATACCATAGATATTAAATATATTGCCTCCATCATTGAAATTGCCACCAAGAATGCTGAAATTCCCGTTAATACTTGTAGTATTAGGTGTAGTGCGGGATACAATGAGTGAACCTTCATTTTTATCGATTATCAGGTGGTTGAATCCACCTGAAATAGTACCATTATAAGTAAAGGTGCTTGTTTGGGAGGTATTAAATGTGGTGGTATTGTTTCCGGGAACATAGGTTGTATTCACGGGAATATTAAGATTCCCTCCTATTATTACATCATAATTGCCGGCATTCAGTGTAGCATTTGCCCCGGCAAGGGTGAGATTATTAAGGACTTCAAGCGGCGGATCCCGTGGTGTTACCCCTCCTTTTGTAATATTTGTTAATTGCACATCTTGTGTTCCGCTTACCTGATTAATGGTAAAATTACCTATTGGGGCCGCTGAAACCAAATAATAGGTATAATCAGGTGAAACCGTGCCCGATGTGGGCTTAATGAGGACAGTACCACCCGTAACATTCGCATACGATGGCATGGAGTTAACTTCAAAAGCCCTTCCTATGGATCCGGCATCTCTTCCGCAAACATCGAGTATTTCAATAATTCCACCTGACATTTCAAACAGATTGGCGTCCTGATCAATATTGAAAGTTCCAACGTTTCCGTTAATACCATTATCGGCCCTTGCAGTATTGATAGGAACAGATTTGAGACTCATTACATTGGTAACACCGTTGACTGTGCGTTGAAATCTACCCCGTAAGGTTAATGTGCCACCGGTTTGGTGGTATGCGGTCAGGCCTCCGGAACTGTTGGCAGTGCGAAATTGTTTGGCATCAAGATTTCCACCGTTTACAATAAATTGTGCGGCAGCCGTGGCCCAATATATAAGACCTCCTGATTCTCTTGTAGAAACATACCCATCTTCGATTTGAAATTTTCCAAATACTGAAAATGAACTGCAGCCACCGGTCGACACACCAACCTGCAGGTTTGTTGTTGCTGAAGTTCCATAAGCTGCGTTTATCTCCCTGTAATCATCCGCAGTGGTTAAAAGCACGACATCAGGACCATCAACTACCAAAGCACCATTTGAGGGAATAAAATAATCGGAATTTGGTCCCCCCGACAAACCTCCATCACATGTTCCTTCTGTCAGGGATGGAATTACCACCATACCATAAAGCCGAAGTGTACCGTTACGGATCCAAAGCGCTTTCTTGAGGATGGGATTATCTCCTCCGTTCTCACCTCCGGATATGTTGGCTCCAAATAGTCTGAAGTAATTGTATCCGGAAGAATTTACAGACAAGATAAAAGTCTGATCAGTACCTTTGTCTACAATGAGGTTGTAGAAATCTGTTGTATTATTACATGTGAGGGTGTTGTGAGATCCTCCGATAAAATATACAGATGCTGCACCATTGGTAGGAAATGAGGTATAAACAGGGTAGCTCTGATTGGTAAATCTTACTGTACCATCATTTGTAAAATCACCTGAAACTACAACACGGTGCGTATTCTGATCATAATAATTGACGAATGGCGCCGTTCCTCCTGAAATACCTATTGGATTGGTTGTGGTGGTGGTATTTCCTGTACCTACAGTCATGGAAGAACCAGCATGAATATTTACATTTCCGTTTATTGTAAGGCGGCGTCTTGATGCATTACCGTCGTTAATCCGGTAAATACCATTCAAAATATTGAGGTTACCATTCAGTGTGATATTGCTGAGTTGAGTTGCAACCAGGGAGTTATTATTCAGGTTTATGACCAGATTATTATATGTAGTCTGTGCTGCAGGCAGGGTAAAGTTTACGCTGTTCCTGTATTCGGTTGTACCTCCTCCGGTATTTACAAACTCATTGGTGGTTGCGGCCGGAAAGTTCGTTGTATTCAGCTGAAGGGTACCCTCACCCCTGAGAGCGGCCAGCGTATTGGTAAACCGATAATCAGCCAGGTTAAGGATGCCGCCGCTATTTATGGATATATCAAGACTTGTGGCAGTAACATTACCTGTAAGATAAACAGTCCTGGATGACAGAATAATAACAATATCGCCATTGGCCGGAACCTGTGATCCCACCAGGGTGGTTCCTCCCGGATCTGTTGTCCAGGTATCAGTATTATTCCAGTCTCCGGATTGATAAGAATAAAGATTTGTTCCGTAAGTACATGTCTGTTCGCCAATTATGAACAAAGACAAAATGAGTAACTTAATTGGAAAGGAATAGTATCTGGTAATGGGCATACAAAAATTTTCTGGTCGCAGGTCCTTTTTTGGATATAAAAACGCTTAAAAAATTTTAAGGTTACATTAATTTGACTGATAATGATATATAGGTGATAAAAGCAGAAAACCGAATTTGGATGATAAATACTCCAAGTACTCTAAGTACTCTAAGTACTTTAGGCACTTTCATGACTTAACCCTGCAAATACCGTTTCAGCATAGGTACCAGCTCTTCCCTCCTGAGAGGTTTTGCAATGTAGTCATCAAATCCATGGTCCAGGAGTCTTTTTCGGTCCGTGTCATAAGCATAAGCCGTCACAGCGATAACTGCAAGACCGGGCCTGGTTTTCTTTATCCTTTGTGTAGCCTCCATACCATCCATAACAGGCATTTTAATATCCATCAAAACAAGATCCAGATCCGATCTGGCTTTACAAATGTCCACAGCCTGGAGGCCATTTTCCGCATGGACTAATATTAATCCGTAATCTGATAGCAATTCCCTGATCAGTAAATAGTTATTGTTTTCATCTTCCGCAATCAGAATGGTTTTCCCCGGAGGAGGACCCGTAAGAATAATTTCCGTAACAGGGGTCTCTGTCCTTTGGGTAATTCCGACAGGTTCATATGGAATGGTGAAATAAAATATGGAACCCTTGCCCGGTTCAGAATCAAGCCATATTTTCCCTCCCATTAGCTCCACATATGCCCTGGTAATGGATAAACCCAGACCCGTCCCCCCGTATTCCCTTGTAACCGTTGAATCAACCTGCCAGAAACGGTCGAAAATTTTATGATGCATCTCTTTCGGGATTCCGATACCGGTGTCTTCAATTACGAAATACAATTCATTTTTAATTCTCGAACAGCTGAATTCAACCTTGCCTTTTCTTGTGTATTTCAATGCGTTGCCAACCAGGTTTGTAAGGATCTGCATCAGCTTGACCCCGTCGGTCATTACAAGTGCAGCTGAATCGGGGATATCGGAATGATAGTTAATGGAAATATTCGGAAACAGGGATTTAATACAGAATTGTTCATATACGGCAAGCATAGCATGATTGATATCGGTTTCCTTTTTATTGACCTTTTCCTGTCCGGCTTCCAGGGTGGCTACACTAATAATATCCGTAATAATCGACAGCAATTGTTCGCTACTCAGATTAATAATGTCTGTAAATTCCTTTCTTTTTTCATCCGGAAGATTCGGCATGTTCAAAAACGAGGAAAATCCTACAATGGCATTCAGGGGAGTCCGGATTTCATGCGATACATTATGAAGAAAAGCGGTTTTTAGCCTGTCGTTTTCCTCAGCTTTTTCTTTGGCCGCTATCAGGTCCCGTTCCAGTTTCTTTTTGCTTGTAATATCATGGATGATCGAGTGCAAGACTTTTTTTCCAAACACTTTGATGCAGCTGCTATACACTTCAACATCGCGGACGGAGCCGTCCTTTAACCTGTGCTGGAAATGAAATTGTATGCGTTTCTGCAGCCTGGCCTTTTCAAGCTCCCTGAAAACTTCCTTCTCAGGCAGGATATTGATCTGGGATATTTTCATTGACTTAAGCTCATCCCTGTCATACCCGTAATAGTGGCATGCAGCGGGATTCGCGTCAATTATGGATCCATCTATGGCATCGATCAGGAGCATCATGGCAATATTGTTCTCAAAAAGACTTCTATGCCGTTCTTCACTTGCAATGAGCGCTTCCTGTGTATGATTTTTCTCATGCCTGATCCTGGCTTGTTCAAGCACATTTAATACAGCCTGTCCGAGACGCTTGATAAACTCCTTAATCACATAATCCCATGCGCCTGACCGCATGCATTCCACGGCCACATCTTCATTAATTGAACCCGTTACAATAATGAAAGGTATATGCGGTATGTTTTCCTTTGCCAGTTTTAATGCCATGAGTCCGTCAAATCCTGGCATCGAATAATCCGACAGTATGATATCCGGTCTGAACTCCCTTATCGCCGTAAGATAGCCCTCTTCTGTCCATACTCTTCTAAAATCGCAGGACTTCAGGGTCTTTAGAATTTCTCGTTCAATCAGCTCGGCATCGCTGGAAGTGTCCTCTACTATCAGAACTTTGTGAACTGGCCTCATAGAAAGGTTTAACCTGTTTACGGTAATTTGCCCGGGTAAGTTAATTATAATTTATGATTTGATGATTTGAAGTAAAAGCAAGGACGGAAAAAAAAGGAAATTTGGCAATTTGACCCCATTGCGGTGGCAAAGTTATTAAAAACTGATGGTAAAACGTAGATTAAAGAGCCTGCCTGTAAGATAATTGGGAACTGCAAACATATTGGGCAACCCTTCCTGGTTGCTTACAGTGCGTATCCACTGGTATGAAGCCTGATTGTTGAATCCGAAAAGATTAAAAACCTCAAGGCTGAACCATGCGTCGCGGATAAAGGAACTTCTGGCTTTCCGCTGTCCGTAACGGTCAGTCACGATCGATTTGGAGATTCCGATGTCAATGCGTTTATAGGTGCGTAGTTGATAGTACTCCAGGGGCCTGTCATAATCCGGAGAGCTGTAAGGCAGCCTGCTCCCGTAATATACAGTGGTATAAACGCGGTAGGATGGATTGCTCGGAAAATAATCCTGAAAAAACAACCCGAAATTGACCAGTTGGTCCGTTGGTCTCGGATATGCTCCGAAAGCATCGTAATATCTGTCTTCCCTTGTTTTCAAAAATGAAAGGGTTACCCAGGATTCTGCATTTTGCACCAGGTCTCCGTGAAGCTTAAATTCAATCCCGGCAGCATAGCCCTTAGCCCGATATTTTGGCAGGTACTGAATATCCACATCATCAATCGTATAGGGGATCAAATTATCCAACTTCTTATAATAGAGTTCTCCCGTAAGCTTGAAAGGTCGCCCCCACATCCTGAAATCATAGTTGGATCCAAGAACATAATGAATTGATTTCTGAGCTTTTTTATTCACCTGAAAATTTCCTTCCGGGTCGACCATCTCTTTAAAAAAGGGCGGTTGGTGATACCATCCGATTGATGCGTGAAAAGAAAATCGTTTCTGCCATGAAGGTACCACAGTAATTCCTGCACGGGGACTTACCAGCAATTGTTTGTTTATGTTCCAGTAGTTTAGCCGGGCACCATAATTGATATATACCATGGATCCCACGATTGATCGTGTTGAAATATTATTGATATAACCTGTAAATCTGACCGAATTCAACTGATTCCGGGATATGGCCGAGTAGTTCAGCGTAAGTACCCGGTCTGAGAATGGCACAGAATAGCCGGCAGAATCTACCAGCGTCCATTCCCGCAAACGGTTGTCCAGCCTTTCAGATTGCAGGGTGACACCCCAGTTCAGGTTTTGCTGCGCTGTATGATATGTTCCTTTGTGGGTAAGGGTCAGAATATGAATATCTGCAAAATTCCGGGCATGGTTCAGCATCCCTCCGACTCCGAGATTGAGTATGCTGTCACCTGCCGTTTCTGATCCCACGGTATTATCCAGCAGGTCAATTCTGTACTGTCCGAGGATATCATAGGTTATGGCTTCTGAAGATGTATAACCTGTACCGATCAATTTCAGTGAAATTTTGGAGGAGGGTCTGAAATCCAGCGTAACAGCACCAAGCATGGTTGAAAATTTGTCCACTTCCTGACCCTCGTAAAAAATAGTAAAATTAAGGGCCTGCTGATATGTACCAAAGGCTGTTTCACGGGAATGGGGTATAACCTGGAATATGTTCCGCGAAACATTCCCCAGAAAACTGATCTCAAGTTTATCGTTCAGATCGTAAGTTAAAAATGTCTGTAGGTCAAAAAACCGGGGTTTATAGTCCCCTTCGGTCTGCAGCGTTTTAAGCAGGTATTGGTTTGCTTTGTAACGGATGCCTGTAATGTGTGTGAATCTGCGATCCCGCGATCGGCCTTCCAGAACGGCTGAACCACCCAGAAAACTGGCTGATGCACTTCCGGCATAGTGGTCAGGCCGCTTGTATTTAATATCCAATACCGACGACATTTTGTCCCCGTACCGGGCATCAAATCCCCCTGCTGCAAACTGAACAGATGATATCATGGATGAATTCAGGAAACTCAGGCCTTCCTGCTGGCCGGCCTTTATGGTCAGCGGCCGGTATATTTCAATATCATTGACATAAATAAGGTTCTCATCAAAATTGCCGCCCCTCACAGAGTACTGGGAACTCATTTCATTACGCGAAGAAGCACCCAGGGTCGTGAGTATGGATTCAAAGTTTCCGGCAGGCAGGGGAAGGTGTTCTATTGACCTGAGATCAATTTGCTGCAGCGTTTCACCCCTGTCAAAAGGGCTTTCCACTACCACCTCACCGATTATTCTCGGGATTGGATTCAGCTGTATTAGGGGTGCAATGGTCTCACCTGAATGCAACATAAATCTGGATGTATCATTCCTGTATCCCAGAAATGAACAGACTATGATGATTTGCCTTTCCGGGGTAAGAGACAGCTGAAATATACCTTTTTCATCGGTGAGCACTGATTTGTTGCTTGTCAGTTCCCTGATAACAGCCCCGGCAAGCGGATCGTTGTTTTCATCTTTTACCGAACCCTGCACGATACCAACCTGTTG
>Ga0209593_10000455_pt1 | contig 19629 bp, 25 predicted proteins | sample PPLLaktember2015_3_FD_187260 | JGI IMG/M metagenome (GOLD analysis project Ga0209593, IMG submission 187260) | Freshwater sediment microbial communities from Prairie Pothole Lake near Jamestown, North Dakota, USA - PPLs Lake P7 Core (6) Depth... | ecosystem: Environmental > Aquatic > Freshwater...
TGTTGCCCGGTAGCCGCCATCATCGGCACCGCTACCTTCTTCTTGGCGAGCTTGTCGGTGGTGGTCGGCGTGACGGCGTATGGGTTCTCTTTCTCGAGGGCCGCTGTGGCTTCGGCTTTTTGCTTCTCACTGCCGGTTGGGCCAAAGATCTTGCTGCCAAGCAGGCCTCCCAGTGTCGTCGAGTCGCCCAAGTCTACGCCGGCCGCCGTGAGTCCTCGAGCCAGTAGCGTGTTGTGCTTGGGCTCCATCATCTTCTTCAACTCAGCCAAGATACCCTCATTGCCGGAGGGCTGCTGCTGTGGCGGGGTCCAGCCTGGCGATGGGGTGGGGGCCACGCCCCGGTCACGCCGGCCTGGTGCGCCAGGTGTATCGGGCACTTGATTAGGTGTGCCCTGATGCGGGCCAATGCCCAGCCGTGCAGAGGCATGCCAGGGTTCGTAGCCGGGACCGCCCTTGCGGGCTACCTCCTGAGCCATGAACTCCATGGCCTGGATTGCACTGTTGGGATCGCCGGGGTCCATGCCCGTCATCTGGGTGAACTTTGGCGCGAGCCCTTTATCAAAGAGCTGAACGATCCCCTTGGAGTGACCGTCATCCCCTACTGCGGCTGGATTGAAGCTGCTCTCGCCGTTGATGACGGCCATGAACACTTCAGGGTCGAGGCCATACTTTCTCGCAATCTCTTGCGCAGCCGCTCTGAGTTCTTCGGGGGACAAGGCCATTGTCTATCTCACAGGATTGCCGGGATGACCTTGCCCAGCCAGATGAGCAGGATGATTCCGACGATGCCGGCAGCGATGATCCACACGACAGGGTGGATGGGAATGCCCATTGCCGGGATGACCTTCACCACGACAGCGATGACGATGCAGATGATCCCCAGTGCAATTAAGAATTGTATCCAGTCCATGTCAGCCCCCTTTACGTCGTCTGCGTTCGAACTCTTCAGCCTGCTGGCTCCTGATCGAGCCGAGTAAGCCGGTGGTGAGACCTGTCTTGGTGTTGGCTTTGTTGATCTTGGCGGCCTCGGCCAGAAACTTCTCTTGATCTTTCTTGCCCAAGCGAAGTACCGCCTCTAGCTCATCGAGCTTCTCGCCGGTCTTGAGGTCTGCCCAGTAACTGGCGCCATGGCCCAGGCCCAATGAGCCAAGAGCGGTGGCAATAGTCTCTGCACCATGGCCCTGGGCGTAGGGTGTCATGCTGCCAAGTGTTGCAAGAACCTGCAGTGTCTTGGCGGTAGTGCCTGTCAGGCCTTGGCCAACGTCACGTGCCAGGGAGTGACGGGCCGTTTTGCCGACTGCTTGTTTAGCCGCCTTCTTTTCCAGAGGCGTAAGGCTGCGGTCTTTTACTCTCAGGTAGCTGCGAGCCTTGGCCATTTCGCCAAGCTCCTCGCCGCTCTCGGAGAGATACCCAGGGCCGCGCGCTTCCTTAACGCCTTGGCTGAGAAGATTGGAACGGCCCAAGTCCTTGGCGCGAGCTACCTGCTCCTTGATGCCAGGATTATCGGTTGCTTCCAGCTTGTCGTAGTACTTGTCGATATTGTCCAGAATGATACGACCAAACTCCTTAGTTATAGGGGGGTATTTTGGGTTAGCAGCAACGTTCCCAGCTCTCCTGGCAAGACTGTCCAAGTTGTTGAAGGTGAGTTCATCCTTATCGAGCAATCGCCTTATCTTGGGAAACATCCCCGGCTCATCGACATGCTCGATACCGGCATTTTCTGCTTCTCGGACGATGTCGCTAGCCGTTTCAGCAAAGGCCTTCCGGTCGAGACCTCGGTTACCTTCGGCTACGGCATAGGCGGCATCCTTCTCCAGACGCAGGGCTTCTGGTGTTGGGGCTGCCTTGACTGCTGGCTTAACGGGGTCCGCTCCTTTGAACTTGGCGCCACCAGCCACACCCAGGAGGCCTCCTAGAAGTGAGGCCCATGGGGCTGCTTCCGGCGACACGGCACCGGCAATATCCTCAAAGCTCTTGGAGCCGACACCCCCGGCCAGGGCAGCCGCTGCCTCGCGGCCCAGCTTGAGCTTGCCTCCCGGTGTCGGCGTGAAGAACTCGCCGGCCCGCTCCGCGTAGGCGGGAACACCCTCATAGGTCTTGAACTTCTCGCCGGTCAGATCCTCAAAGCCCCCCAACACGTCGGTGCTGGTGGGGGCTTGCGGCAAGAGTTTCATCAAGTTGCCAAGATCCGTTTCACGCTTAGGCGCTTGCAGCAACTGTTGAACGTCACCTGGCAACCCCGGTAGCGACACGACACCCTTGACGACGCCTTGGGCCAGGGCCTGATCGATGTTCTTGAACCACTGGCCCCAGCCCTCATTGCTCTCGGGCTTTGCCGGCTGTGCTGTTGTCAGTGCAGCGACGGCTTCATCGGTGGTCTTCTTCTTACCACTGCCTCCGCCAGTCAGCTTGGCAATTGCCTCTTCGGTGGTGGTCATTGCTTCTTGCTCACCTGATCGGTCGGGAACCATTCCTCTGGCCCGGCTGCTGCCCAGGCTTCCGGCGAAACGTTGGCTGCCTTGGCCCAATCCGGCATGGGCGGAATGACCTTCTCGCCTGGTTCAACGAGACCCACTTCCATGGCCTTGTTGAGATCCTCGAATCCCTCCTTGGTGATCTGGTCGATGTTGCGGCCCTCGCCCATGGCCCGCAGTACCTTCTCTCTCTGCAGGCGCTTGAAGGCGATGGTCTTGGGCTTACCCTTGTCGCCGAACTGCGGGACAAAGATCTGCATATTCGATTCCATTTCGATTGGTGTGATCTGTGCGCCTGACTTGTAGCGCACCACGGCTTCGACAAAAGCCAGTGCCGATTTGGTACCCATGCTGAACTCATCAGTGGACAAGGCCGTGGCTATGTTGTCCGGGAGTATGGCCTTCATGGTGTTCTGGATGCCAGGGTCCATCAGTTCTTCGGCAACTGCCGGATCGTTGAGATTCGGCAGGGCTGTCACCGCCTGGTTGTAATAGACATTGGCTTTGCCCTCGCCTTCTGTCGGGCTCTTCTTGGACTTGCCGCCCTGCGAGATGCTGGTCACCTTCCCATCAGCGCCGAAATTGACTTCAAGCCCCGTACTCGGCGGCTGCATGATGTCCTTGAGGGCTGACGTGTATTGCTCCTCACCGGTCCGGGCCGCCTGCCGCAGGTACTGCCCGGCCTGTGCCACCTGATTAGGAGGAATGACAGTCGGGTCGTTCGGGTTGATGCCGGCCTGCATCAGTTCAGGCTGGCCCGGCTGCTGCAAATTGATTCCCGGCAGCGCCTGGTTGTCCCGCATCACCTGGTTGGTGCGTGTGTCGAAGCCTGCAACCCGTGCCTGCCTCTCCGTGCGGGCTCTTATGTTGTCAAAGTATTTCTGGCGGCCAGTCTCGTTTTCGCTCATCAAAGACTGCTTGTAGGCGGTGACCTCTGAGAGGCTGATCTCCGGGTCCTGATGCTTTAGCCGTTGCTGAAGCAGCTCCTGCCCGGCTGGGCCCGGCGGCAGTCCCACATAATACTCATGCGGTATGTTGTCGGTGGCCGGTGTGGCTGGCGGCTCGCCGCCTTGCGGTGTCGTGACCGCACCAGCCTGAGGTGCTGTGACAGCACTGTCTGTACCGCCTATGACAGCAGGTGTGATGCCTCCTACGGGGGCTACCGTGCCACCACCTGCTCCCGGTGTCGGAGGCGTGGAGACTGTGCTGCCGAGCCCGGCCCCCTCCAGAATGAGCCGCATTTGCTTGTCTTTGGCTGCCTGTTTCTGGGCCTCGAGCGTCTGCTCGTTGGTGCCTCGCAGTTCATATTCCTTATTGAGCTTGGCCATGTCGGACTTGCTGGTCCACTCATCCTCGAGTTGCTTGCCGAGCATCGCCATGCCGAACTTGGTGTTGGCGCGCATCATCATCGCCATCTCGGGGTTCGACGGCTCGAGCTTGTCGGCCATCCGGTTGACCATCGCCTTGTTGCGTTGGTCTTCGCGCCGTGCTGCCGAGCGCTCATTGGCAGCGGCGGTTGCTTCCGCAATGCCGGCACCGCCCCGGCCTGAGCCGGCATTCATCAGAAGCTGGGCGATGATCCCCATGCGATCGCTGATGTCGGCACCCACATCATTAGATCCGCCGCCCAAGAAGCCGAGAAGGCCTCTCGGCTCCTCAGGCGCGTAGTCCGTCGCGCTGGCCGGCTGTGGTGTTCCCCAAATGGCTCTTGGCATCTGTTGCCCCCTATCAAATGCCCATGCCGGCAATCTGGCCGAGAATGCCAACACCAGTGCCGATCTGGGTCATGGCGCCAGGGTCCTGCTGCGTGTTGGTCTTGGTGGTGCCGAAGTTGCCGAGCCCAGACGAGATGCCCATCATCGCCTGCAGGTATTCCTGGGGTATCCCTAAGAGCCTTGCGTAGTTGGCGTTGGCGGCATCGATCGCCTGCTGCTGTTGCTGCTGCTGGGCCTGGGCGGCCGCTACCTGCGAGGCGTTCGCTGCGTTGGCCATCTGGAAACCTGACGAGGAGAGATCCCCCATGCCGCCTGCCCCGGCTGTCGCCAACTGGCCGCCGAGCTGGGCCTGGCCTAGCCCGTACTGACTGACACCCTGTGCGGTCTGCTGCTTGGCGCCGATGTCGAACTGCCCCATCGACTGGGCATTGAGGAAGTTCTTCGAATAGAGATCCGCCAGCATCTTCGACTTGGTGTCGGCAAAGTCGCCACCAAGCTTGCCCTTCTGGAGATACATCCGGTCTCCGCCGAAGGCATTCTGCCTTGCGAACTGGTCGTCTACGCCCGCCTGCTGCACACCCTCCTGCTGGTTCAGTTCATTCATCGACGTGTCGATGACGTTCTGGGTGTAGGGGTTCATGTATGGGGAGAGATCCATACCAGCGAGCTGGCCGCCCGGCCCCGCCAGCTGACTCCACAGGTCTCCGGCCTGACCCATAGCCGGCTGTGAACCGGTGAGAAGCCGGTTCCCGGCATTGGCGACATTGCCGAACTGGTCGAGCGCGCCTGTATAGGCCCCCTGCACTTGCTGCGGCAGGGTCTGTGGCCCTGCCGGGGCGGGTGGCGTGGTCGACGGGACCGGATCAACGGCAGGCAGGGTTGTTGCCTGCGCTGTCGGCTGACTGGCATTCGCAGAACTAAACTGCGTCATCGTGCCGTTAGGTTTCACTGACTGCTGTCTACCGCCGCCCGGTGTTGGTGCGCCCATCACTTACCCCCTAAAGATCGTTTCTGGTCGGGCCGGTCGAGCCCCACTGACCAGGATTGCCGCCCCGCCCCGCAAAGCCGCCGCTACCCTTGCCGCCCTGGCCCTGACCGCCGCCATACTTGCGGCCAGCCACCAGCACGTATTTGCCCTGGGCGTTCTTGCGGTAGGTCCTGCCGCCAATAGTGACGGTGGTGCTGGGGGTTCTGGTGGTCCCAGTGCCCGTGCCAGTTCCGGTGCCTGTACCCGTGCCGGTTCCGGTGCCTGTACCCGTCCCAGTGCCGGTGCCGGGCATGGCAGTGACCGGGATGCCGCCCGCGCCAATGGTCCCGACACCGCCCTGAGCAGCGCTGCCCTGATGCAGGAGAGGCTTCTGCTGCACATACGGGTCGTAGACAGCCGGCGAGTAGGCGCCGCCCTGGGTGATGGCTCCGGGCCCGGTCCACTGGCTGAGGATATTCTGGATCTCTGGGCTCATGCCGGCGATGCGATCATTCATGATCTGCCCGGCGTCGATCACCGAGCCGAACTGGCCTTGTGAGATGGGGGCCATGCCCTCTGACAGGTTGACAGGTGCCGTCCCCATCCAGTCGGACCAGGTGTTGGCGGTATTCTGCAGTGACTGACGGTAGGCAGGAGATGAGGCAATCTGGGCATAGTACGGGAGATTCTTGGCAACGCCGGCAGCGCCTGACGCCGTGTTGAAAGCCTCGCGTGTCGCGGCGATCTGCGCAGGAGATGGTAAGGCCTTCTCTGTGGTGTTGGCCTCGTCGCCGCCCGATCCGCCGCCCCCGCCGCCGCCCCCAAGTATCGATCCCATCACACTATCTCCAGTTCCAACGTGACATGTTTGATCTGCCAGCCCCAAGCGGGGAGAACACGTTCCCAGCCTGGGCGCCCTGCCATAGTAAGACGTCGCGCGCCGATTGCTTTGAAGAAGGGGTTCAGTATGTCCTGCAGCGCTCTCAAGCCTTTGAGAGACCCACCCGCTGCAAGGATGTGACAGACCCTGCCCTTGGTGTAGTCCTGTACGTCGATAACTGCAAACGCATTGCCGGTATCAAAATAGGGGAACCGCGCATCGAGGACACCCTTCTCGATGTCTGCATAGGTCATCAGGTCAGCATCACGGATGGCCCGCTCAATCCACGGACGCCACTTGCGCAGAGACTGCAGACTGTTCTCTCTTTGTTGTTCGGTGATGGTGGCGGGGGCGTTCATCTACATGTCCAGCATGCGCCGGGCGCCGCGGCGCTTGACCCAATCCAGCAGGCTCTTGCCTTGGCCGTACAGGCCACCACCCGGATCGTAATTGCTGATATTCGGGAAGGCGTTGTCCCTGTCCCGCTGTGGCGTGTAGTTGCCACCACGGTTGCCCTTGGCGGCGCTGGTGGGTGATGGGTACTTGCGCGGTGCGGTGATGACTGATGCCGGCGAGAACCCGCCTGTATCGCGGTCTTGCTTGGATGCAGTGTTGACAATGTCGCCATCATCACGGTTTCGCTTCAGCGACGACGTGACAATCTGATCGTCAAACGGGCCTAGGTCTCGCTTACGCGACAGGTCACCCACCCGGACCTCGGCCTGTGCAGCCCCCATGCGCAGGCCGGGTATTGCCTGGCCCAGCTTCTTTGCCGGGGGCAATATGGATTTCTTCTTCTTGACCACCACGGTGGGCTTGGACCTGGGCTTGACCACAGCGGCTAGCACCTCAGGACTGTCGGCATAGCCGGTCACTTCCTTGGGCTTGGCTGCCCGGCGCCGCTCGTCATAGTGGCCTTCGCCACCGCCACCCTTAGCCATTGTCTCTCTCCTTCATAACTTCACCATCACGACACCCGTGGCCGTCCGGTAGAACTTGCCGGCCGCAAGGCCGGCAGCTCCTGCTGCCGTGTCGTCGGCATACTCAGGCAGGTTACGGAAAGCCTCGCTGAAGGCCGATGCCATGGTGGTGGCGTGGTCGATGTTGCGGCGCGACCATTCGCGGAAGTTCTGCTGCTCACGGCGCTCATACTTCTCAGGCGCAACCGGTACGACAGTACTCATCGCATGCCTCCCGGCTTCATCCTGAGCCTCACCTTGCCAAGCTTCCACACCACGTCCTTGGTCTGGGTGACCCGCACGATGGCCTGACGAGCCCGCATCCTGACAGTCGTGTAGCCCTTGGGGTTGGCGAGGTTGATCGGCCCGACGATTCGTTCAGGAGCACCTGGCGCCTGCTGCAGCTTGAAGGTGAGCGAGAAGGACGATGGATCCCCGACACTGGCCCCCGGACCCTCGAGCCCGGCATCCTGGTAGATGCGATCGACCCACATGACGCGACCACCCTCGGGGTCCTGCTCCGTGGAGATGTCCAGCGCCCCGGTTTCAGCGAAAATTTCATGGTTGCGGCTGATGCCATCGGCCAATGAGCCGTATTCCTGCTCGTAGAGGATGGTGTTGTCGCAGGCGATGGGCGTCGACTGCCACACCGGGCTGTGCCAGGCGGTGCGCGGCATCTCGCCTTGGGTCCAATAGGGCTCCTGCGAATAAGACATCGCCACATAGCGGTCCGGTGCAGTCGAATCCTGGTGCGGGTAGAAGAACCACAATTCCTGGGCGAACTCGTTCAAGCCCATATGAACGGTGTGAGCCATCTCCAGGTTGGAGTTGTAGAACAATTCAGTGTGCAATGTGCACGGCACCTTGGTGATGGCGCCGCCCGAGAACGAGAACAGGTTGGCATGATCCATCCAGATGGCATCGCCCTGTACCGACGCGATGCTGTTGAGGCCGATGACGCCGCCTTCATCGGAGATCTTGCGACGAGAATAGACCGCAGGCTGCCCGACATACTCGATCAGGTGCACGTCGGTGTCGGTGAGGACCAGGATGCCGGACTGGACCTTGGCCGCGGCGACAATGGCGCCCTGCGACTGGAGATCGAAGCCGCCGGCAGAGTTGTCTTCCGCAGCTATCCAGGTGCCAATCTCACGCCTCGAACACCACTGCACACGCCGGGGGTTGTTCTTGCCCCCCATGATCATGACGTGTTCTTCCTCGGTAGCAATCACCAGTGTGTTGTCGGGGAACTCCGCAAAGGCATCCGGCTGAACAACGGCAGGCGTGGCGGGCGTCGTCGGGTCCCAGGTGACCAGCCGCCCGTCCTGGGAATGCACCCCGACCAGGAGCTTGCCGAAGTTGTCCAGCGACCACAGCGCTGTCGAGTCAGGAACGACTGATGTACCTTTGGCATCAACACCAAAAGGCCCCGAACCAAAAGCGCCACGCCCGAAGCCAACTACAGGCGGCGCATCCCACAACAAACCAGCAGGTGTGATGTCATACTGCGTGAAGACACCGTCAATGTAAGACGTGCCAATTAGTTTGTCTTCGGAGCCTGCCGCCAGCCAGGGGGCTTTGAGATTATCCCGCCAGGAGAACAACTTCCTGACCGGCGTTGTGCTGATTGGGCTGAAGTCGAGCAGCCTGCGCCAGCCACCGACCGGCAGCATGACATTGTTGACCCACCTGACCTGGTTGGCCGAGTACCACTTCTTGCCGACAGCATACTGGGTGCCGTCCTGGAAGATGCCAGGCGGCAGTTCAAGGATTGAGACGTTCTGTCCACTCATGGCGTTGGCGGTTCCACATCCCCGAACAAGACGTATTCAGAGGCAGTGACGAACCAGATCGTCGCCTGGGCATACCGGCCTTTGAGGCGGTCAGACCCACTTGGATACGACCTTCGTGTAGCCGTGCCGTCAAACACTACCAACCCGGCGCCAAGGCTGATTACCTCGACACGCGCATCGGCTGCGAACACCCCGGAGTTGATCCTGCAAAAAGCCGTCGAACCATTATTGAAAGTCACCATCCGCCCAGCATCGGTGGCGAGCAGGGCATAGGTGGCAGTCTGCGGGTTCTCAGGCGTAGAGCCTGCCGTGACCCCGCTACCTCCGCCGCCGCCCCCACCCGTTGTTCCAAGTATCGTGTTGACCTGCGCGGCTGTCAGGTTGACAGGCGTACCGCCCAGGATCGAACCCTTGATGGTATTGGCCGGCATCACTGCCGCCGCCGCTGTCAGGGCTGCTGCCGCCGCATCGGCATTGGCCTTCATGCGCGTGTCTATAATGTCCATGCCAGTATGGTAGTCGTCGCCCCAGGCATCCGTCTCGGTCCCTACCGCTGGCTTGGGAATCGAGTAGTTGGTTGTATAGGAGAAGCTCATTTACTGTCATCCTTGTCCGGGAGCTTGGGCGGGGGCAGAGATGGCGCGCTCATGCGACCACCCGCAAAAGCAATAGCCGCCGTAAAAGCCATAGTTATTATTTCCTTTGCGAACTCTTTTAAGTCTCCACATACCGGCATTGCATGGCCGGTTACAGAAAGATACGTGCACGTACCCATGCCGAGCAGCATCATGAGCATCATCGTCGCGATGATCATCGCTACGAGATAGAAGGCTCCTTTCGCGCTGTCGAACTGTGCCACTCACACCCACACCTTCACCGACCTTGCTGTGCCCTGTAATACTTCGCCGTCCATCGTCTCGATCATGTACTCAAAGCTGGGAACCCACTGCTCTACCGGAGGCGGATGCTCGCCTTCTTCCGGCGTGACACCGCTCTCTGGTACTTCTTCCACTATGGTGTCAGGCGTCTCGTAATGTGCCTTCTCACTCTCGCGCCTGTTGATCAGGCCCTGCATTACTTGTCCGTTGGCTTTATTCCAAAGAAGAAAGCTTTCAGCCGCTTGGGGATAGTTTTGATCATTGTGGTATTTATCGACAGACGAACCGTCGAAGTTTCCGGGTCCAATATTGTAACAGAGACTGACCATGGCGTTGAATTGATGCTGGGATGTCGGACCTGGACAACACCTATTAACGGTATCTTCATATTGGACAACATCCCGCCGGAATATTTCATGAGCTTCCTCATCAGTTATATACTGACCAAGATATACTTCGGGAGGCCCTGCTACCGACGTGTGGCCGATTCCTATCGTGTAAGGTTCTCCACCAGTAGCTGGATCAGGGTATGCATCATTCTCCAGTCCCTCCCACTGCTCGATAAGATCTATGCCAGCCTGATCGATCTTCATGAGACCACAAGCTTCCCGTTGTAGAAGTTCTTCAGCGACAGATAGACCTGATCAATCTCACTATCGGTAAGCGTGCGATTAAAGATCGCCGTATAGGCCATGTTTGTAATGCCTGACCCGGCACCAGAGGTTGTTGTCCCTATGACTATATTGCCGCCTCCGCGAGACGCGCCACCATTAGCAGCAGCCTCGTTCATCGAGCGCACACCGTCCGTCCATGTATAGGCCCGATGCTTTGCCGAAAGCGGACAAGTTCCGATGACTACTGAGTAATTGCCATGCGTCGGATTTAGAAAACTGGCCTGATTGACGGAACCAGTATTGGCATTTGACAGCATGACGCTGGCTGGAAGATTGAAGAAGCCGGTTATAGGCGGCGTTATCGACATGGACCAGTTTGCGTTGTTGGTAACAACCTGTGCAACATGGATAATGGTGACTTCCGGCGTTGTGTAGCTGTAGCCAAGATTAAAACCGTGGCTGGCAGTGATGGACTGTATTCGTGCATGATAGGGGCCATAAGTCGGAACCCCAACCACCGTTGCCGACAATGCTGGATTGGCGAGGTTCTTGATACTCTGGGTGTTGTTGTTTCCAAAGACATACTCACCAATCAGCCCATCGGTAAACGGCAGGCGCAGGTTGAATGACACCTTGGTGAAGATGGCATCGCGTATTCTTAAGGTCGTACCAGCCATATCTATCCCCTATGTCAAAATCTCTTCGAAGATCACGCACCAGTTGTGCATTGGCTTATTGAGACCGGCCCCAGCAAAGACAATTGTGTCGCCCTGGCTGTCGCGCAGGTTGCCGCCCGCCGTGAAAGCATAACGCAGCTTCGCTCCCGCAGCCGGGGCTGTAACAGCAATGACCCGCAGCATGTCGCGACCCGTAACGGTAGCACTGACAATGCCGATATTAACATTGGCGGCATCAACCAAGGTAAGTCCGGCATTGGCCCTTGGCGTAAATGTCACGTTATCAATGACCAGATTGCCCACCGGAACATTGAAGCGAACCGACAACACGACACCTTGTCGGTCCACATGCAGTGGTCGCAACGGCTCAAACTTAACACCATCAATAATGGTGCGTTTGTAGGCTAGGCCATGATACGCCCCGAGCCACTTTGAACCCTGGCTGGTATGATGCGCACCAGAGCTGGAGGGAATCGGATAGGCCGGGCCAACCATTACGAAGTTGGTGTTCTCTTTGCAGACCTTGAGCTGTGTCAATGCCAGATATGGATCATTGGCATGGCCGAACATGGCATGATCATCCAACTGATCAATAAAGCAGGTCGCGTCCTCAGGCTGACCCGTCACGCTCTTGGCATAGGTGTCAAGATCAGAGCGCAGCGCAATCAGCTTGGCCTCGTAAGTCGCCGCCAGTGTGCTGACATTGTAATCTTGCTCACCCTGGGACCATGTAAAACCACGCCATTTGTATGATTTCCCCAAGCCCTGGGCGCGCGCATAACCAGCATCGATAGCAGCCTTAACATTGTTGAAGGGTGTCGAACCCGTATCCAGATTGTCAATAGCGGTGCCATCAAGGCCATGCTCACTGGCCAGCATCTGATAACTATGGTCGCCATAGGCGATCAGGTTCTCGACACCGATACGCTCCTTGATGCAAGCGGTCATGCCTGCCATCTGAGTCTCGCCATGCGGTACAGACCCCGCATGTTCAACCAGGGGAACCAGGCTCACATAGATGCCCGGCGCCGCCCCGCCATCGGCAGGCCGCACACCGCCGACAAACATCAAATTATCGTAGTCCTGCGCCACAGAAAGCACCGGCAAGCTGTCGTAGCCTGTCGAGCGAGACTGCCCGTAACCCACGATATGGTTGATGTCAGCCGTGAAACTGCCGACCGGAACCTCGGCACTGCCTTCGCCGCCGCCGAGATAGGCGTCCATAGCGATGCCGTTAATACTGTCCAACTGATCGATAGCCTTCAGGACCAGAGTGCCGTCATCCTTCAGCGCTAATGCAACATTGCCCAGGCCATCAGCGATACCCCAGGCATAGCCCCCCACCATTTCATCGGAGTTGAAGGAGTTGGGGGTGCCGTAACTGACCATTGTCGCCAGCGACGACACCTCGAATGTGTGAAAGACGGACGTGCCGTCTGGCCGGATCACCATCGAATAAGAGCCCTGCTCATCGCAGATGCCACCGACATAATTGATCGGGGCAGCGTCCGGGACGACGCGTAGGATGTCATCAATCGCCGCTGCACTTGGTGAACGCTTGATCTCGGTCGCAACACCAGCCACATCGCGATAAAGGATCAGGCTCTCGTCAGCGTCGCCTGACGGCACATAGAAGTAGCCACCATCGGCTGTCGCCGCCAGCCCGGCTGTCGTGTCAGGATAAATCTGGCCTGCGGCAGCCGCTGTTGCGGCCCAGTCTTCAGCCTCATCCGCAGACACGGCAGCCGCAGCAGCAGCAGCTTCAGCCGCTGCCTGGGCGGCCAGGATCTCGTCCATGTCAGGCGACGGCTCGCCTTGCGGGCCTTGCAGACCGGGGATCTGGACCTCGACAACCTGGATGTCAGTCATGGCTCACGCCCCCCTTGCCGACCAGATCGCCCCACAGGATCGTCTGCTGGGTAGCCGCATTAAAGACCTCCAGCTCATATTTCATGTTCGCATCAACCGGGATCAGCCGCGTCTCGGCTGGCACCAACACCAGCCCAATCGTGCCGTTGATCGGGGTGGTCAGAGTCAGCGAGCCATCCTCGGTGGTCTTCTCCAGGGAGACATCGCCGTAGGTCCCGCGCCAGCGCGCCTGATAACCACTGAGATCAGAGACTGCGCCATCGGCATTCCGGCACTGGTACTGGCGCTGGAAGGTGTTGCCGCGCACTGCAGCATCCCGGTAGTAGGCTGGGCCACCTGACAAGCTGCCTATCATGACACAGTGATCCCGTTGCTGGAGGTTGATGCTTCGCCTGCGCTGTTCTTGGCGGTTTCCACACAAGTCAGGGTGTGACCGACATCGGCAAGCCTGACCGTGTGGTTAGGGGTGATCGCCTGGTTGATCGGCCCGGCATCACGCATCCACTGGTAGGTGACTATATCTGGATTGCCAGACCAGATGCCAGGGGCGCAAGTCAGCAGATCGCCGGGGCTCGCCAATACATCGCTAATGAAGGGTGGGCTGATGTTGACCGGCACTAAGTCAGGAACATTCTCGGCAAAATAGTCCATGCCACCCATCCAGGCGCGCTGCGGCGAGGTGACAGTCTCGGGGTCCACCCACTCGACGCCGGTCTCTGACAAGGGCTTGTAGCGCTTGGAGCGAATGAACTCGCGCTCTACATCGTCTCCCAGAACCCGAAGATTAACGTGGAAGCGAGTATCAGAACCAACAGCACCGATATGATCAGCGTGAAACCCCTCATTGTAGACCAACAGGGGCAGGTCCTCTTCATCGGTAACAACATGACCTATCCCTTGCGCGATGGCAATTTCGCGCCATGTGGCTTCATCGATGGCTGCATACATGAAGTCCTTCATGACACCATCGTCCGCAACTCGGCGTTGGTCTTTCTTACCGGCAGATACATGGCCTCAAACAACCAACCACTCAACACACTAGCAGTAGGAACTGTCTTGGCACCAAAAGTAAGCCTATCGACTGCAGGAACCGTACATACGGTGTCGGAAGCCTTGTCAGGGTCACCACTGACGGCAGCACAAGTATCATTTAGTTTGATCCCACCAGCAATCTTGAAGGCCACCAAATTCGCCCACGTATTTGTTCCCGTGATATTGGCTACAAGACCAGTGTCATATTGAATAAGTTCAACTCTCTTACTAACCGAACCCTTGTATAGCTGAACTATCTTGGTGGCTCCGGCACTATCATCCACAGACAAAGCAACCATATTGCCTGAAGGAACGTCATACGCAGTTGCCACTTTGGCATAGAGCGTAAATTCAGCCGCATTATGCGGGAACTGAGAAGTGGTCAGCTTAGGCACATCCGCAGCACGTGTAGTGGATACGGCAGAAGTAGTCAGGACCGGGCTGGACGCCCCTAACCCATTCTCATTCTGCATACACCACACAGCAATGCTATCACCTGAAACAGCAAGACGAAGACCGACTGTTGGATTAGCCAATGTCTGGCCCGGTATCTCAACCCGCGTCCACCCTGCTGTAACAGCGACATCAGTCCAAGTGACATTATCCATCGTCATCGCAACGGCCCCGGAGCCGACGAGACGCTTGACGAACACCGACTGCCAACGGGCAGACGATGCTATCGTTGTGGTTTGTAGAATTATTCCATTGACACCCGTGGCAGTAATCTTGGTTGCTGAATTAGCAACACCATCTGGCCCGGTCTGATCTTTTACCGCCGTGAGGTTGGTTGGTGTCCAGACAACATTGGTCAGATCATGCGACCAACGAACAACTGATACCCTGGCATCTTCCGTAAGATAGCCGCACAGCCCACCCAGTCGGGGATCGTAATCAAGACGATGGGTGTTGATCGCGGAAGTCTGTAAAACACCGGCACTGTCATAATAGTAAGCCGTAGAGGCCCTGGTTGTAGTAATCTTGGCTTCTGGCACGCCACTATAGTTATTGGCAGGTGTCACCGTGTCGCGGATTTCCAGCTTGTTGGTCGCAGCCAACAACAGGACCCCATCACTGACCAAGACAGCAGACCCTCCGCCAGTACGAGTGGCCGCAGCCCTGATCGAAAGCCCAAGGGCGAGAGCAACCATCAGTCACGCAGTCCGATCAACAGGGTTGCGGTTGATGCCACCAAGCAACGTACACTCTGGCACAGCACATAACCGCCAGCAGGCACGGTAAATGTCGCCGTGGTTCCCGGCGCTCCAGCCGGCTCGATCACCACAGTACCGGCACCACCGACAAAGATGGCTCCGTAATTGAACCTTGTCGTGTCGGACGGCGTTATCGCCACCGCCACTGACGCTAGACCTGCATTGATAGCCATCAAATCCCCCTATGTATTAAACGGTCCGTAGGTGGTCCACATTTCCAGCATGAAGCCATTGCCGACGCCGCCCGATTGCCGGATGTCGTGGTAATACGGATTAGCGTCATTGCCGATGTTTGCATCATTAGGCGAGAAGGCGAGGAGCCGGTCGTGATGGAACCAGTCACAGAAATCGATCCACGCCTTGTCGCCACCCCACTCGTCATCCATGCGGGCAAGCCCCGACCACAGTCGCGCCCCGACATGACCCTGCGCCGACAGAATCAGGTAAGAGCCGCCCTGGGCGTAATAAGGATGATCGGCATCAACCGCCTGGTAGCGGACGCCCCCTTCGGCATAACCTGGATCTGAGCCTATGCCGGAACAGGCAACGTATTTGCCGGTGGGATCGCGCGTCGAATTATTGGCACCAAAGAATGCCGGGTCATTGTGGTCGCCAAACATCGGGAACCCACGCTCCCAATTGGCAATGTCCGGGTAACCGTCATAGGGTTCTTGCGAATAGTAATACTGAAATGAGGGCGGGTATTTCTCGTTGGCGTTGTTGACCTGGGCCTCGGTCAGAAAGGCACCGTCCTCGAGCAGCCAGCCGGCGAACATGATCGGCAACTGGCGAGCCGCGCCATAGCCAGCGCCGAAAGCTTCGCTCCAGCCTTCCATCTTGGCGACGCCACGCTGCTGGATGCCGAACTGGACGAGGCGCAGCGCCATTTCCTCGGTCAGCGCTAAGTCGGTCATGCAATAGACGGCGAGACGGTTGGTGTAACCCGCCATGCCAGATGGATACCAATTCTGGACATCCGACTGCTGCACACCCGACAAGGCGTGATTATCGCCGCCCTGAAACACCAGCCACTTGTGACAACCCGCATGCATGGTGTCATCGAGCTTGATGCCGCCATTGGGCCCCTCTCCAATGGTCACGTCGTTGAAGGTCGTCGCATAGCGTGGCAGCAGATCGAGATTGACATCCGCCACAGTGAAAATCGGCTTCTCAGTGCCACACACCGCCGGGATGAAAGTCTCAGGGTTCGCCGGCAAATCATCGACCACCGTGAAGATCTGGTATTCGGAGATTCCCAATGGGTTACCGCCACCACCCTCTGCCAGGAGGAACGCTAGATCCTCGTCAGGGTGGCGGGAGATAGAGCACAGCAGACTGTCGCCAGGGCTCAGCACGGTCCCAATCTCGTAGTCGTCATCCGTGTTGTAGCTGGTGAAGCGTCCATCCATGGATTGCTGCAGATAGTGACTGGGATTGACCATGGCCCCGTGACGACGCAACGCATCTTCCCCGGTTGGGGGAGGGTCGATGGCTGCGACCGTCACAGGACCCTTGATGAAATGATTGCCTTGGAAGTTCTCCAGGACCTCAGTCGGGTCCTTGAAGGTCAAGGTGACATTACCCTGCTTGATGGAAGTCACGCCCTCGTCGCAAGGCTTGCCCGGCTTGTCGACCTTCTTGGTGGCTGAGACCGTTACGAAGACCATCACGAGAACCCGCTAATCTTCCGCAACAGCGGCGTTGAACCCATCTTGATCTTGGTGACGTTGGCATTGGCGGTCATCACCCCCATCGTATATTTGTTCTCCCACACCGCGATGCGCTCATCCTCGACCATGTAGGGCGCGGCCTCCAGCGAGGCCGCGTAAAGCAACAGATCAGGATGATGGAGGGTGAAGGTATTGGAATTGACGGTCTCGCTTAAAACCGGGACCTTCTCGTAGTAGTGAATGTCGACAACCGCATCGGTGCCCGGCCACGGCCAGATATAAAGCTTGTTGGCGTCAATGTTGTACATCTCGGGGATGTAGTCGGAGAGAACATAGTTCTGCTCCTTGGTGACATACTCATTGAGAGCTGCGACATCGAGCGGACCAACACCCTGCACCGACACCAGGCGGATCTTGCCAAAGTCGGGAATCACTGCTGTCAGATCGATGGGCTGCTCATGATCCGGCTCAAGGATGGTGTGATGGAAGAGCTTTTCCATCGGGTAGCTCATCAAGTCCGTGTTGAGACGGACATGTGCCAAGTCTAGGAAGTTGCCGATCTGGGCGTCGCTGTACTCATCAGCGCCGATCCAGTTTCGGACATACGCCGTCCATCCAGACGTGGTGGTCGGAAAAGCCATTTCTCATTCCCATCAACACTAGAATGGCCCTGCCAATTGGCGTCGCGCCGGTAGAACTATTTTGCGGGGTGCTTCGGTCCCTGTTTATAGGTGGACGGCTTAGAGGCAACCGCCGGAAACGGCTTCTTGCCGCTCTTTGGTTTCTTGCTCATTTGAACATGTCCTTCTTACGAGCAGTGGGATTTATGCTTGTTCGAGGATAAGTAATGCGTTCACGAATATGAGTTCCCGCCTCCTGCCATCTGGGGGACTGCTTCTTTTCGACCCCTTTAGAGTACAGATTGGTAATTCCCTGCTTGGTTATGTTGTCTCGGCTACCTTTTGGCATCACAACCTCTCTACGGTTCTGAACTTATAATGCTCTTGCAGAATGCTGCGGATAAGCCACTGAGCCTCTGGGCTACCGTCAAAAGCATTGATCCCTGTTTCATTCATACGTTTCTCAAGAAAGATCAACGGTATCGAGCCGATACGACGAGTCGACCGGGTGGCACTATAGCCGTTATTGCCGGACGTTCGGTCGGCATGATTCTCAGCGAGAAGGGGCTCCACGTCCTGCTCATGGTGGATGATCAGCCCCCGCTCGTGATCCCACACCGCGCGGGAGGCGCGCGGTGCGAGGATGTCGTCACTTCTTAGGCTGTGGCGCATCGTAGGATTTGGCCGCAGTCGGATTCACATTCCGGGTCTTGGCCGCCTTCTCTGCTGCCGCATCCGCCTGCCTTTCCTTCAAAGCCTCTTCCCAGGGCTTCTCCGGGGTCTGGTCAGGCTTGTCGACCAGTTTGGCATCGCCATTAGTGACCAGATGCTTGGCCCAGGCCGGGTCTTCCGACCCGTCCAGGATAAAGCCCTTGCCGAGATGCACACCGCGATAGCCAAAATCGCGGGTCAACTCGATGTAGAGCCCGCCGCTGTCTTTCTTCACGTCTGCCATGTCAGCTCCTTACGAACCGGTTGAAGTCAGGTTCATGACACCCGAATGGGCCTTCTCGTTACCGACCTCGAGACAATATTCAGACTGGATGAGGATCGACTCAGCGTGACCAGTACGCGCCAACGGCACCTGCCGGGTCTCCATAAGCGTGGCCAAAGCCACATATTCAGGGTCGACCAGGTAGATCGAGTTGGCATGCATGAAGCGGTCGGGAACGATCTGCACCTGCCCGAAGTCCGATTCATAGACATCGATGGCCGCAACCAGCTTCTTGTCGTCAGCGCTCTTGTAGCGAGTGGCGTTGGCGACAAATGTCGTGCTGATCTTCCGCTTATGAGCGGCAGTCACGTAGGCGTATTTCGGGTTACCACCGGAGTTCCAGGCGTTCATCATCGCCAAATTGAAATTGGCTTCGGTGAGCGCTTCCGCCGTGCCTGCCGTAGCCGCCGTGGTGATATAGCCATCGCCATTACGTGGTGAGTTGGACAGAATCGGAGCAACTGGCGAGCCCGCCGCCGCGCGCACCGGATTAGTGATCAGGAAAGCGCCAAAGCCTGCCGACACGCGCGCCGTCGAAGCTGAGCCCGCATTTGCCGCGACATTGTCCAACAGCATGGTCTCCTTGTCACGCTTCAGCTCTTTCAGCTTGTAGCTGACCTGCTTGGCCATGCTCTCGGTGCCGGCCGCTTCATCATGCTTCGGCGTCGAATCGGAGATCAGCAATACCTTGTCGGAGATCTGGCAGAAATTCTGCCTGCGGAACGGCGTGACACCAGCATTAACAGCGGGAGCGGCTTCGCCTTCGATCACCCGGTTGGTTTCAACTGCGCCCAGTTCGGTGAGCGGCCATTCGTGTAATTTATTCTTCGCCTTGACCTTCTTGAGCGAGGTCAAGAACGGCGTCTCGGTCGGTGAGATCATGTTCTCAGCGGAGGAGAGATCTTCGCGCAGAGTCGCGAATCCATAAGTCTGTAGTGTGCCTGCTGTAACGCCCATCGGGGCCCCCTATGCCAGAGGGCATCAGCCCCCTATCTGCGTGTGGGCGACATGATCAGGGTCTTGGCTACGTCCTCGACTGACCCAGTCTTCATCGCCCGGTTATAAACATCCGCTGTCAGGCGCTTGGCGCTTGAGGCGGCAGATCCTTGCGAAGAGCTAGGGCGAAGAACGACCTTACGTGGTGGAGGTGAGGCGTCGCCATTGCCGTTAGCTCTCTGGCGTACCTGGGATTTCTGGTATCGGTTCTGCAGCGCTTCCGCCGCAAGCGATAAGACCAGCATATGCCGGTGATCGATTACGTTCTCGACCTCGGCAC
>Ga0209593_10000456_pt1 | contig 19627 bp, 17 predicted proteins | sample PPLLaktember2015_3_FD_187260 | JGI IMG/M metagenome (GOLD analysis project Ga0209593, IMG submission 187260) | Freshwater sediment microbial communities from Prairie Pothole Lake near Jamestown, North Dakota, USA - PPLs Lake P7 Core (6) Depth... | ecosystem: Environmental > Aquatic > Freshwater...
CGAGTCCTTTGAGAACGAGGAAACCGCGGCCATGATGAATGATCTCTTCGTTAATATCAAAGTCGACCGAGAGGAACGGCCCGATCTGGACTCGATTTACATGGACTATGTCCAGCTGGCGACCGGCTCGGGTGGCTGGCCGCTGACCGTGTTCCTTACTCCGGATCAGGCTCCATTCTATGGCGGCACTTACTTCCCGCCCCAGAGCGCCTACGGACGGCCCGGGTTCCCTGACCTGCTTCAAGCCGTCGCTCGGGCATACAAAGAGCGCCGGTCGGACATCGAGTCACAGGTCGAGACGGTCAGAGCGAATTTGGAGCAGCCCAGTCAGCTTACAGAGGGCTCCCAGGGTGCGCCGGACGAGGCCGCTCTCGATCAGGCCTTTCAGAACCTGAGCCGGCAATTTGACAACAACCACGGCGGATTTGGCGGTGCACCAAAATTCCCGAGCGCCATGCCGCTCGCGTTCCTTCTGCGCTACAACCGGCGAACGGGGTCGGCTCGAGCTCTGGAAATGGTGGAATTGACCCTCCAGCAGATGGCCCGAGGCGGCATGTATGATCAGCTGGGCGGCGGTTTCCACCGCTATTCGGTCGATGACGCCTGGCTGGTGCCTCACTTCGAGAAGATGCTATACGACAACGCGCTGCTGTCTCGCCTCTACGGAGAGGCGTTTCAACTGACCGGGAACAGCTTCTATCGTCAAATCCTGGAAGAAACGCTCAACTACGTCGCCCGGGAAATGCTTCACCCGCGCGGTGGTTTCTTCTCGGCTCAGGACGCGGACAGCGAGGGCGTTGAAGGGAAGTACTACGTCTGGTCACACGACGAAGTGGCAGAGGTCCTGGGCGCAGAAGAAGCGCGCATCTTCTCCGACTATTTCGGCGTGAGCGAAACGGGTAATTTCGAAGGGACAAACATCCTGCATCATCGCCGGGAACTCCGTCCTTATGCAAAAACCCTCGGGCTCACGGCCGAGCAGCTCGCGGAGAAGCTGGAAGAATGCCGCCAGAGGCTGTTTGATGTGCGGAACAGCCGAGTGAAGCCGGGCCTCGATGACAAGATCGTCTGCGCCTGGAACGGATTGATGCTCACCGCTTTTGCCGAGGCGGCCTTTCTTCTGGATAACAAACGGTTCCTGGAGATTGCCGAGCGAAACGCCGAGTTTTTGACCACCGAGATGTGGCAGGACAGCCGTCTTCACAGGGTTTGGAAGGATGGAAGTCCCCGCCTGAACGGCTACCTGGAAGATTACGCCTTCGTAATCGAGGGCTTAATCGCGCTTTATCAGGCGTCTGGACGAAGCGAGTGGCTGTTCAAAGCAGATGACCTCATGAAGCTTCAGATCGAGCGGTTCTCGGATGGGGATGCCGGTCACTTCTACTTCACCTCGAGCGATCACGAACAGCTCCTCGTTCGTCAGAAGGAGTATCTCGACAACGCGACGCCCAGTGGCAACTCCGTCAGCTGCTTGAATCTCCTCCGCCTGGCGCAGTTTTTCGACAGGATGGGGTATCGGGATCGCGCTGCGCAAATGCTGGACGCGCTCAGCCAGGCGCTGGGACGTTTCCCGCTAGGGCTCGGCTACTGGCTGCAGGCTTTAGATTTCCATGTGGGACCGGTGGATCAGATTGCGATCGTTGGAGCTGCCGCCGAGCGCCAACGGTTGCGCGGTGTTGTCAGGGGACTCTACATACCTAACAAGGTTCTGGCTGTGAGCTCCCCCGGCGATCAGACAGCGGACGGGATTGCACTTCTGGCTGGAAAAACCGCTGTTGCAGGAAAAGCCGCAGCTTACATCTGTCGGGACTACACGTGTCTGCGTCCGTCAACCTCCGCTGACGAACTGGAGGCCATGCTGACGGAAAAGGCCGTGTAGGGGGGAGGAAAGCGTTAAGGAGCACGCGCGTCGCGTTACAGAGCCACACACTTCGTGCGCGGCTCTGTAACGCGATTCGGGCCGGTGTGGTTATGCAATGATCTTCTCGCGCAGTTTCTGCAAAGCCCGAAAGCGGTGAGAGATCGAGTTCTTCTCGGCGCTCGTCAGCTCGGCGAAAGTCTTCCGAAGCGGTGGGAAATGGAAAATCGGATCGTAACCAAAACCCTCAACTCCGGCCGGCTTCTTGGCAATTGAGCCTTCCACTTCCCCTTCAACCTGCAACGTTCCCGCGTCGGAATACAGGCAGAGGGCGCAAACGAAGCGCGCCTTCCTTTGTTCAGGTTCGGCAAACGGCCTCATCAACTCCAGGAGGCGGACCACGCGTTCGCTGTCGCTCGGGGCAAAGCGAGCCGAATGCACACCCGGACGTCCGCCCAGAACATCGACCACCAGCCCGGAATCGTCAGCCAAAGCCGGAAGGTTGGTTTCCTCCCAGAAGTAACGGGCTTTGATCAGAGCGTTTTCTGCGAACGTCGCTCCGCTTTCGAGGGCGTCGGGAAGGTCGGGGTAATCGAGCAGGGTCACGAATTCGAGATCCAGGTCCCCGAGTACCGCCTGAATCTCCCGGGACTTTCCGAGGTTACGAGTGGCGAGAAGCAGCCGCGACTTTAGAGGCAGAGTCACTTGCGAACAATCCCGCGTAGCCGCCCAGAGCCTCGGTCAGGACGGTTTGTTGTTTCTGGATCAGCCGCCTGACTCCCGCACGCCCGAGACCGAGCAGGAGATCCAGCTCTTCCGGTGAAAAAGGCTTGACCTCCGCGGTCCCCTGTACCTCGACGAAGAGCTCGCGCCCGGTCATGATCACGTTCATATCGACCTGGGCCGAGGAATCCTCCTCGTAGTCGAGGTCGAGTCTCGGCTCGCCGTCAACGATGCCAACGCTGACGGCCGCAACGAAGTCGAGGAGCGGAGGGGTGCTGATTATTCGGTCCTTGAGCATTTTATCAACGGCCAGAGCCAGGGCAACGAAGGAGCCGGTAATCGACGCTGTCCGGGTGCCTCCATCCGCCTGGATGACGTCGCAGTCGACCCAGATGGTCCGTTCACCCAGGGCCGGCATGTCGACAACGGCACGAAGGGATCGGCCGATCAGTCGCTGTATCTCGTGCGTCCGCCCGGAGGGGTGGCCTTTGCTGACTTCCCTCACGGTCCGACTGGCAGTCGAGCGGGGCAGCATCCCATACTCGGACGTCACCCAGCCCCTGCCACTTCCGCGCAGGAAGGGCGGAGTCTTGTCCTCGACGCTTGCCGTGCAAATGACCCGGGTATTTCCGCATTCGATGAGAGCTGAGCCCTCGGCATGAGTAATGAAACCCGGGCTGATTTTGACGGGTCTCAAGTCCGTCGAGGCGCGTTCTCGTCGTTCCGGCATTTTGTCATTCTACCTGAAGGGTTGTTGGATGGAAACATGGCCCGCGAAGGTGTCGGTTTGCCGCCCGCCTATAAGAAAACGGACCTGTTCGATTTCCTGGATATTGGCTTTGAGCGACTGGGTAATCGACAAGATCGCGGCCATCTCCGACGTAATTCCTCCCGTCAGCTCCTTAGCTGCCTGTTCAGAGAGATCGACAATCGCGGTCCCATCGTCAAGGAGGTAAATCTGGCGCAACGTCGTCTTCTCGCTGAACAGAGGCCGAGACTTCAAGACCTCATTCACGATCTGGCGCGCCTTTAGAACTTTGTCATCGGTTTCGAAAATACTTCGCTCCTGAACACTCAGGAACTCGGACTTCGGATCCACCCGTCCGGGATCGTACAGGTGCAGTTTGACCGTGAGGTTGGGAGAGGCGCCTTTGGCGAGGGCACTAGCCTCGGCATCCAGTTTCTGACGGCCTGATTCTGTCAATTCTGCCTGCCGCTGGCGCTCGAGCCGATACAGGTAGTAGCTCACTCCGGCAGCAGTCAGCAGCAGGATCAGGGCAATAATCAGACTCCGATACTTTCGCATCCGCGCCTCAGTCCAGGAAACGTTGAATCGCCTTCACGATAGCGGCCGCTATCCGATCCTGAAACTCCGCTGTTGCCAGCTTCTGCTGGTCTTGCTTGTTGGTTAAGAAACCCATCTCAACAAGAACCGCCGGGGAGGTGACCGGCGCGAGTTGAGTTAAAGGGACCTCGACGATCTGGTTCTCAGTGCCGTATAAGGAGTTCAACTCGCCCTGAACCAACATGGCGAGTTGCCTGCTCTGCGCAAGAAACGGCTTCTGGCCCGTTTCCCACCGGGTCATCGATCGCGATCGGAGTTCCGTGCTTCCGCCACCCTGTCCCTCGCTTCCGTCACCGGCATACGTATGCACGTACACGACCGGCCCCTTCGCGTCCTGACTTGGAGCCCCGCCGACGTGGATGCTGAGATAGCAACGAGACTGGTAGTAGTTGGCTATAGCGCTTCGTTGCGAAGCTGCCACTTCGACATCCTGACTCCGCGTCAGGGTTCCCTTGTACGGCGTATTCCGAAGACTTGCCTCGATGCGCGCGGCGACACGCAGAGTGTAGTTCTTCTCCAGGTCTTCCTGGGTCGGGTTAACGCCGTAGTCCTCCCCTCCGTGGCCGGGATCGAGAGTAATCAGGTTTCCGAACTCGCGCGGCTTGTAGACGGGGACCGGCTCGGGCACCGGGGCGCTGGGCGGCACCACCGAAGGGGTCGGCTCCGGAGGAGCTGCGGGCACTTCAGGAACCGTACGCGCCGCCACCGGCGGAGCGTAGAGATCGATGACTTTACGAGACGGGCGGTCAGACGGGTATTCTCGAAAATTATAGTAGTTTTGGCCTTTTTCGATCCGGAAGCCGCCGTAGGCTTCGGTCGTATCGAACTGAATGCCTTTCACGATGCGGTTGTCCGGCCTCACGGCAGGCATGGCGGGAACCACGAGGTAGTCCCCAAATTCCACTCGGATAGAATCCTGAAACTCCTGAACTCGAATCGGCGCGGTCTGGGTTTGAGTGAAGGTCAACCGGACGTGATCAGGAAAATTTATCACGTCGACCTGAACCCGATTCTGTTCCAGGAGAAAAACGCGGTATGACCTGGTTGCCTGGCGCTGCAATCTCTGTGCAAGAACGGCAGGGAGGGCCTTCTGCAGGAAGTCCTCGGGAACATACCACTCCTTCTCTTTGCGGCGCCAGATCACCTGGTTGAGCAGGATATACTCGTCCTTGAACCTGACCAGCGGCCGATTTCCCGTCAGTCCCAACTGCCCACGCGGACCGCTGACGGTGGCCTCATTCCCGTTTTCTTTAAAGCCAAGGCCCAGGATCTCCACGATGTCCCTCAGCTCGAAGTACGTCCTGCCTTGATTGTTGCGGGAATCGACGGTGGATTTCTTGTCTCCCACCCAGATTTGGAGATCGTCATCGGCGTCCACGTTGAGGCCGGAGTAGGCACTCAACGCAATCGCGGTCAGAAGGAAAAGCAGCACTCCCGCGAGTCGATTAGTCCCCGGTTTCGCCATCGGCGACTATTATAACGGATTGGGGGAGCGGGATTGGAAAGACGAGAATGGGTTGTGAGTGCAGCGAGCCCGCTCCGTGAAGCTGGAGTCGCGTTACAGAGCCGCGCACGGAGTGGAGGGCTGCGGAGCGCTTTTCACGGAGCAGCCTGGAGCGGAGTAAGCGGGACCACCCAACGCAGCGGCGGTTGAGTGACTCGCCGTTTTGTGGCGAGTTGTAGCTCAATTCGGAATGCAGCCGTTTCCGTCCCAGAAACGCGCCTTGTGCAAATAACCCATCCTTTCCACCCGCTGAGCGGGCAATCGTTCGCCTGCCTGGCAGAGCGGTACAACCGGTACGGCAGGCGGATCCTGCTGCAGGTTGACGACGCCACGATTTGCTCCGTTCCCCGGCAATGGACGGACCTGGTGGCTCCGGATCCGGAGCTCGTGATCGGCGGGGGGCGCGCTCTCTTTCGCGTCGCAGACCTGTTGGAGTTGGCGCGGCTTGTGAGTCGTCTGGGTAGACGGCAGTCAACGGAGGCGCCGAGTGAGCTGTAAAGGTAATTCTGCCGCATGCGTAAAGACAAATATGCCGCACCAGCGGCACGAGGCGATGCCGAGTCTGGCTGCCATTGCCGGTGAGAGTGAGGAATAAACGCGCATGGAAACAGAGTATCTTCTTGACAAGCCTTGGGTATGCGGCATATATTTACTTACGTCACGAGTGTTGTTCCAGGGTCCCGGAGATCGAGATGCCCTCAAAGAACGACAGCCGACGCTTGAAGGCCCAGATCCTCTTGGAAGAGGGGACCCTCAACTCTGCACCGGAGAAGGTCAGCGATCCGAAGTTCCTGGAAAGCGAGTTCTTCGATCCGTGCGACCTCGTGCAGGTCAAGTACGAGATGTTGCGCCGCGTGTTCGCGGAGAAGACGCGGGTGACCAACGCCGCCGAGGAGTACGGGGTCTCCCGGCCGACTTACTATCAAGCCAAGGCCCACTTCGACGAAGCGGGGATCGCGGGGCTGGTGCCCAAGAAGCGAGGTCCCCGCAGCCCGCACAAACTGTGTGGCGAGGTTCTGACCTTTCTGCGGAGCCAGGTCGTTGCGGGCGAACCGATCCGAGCGCGAAAGCTGGCCACGGCAGTTCGGCGGGAATTCGATCTGGAGGTGCACCCGCGGACGATCGAGCGGGCGCTCGGCGGAAAAAAAACTTCCAGGTGAAAGGCGATACCACGGAGGAACGCTGGGCGATTCCGCCCTCCATTGCGGCGCGATACGAGACCTTGCGCAGCGCCGCCCTGGGTGAGCCGCTGGCGCCGGAGGCGCGCAGTGGGCTGGGGCTGTTCCTACGCCGAGGCTTGTGGGGATGGGCTCGGGTGCTGGCCGTTTCCGGGGAGCCCGGCCCGCCGACACGCCCGCCCGCGGTGAGTTCCACCGCCCCCGACCACCACAAAGCCGTCATTCAGGTCTTCGCGGCCATGGCGGTGAACACCAACCCGAGGACAACGCCATGAACGAATCACTCAAGGTCCAGGCTCACCATCTCCAACGCGACGCCTACCTCTATATCCGGCAATCGTCCATGCGACAGGTGGTGGAGAACATCGAAAGCACGCAGCGCCAGTACGCACTCCGGTCCCGCGCCACGGCGCTGGGTTGGCCCGATGACCGGGTGGTCGTGATCGATTGTGACCAGGGCGAGTCCGGGGCCTCCGCAGCCTGGAGGGAGGGCTTTCGCCGTCTGGTCACCGACGTGGGCTTGGGCCGCGCCGGCATCGTGATGGGACTGGAGGTCTCCCGCCTGGCCAGAAACAATGCTGACTGGCACCGGTTGCTGGAGATCTGTGCGCTGGCCGATACCCTGATCCTGGACGAGGATGGCGTGTACGACCCGGCGCACTTTAACGACCGGCTGCTGCTCGGTCTGAAGGGCACGATGAGCGAAGCGGAGCTCCACGTCCTCAAGGCGAGATTGCGCGGGGGCATCCTGAACAAGGCGCGACGCGGCGAGTATCGTTGCACGCTTCCCACCGGCTTCGTATACGACGCGGCCGGCGAGGTGGTCCTGGATCCCGACTCACAGGTGCGCGAGACGATTCAGTACTTCTTCGAGACCTTCTGGCGTGTCGGCTCGGCCCACCAGACAGTCAAGACCTTCCGGGACGAGGGCCTTTGCTTTCCCTCCCGGGTTCGCCATCCCGACGTGAAAGTGATCTTCCGGCCGCTCACGGCCTGGACCGCCATGCGGACGCTGACCAACCCGCGTTACGCGGGCGTGTACGCGTACGGACGGCGGCGTTACCGCCGGACGCCGGCGGGGACCAAGGTGCAGCGGATCCCCGAATTTAGTGATTGGCTCGCCTGCATCCCCAGCGCTCATCCCGGCTACATCACCTGGGAGCAGTACCAGGAGAACCTCCGGGTCCTGGAAAGCAACGGTCGCGGATTTGAGGTGGCGCGGGCCTCTCCGCCCCGGGATGGCGCGGCGCTGCTGCAGGGACGCGCCGTCTGCGGACGGTGCGGGAAACACTTCCGCGTAAGATATGCGGCTCGGCGGGGGCGCTTGGAGTCGTGGTACGTCTGTGATCGCGGGACCACCGCCGCCAGCGAGCCCGGCTGCCAGTCAATCGCGGGTTCTCCCATTGACGAGGCGGTCGGGAGGCTGGTCGCCGAGATGATGACTCCCGCGGCCGTGGAGTTGGCGCTGGAGATCCGACGAGAGATCGAAGCCCGGCAGGAGGAGGCCGATCAGCTGAGGTCTCGCGCGATCGAGCGAGCTCAGATCGAAGCCGACCTGGCGCGACGCCGGTTCATGATGGTCGATCCGGCCAATCGCCTCGTCGCCGATACGCTCGAGGCGGATTGGAATGAGAAGCTGCGCGTCCTGGCCAGGGCCCGGGAGGACAGGGAGCGTGCGCGAGACGAGGACCGGCGCGTCATCGATGATACGATCCGCCAACGGCTGCTCATCATGACGACGGATTTCAGGCGGCTCTGGGCCGACCCGGCTACGCCGAACCGGGAGCGCAAACGCATGCTCGCCCACGTCGTGGAGGATGCAACGCTCATCAAGCTTCCGGCGGAAGGGACCACCAGGATCCACCTCCGTTTCAAAGGCGGCAAGACCGAGACGCTCACGGTCCTCAACCCCAAGTCCTCTTGTGAACAAATCAAAACGCCGCCGGGGATCGTGGAGCTCGTCGACCAGCTGCTCGATCAACACATCTACTCCGAAATCGCCCAAATACTCAACGAGCGAGGGTTTCGTCCCGGCGGGTCAGCGCGACCCGGGCGCCAGGCCGATCAGTTTACGTCGCAGCGGGTCGCGTATCTGGTGCGCACCTACGGGCTGAAATCGCGCTACAATCGGCTTCGGGACCGAGGGATGGTGACGCTGAGGGAAATGGCGGAGCGCCTGGGAATCCACGAGCAAACCCTGCTCACTTGGATCCAGCACGGAATCGTGAAAGCGCACGCCTACAACGGACACTACCGGCTATACGAGATCCTGGGGCCCAGTCTGCCGGTCAAGCAGTGCAGCCGATGGAATCGGCTTGTCGACCGGGCCGCGGCTATGCAGAGCCATGGCAAGGAATCTCAACTCGCTCACTTGGATCGGTAGGAGGTGTAGTGTGAAGACTGTTGGTTGTATCGAAACCCCGCGCCTCTGGAGTGCATAGTTTGCGTTCGTGGTCGCGGAACCGGACGCAACTTCTGGCACTCCAGAGGCGCGGGGTTTCGATACAACTCGCCACAAAACGGCGAGTCACTCAACCGCCGCTGCATTGGGTGGTCCCGCTTACTCCGCTCCAGGCTGCTCCGCAGAAAGCGCGACGCAACCCTTTGCTCCGTGCGCGGCTCTTACGCGTTTAGCGGTTCGTTGTTGAAGGGAGAATTACCCCGCCACCGCCTTGCGCCGGGCGGCGAGATCTGACTCTTTGACCTTCCGGGTGATGGATGAATTGCGTGCCAGGAGGGTGGCCATGTCGGTATGAAGTGAATGTCCGGCCTTGTGAGCCGTGATCCTCCCGAGGATCGGATAGCCACACAACGACAGGTCCCCAATCAAGTCCAATGTCTTGTGTCGTACGAACTCGTCCGGAGCTCTGAGGCCGTCATTGAGGATACCGTCTTTAGTGAGCACCACGGCGTTTTCTGCGGACCCGCCTCGAATAAGGCCTTTTTTCAGCAGCTCCTCGACCTCCGAATAGAAGCCGAAGGTGCGTGCAAACGACACTTCCGCGGCGTAGGAGTCCGGCGTGACTTGCAGATCGAACGATTGGGCGCCTATGAGGGGGTGAGCGAAGTCGATCAGGTACGAGACCCGAAAGGTCGGGTAAGGCTCGATCCGAATCCACTTCTCCCCGTCCTGCAGCTGGGCTTCCTTGACGACACGAAGGAACGTTCTCTCTTTGTGCTGTTCCTGAATCCCTGCTTCGGAGAGCATCTGGATGTAGGGGAGTGCGGAACCGTCCAGGATCGGCAGCTCCAGGGAGTCGACGTCAATGTAGAGGTTGTCGATCCCTGAGCCGTAGAGGGCGGAGAGGATGTGCTCCACCGTTGAGAGCATGACGCCCTTCTTCATGAGCGTGGTAGCGAGGACCACACGAGAGACGTGGCGGCGAACTGCTTCGATCTCAAACCCTTGGAGATCCACCCGTCGGAAGACGATTCCGGTGTCCACGGGCGCAGATTTAAGCTCAACCGAAACGTGACACCCAGTGTGCAGCCCGATTCCCACTACGCGTACGGGTTTTCCGATAGTCGTTTGCATCAGTTGCCCTATCGACCAGAAGCAACAACTGCACCAACCCGTAAACCGGCGTCAAACGAGGGAGAAGGCCGAGTGCCTCGACGCAGATTGTCTCGCCGAGGCTACAGGACTGTATGGCTAGCGATACACCGGTACGGGCCGGGACAGATACCAGCGACGCTGGAAGAGCGAGAGAAAGCCCATGTACAGATAGCCGACCATGAAAAGGATAAGGAAGGGGACCGTCACGTATAACCCGGCGTCTAACGCGTACATGACCATCAGGGAGAAGTAGATACCGAAGGCGATCTCCAGCAAGGGGACGATTCCGCTCGGCAGGCGATACTTCTTCTCGGTCCAGTTATCAGCAAGTCCGCAAACCGAAAACTTCGGAGTCCGGACAAAGGAGGAGTCCACACCAAAGAGCGCTTCGAGGACCGCCTTGCTGTTGTTGATCGACAACCCGATACCGACGCTCATCAGGAGAGGCAAGTATCTGATTCTCGACTTCCAGTCGGTGTAAACCTCCTTCTGAGAAACAATGTAGAACGAACTGACGGAAAAGGTCGCCGCCATGAAGAGTGGGAGATCCAGAAGCAGCAGTTCGAACCAACCCTGGTGAAATCGCACAATGAGCGCGGGCAGAAGGGTTATGCCGAGCAGAATCATCAACGGATAAGCGATGTTGGCAGTGAGGTGAAAGAAACCTTCGACCTTCACGTGCAGTGGAAGATCGCTGAACAGAAGCCGCGGCAGGATTTTCCGGCACGTCTGAATCGAACCCTTGGCCCAGCGGTACTGCTGCGACTTGAAGGCGTTGATGTCGACCGGTATCTCAGCCGGCGCCGTGAACTGCGGCAAGAAGATGAACTTCCAGCCTTTCATCTGTGCCCTATAGCTGAGGTCCAAGTCCTCGGTCAGGGTGTCGTGTTCCCAGCCTCCGGCGTCATCGATTGCCGCCCGGCGCCAGACCCCGGCAGTTCCGTTGAAGTTGAAGAAACGGCCGGACCGATTGCGTGTCGCGCTCTCCAGGATGAAGTGACCGTCGAGCATGATCGACTGCACTTTAGTGAGCAGAGAATAATCGCGGTTTATGTGGTCCCAGCGGATTTGGACCATCCCCACTTTCGAGTCCGAAAAGTAATCGACGAGGTTCAGGAGGGTATCCGGCAAAGGGGTGAAATCGGCATCGAAAATGGCGATCAGCTCGCCCGTGGCCTGCGTCAGCCCGTAGGCCAAGGCGCCGGCCTTGTAACCCACCCTGTCGGCCCGTCGGATGTAGCGGATGTCGAAGCCCTGCTCGGCGTACTGCCCCACTCTGCGTTGGGCCAGCCGTTGGGTTTCGTCGGTGGAATCGTCCAGGACCTGGATTTCAAGCAGGTCACGCGGGTAGTCGAGGCGGCAGATGTGATCGATCAGCCTTTCGACCACGTACATCTCGTTAAAGACCGGAAGCTGGACCGTGATCTTCGGTAGCTTTTCGAGCCGTCCGGCCGGACGAGTCTCTCGCCCGCGATGCTTATAGTGAAGATAAACTAAATGGTACCGATGAAGGCCGTATACAGCCAGGATCGACAGGACGGTGAAGTAGAGAACAAGAATAATCCAGTCAAAAGTCGAGTACTGGTAAAGATACGAGAGATTGTCAGTCTCCGCGAACCTCTGGAAAGGTGACGAGGGCGGCCCGAAAAAGTCCATATGTTCAGTTTTGCTCTGTGGAAAAGGGGATACCGCACGGTCCGGAAAAGCGTGGACGACTCCGTATTATACCGCTTGAGGAAGCGCTGTCAATCCAACTGACCAGCCGCACGTCCCAACTTAGGTTCTGCTGCAGACGGTGGCGAGTGAATTACGACTGTTCTTCAGCTGTCTACCGCAAGCCCCTGTTTAGGCCCCATTTTCTAGAAGCCGTTACTTCTTCTTCTTTTCTATCTTGGGTTCCAGGAAAAAGTCGTCTGGTATTGGAACGTTATACTCGATCTTCTCCACGAACCGCTGTTGGCTCATTTGCCCATCAACGTGTACGTCAACACGCAACGGAGTCAGCACATTCTGGATCATAAGCCAAGTGAAATACTCGACCTCCTCCTTATGCCTTAGCCCCAGTTTGTCGGTCGTTTGAGTCTCGAGTTTGGTTGGAAGATGAGTCTTTGTATTAAAAAATATTAACATGGACTGATTTGTAGAGTCCAGAAACTCAACGGCTTCGTCTTCCCCGGAGCCTGCTACATCGTCTGCCCCGTAGTAGTAAAGGTTCATCCCCTCTTCATCGACTCTTTTCCTGAGCAGGATGTCGATGTCGCGCTTGACGGACTTGCGAAAGTTCTCAATGTCCTCCGGCTTGACGTCTTCAACCGTTTCCTTGCCTTCGAGCGACCAGCCTTTTCCCAACTCCAGGTTGTAGATTTCGACTGTCTGGCGTTTGCCCTCGCCCAGCTGGAAACGCCACTTCACCGGGTCCAGGTTGGTCCAGTCCTGGTACTTGGCGTGGCCCTTCCGCCCCTCACGATCGAAGGTGAAATACTGGCCGGAACTGTGAGAATTCTTGATGCCCAGGTAGTTCTCTCCTCCCATCGCCTCGATGGCCCTGGCAATTGCCTCGCGGGCCTTATTGGCGTCCGCTCTGGCGGAGGAGGGCAGTATTAGAAATAAGCTAACGGTGAGATAGGCAAGTGTCTTCATTTTCATACCAATATGCCAACTAGAATGTTATGGGTTCAATGGCTTCTACATTCCAATGTATCGAGAATAAACGGCTCGGGCCAGACCCGGATCATCCGTCCCCTTGATGATTGACCGTCCGTCCGGGAATACAGCGATTTCGAAATCCTGAACCTTGATCCTCATCATGTAATCATTAAAGTCGACGTGCGCCGTTCGGGCAAGGCGCCCGGACAGCTCTGCGAAATCCAGCTTGACCGGCCGGCCGGGTGAGATTTGAACCGCGTTCCGTCCGCACAGCCGAGTGAGACGCGACTCCTGGCTGCCTTCCAGGAAAACGAACCTCCTCTTGGCGCAACAGTCGCATTCAGGGTTCTTCAGGCCGTCGAGCGAAACAGTTCTCCAGTGGTCCTCCCAGATGTCCACCTGCAACAGCTTGAATTCGGCCGCCGAGGAAGCGGTGATCAGTTTCAAGGCCTGTGCCACTTGAAACGCAGCGACAGTGTGAACAATGGGCGCCACGACTCCCGCGGTCTCGCACGTTTCAATGCCCGACCCGAGCGGAGGATCTTCACACAAACAGCGGAAGCAGCCGGTCCTGCCCGGAACGAACGCGCAACTGGTGCCGAAACTCCCGACACAGGCTCCATAAACCCAGGGTTTGCCCGTCTGGACACAGTAATCGTTGATCAGATAGCGAGTCTCGAAATTGTCCGTCCCATCAACAATCAGCGAACATTCCGAGCAAATCTCAGCGATATTTTCCGAGGTGACATCGCTGACTAGCGAACGGACGGTGACGCCGGAATTGATCCGGGACAGGGCGCGATCGGCCGCAACGGCCTTGGGGAGGCCCTGGCGAGCGTCCTCCTCGGTGAAGAGGCTTTGACGGGGCAGATTGCTGACCTCGACAAAGTCGCGATCCACGAGTACGAGCGTCCCGATTCCGGCGCGCACCAGCATCTCGGAGCTGGAAGTGCCGAGGGCGCCGCACCCGATCACTGCTATGTAAGCGTCTTGGATCTTCTTCTGGCCCGCCGGACCGATTCCCTTGAAAAGAATCTGACGGGAGTATCGCTCTGACAGCATCGTGTCTCTATTGTAGCGCCTGGGCGAACGAGCGGGGGGCCGATAGAACGGGCTACCCGTCCACAGCGTTCACGGTGTCCATTTGGTCCATCCGGCCTCCTGCAGCCGCTATTCGCGCGGCTTCTCCACGTCAACCTCGGCCACCGTGGCGAAGGTTGCTTCTTTGGAGGCTTCCTCTTTGACCGCGCTGGGTCTCGTCCTCGCGAAGCCGGACGCGAAGAGCACGAACATCACGCCCCAGAAAAGCCAGTTGGGGAAATGGACATCAAAGGTTTCGAGCGAGAGCTTAATCCCTATCCAGGCCACGAGCAGGTAGGCGGCGGTTTCCAGCCGCGGAAAAAGGTCGAGTAGTCTCAGGAATCCGCCAGCCACGAAACGCATCGTGATAATGCCCAGTATTCCCCCAAGATATACGACCCAAACCTTGTCGGACATCGCAACGGCGGCCAGGATCGAGTCCACCGAGAAAGCTATGTCGGTCAGCTCGACCGCTGCAACGGTGCCCCAAAAGCCTTTCTTCGACACGGCGACCAATTCTGGCTCCTCGGGTTTCCCGCGGATAAAGTGGCTAGCCGAAACGTAACAGAGATAGAGGCCGCCAAACAGGCGGAACGGCCAGAAACGCCGCAACTCCTTGGCGAGCAGGATGGCGATCAGACGAAAGATGAAAGCGCCCCATATCCCGTACCGCAATGCTTTCTTCCGCTGGTCCCGGGGCAGATGCTTTACGAGGATCGCGAGGACTAGAGCGTTGTCGGCCGACAGCAGTCCCTCGAGGACTATGAGCGTCAGGACGATAAAGAGGTTGTGCAGCATGGCTGGAACTAAGGCCGGAAGACGCTGGCACCCGACCGGTCGAGGTCAAGGATGAAAAATTTCGCTTCTGTGCCGTATCTCCTCAAGGTGTTGATCATCCAGCCGCCGATATCCTCGTACAGGCCGTCGGCAATGGCAATCACGGCAGATCCGGAGCCGCTGATCGTTACACTTAATATGTGTTCGGTCAGCTTCCCCCCGCAGTTTCTAAACTGAAGCAGGTCCTCTACGCCTGGAACCAGTTTGGCCCGGAAGGGCTGATGAAGACGATCCTGACAGGCTTCTCGCAGCAGATCCTTCCGCCCCGCCCAGATCGCGTGAACCAGGAGAGCGCACCGCTGGAGGTTATAAACGGTGTCCGTCCTCGTGTAGGAGTCGGGAAGAATCTGTCGCGCTTCCTTCGTTGAAACTGTCAGCTCGGGGACGGCGAGCACAAATCGGCAGGAGAGCTCGGAGTCCATCTTCTCCGCTTGCATGCCGGTGTCTTCAACTCGTGACAGCACCCAGCCTCCCAGCAAGCTGGCGGAGATATTGTCCGGATGCCCCTCAAAGGGATAAGCAAGGTTGAGGATCTGCTTCTCCGAGAGCGCACGACCGGCCACGGTTTCTGCGATCTTGATACCCGCGATAATAGCCGCCCCGCTGCTTCCCAGTCCGCGCTTCAGCGGGATAGGGTTGTCCATCCTCAACTGTAGCCCGAGGTTTTCGAGGCCGAGAATCTGGACCGTCGATCGGAGTGCCTGGTCCGCAATGTTCTCCTCCAGAGGGAGCGCCCACCCGCTTACCCATTCGATGCCGGGCTTGTCGGTCTGTTCTACTTTGATGGTGAGGTAAAGCCCAAGCGCGGCTGAGACGGTGTCGAAGCCCGCTCCCAGGTTGCTGGTGCTCGCCGGAACCCTGACTTGGAAAACTCTGTTCATCTTGCCTAAAACCCTCTCCCGCGCTGAGTGCCCTGCTCTATGACTTTGAGCCGAAGACCGATTGCTGGTCACCCTCGACTTTCCGGAAACAGAGATTCTACTATCTCCCGGATCAACTTGCGATCCGGATCGATTCCCGTCCAGGCGCGAAACTGAAGGGCCGCCTGTTCGACAAACATCTCCATGCCGGTAATCGTCTTCAGACCCTGACCCTCTGCCATGCGGATCAGAGCCGTTCGCTCCGGCCGGTAGATCAGCTCGTAGACCATCTCGAAGGTTAACTGATCCTTCGCGAGCGGCGAGGATTCGATCGCCGGGTACTGTCCAACCGGCGTGCAATTCACGCAGAGGTGAGCCTTGATGGGGAGGTCCGAGAAAAGCGCCTGACTGCAGTGATAGCGACGGGCCAGCGCCGCACCTTTCGCCGGATCCCGGGCGACCACTGTGACTCGGGCCCCCTTGGATTGAAGCGCGCGGATGACCGTATGGGTCACACCGCCCGTTCCGAGAACCAGTGCCAGACAACCCTGGAGATCCACATCGGCGAGCGGCTTCAAAAACCCTGCATAGTCGGTGTTCACCCCCTTCCATCTTGCCCCCTCGCGGACCAGAGTGTTCAATGCGCGTTCTCCTTCGCCCTCGAAGTCTACGAACTTCACGACGTCCGTCTTGAAAGGAAGGGTGACGCTGAAGCCTCCGAAGTGAACCGGGCTCATGGCGACGTACGCAAACCATGGTTCGACTGCCGTCAGCGGAAAAGGCAGATAGACGTTCCCGAGCCCGTATCCCGCAAAGAGCCGGTTGTGCAGCGGGGGCGACAGGGAATGGACCAGTGGGTTGCCGAGTATTCCGTAGATAATCGGCCGCGAACCGGGGAAATCCAGACGAAACGATGTCCGGGCAGAATCCAGACTGCATTGTCCGGGCGCGATCTGTCGATCTGTTTCTTCCGTTACGTACGTCCAGGCATTCCCAAGAAAATGGCCGAGCAGGCGCGACGGCTGCCCGAAGCCACCCATGCCAATAAAGATCCGTTTTCTGGCTGCAGGCTTTTCGAATTGGCCGAGCACCTCTATCAGCTGCTCCGTGTTCTCAACCGCAACGGCGATTTTGCTAAGGTCGCCGGGTAGAGAGTCTATTCTTCCGGTCAAAGCGGACCAATCCGACGGAAAGCCCTGGAAATCGTGGTAAGACCGGACAACCTGCACTCCCGGAGGAAAGGAGATGGGCGGCACGTCGTGCTCAAGATCGATCCAGTCAAAACCCGATCGGGCAGCCAACTGGAGCAATTCGAGCCGGTCCGTCTCCGTGCCCCGATAACGACCGCCCTCTCTGACGGGTCGGCAGGTCGCGATGTATCCGCTGCGCCTCGGATCGGGGAGGCAGGGGATCTCAGGCGAGTCGAGATGATCGATCCGGATTTCGATGAGCGGGCAGGCACCGTCCCGGCGCCTGATCTTCGTATTTAACTGGGCAACCCGGTCTTCGGCCAGGGTAAGACACAACTGGGACATCTAGAGGGATTCCGATTGAAAGATTTGAGCAGAGAAAACCTTGACGACCGCGCCTTGCTTCCAGGCATCGGGCGCCAGCCCGGCCTTGCGGCAAGTCAGACTGAGGAACTGTTCCCGGTCGAGTCCATGCTCTATTGCAACTTGCGGCAGCAGCACCCCCTGACGCCCGCCTCTCTCGATGTACAGGCCGTGCTTGCCGATCTCAATCAGGCTGAAGTCGACGACTGTTTCCAGTGGGCTAAGGACCGAGATGTCGATTCTGATGTCGTTCAGCTCTTCTTTAGTGATGGCGTCAAAGCGCGGGTCCCGAGTCGCGGCGGCAACGGCGCAGTCAGCCACCGCGAGGTAAAGCGGTCCGAGTGGGATCAGATGACCGATACAGCCTCTTAGAGCACCGCCACGCTTCAATGTCACAAACGCGGTGCCCTGCCCATGCAAGGCCAGGTGAACAGGTGTGCCGCGGTAACATTGGTCGCACGCGATTTTCAGGCGTAGCGCGTCATATGCCACCTGGAGCAGTTCGGCGCCTTCTTCAAGTGTTAATTGTGGCATCCGATTTTCGCCGATATCGTTTTAGAAACGGAATGCGTCTCCGGTTCTCGCGTCGTTTGCGGTTCTTGATTCCTTCGTCGACCTGGCTCCAGAAACGTCGGAAATACTGAACCATGGAGACGATTGCCAGAATTACGACGACCCACAGAAACAGCCGACCGGCCTTATAGAGTAATGTCCCCGGGTAATGCCCGCCTAGGATCAGCATGCCCGCACACGCTACCTGGCTGGCCATCTTGTATTTCCCCAGGCGAGACGCTGAAATAGCAAAACCTCCGGCGGAAGCAACGCTGCGCAGGCCCGTCACCGCGAATTCCCGCCCTACGATGATGACCACCATCCAGGCGGGAGCAATTTTCATTTCGACCAGGGAGATGAAAGCAGCAGAGATCAGCAGCTTGTCGGCGATGGGATCGAGCAATTTCCCGAGTGTAGTAACCTGGAATCGTTTGCGGGCGAGGTATCCGTCCAGGTAATCCGTCGCCGATGCGGCGACCAGAACGACAAATGCCCAAGTCTCACGTGTCGTAACCCGGCCGGTCAGCAGCAAGGCGACGAGCAGCGGCGCGAGGAATATCCGCGACAGTGTTAAGGCGTTGGGCAGATTCACGATAAAACGTTATAACACAGTTTCCAGCGTTACCGGTTACGAGTTGCGGGTTACCGGTGACCGCCATAGTAGCGATCGGAACTGTATGTTAGCATTTCCACAGAAATGAAAGCACTGATCCTGGCGGGAGGACTGAGCAGCGGGCTGGTCCCTTTGACCATCAACACGCCCAAGCCCCTCTTGCCGATAGGAAACTACCCGCTGATCCTTTTTCAGGTCAGCCAGCTGAAAAAGGCAGGCATTACCGAGATCATCCTCAGCCTTTCCTATCAACCCCGCCTCATCCGGGAGATCCTGGACGACGGCTCAAACTTCGGTGTGCTGCTTCGATACCACGTCGAGAGCACCCCTCTCGGAACGGCGGGCGCCTTCAAAGTCGCCGAACATTTGGTCGATGGCACGACTCTCGTACTCAACGGGGATATTCTGAGCGAGATGGCGTTTGAGCAGTGTCTGGAGACTCATCGCAAACACGGTGGGCCGGTCACGATCGCGACCTGTAGCGTCGCCAATCCGCGGTCCTATGGCGCTGTCGGCGTTGGCAAGCAAGGCCGCGTGACGGCTTTCATCGAGAAGCCTCGCGGCAAAGAGGTGCGCAATAACACGATCAACGCCGGCGTGTACGTGCTGGAGCCCGATGTTCTGCAGTGGATTCCCCGAGATCAGCCCTGTTTCTTCGAAAAAGACCTGTTCCCGATTCTTCTCGATCGGCGTGTGCCGCTTTTTGCCCGGTCAGTCGGCGAATACTGGAGGGAGATTACCCGCCCCTACAATTATCTGCAGTCGAACATGGATTTTCTCGACAGGCGGATCTCGACTCCGCAATTTCTCGGTTACCGCAAGGAAGACCACCGCCCCGCCAACCCGCTCGCGGAAGTCGACGATGCATCCCTGATCGATGAGCAATGCATGATCAAGCCAGGCGCACAGATTGTCCACTCCGTTGTCGGGAGCAATTGCCGCATTGAGGAGGGCGCCATCATCCGGAACTCCGTGCTATGGCCCGGCTGTCGAATCCAACGCAACGCGTTTGTCTCCGGCAGCATTCTGGGCCGCGGCTGCACCATCGGCGAAGGGGCGCTCGTCTATGCCGGGAATATCCTCGGTGACAAATCCTGCCTGAGCAGTTACAGCCGGACGTAAAACCGCTGACCACTGACCGCGGCACAAGGTCGAGCACTTTGCGGTTCCCCTTCAGCATGGGCTGGACCGCCGGACGGTCCGCCAACCGGGCCAAGGAAGCGGCAGCCGAAGGGGACGGCCGCTGGGAGCGCAGGCGTCTCGCCTGCACTGGGGCCGCAGGCGTCTCGCCTGCGATGCACAATCGATCCTGCATCGCAGGC
>Ga0209593_10000457_pt1 | contig 19561 bp, 12 predicted proteins | sample PPLLaktember2015_3_FD_187260 | JGI IMG/M metagenome (GOLD analysis project Ga0209593, IMG submission 187260) | Freshwater sediment microbial communities from Prairie Pothole Lake near Jamestown, North Dakota, USA - PPLs Lake P7 Core (6) Depth... | ecosystem: Environmental > Aquatic > Freshwater...
CCTCCCTGAGCGATATGGCGGGATCAATGCGGAAAGCACGGCATATTGGCAGCAGGCTTGCCAGAATTGCGACTGTAACCAGTACGATTGGTGCGACCAGGAAACTGACTGGATCATGTTCGGCTATCCCGTAAAGCAGTGTGCTGATCCAGCGTGCCAGCGCCCACGCGGCGAACAGGCCGGTAACCGTTCCCACGAGCGTGTAGCAGAGGCTCGAGCCCATAACGAGCCATGCGATGCTCTTGCGGTTCGCGCCAAGTGCGAGCCGCACTCCGAGCTCGCGGGTCCGCCGGATTACGCCATGGCTCACTACTCCGTATATACCGGCGGCAGCAAGACCGATCGCCAGCAACGCAAAGCCACCGACAAGCCCCGCAGTAGACCTCGGTGTCCTCGTAGCGCCGGCTACGACCGTTTCCATCCGGACGATCTTGCTTAATGCGCAGTCTGCGCAGACTTCCTTGATCATCTGGGGTAAACGCTTCTCGAAGCTTCCCGGGCTGCCATCCAGCCGCGCGATCAGCGAGATCGCGTCTGTTGGAAACAAGGCCTGTGCCATCGGCACATAGACCTCTCCTTCCACCCACTCCGGCGGACCCGTGATGCTGTAGTTCTTCACGTCATCGACAACACCCACGATCATGCGCCATTCGGTGTCGGCCAGGGGACGGAGCCGCCTCCCGATCGGATTACGGTCGGACCAGAAACGGCGAGCCATAGACCTGCTGATCATTACGACTGGCAGTGCTCCTTGCCGGTCCGCGGCGGTGAAGCGGCGGCCTTGCAGTAGCGGAATGCCGAGCGTATCCAGGTGCTCCGGTGTAACCGTTGTGCTCCAAAGCGGAAATTGCGGTTCCTCGGGCGGAAGTGGGTGGTCCTCGATAGCCGCTGTAAAAAATGAGGCTTCAGGTGTTAAAGGCAAGAGGCTCATCGCCGCTACATTTTTTACACCCGGATACGCGGCGAGCTTGGCACGAACCTGTTCGTAGAGCGTTGCCGTCTTCTCCACGGAAGCCGCTACTGTTTGATTGGGGCTGAGCTCAGCGGTGACAACGGACTCAACTCGAAATCCCGGGTCCACTTGAAGCAGATTCCACAGACTACGCAGCAGGAGGCCGGCGCCCACCAGAAGGACGACGGCAAACGCCGCCTCCGCCATCACCAGTACTCCGTATGTTCGTGTTCCGGTCGGACTGAGTGTCGAGCGCGTCTCCTCCATGGCGGTCAGAGACCGGCAGGTGCGCGCCCGCCACGCGGGCAAGAGGCCAAAGAGCAAACCGCTTCCCAGCGAGATCGCGGCAGTAAACACCAGAATCCGCGCGTCTATCGCAACATCGGCGAGACGAGGCGTATCGGGCGGCAACAAGTTCTTGAGCATCGTCAACTGGCCGAAAGCGAGCAAGGTTCCCAGTAGTCCGCCGGCTGCCGCGAGCACCAGGGCTTCGGTCAGGAGTTGCCGCGCCAGGCGGGCCGGGGTTGCGCCCAGGGACGCACGCAAAGTCAGTTCTCTGTGCCGCGCCGCGGTGTGGCCGATCATGAGACTCGCCACATTGACAATCGCGATCAGAAGGACGAGGCCGACGACCCCGAAGAGCAGAAGGCTTCTCGGCTTGGCGTCCCCTACAAGGTGATCGCGGAGTTCCGTTAATCCAGCCTCGCGTCCCCAGTCATTGGGCATCGGCCAGGGAAACATCGCCCGGATTCGTGGAATCCAGGCTCGAAGTTCTGCGGAGGCTGCCTGTTGAGTGACACCCGGCCGCAGGCGTGCGACCGCCCTTAGTCCCCCAGAGCCCCAATACTCCCCGACCTTCCGAGCGTCGATTCTCATAGGAACCCAGAAGTTGGCGTCTGGCGCCGGATACCAGAATCGGGCGGGCATTACGCCGATGATCTCGTAGCTCGCCTCGTTCAGTGTGAGAGACTGTCCGAGTACGTCGCGCCGCCCAGAGTATTGCCGCTGCCAAAACTGCTCGCTCAGAATCACGACATTGAGATTCTCCGGCCTGTCCTCACCCTCGACAAAGGCACGCCCCAGAAGGGGCCGGACATTTAACACCTTGAAAAAATTCGCAGACACTTCGCTGCCCTTTAGACGTTCCGGCCAGTAGCGCCCCGGGATAGTGAAGGCGTGCACGTCGAGATAGGCGGCATAGTCCGCCTGCCGGCTATTGGAGCGAAGCGTCTCAAAAGGCCCGCGCATCCCTACATGCTCTGCATAAAACAGGCGCTCCGGGTCGGGGAACGGGAGCGCCCGGATAAAGACGCCGTCGATCAGACTGAAAACGGCGGTGGTGGAGCCAATGCCGAGCGCCATGGTTGCCAGTGCAATGCAGGAAAGCGTTCGATTCTTGAGGAGCACGCGCACGCCGAAGAAAACGTCTTGTTTGAACTGTTCCCAACGCGCGGTCCCGCGGGAGTCTCGGCACTCCTCGCGGATCAGATCCAACCGGCCCATCGTTGCCTTGGCTCGTTGCCGGGCATCAGCGGGGGCGAAGCCGCGGGCAATCAGGTCTTCGACTTCCGATTCAAAATGCTCGGCCAGTTCGGCCTCCATCTCCCGTTCGACTTCCCGCCGGCGGAACACGGCGCGAAGCGTGAGCGACAGCTTTTGGATCCAGCGCATTTGCGTGCCTCCCAATCGCTAGGTGGATTCAACGATGCCATTGATTGCCGCTGACAAACGAGTCCAGTCCGCGACCTCAACGCGAAGCTGACGGCGGCCCGCCGGCGTGATCGAATAGAATTTGGCCGGACGTCCGGTGTGCGACTCCTTCCACTCGCCTCGGATCAATCCTTCATGCTCCAGCTTGTGCAGAGCAGGATAAAGCGAGCCGTGGCTGACCTGGAGGGTCTCGTTCGACATTTGGCGCAGGCGTTGGGAAATAGCCCAGCCGGTTCGGGGCTCGAGCTCGAGGATCTTGAGGATCAGGAGATAAAGAGTGCCCTGTAGAAGGGCGGTCGGCTTGCTCATCAGTGGCGTTACCTTCCGGTAACCGATATATATCGGTTACCGGAATATAATCGTAGCAGAACGCGCAGACCGCAATCAAGAGGTCATTCACCAGAGGTCATTCTCGAAGCTTTCAGGGCTTGGTTCATGCGGGCCTTACTTGGAATGCCTCAATGTACCGGCCAGACCCGACTGAAACATCTCTGTCCTCTTCAATTACAGCTTTGTAATCTATCTTGGCGGGGGTGCAGTTGTCGTGACCGATCGGAAATATAGGTCAGCTTGTTGCCTCGTCGACCAGGGCGCTCATTTTCCGAAAGCCGCTTTTTATCGTGGCCGGACTCTCCAGCTCCAGAGTCCGGTGCCGGGCTCGTCTAGAGCCCGGCCACCAATCAGAGTAGCCGCAGCCCCCGTGCGCCTGGTGAAAATCCTCCACTGGCGTATCTAAAAACACTTAATTCCTAGGAGGCCGTTGACGGGTTCCGGATGCTGGCAGGCGTAGCGCAGGGCAAGCGAACCGGCTTCGGAATGCCCCGCTACCCAGACTTTTCCTCTCCGAGATGCTGGCGAAGGGCATCGAGATCCGCGATGAGCTGATCCCAGGTGTAGTCGTTCAGCTTTGCGGCGCGTTAGGGACGGCCGGTTCCCCGGCACTCGAGACAGACCATCGTCATGGTCTTCTCCAGCTCCTTGAGAGTCATGAAGTAGGGCTCGGAGCTGGGGCCCCAGGCGGGATTGGGCATCAGGCATACCGGGCCCGATCCGGAAATCTTGTACCAGAGGCGCAAGCCGTTGATCTCGGCCGTAAATTCCCCGGAATCGAGCGCGAGGCCGTGGGAAAGCATGAGAATGAAGAGCACTATGAGGAGGAGCGTCCGTTTCATAGCAATGCTAACGGATCAGATCGAAGCCGGGTTCCATGCTTCGAGAGGAACAAGCTCAACGTTTCGACAGACAGTTAGCTTGCTTCGAGACTTGGGGCGATCAGGTTGCGACTAGAGACCAGCCTTCGCGAGCCGAGCCAGGAAGGAGGGCTTGTTTCGATGACTCGATCGAAGTGCAGACAGGCGCAGAGAGAAGTCGGAGGAACTGCTCCGCTTGGCCAGATCACGCAGGTCTGTCAAGAGAACAATCGCCTGCTCGTAAGGCTTCGGCTGTGTCATCGCGACGAGCTGCTCTACTTCTGCCCAGAGCTCCTCTTCGCGCCCGGTCAAAGCATCCAGGCGCCGCTTTCGGTTTTCAGCCGCTTCGCGCGCCTTTTGCGCCTTTTCTTCGGCGGCTTTTCGAGCTTCTTCACGCCGACGTTCTTCTGCCTCGTGCTCGGCGGCCCGGAGCAATTCACCGACCGACCGTCGGTGTTCCTGGGGTCCAGGTTGGTAGGTTTCCGCGGACTGGTCTTGCTTCATCTGCCTCCAGAGCTCATTGGCGACGTGCACGTCCCGGCCCTCCATCACACGCAAAAGCATCTCATCCTTTGTCGCAGGCGAAAGGGTCGCAATCCAGGAACGCATCTTGTCGGAATGATCTTGTTGATACCTGAGATTCGGACTCGCTTGGGCCGCGATCGCGAGCAGGTTCAGATCGAGGCGCAAGAAATCAGCGAGGGTTTCCAAGGCGGGCGAAAGCCGCTGAAGGTTGGGCGGTACCGGCGGCTCGATCTCGTCGTCGTCCAACTCTCCGAGTTGAGCGCACATCAACCAGCCAAGATAAAGCGCGCGCAGATCACCGCGGCATAGCTCGTTTCGTACCGGGAGTAAAGAAGCTAGCGACCATTCCGGGGGTTCATAGAAGTCATCGGCGTCTTCTCCCTCCTGGTCAAAGCTCACTATCAGACTGCCGGCGTGTTCTGTGCTGGAACAGGACTCACCGGTGCAGCACGCTTCCGCCGCTTCAGAAGTCAAAAACCGGGATTTTGAGTCGCAGAATCCGAGTTCCCCAGTTCGCGAAGTAGAGGAACGCATCGAAGTACTTCTTGATCCACTCTTGCGAATTTCCTTTGAAATCACCCCAGTTGTACTCGTTTCTAAACCTGGTCGGCGTGATCTCGGCACGTGTGGAGTACCGTCGCAGCTCTTCCATTTCCCGCGAAGTCAGAGGACGGTCAATCGCCTGGAATTCGTAATATTGGTATTCGCTCATGTGTTTGCGGGAACATTACCAGACATCGCTGATGCGTAGGGTCAGGGAAGCCTACAACTCGGCGGGACACCCGCCTAGAACTGTGCCCCGGCCGGTGCGCCGGTGGCGATTCCTCGGCATCGGCGCTTCTGGAAAACTAAATTCGTTAGACACGGCTCCAGGTCGCGAAAACTGAAAATTGAGGCCCCTGACACCCTGGAACAGGCTGGCCCGCCCGATTTGTCACGCGGACTTCGACCGTTTCCGTTCGCCTGAGCCTTACCTCGACAGTATTTTCGCCCGGCTTCAATTCCAGATTTCTGTCGCTCGGCAAATCGTCCTTTGGGAGAATCTGCAATTGAACGCCGCCCGGGGACAGGTTCGCGAAGGAAAAGCTGCCATCCGCGGAAGAATCAACTTCACGCAGGTCCGGCGCAATGAAGCCCGATGAGCCGAGTTCCGCGCGTCCTCGGTGTGGCACCCAGACTCGAACGAGCGCGCCGGCTACACCTTTTCCCTGGCTGTCGATTACCCTGCCGGAGAGTGTGGAGGCAAATCGAGTGAGCGTATAGTCGATTCTGACTCCCCCCTGACTTTGCATTTGTATCGCGTCTTCGCGCCCGATGAACCCCGCCATTTCCGCCTTTACCCTGATCAGCTGATACTCGGCGTAGTCCAGTTGCACGCGATAGCCGCCGTCCTTTTCGGTTCGGAGCGAACGAACCGGCGAGTCATCCGCGGAGGACGGGCCAAGGAAGATCTCCAGATGAGCGCCCGCCAGGCCTTCCCCCTCTTCGGACACAACCCGTCCCTGCAACAGGAAGAGCCGCGGATCGCTCGACCGCTTTTCACCAGAAGGAACAGGGACGGAGGCAACCGTCGCTTGTGGAGCTTTCGGCGCCGGTTCAGACTGCCTTCCGGAGCTCTCTGCTGGGGGTCGAGCATTGCGCTGAGACGCAAGGTCCACTACCGACCGGTCCGATTTGTGATCGTCCTTGGGATCCCACCTTAAGAACCACAAACCGACGAGCACAAGGATGAAGAACGCACCGGCGACGAGCCATCTTCTGCGCTTGTCCGGCATGGCGCCCCCCGAAGATTATCCCTTTACGCGAAATCAGTTTACTCCCGCTTGTGAAGACATTGGGGCAGTCTACTCAATTCCCTTTTGGCCAGGCCTCGGCAATAAGGTAATTGAGTAGACTGTCCCAATTTCCTGCGGCGATTGCTTTTCCTGTCTCCTCTGGTGTATAAAGCGTCGACCGAACGGCGCTCTTGGAGTCTCGCATCAGGGAGCCTTCGGCTCTGGGGGGGTCGGTGTTCGGGTTGAACGGCGTCGCATCTCTTCCTGTGTCGTACTTCTCGGCGCGTGGTTCCGCTTCCGACTCGTCCTTTCATCAGAACTCGTGCTTTCATCAGAAAAGGTATTTCGTTGTCAGGAGACATCGATGAACTTCCTGCGCCTTCACACAGCTCTACCGATCATGTGCTTGTTCTGCCTCGTCGATGTAGCGGGGGCCAGGTGGACTTGGAGAAACCCCCTGCCACAGGGCAACGATCTCAAGCGAGTTTGGGGTCTCGCACCCGACGACGCATACGCGGTAGGGACGGCCGGCACGATTCTGCATTACAACGGAACCGAATGGATCTGGTTCCGACCGATCACCACCGAGGCGCTCGATGACGTGTGGGGGAGCTCCACGAGCGATGTCTTCGCGGTCGGCTCCGGCGGCACGATTCTGCACTACGACGGCTCCGGTTGGACGGCCATGACGTCCGGCACAACAGCCGCACTGCGGGCGGTGTGGGGAACCTCGGCGAGTAACGTGTTTGCCGGCGGCCAATCCGGCCTGATTCTCCACTACGACGGTTCAAGCTGGACGGTGATGCCTTCTCCCACGATCATCCTCAACGGTTGCCTGAACCGCATGTGGGGAAGCTCCGCCAACGACATCTTCGCGGTAGGCGACTTCGCCACGGTCGTGCACTACGACGGCTCGACGTGGCAGAAGATGAACTCGGGGACGAGCGACTGGCTTTACGATATGTGGGGATTTTCGTCGAGCGACGTCTACGCGGTCGGTGACGACGCCACACTGATTCATTACGACGGCACCTCCTGGACGCCAGTTGTATCCGGACTTATCTACGCCCAAATCCGGGGGGTATGGGGAACCTCCTCGAGCGATCTATTCCTAGCGAACGGCTCGGGTCCCTCTATCCGCCACTGGGATGGGTCGGCTTGGACCCAAGCGCCAATGACGCGCTACGTTGTCAGCGTATGGGGGTCTTCTGCGAGCGATGTGTTTGGAGTCGGTGGAGAGGGGTGGATCGTCCACTATGACGGGTCAGGGTGGAGCCCTATGACCGTGGGCACGGTGGAGCAGTTGAACAGCGTGTGGGCCAGCTCGGCCAGCGACGTGTTCGCCGTCGGGAGTAACGGCACGATCGTCCACTGCAACGCCACCGTATGCTCGACCATGGCTTCCGGGACCACCAGGGACCTGTACGGCGTGTGGGGAAGCTCTCCGACCGACGTCTTTGCAGTGGGATGGTACGGAGTGATCCTTCACTATGACGGCGCCGCGTGGACCCGCATGGTCCCGGACGGATCGAACAGTGGAAGCAGCCTATGGGGTGTATGGGGCAGCTCCGGTAGTGACGTCTTTGCCGTTGGCTGGTCGGGGACGATCCGGCATTACGACGGCGTAGGCTGGACGACGATGTCGGCCCCCGGCTACTCCTACAGGGCCGTTTGGGGGAGCTCGCCGACAGATGTCTACGCAGCCGGGCAGGGAGGCAGCATGGCCCATTTTGACGGGACGAGTTGGACCAGCGTCTCCTGCGGTGCGACCACCTCCTTCGAGTCGATTTGGGGATCCTCGGCAAGCGATATTTACGCCGTCGGTGTCCCCGGTAGCCAAAGGATGCTCCACTATGATGGCTTGAGCTGGACGCCGGTATCGGTCCCGACCACTGGATCGCTCTTAGGAATTTGGGGAACCTCGGGAACCAACGTGTTCGCCGGCGGTGGAACGGTGTTTCACTACGACGGCGTCAGCTGGCAGGCACGAAGCACCGGAATAGGAGGTTCCGTAGCGCGGGCGTGGGTTGTCTCGGAAAACGAGCTCTTCACGGTTTCAGGAGGCGAAGGTGGTCAAATTCTCCACTTTCAGAACACCGCCCCCGTCGCCAATGGCGGAGAGGATCAGACGGTCAAGGAGAATTTAGGAGTTGCCCTTGACGCGACAGCCACTTCGGACGCCGACGCCGATGTCCTGACTTACCGCTGGACGCAGATTTCGGGACCCGCCGTGACGCTGTCGGACCCGAATTCCCCCACCCCGACGTTTCAAGGGCCCATCCTTGCCTCACAAGCCCCAAACTCGATCGTGTTCGAGCTGACTGTCAGCGACGGTTACCTCCAAAGCAAGGACCAGACAACGATCAACGTCACGCCTCACACCTTTGCCGACGTTCCGGCAAACAGCATGTACTATCCCTCCGTCGAGAAAATCGTGTCGCGTGCCATCACTGCCGGATGCGCAGCCGGCGTATACTGCCCCGATATGGCCGTGACGCGAGGGCAGATGGCGGTCTTCCTCGAAAAAGCCCTGCGCGGCCAGGCCTTCGTTCCGCCCGCTGCCACCGGATCCTTCGCCGATGTCGGCACCGCCCACTATGCTGCGGCGTGGATTGAGCAGCTGGCGCGCGATGGTATCACGGCCGGATGCGGGACGAACATCTACTGCCCCGAGATGGAGGTCAGCCGTGCCCAAATGGCTGTCTTCCTGTTGAAGACCAAATACGGAAAGGACTACATTCCGCCGGAGCCCCAAGGGCTCTTCAACGATGTGCCGACCAACCATTGGGCTTCCCGTTGGATTGAACAGTTGTTCGCAGACAACGTGACGGCCGGATGCGGCAACAACAATTACTGCCCCGACATGACGGTAACCCGAAATCAGATGGCGGTATTCATTTGCAAGACGTTCGGTTTCTGAGCCCGTCCTTCCCGGACTCCTCACAACCTGGGAGCGTTTTGTCGTCCGATGCGATGATGCGATGAGGGGTGTCAGAGCTTCAATTTTCAGTTTTCTCCCCGAGACGGCTTAGGTCCGTGAGGTTTTCCAGGGTGCCCGCAACTAGATCCTGCTTTCGGTTGCGAGACGCTCAAGGAGTACCTGAAGGAGTGCGGATACGACGCGGAGAAGATAGAGATCCGGCCCTCTGGGATCCCGTACCGCCTGTAAGGGTGAAGGGTAAGGGTGAAGGGTGAAGGGGTGGATGTTGGAGTAGTGAGGAGTAGTGAATGGTGTCAGAGCTTCAATTTTCAGTTTCCTCCCTGAGACGGCTTAGCTGCGCCGCCGGGCGACGGTCGTTCCGCAGAGTTGGAGAGCATGACTTCCTCGTCTGTCAGCCAGAACATTTGCCTGCCGCCTGCCTTTAGACACCGTTTCACCGACCCCTGACCACCAGCCGTCGATTTTGCCTGAAAAAAACCCTTCGTAGATTTTCCAGGTCGAACGTTATTTATAGTGAGAGCCTCCGACCGGGAGAAGCACCAAGGATGTTCCCTCGGCGGGGTGGAGGAGAGAAGCAATGTCCAGACCGTTACGAGTCGAATTCCCAGGGGCCATCTACCACGTGATGGCCAGGGGAGTGGGCCGAAGCAGAGTCTTCGATGATGACCAGGACTACGCGGAATTCCTACGGCTGACTGGAGGCCTGGTCAGCGACGGGGCTCTGGTTGCCCACTCGTTCTGCCTTATGCCCACCCACCCTCATCTCCTCGTCGAAACGCCCTATGCCGGGCTGGGCCGCTGGATGCAACAGCTGCTCGCCGATTACGCCCGTTACTACAACCGGCGTTACGGCCGCTCCGGACACCTCTTCCAGGCGCGCTACAAGGCGATCCTCGTTGAGGATGGAGAATATCTGCTGGAGTGTTCGCGCTACATCCATCTGAACCCCAACCGGAAGAAGTTGACCCGACCGGCCGATCTGTGGCCCTGGTCGAGCTATCGGAATTTTGTGGGAGGTCCGGCGGCAGTCGACTGGGTGTGCACGGAGCGGATCCTGGCCCATTTCGGAAGTCCCGAGGAGTATCGCGCCTATGTCGAAAGCGGGCGGGACGAAAAGCCCATCAGCCCGTTTGAGCGAGCCACGGCCGGATTGGTTCTCGGAAGTCCGGCGTTCGTGGAGAGAATCCGGGCCTTGGAGAAGGGCCTGCGGCCGGTTCGAGACCTCACCGGACGTCGCGCCCTGCGCCAGAGCGGCGACCTCGCCTCGTATGAATTGCTGTCTGCCGCGGTCGAGAAGCATTTTGCGAAGGTGTCCGGCTGCCAACAGAGGCAGATCCTGGCTTTTGTTCTGTATCGACTGACGTGGCTCAAGACCACGCAGATTGCCGATCTGCTCGAGCGGTCTCCCGCAGCCATCAGCATGGCTCGGCGCCGGGTGGAACTTCGGATCGCTGACGACCCTCGGCTGGCCAACGCCCTGCGGTCACTCGAACAAGAGGTGCGGGCTGAAACCGGTGCCCGGTCCGCAGCAGAGGAGTCGACAGGAGTGGTGCCGACCTGGTATCGAGCCGCTCTCAGCCGCTTCCCTCTGGCCCCCGTCAAGCGCAAAATCTGAAAACTGAAAATTGAAGCTCTGACACCCTTCATTGAGAACCAGGGCTTCAGCAAAACGTAGATTTCCGGGAGATGATAGCGCCTTCTCAAGAAGCTTCCGCTTCCTCATGAAGGGGTGTCAGGGCTTCAATTTTCAATTTTCAGTTTCCCTCGAACGACGAGGACGAAAACTGAAAATTGAAAATTGAAGCCCTGACACCCCTTCAGATCATCGTCAGATCATTGTCACCGTAAGACAGACACGGCCCCAGTTATGCGGGCGCCTTCCCGCTACCACTCTTCCCCCTGGCCAATCCCGGCTAGGGCGGTGATGCGTTCCTTGAGCCAGTCGCGCATTTTCTTCGCGTGCTTGCGGGCGTTCTTAATATCGTGGGAAGCATGTGAGGCGTCTTTCTGCTTGGTCAACTGCGCAGCTCTTGCGAGGCCGCCGCTGACGGCGTCGACTCCCCCTTGGTGATTCCCGAGGCGGGCGAGCGTCCAAGCAAGGCCCGTGGCTGCCGAGATGACGATGTACGGTTCAGCTGAAGAGTCGGTGAGCTCCGAATAAAGTCGCGACGCAGTCTCGTAGTCGGCCAGGGCACCCCGGCAGTGCGCTTCATGAAGCTGGGCCTTCTCGTTGCGGGAAGGCCTGGCTCGCTCCAGCCAGGCTAATGCCTCGCTCAGAGCCCTGGCCTCGCTTAACGCGACTCCGAAATCGGCGGCGAAACTCTGGGTCGCCTGCCCGAGGGCCTCGAGTTCCTTGGCTGCTGTCATCGCCGCTGCCACGCGGCAGTCTTTTGCGAAAGAGACCGCAATGCGCTGCTTGGCCGACGCCGGGTCAGAGCTTTGGGCGGCCGGCGTTAAATCTTCATCAGAGGGGGAGGGGATCTCCTCTATCAGCGAGTCGCGCAGTCCTTTCGCCCACTCTAGCGGCCCGGTCAGGTCTGGATACTTGAGTTGCTCCGTTCCTTTCGTGGCTGTCAAATCGGCCTTCGCTAATCCGGCGTCGACCGCTTCTATGGCAGCCCGGACGCTTCCCTGACGCGCCAGCACGCATGCGATGCCAGCCGCTCCCGATAGGATCATGTACGGCTCTGAGCTGCATTCGCTCAGCTTTGAGTAAAGAGCACATGCCTTCTCGTACTCGGCCAGGTCAAAATAGCAGTGCGCCGCGAACAGCGTTGCGACCTCGTCGTTCTTGGAGGAGCTCACCGGCTCGAGCCAGCTCAGCGCCTCGCGGGGCGCCTCGGCGTTCCTTAACTTGACCCCGAACTCGACAGGGAAATCCTCGCTTGCAAATCCAAGAATCATCACCCTGTTGGCGACCACAATGGCTTCGGGCACACGACTGTCCTCCGCCATGCAGAACGCCAGTCGTTCTCTGCTCAACGCTACGTCTGCCCCTTCGGTCCGGAGAGCGACCTTGAACTTCTCAATTGCGCGCTGCCACTTCTCTGATTTCCAGGCGACTAGTCCTTCGTATTCCAGAAGCGGTCCGGGAGCGCCGCCGATCAGGTGCCAGAGTCTCACCCAGAAAGCGCACCGGCGATAGCGGGCCATCATGTAAGTCTCATGGGCCATCCACTCAATCCACCAGCCGATGAGCCCGTGCGATTGCGCAGTCTGGTTCTTCGTGCCTTCGGGTGCGACTCGGTCCACGGCGTTTCTTGCTTCATAGGCTGAAGTGAATTTCCTGACTGGCCCGCTCATGCACAGCCGGATGGTGTGGAGAGAGATGAGAAACGCCGATGCAAATCCTAATTGAGTAAGAAGACTGCTTGCACCGCTTGTGTGTTTGACGGCGTCGAAAGCAAGTATCCAAGCGGCAAATCCAAACAGGCCGCCAATCCAGACGGTCGCTGGCTGCTCATGCGCGCCTTGCCTGAAGTTGCTTTTCCATTCATAGAACTTCATGTACCAGGCTACGGCGCCGGTGAACAGACCAAACGCAACAGAGTACATCCACCAAGACCGGGCGAAGCCCGTCCACTCATTTCCGAGGAGTAGTCCGCCGCCGCTGGTCAGCAACAGCGCCACTCCGATCCACAACCGACGCACACAGACATGATCAATCGCAATGAGCAATGGCGCGCTTCTTATCGCAGTAACGCGATCGCCTAGACGCTCTCGCGCTTGGCTGATCAACCCTTCGAAATCGTCGACGGTGTCCTTAATGGCGACATAATCGCCATTCGAGTTGACCAGATGCATGCGTCTCGACCCGTGCATGACCAGACGGTCGACCTCCTCCCACCTTATGCTTCGCGAGCGAAAGAGCCCGGTGGCGGTCAACCGCTCGGGTTCCAGCCGGCACTCGGTTCGGAGATCGATGACTCCTTGGTAGACAAGCGCGACCCAAAAGGGGCCGAATCTCGCCACCCAGCCGAGCCACTGCGTCGCTGGGACCAAGACGACTAGGGCTAAGAGGGCCAAGGCAGCCAGGGCCAGGCAAGTCGCGGAGAGCCAGAACACCCCTTTCCTCGGTCCATAGACGCAAGTGATGTTGGTCAACGACGTTCCTCCTCGGCTGCAGAACTCTGAACGAGCGACGCAACCGGGCTTCGTCCGTTGTCAGCCGCATGCACGGCGAGATCGGAGCGGGGGGCCGTGTCTGAAATAGTAAGTTTTGCCAAAGCGCAGAGAACTAAATCCTTTAGACACGGCCACACTCAAGCAGGCCCCACTCAAGCGCACAGCGACCCGAGTCCGTAGGACTGACACGTGACTCGCGGGGCTTGACTGCACACGTGCCAGTCCTACGGACCTGGGGTGACGTCGGGATCCGGTTTCTATAGACGTGTCGGTCTTAACGGACCTCGGAAAAGGCCGAGCGACGGTCACGTACTTCCAAACACGGCACTCGGTTGGTACTACGCTCCAACTACCCTGCAGCCAGCCTCCTTAACTCCTGCTCGATCAGGCCTTGGAACATCGGGACTTTGTAGGTGTTGGCGTCGAGCGGTTGGGCGGCGGCGACGGCTGTCTCGGCGGCTGCGGCGATCGTTTCGGCGGTCAGGGGTTTGCCAGTTAGCTTCGCCTCGGCCTCTTTTGAACGCCAGGGGATGGGGGCGGCGCCGGCGAGGACCAGGCGACACGCTTTGACGGTGCCGGCCTGCATTTCGGCGGCGATCGCGACTCCCGCAAGGGCGAAGTCCCAGGCGCCGCGTGCCCTAACCTTCCGGTAGGAGCTCCGCAGGCCTTCGGCAGGGCGGGGAAGCAGGATGTCGGTCACGATTTCCCCGGGCTGGAGGACAGTCTCGTTCTTTACGTCCTTTGACGGCAGAACGAAGAAGTCCGCAGCAGCGACAGTACGCATCCCTTTCGGTCCGACAATCCAAAGCTCGGCTTGGAGAGCGACGAGCGCCGGCGCCGTGTCGGACGGATGGACCATATAGCAGGGATCTCCGCCGAAAATGCAGTGGAAGCGGTTGTCCCCGGCCGTCGCGTAACAGATCTCGCCGCCTTTGCGAAGGCAATGGAAATCGCCCCGGTGGTACCAGCAGCGCGGCTTCTGGCAGATGTTTCCGCCAATTGTCCCCTGGTTGCGCAACTGCGGGCTGGCTACTTCGGACGCGCTTTCAGCCAGCGCACGGTATCGCTCCTTAATGAGCGGATGGCGCGCTATCTCGGCAACCGACGTCATAGCCCCGATGCGCAGCCGTCCGCCTTGCTCCCGGATGCCCTTCAGCTCCTTCACGCGGCCGAGGCTCACCACCGTCTTCGCTTCCAACACGCCGTCTTGCAGGCAACCCAGGAGGTCCGTGCCGCCTGCATGCGCCCGGGCGCCTGGAGCCGACAGATGCCTGACCGCATCTTTCACTTCCTCCACCCGCACATAATCAAAATTCGGCAGCATAGTTAACTCTCCTTCTTCGAGCGATCGGCGAATAACCGCATGAGACGCATCGGGCTGATCGGGCTGTCCACAACACGAACACCCGTCGCGTGATAGACGGCATTCGCCAGGGCTGCGGCAGCCGGGATGGTGGCCGGTTCACCGAGGCCTTTGGCCCCGGTCGAATTCGCCTCGGTGTCATGTGGATCGATGGGCACGCAAGTCATATCCGCAGGAACGTCCAGGGCTGTCGGGATCTTGTAATCGTGCCAGTTGGCGTTCAGCATTTTGCCCGTCTGCTCCTTGTCCAGAATGCGCTCTTCGGTCATGCCGAGACCGATCCCCATGACGACCCCGCCAAAGACCTGGTTCTGGTAAGTGAGCCGATTCATGACGCGCCCGCTGTCTTGAGCAGCAAGGAAGCGAACAATCCTGATCTCGCCGGTCTTGACGTTGACTTCCACCTCGCAGAACTGCGCCGCAAACGGGTTGATGCTGCGATTGGGTGGATTAGGCCCCCTGTAGCCGACTCCGACCACGACCGCGTTCCGCCGCAGGGCCGAAACGTCGGTGATTTTCTTCTTCTTGGCGGGGTCCGAGCGCGACACGATCTCGCCGTTTTGGATCTCGAGATCGTCTGCCGCGAGCTTAAGGTCTTGCGCGGCTGATTCAAGCAGCTGCTTCTTCACAGAAAGAGCCGCCGCGCGCACCGCCGGTGATTCTGTAGGAACGGTTTTGCTGCCTCCGCTCGGACTCGCGAACTGGGTGGTTCCGGTGTCGGCGTGTTCGATCTGAATGCTGTTCGGGTCCACGCCCAGCTCTTCCGCGACGACCATCGCCATGACGGTCTTCGTCCCGGTGCCAAGGTCGCTCGCGCCCATGTTCAGGTTGACGCTTCCGTCGGCGAACAACCGGACGATGACCGTCGCGGGCGGCCATCCGCCGCCGACGACCCAAAGGGCGCTCGCCATTCCGACGCCGCGCCGGATGTCCGCCTCCTGCCCTTCGCCGTGCCTGTCTTCGGCTTTCTTTCGAGCCTCGTCCCAGCCAAAAGTCCGCGCACCTTCCTCCAGGCACTCGCGCAGGCCGGTCGAGGTGTACGGCGGGTTTCCAGGCTGGGCCTGGCTGACTGTCGGAATGTTTTTCAGCCGCAGGGCGACCGGGTCCATCCCAAGCTTGGCGGCGAGGGCGTCCATCATCTGCTCGAGCGCCCAGGCCCCTTGCGGATGGCCGGGAGCCCTCATCGGCCTTGCCGGGCCGGCGTTGATAAAGACGTCCGTCATTTCGCTGCGAACGTTAGGGCACGTATACAGATCGCGCACCAGGTTGTCGTTCAGGCTGGTCCCGCCGGCCGGATGCGCGCCCCCTGTTCCGAGGCAGTAGAACTCAAGCGCCGTCAAAGTGCCGTCCTTCTTCACGCCAGCCTTTAGCTTCATGTGGGCCGGCGGTCTGTTCCCGACAGCCAGGTACGTGTCCTCTCTAGGCAGGAACATCCGGACCGGACGTCCGGCCCTCTTGGCCAGCAGGGCGGCGATGACGGTGTACTTCCCCGCGTCAAGCTTGCTTCCGAAGCCGCCTCCCATGTATTTCCCGATCACTCTGACCTTGGAGAGCGGCATACCGAGGGTCCGGGCGACGCCGCCCTGCACGCCGTAGACTCCCTGGGTGGATTCCCAGATGGTCAGGCTATCGCCCTCCCAATTCGCCACGCATCCATGGCGTTCTAGTGTAGTGTGGATTTCGCAGGCGGTGCTGTAGGTCTGCTCCAGCACGACGTCGGCCTCGGCAAAACCTTTCTCGACATCGCCCCTTGAGTACTTCTCGACTTCGCCGACCCGGTTGCCTTTCTCGCGCAGCTTGGGAGCTTGAGGATCCAGCGCCTTTTGCTCGTCCGAGACCGCCGGCAAAACCTCGTACTCGACCTTGATCGCTCGCAGAGCGTCAGACGCCTGGTAGGGAGTCTCAGCGGCGACGGCCGCGACCTCGTCCCCTTCAAACAGGCAAAGTGGATCGAAGATCTTCGAATAGGAGTCCCGGCTGTAGTACCAGCGGACGTCAAAGCCTGGAGTTGTTCCGGTTGCCACGATGTGGACGCCGGGAAGCTTTTCGGCCTGACTCGTGTCAACCGACTTGACCCGGGCGTGGGGATGAGGGCACCGGAGAATGGCGCCGTAAAGCATTTTCGGCAGGCTGACATCGGACGGATATTCGGCCGAGCCGCTCACCCGCTCGTAAGCGTCCACGCGCGGGATCGGGCGGCCGACGACCGTAGTTTTCTCCCACGGCCTGGTCTCGTCGGCTTTCGCCTCGGAAGTCTGCCCAGCCGCCAGCCCGGCCAGAGAATAGAGACCCGTGTTGGATTTGTTCACGATAGGCCTCCTTTCGCCCGCTTCATCTCGCCGGCCTTCTTGACTGCCTGAAAGATGTGAGGATAGGCGCCGCATCGACACAGGTTCCCGCTCATTCCTGTCCGTATTTCCTGGATCGAGGGATCGGGGTTCGCCCTGAGGAGCCCTTCGGCTGCCATCGTCTGCCCTGGTGTGCAATAGCCGCACTGAAAGGCATCGTGCTCGACAAAGGCTTTCTGAACCGCGCTCAGTTCCTCGCCGGTCATCAATCCTTCCGCCGTAGTGATCCTGGAGTCCGAGGCTTCGACGGCGAGCGTCATACAGGCGTAACGAGGCTCGTCGTTGATCAGCACGGTGCAGGCGCCGCACTCACCTCTGCCGCAGCCGACTTTGCCTGCTGTCAAACCGAGTTTGTCCCGGAGAACGAAGATCAGGGACCATCGCGGCTCCACCATCAGTTTGTGTTCCCGGCCGTTGACAGAAAGCTTGACGGGAACCGTTTCTCCGCTTTTGATCACTGTCGCCGGCTGGGCTTTCGCGTCAAGCGTTCCGGCGGTCGCCACCGCTCCTGCGGCCCCGACAACGCCGAGGAAGCCGCGTCGTGTCACGCTGCCCTGGCCTCGACGGGAGTCTTTGTCTTTCTTGCTCGCCATTTCGGTCCTCCCTGGCCGATGAGGATAATCCCTCGCATGCCCGCCGGTAAAGCGGTCATCACGACCTCAGGTGTAAAGGAAGGAGTAAAATCAGATGAATACGCCACGGTCACTTCCAGCGACGGAACTTCGCTCGCCTGCGAGCGGGTCGGATCCGGGCCGCGGCTCGTCATGGTCGACGGCGTCAGTTAGGAGGTATACCCATGTCCTTAGTTGACGGATTGTTGCAGGAGCTCGAACAGGAAGCACGCACGACACGCCGCGTTCTTGAGCGGGTCCCTGGCGATCACCTGGAATGGCGGCCGCACAGGAAGGCGAGGAGTCTCGGCGAGCTCGCGCTGCATGTCGCCACTGTGCCCGGCGGCGTCGCCGAGCTTGCAGCCTCTCAGTCTCCGGCTCAAGCTCCGCAGTTCACCGATCCTAGTCTAAAAAGCGCCGCGGAACTCATCCCGGCGCTTGAGGAGAGCCTGGCCAAGGCAAAAAGCGCGCTTGGGAGAATGGACGACAATGCGGTCATGTCCAACTGGACGCTGATGCTGGGCGAGCGTGAGCTGTTCACGGTTCCGCGCCTGGAATTTCTCCGGTCCGTGATGTTGAACCATTGGTACCACCACCGCGGACAGTTGACGGTCTACCTGCGCGAGCTCGACGTGCCCATACCCTCCATATACGGCCCGAGCGCGGACGAAAACCCGTTCGGTTGACGCTGCCCGCGTGCACTGATTGGGAGTCCATGGGTTTTTCAGCGCGATCGAATTCTTTAGGGACTGTTGCCCAAATCAAGCCTGAGGCGCCGGCCTCTTGGAGCGCCACGCTTTTCAGAGACTTCAGGCGTCCTACTCGTGCCGCAAGGCGATCATCGGACTAACCCGGGTCGCACGGTAAGCGGGAAGGGAAGCGGCCAGGAGCGCAATCAAAACGAGGAACAGAGCGGCCCCCACGAAGACCCGCGGTTCGGTAGCGCTCACGCCAATCAACAGGCTGGCAACGAGGTTCGCACTTGCGGCGGCGGTGACCAGGCCGGCCAGGACGCCAGCTCCGGCCAGGAGCATCGCCTTTTGGATAACCATGGTTAGCACTTTCGTTGAACCGGCGCCAAGCGCCACGCGAATGCCAATCTCGTGGGTTCGTTCGCCAACCACATAGGCCATCATCGAATAGAGCCCGACCGCCGACAGGATCAGAGCGATGGCGCTCAACACCGTCAGCATGACAGCCGCGATCTTTTGAGGAAAGAGGGGCCCCATGATGTAATCGGACAGGAGGATCGTTTGCGAATAGATCTCCGGGTCGATCGCGGCCACTTCCCGCCGCACGACCGCGCCGGCTTGTCCGAGGTCCAGGCCTGTGCGCAGGTAAAAGTTGATTCCGGCAGGCACCGCGCCGCGCCGGAGTGGTTCAAAGAAGTAAGCCCGAGGTTCTTCATCCAACCTGTAGCATTTGGTGTCCTTGACCAGGCCGACGATTTCGTTCCAGGCGCTGCCGATACGAACTCGGCGGCCAATGGGATTCTGAGCGCCGTAAAAACGTTTGGCGAAGGATTCGCTGACGATCATTGCCGGTTTTCCGTCGAGTCTGTCCCGTTCGGAAAAATCGCGGCCTGCAAGAAGAGGTATGCGCATCAACCCGAAGTACCCTGGAGCGACCAGGCTGCGGCCAATCGTCATGAGCTCGTTGGGAGCGGGCACGTAGCCCTCGACCTCAACGTCCCTTTCCCCACCACTGCCGAATCCCAGGGGAATCGTGTCGGCGTAACTGACAGCCAGGATACCCGGACGAGCTTCGAGGCCGGCACGCAGTTTTTCGCAGAAGTCGCTGCGTTGCTCGTCGGTATAGCCGTTGGTGGAGAACGGGATCTGCGCAATGACTACATTTCTAGCGTCAAAACCGGGATTTATCGCAGACGCTGAGCGGAAACTCGTTACAAACAGGCCTGCCCCGACGAGCGCGACAAAGGCCAGGGCGACTTCGGAAACCACGAAAAGACTTCGGATGCGGAGTGATTGCCGGCTGGAAGTCCCGCTCCTGCCTCCCTCCCG
>Ga0209593_10000458_pt1 | contig 19559 bp, 28 predicted proteins | sample PPLLaktember2015_3_FD_187260 | JGI IMG/M metagenome (GOLD analysis project Ga0209593, IMG submission 187260) | Freshwater sediment microbial communities from Prairie Pothole Lake near Jamestown, North Dakota, USA - PPLs Lake P7 Core (6) Depth... | ecosystem: Environmental > Aquatic > Freshwater...
AGCGCCGGGAGGTTCAAAGAAGGTCCCGCCAAACGCCGCTGACGCCCAGCCAGGCGGCTCGCCGGGCGAAGACGAATCCCAAGCCCAAAGGGCGCAAGGGCTTACGCTACACCCCCGGCTCGTATCGGAGAATGATTTTCTACGCGATTCGCAAGGCGAACTTCGATCGCGAGAAGAACGGACTCCCGCCGATCCAGCCTTGGCACCCCCACCAAATCCGGCACACCGTAGCGACGGAGATCCGGCAGAAGTACCAGGCGGAAGCGGCGCGAGTGTTCCTTGGGCATTCCCGCTTGAATGTGACGGAAATTTATGCCGAGCGAGACTTGAGCCTAGCCCGGCAAATCGCCCTGGAAATGGGATGAACCAGCATTGCCGCACGCCCCGTAGGATTTATCCGGGGGTAGTTGCGGACGTAAGACTCCGCCTCCATGAGAGTCAGGCGTTTTCTCACGACTTTGAAAGAATGACTTGAAAAGACGGCTACAGCATAACGACGCATTGTACTCCTACCTGCCGAGCCACTCCGCGGGCCCGGATACGGACCACCGGCACGCGCCGATGATTCCGTTAATGTACAAATAGGAGCCACTTTGTCAACAGGTTCCCGAAAAGTTTTTTTCATTATCGAAATCCTTTCCAGTATTTGTATCCCTCTACCAGAATATAACCCTCAAGTACGTTCGTCGGAAAGGATTTGTAAGGAAAAATCGCAGAGTTTTCGAGGGGTAAAGACGACCTATTTTCACTTTATGTGGTTTCGAGTTCGGAAAGTGCGGGGGGTTGATTCATCACTCCATGCCGCAAGAGTTGAGTCAATCGGGGGAATAGTGCCCAGATTATTAAACAGAGTTTGCTGATATTAAAAGATTCTTGCGAATAATTCGAATGAGAGGTAGAGTAAATAAGGAGGAACCAATGCGAAAAATTTTAATTGCGGCGTGCGTGCTTTTGGCCGGATGCTCCAAGCCCGACCCAACGAAGCAATTTGAGTCTGAAATTAAACGAATGGCAAACACGGTGCGGAGTCTTTCGGACGGGTTCCAAGACGTTTCTTTCACGCAGCGGGATTCTCTTGAACTCGGTAGCCCTTCGCGGGAAATAAAAGGCAAGACTCGTTTTGTCTTTTCCAAGGCGAAATGCTCATACGATGTCAAAAAAACTGACTCGACAATCAACCCGCTGAAGGCTGAAGTCACGTTGAGTTTCCCGGCAATTTTCAAGCCGGAAGAAAAACCGGAAGAGTCAACTTACAATCATACATTCCGTTACGCTTATCAAGATGAAAAGTGGATACGCACGGGCGACGAAAGTTTTACTCCCACTTGTCCAGAGTCCATGAAACAGTATCAAGAAATGTGGAATGCGGAGTGTCGCAAGATTCGCGCGAAGTTTTATCCGAGCGGAGAACAACTCCAAGAGTTAATCCGTTGCATGACTCCGTGATCGCCAAATAGAAAAAGCCCCTTGCGGGGCTCGGCACGAATCAGAATCTACAGCCCCAACGCCCGCCGCGTAATGAAATCCGCCACCGACCTACCTTCGGCGTCAGCCAGTTTGCGGATCTTCTGGAATTCGGCTTTGCGAAATTTCATGGTGAACGGCCGGTTTTTTTTCTCAGCCGGTGGGAGCGGCTTCCGGCCGCGGGTTTCAGTTTTTTTCATCTTCGGTTTCCTTCTCTGCCCGCAAAAATGTTTGGTCTATCGTTCCATCCGGCGCATGTCGGATTCCACGCGGTCGATCTGCTGTTCGAGCCGCCTGTAATTCTCGGTAACGCGGTCACTGAGTTTTTCAATCGCCCGGTCCAGCCGGTCGCGGACCTCGGTAATGTACTCCTCTAATTGGTCGGTGGTCATTTGGTTTTTCTTTCTCTGCCCCGTGGTGGTGGGTTATTCGACTTCGGCGGATTCGCCGTGTTCATCCACGATCATCTCGATCTGGTGGCCATTGGCGCACGTGCCATCAGTCCAGTCGATATAGGTGCCGCACGGGCCATACCCGCTGTCGCCCTCACACGTCACCTGCCAGCCAGTGACTCCTCGCCCAGTTGCCAGCCTCGCGAGTTCTGCTCCGGTCAATTCTCTGGTACTCATCTCATTTCTCTTCTCTCTCCTTTGCCCCTCATGCTTCCATTATACCAGTTAATTCGGTGTGTACCAGAGAAATATTTAAAATATTCCGAAATAATTTGCGGAATCGTCGTAAGTCGTTACGGGATAAGGAGATAAAATTTTCAGAAATCCGGGAATTTTTTTGGATTTTCAAGGAAACCCAATAACAGAAAAGGCTGTTTTTAAGATTTGCCGATTCGCAACAGCGGCGGTTCGCTGTCGTCCTGGAAAATTTTGCCCTCTTCGATCAGCCGCTTAACTGCGTCGTGCGCCCGATCCATGCAACCGCATTTGGATTCGGATACCAGTCTGCCGAGAGTTAGCGGTTGATTCGCCGCGAGGTAGGAGATGAGAATTTGCTGTTGCGACTTTCGAGGCGGATTCTTACCTCGAAATTTTGAGCAATCATGCACCGGAAGGATGGGGAATCTATCGCATTCAAATTCGCAAGTCGGACATTTCATTAGCTACTTAGCGCCCACGTCATTGGTCCGTAGTCTAGATATGTGCCGCCACAAACATTAGTTGTTGTCGTTCGGTAGAATTTCCCCGACGCGGTGATAGATGAGCAGTTTGCCTTCGACGCACCTAGCGTATAATTTAGCGCATAAATGGATTGATCGGATGATTGTAATTGTCCCTGCAACGTATAGTTTCCTGCGGCATACGTCAGCACAACTACAAACTTATTTATTGTGTGCCCATGTGAATCCGTGCAAGTTGCGTCGGGGATTATCAAACTCCATTGGCACGCATCAGTCTCGTCTTGGACCAACGCGAAAGTTCCGTTATACACAGCACAATCTGAGCAGGAGGAATTAGCAAACAGTGCCGTTTCCAAATACAATATTCCTGGCGTAGTACCGTCCTCGCAGTTTGCGCACGTGGCGGGAGTGCTTCCGTCGCAACACGCACAACGATCAAACCCCAATGTTCCAAACGGCATCACTCCGGGCGGGAGATAAAGCCCGTTGCGCTGTCGGCGGAATCCGGCGAGTCTCTTGGAAATATCAAACATCGACTGGACAGGTTGAGGCAGCCACAACGTAGTGGTATCCATTAACTGAAACGCAAATTACATTCGCACCGGACGCGATTTTCTTTCCTGATGCCAGAAGCCAGTCATATCCCTTGACCGTCGCCGTTCCCACTTCGCTTCCGGGAGCACCGGTCTTTATGGTCACATTCGCACCGGTCGATGTGCGGTAGGTTAGGTCGGCAGCAAGCACACCAATGATCGCACCGAATGAAACGATGGTTTCCCACTCGGCCCGGTCGTGCGGCTTCCACGCGATGCCCTTGTCGCCCGTTACGCCCGGATCGTCGCCAATGCCGTCCGCCACGTCAAACACTACCGACGTATCAGCCTCGATCGCTTCGGAGTCACCCCATTTAAGAAGTTTCGCCGCGGCTTTCTTTTGGCCGGCGGAGCCGCTTGCGTCCTCTGTGAGTTCGTAGCGGCAGATTTCAAACGGGATGATTCCTGCTTTCTCTTTGAGCGTCGGCAGTAAGCCGCCCCGCTCCGCGTGCTCGAACCAATCAAGCATTCGTTGCAATCGGCGGAGCGTGTTTTCGCTTGGGATTTGCGGCATCAGAGAATATTCAGAGGTACGAATGAGACAGGTAGCACGCGATTGAATCGCAAATATTCCACGTTCCCGGCCTCAGCGTCTTCGCGCGATAACTTGCCGCCCTCGCCGTCAAGCAATACGTCCCTGCCGTGCGACACGTTGTAATCATCCTTGGCTACGATTCGCAGTTTGGCGGGTGGGCTGTTCGGGTTGTCGATCAGATACGACCGGCCTTGATCCAGGATCGACAGCATCCACAAATTTTCCTCATCGACTTCGAATTCATAGGTCATCTTCATGCACGCGAAATTGTTCTGATAGTAAGATGAGCCGGAAATATTGCTACACAAAACCGCCTTTGCCAAAAACGGGCCAAACTGCGTCAAATTATTGTGGTTCACGTATCGCGCCTGCAAATCCGTTACGTCGATGGTTGATGCCTCGTATCGCGTGACCGAGAACGTCGGGTGGATAACATCTTCTTCATACGCGCTCTCAAATGGTTCACCCGCAGAATTTAGGATCGGCTTAGCGTCTAATATGTCTTTCGACAGCACACGCTTATATCGAGCAACACCATAACTATATTCCGGCAACCACAATTTTGGGTCGGGGTCGGAGTTATCCGGGTTTTTAGTTCCACCGCCGCCGCCCGTGCTTTCGGCGGTAACGTGAACTTTCCACACCGCTACATTATCGGTCTCGGTGGCGTCCAGTTTGGAGACGGTGCCACTCAAATAGACATCGCCGATTTGCGGAATGGGGTCAATGATGACAACTGTGTCTTGATCGTCGCCCGAAGTGCATCCCTTGACCGTCCAGGTTTCGGAGTAGGATACTTTGCCCTGACCGGTTGGACCACCGCGCCGACTGCCTTTGTCTCTGGTTGCGACTTTGGTCATAGGTCAACCTCCTCAAGCACTTCCTGTTTTTCAACCGCCTCTTGAATTCCCTCCAAAAATGTCAACTGCTTTATCTGGTTGTCAATTTGCTGCTCCAGTAGAGATTCCTGCTTGTCTCTTTTGAACCCCGACACGAACGACGTGATTGCTTTATACGCCTCTTGCGAGCCCTCGACGGCCATCCCGGAAAATGCCATCTCCGGTTTCATTTTCATCATTCCTTCGACCGCTTGCTTTCTCGCGTCCGCGATGCCGCGCTTAGCAAGCTCGAAGTCTTCGGGGGTCGCAAGCCGTTCGAAGGTCATATCCCGAATCCATTTATCAATCTCTTTCACCCTCGCTTGGAATTCTTCAAGCGGACTTTGCGTTGCCTTCTTTAATTCGGTCCCAAACTGTTTGATCGCTTCAATATGCTGTTCGCGTTTTTTCGCTATACTGTCGGTCAGTTCCTTTTCTGCCTTTAGCCCCGACAGCATTTTTTGAAGTCCCTCGAACTCTTGCAGCATCCTATTGCGTTCCGCCCCCTTGACTCCCTTTTCGTTGAGCAGTTCGCCGTAGGCAAATAGATCAGCCTTGTCCTCCCCCACCCTCTCGCGGCCAACTTTCAACCGCAAACTTTCCAGGGGATCTATTGCCTGTTGCCATGCCTTCGCTGCCCGCTCGCGTTCATCGGCCAGCGACTTCGCCGACTGTGCGGCAATTTTTTCGAGTTTCGTTGACTCGGCAACATGAGCTTTGTATTGCTCATACCACTCGTTGAACTCATCGCTATAAAACAAACTTGAAATATATTCCGCAAACGATTGCATCACGGATACGCGACTTGCGGCGAATGTCTCGAACCGTTGGCCGATGTCTTCGAGCGAATCCGAGAGAGTCGCTAACGCCTGGGCGGCGTCTTCGTCGGCAACGGCATCCGCCCAACTTTGATAATCCGTTGCCAGCTTTCGAATCACAGAATCTAATTCGGCCCCGGACTTTCCGAATAATTCAAACTCTACCCTCGTTCGTTCCACTGGATTTTTTATGGCTGCAATTATTTTGCCAGCTTTAAGAAACGCCTCTTCGGGAATCAAATTGCTAAAAGCCCTGTTATCAATACCGAGAATATCACCGGCTGCTCCCTCCGCAATCTGCCGCTTTAACCTGTTGATCGCGGTGCCGATGGTATCGATAGAAGTGCTGGATTTTTTCGCTGCCCACTCGAACGTCAAGTAGCTTTTCAACGTGATTCCGAACTTTTCCGCTGCATCGCTCGCGTCATCCATTTTTGCCGCAAGATCAACATAGTACATCGCCGCCTGTTTGATGTACCCGCCGATACTCTCAAGTCCTTTAGTAGCCAGATTTGCCCCGATGTTTCCGAGTGTGATCTTAGAAATATCAGCCGCCCACCCCTTCGCGTGCGCTGCGGATTTGCTGAGCCCGGCGTCAAAGTCCGCCGTCAACGCGGAGAGTTTAATCAGGAGGCTTCCTACGATGTTGGCCATATCTTTTGCAACTCCGCGAAAATTTGTTTCTGTTCTTCGATGGTCTGCCGCTTCTCTTCCCGTTCGCCCTCGCACGCCCGCACATGTGGCATGTAGTCAATCGGCGGCAACGGGTCGCCCTTTGTGCGGTGGCAAGCATCCGTCAGCGAACACAGCAACCCGATAGCTAGGTCCAGCCGCTCCGGCCCCCAGGGGTCAACCGCATATTCATCCTCTCGCTCTATCAGCCATTCCGCCGAGTGATCGGCGTACATTTCATGCCGATCGTGGTAGCCTAGTTCGCGAGCCAACATCACATGGAATCTGATGTCGGCTCGCCCTCGGAGTTTTTTCGGTCGGCCTCGCGTTGGTCGGGTGCGATACCGTTGTGTTCTTGGCCGATCTTGACGAGGTTTGCCAGCAGTTCAATAGGCAACTCCTCAAGGCGGCTCGCATCGCCATTGAATAGCAATCGCCCTCCCTCGTCACATAACACGCAACCAAGGAACGCCGCCATCGCTTTGATGTTCTCAACCGGCGTTTTATCCTCGCCTGTCTCAACATCACGCAACCGCATTAGGTCAGTTGCACCTAACAGCCGAAAACCAACGGTGCCGAAGTTCTCGACTTCAACCACCTTTGGCCGATTCGCCGCCGTCAACAATGCCTCTTTGTCAATCATCACGCGCCTTTCGGAACAAGGGTTATGGAGGAAGTGATCTCGCCGTCCATCGAACCCTTGGCGGGTTCAGCGTCAACGCAGACCGCCGTGGTGAGAGTGCCCGCCGTGGAGTTGTCCGGCCAGGCAATAGTCAATGCCCCGTTGTCACCCGGCGCAATCGTGGTAGAACCCACAAGATCAATTTTGACTTCCGTATCCGGGATGCCCGATTCGTAAGTCTTGCCGGCATCCGCCGATGCGGTCACGTCAATCTTGGCGGCTTTCTTTGAAACTGAAATACCGCGTAGCCCCGCAAGAGCCCCCGCAAAGTTGACTGTAGCACCATTAAATTTTTTCGTCATTCGGCTTGTCGCCGCCTCTACGCCTTTCTTTGGTGAGTGCCATTTGTGTTATAAGGCAGCCAGGGGTGAGGCGTTCCCTTTTCGCACGGCCATGCTAGGCTGCCAGTATCATTAAGTTTCATCGAACCACACAAGATAATCTTGATTCACGCCGTAGGTGACTTGCTCCTCTTGCCCCGGTCCTAAATCGCCGGGTGAATCTGTTTCGCTGTCGAGATGCCACACGTCGCCGGAGTCATCTACCCAGCCCGACAATGCATCCCTTACCACGTTAGCCAACGCCCACGCGCCCGCGTAGGTGCCCGCGATGCAATCCACCGTCAACCGCATTTCCCGCGTCGTGGTCGATCCACCAGCCGTGTTGACCGGGTTGTTTGACAATACCTGATAAACCACGGCGGGGAGTGCCGTCCCCGCTGGACGCAACACCGGATAAATACGAGTGGAGACAATCGCCGTTACCGCCGTGGTCGCTTTCAACTTCGCCACTAACCGGGTTTGCGGCATTAGGTTTTTACTCCGTTTTCACTGGCTGCCTTTGCACATTCCTTCTCGCACTTCGCTTGCATGTCGCCCACGATCATCGACAACATGCTGCCTTTCGTTGCGTCCCATGCGGGTTTCATGTAAGGGTGAGGGGGGACAACGCCATTTGCCACGCCACCGCCGCGAACTTGAGAACCCATAAAATGCATCCCAGGCCGCTCAAACCACTGGCCCGTGGCTATGTTCTGCATTCCCTTTTTAGCCACCCAACGATTCCTAACGCGGCTCGATAGGCTGCTCTTGTTCCCGCGCCACTCATAATACTCGCCAAGCGTGAATCCCATTTTGCGAATATGTCGCCTACCAGCCGCAGTAAGCCCAGGTGTTTTACCGCTCTTGGAGTTTGTTCCGCCTCTTACGATTCTGTGGCCAGCCTCAACCAAATAGGCATGAGGAGCTAAATCCTTTCCAGGTCCAGCCGCGCAATACACAACGCCATTTTTTGTGTAAGACTTCACACGCGATGTTACGGTTTGAAATAAATGCTGTCCCTGCTTGCGTTTGTATCCCCGCATTTGTGCCGCGGCGAGTATTTCCCTTGCTCCCTTCTTCGCCACCTTCTTAAATGTCGTAGCCGCTTTGCCGAGTGACTGCCGCAAAATCTTCCGTTCAATTCGCGCCCCCAACGCCTTCAGCGTGCGGATGGTTTCGTCGAGCCCTTCGATTTTTACCGCTGTTCCCGACATAGAAATACCAGTTGCCTATTTTTTTCGTCCTCTACCATCGAAATGGGGTAGAGAGTTCGCGTACCGAAAATAAACCGCATCGCCGTTGTCAGCCCGTTATGGTATCGCATGGTTACTTGCGTGGTTGCTTCCGGCTGTACTTGCTTCATGCGGAATGCCTCCACGCCGTTAAGCGTCGATACCTCGCAAGCGATTGACTCGCAATCTGCAACGGTATCCCAATCCGCCGCTTGTGCGCCGTAGGTGTCCGCCGTGTCCAGCGTCGGCTCCTCTATTCGGATTCTGTGTCGGAGGGTTCCGGCTCGCATGTTATCGAATTGATTAGGTTGATTATTTCAAGGCACTGCATCACAATCTGATAGGGCGTGTCCATTTCGTCGCACCACATTAGGCTGATACCGTCATCGTCGGACGGTTCCACCCGGCACACGCCGAAGGGGTCGATTCCAACCGTGTATTGTGTCGGTGGGTCGCTCGCCGATTCGCGCTTTTGTGCTGGGAATGGGATTAGCATATCGGGTAATGAATTCGGTAGGGAACAAGGATGTTATAAACGAAGTCCGGTATCTTCCCCTCTTCGCCTCGGTTGTCATACCAGAATTCCACGAGACATTTAATCGCGTGCAGATATTCGTCGGGAACACTGGTTGCCGCCGCCCCATAACCAAACACGCACCGGCATATAATGCCATCCTCGCGCCCCTGAGCACTTGGCCACGACTGGTTGTATTGCAGGCGGATCTTCGGCACACTCAACGCCGCCCCCGCCTCGAATACCGTTACCGCAACCGTCGCCAGAGTCCCGCTTGTGTCGTAGTACTGGACGCTGCCGATTTCCTTCAACGGCGAAAAAGGGAGAATCATTTCGCTGCCGAACGAGTCGTAGTAAACATCCCACGTTTGTGAGATAAGTTTCCGCCCGCAAATCTCTTCGACATGCCGCCGTGCCACTTTTCCTAGTCTGGTTATATCGTCGTCATCTTCCGTGATGTCAACCCGGCAATGAGACTTCAATAATTCCAGCGTCACCGGCTCGACTGCTGGAGCGGTTATCTCGGTATAGCGGCGGGATAGGTTCATATCATAACCCTTGTTTGAATGCCTCGTCCTTCACAGTTCCCCATTCGCTGTCGTTGCCGAATGGCCACTCGCCGAAATGCATGAGCTTCACCTTACGGGTGGCGTAGTACGGCACACCGTATTTGTGGAGCAACCGCGAAAACATCCAGTCTTCCGACTCAACTTCCGTTTGCGGTTCTCCGTTGTCATTACGAAAAAGCCTAGCGCGAACATTGAAGAAAAATTTGTAATTCCTATTTTCGTCAATGTCTTGCCAGTACGGGTGCCGCAAATCGGCAATCCAGCAGCCGGTATTTATCAACAATCCGCGCCCATTCGTCGGAATGCCGCATTTGTCGAGGTCCGCTGTGCAAAAGGTTTTAGGCAATCCAAAAATCTCATGCATCGAAAGGCGGCGGACATGATAGCCGGTATCGTCAACGTCAATCCCGCACGAGGTTGACCCGCGCGAATCTTTAATCGGCGATACCACCGACATAACCGCCGCTCCGGTTTGTTCCAACTCATCCATGCAAACATCAATCCAATAACTCTCTGGAACAATGTCGCTATGTAACATTGCCCAGTGAGTTATTTTTCCCTTGGCGGCTTGAGCCAACGCCATTCCCCAAAGTTGATTGAATCCGTTTATAAGGAATGAACTTTTTTTCGGCTGATACCGGATTTTGTATTCCGGTCTCTTGCTCGCAAGCACAGTTGCCCCTGTTACGGCTCCGGGGTTAGCTTGTTCATAAAACGGAAACCCCACGAAAACTCTAGCCTCGCTCATCGCCTCATCCTTTCGGTTAGCTTCCCTCGTCGTACAGGTCGATTGTCACGATCAGCCCCTGACCTTGGGAACCGGTCGAGCCGGACACCGCAACGACGATTTCCAGCAGGTCGCCAGCGATAAACGTCGGGGTTCCGCTGAGCGTTCCCGCGTAGGTGGTCAGACTCGTTTTGGTAGAGTTGATCGTAACCACGCCGGTTAAAATCGTGGCCACCGCGCCGCCGCCAGTGCTTTTCTTCACGTCCACTGTGAAAGCCTTGTCGCCGCCGGTCGGGGCCGTAATGGTTGCGACATTCACGCCGAGCACGGTTCCCGCGCCGTAGGCAATATGAACGAGTTCGGTTTTTGCCGTGATGTCGGTGCCGCCTACCTGAATGTGCTGCGCAACTTTCCGCTGTTGCACTTTGGTATGTGCCACTTTCGCCGTGCTTGCCACCGTGGCGTTGACGACCGACGACGCCGGCAGGGAACCCGTGCCGGTCATGGCCACATCACCGGGAAATTCAAAATCACCATAGATTCTTGAGACCGACATTATCGCTTCCCTTTCCGTTTTGCGTGCGGTTCAACCCGCGTGTCGTAGTTCTGTTCGATCATCCCGGTTTGATAACCGGATTCGTCCTCAATAAGCACGGCAACGCCTCGCTTAATGAGCACGTTTGCCGCGCCGTCGGGCCACTCCGCGACAGTCCCCGCCCGCTGCCGTCGCCACCGCTGTAAAAAGCGAATCATCATAATAGCCTCGTAGGTTTGAAAACTCCCTCCCCAGCGAACCGGGGAGGGAATCGCGTAACGAAAATTACACGCGGATAATCTGCGAGCAACCGAGTGTGGAAGCGGTCGTTCCGACTTGCTCCGCGCGGGAAAGCAGTACCATCGCGTTGAGGTAGGTTCCTGCCGAGCCGTTGCCGCCAGTGGCAACGCACTTCAGGTAGCGTTTCTTTCCGCGAAGGTCGATGTCAACACGTTCAACGAGGTTGTCGTCCGTGTTGATCGGCAACGCGGAGGTCGTGCCGGCGATGGTGTTGGAGGTTCCGAAGATCGTTCCCGCCACGTTGGTGTAGCTGGAGTTATCGTCGGACTCTTGCACGTACAACGCCGCCATTTCGATGTCCATCGCACCGAATTGGAAAATTACGGTGGCATAGTCATAGCCGAGCGTATCGATTACTTGCGAGGTCCAACTCGCATCATCGACGATTGCCCCCGGACGAATCAGGGGAACGGTTTTGATGTTCTGTAACGGATTCATATAACAGTTTTCCTTTCGGATTGTTGGGTGGTGTTAGCTGCCGGGGGTGAGCATTTGGAGCATCGGGCCGGGGACGGACGCGGTGCCCATTTGGTGGTTAACGATATCGAACCGCTCAGTACCGAGAATGCCGATCTGATCGTATTCGAGGTATCGTTGGTCCGACTGCTTGAGGGTGATTCCGCGCCGACTGCCAAAGGCGGTTGACATGCGAAGGTCACCAAAATAGAGAATGCCCTGAGTCGAGGTCTGCGCCGTGAGAGTCGAGTTCAACGACTGGCAGAAGTTGACGGGGTATCCAAGGAACGTGCGGGCGTTGCCAGAACCGGAAACGACTTCGCTTACCGTGGCTCCACCAGCCGAATCTGCAAGCCGCATCATGGACGCAGCCCAACCAGCTTTGCTGATGTACCACTCCGGCGCGATGCCGGGGTAGGCGGGGAGCTTGCCGATCATGCTTTCGAAGTCGGCGAGGTCCAGCGTCGAAAACGCGGTATTGCCGCCAATCGCCGTGTACTCCGATCCGGCATTGATGGCCGTAATCAGACCCACCACGCCGTGATAGGTGGATGTTCCGTCGCCGAGGAAGAGGCTTTCATCCTCTTTAACCGCGAAGGCGTAGGCGATTTCGGACGCCAAATCGTCGGCCATCGAAACGATAGCGTCCTCAGCAATCTCCGAGGAGTATTTGCAGAGCACGCCCCATTTTCGTGCCACCAAATTGACGTTGGTCCAGCTTTTGTCCGACGCCGTAACCTCGTCATTTTCCCCCACCGCGTAGGCAGTAACGCCCGTCGCGCGAACCGGGAACGTGATGGTGTCGCCGGTCATCGGAACGATTCGGCATTTCTGCCGAGCCAGCCCGTATTCCTGCCGCAAATCGACGATGGTTCGCTCGAACTCCGGGATTACCAGAGCGCCGCCAGCCGTGTTGGATTCACCACCCATTGCCCGAACTTCCGCGCCGTGCTCCTCGCACCACCGCTGCGAGGCGGGGTTGTGGTAGATGTTGGCCAACAGCCATTGGCCGGACCGGTAGGCGTCTTCCTCCGATTTGAAGGATTTCAGCTTGCCGTGGCGGTAGGGCCGCGAAACAACGCGGGCCTCGTGCTCGACAGGCGGAGTGACTTGCGGCGGGGGAGTCGGGCAAGCCTTGCGAGACGCCACGATTTTTTCGATCTTGGCAATCTCGGCATCCTTGTCGGCGATTCGTTGGTCAAGCTCGTTATGCTTGAGCAACTCCGCCTCGGTCATATCGCGTTTTTCAGTCAGATGGGATGCAGCATTCGCCTCCCATTCGGTCTGCATTACGGCACGAGCCGCAATGAGATCCGCGAGGAACTTGTCAAAGTCCATAAGAAATGGCCTTTCGGTGCTAAGCCGATGGCCAAGAGGGGACTATAAATAGAACCGGCGGATGACCACCGGCAGGGTTTTGTTGATTAAAACTCTGCCAACAGTCAGCCGCCTTGAAGAAAGCGTTTCTGATTGATGTTACCTAAATCCGCCGCGTCCTAAAGAGTACATCGACGAATCGGATTGATTTCAATTCGCAATATAACACACCCACAATCGCGTGTCAAGTATTTTTCATGCGGTACGCCAAGATTTTATTTCTGGCTTCGATGGTGGCTTGATGGTTAGATTTTGCCCGCTCGTATGCCACCCTGAGTTCGGTTTCGGCCGCGCCCTGGTCATTCAGCCCGCGATAGAAAGCGGAGCGGACGCCGGCCGACGTCGCCGTATAGGCGGGAAACACTACTGGCCCCACGTCGAACAGGTCAACATCCTCGATCGTCCGCACGTCCATCTCGGTTTCCTTGTTGATTTGGTAGGATTCCTTCTTCACAATGAACCCAAAACTACTCCCGTCAATGTCCCCTCTTGCCACAGATACCGCCAAATCGTTCGCTTGGCTCGTATCGGGCAGGTCAATTTCGTACCGCAACCCCCGCTGATCGACCGAAAGCCGCATGGTTCCCGCCCCCACCCGGCCCAAAAGAAAGTTGACGTCGTGATTGTACAGCCCCCGCGCGTCCTGCTTCTCTGATAACACCCTATCAAACGCCCCTGGAGCGATTCTTTCAACGAGGTCACGCCAGAGTTGATATTCTGTCCCTGGATCGTCCGCGCGGTAGAATACGGCACCGTATCCCGTCAGGATCCGCCCGCCGCCCTCTCTGGTTTCAACCTTGCACCCCGCGTGTTCGGTAATTCGTTTTTCAATCATGGTCGTTCTCCTGTTTCAAGGCGATTGGCGAGGCTTTCCGCGCCCGATCGCTCCAAATCCTCTAAATAAAATGCGGTTCGCGAGGCGAATTCAGCCGGTTTACACCGCCCAGAAAACGCCAGCAGCCCCGCGTGGTAGTCTCTGAGGTATTCAATCGCCGCCTCGTCAGCCTCAATCGCGGTCGGTCCAGCCAGCCGGAGCGACTCTACCACCGGTTTCAGCACGTCAATTATGGGTTTCAGGTGGCGGGTTTGCAGCAAATCGAGAAAGTCGTTGAATTTTTCCGGTTTCTCCGCGGCCTTGGTGGTATCGGCAACGAGCCGCCGGATCGCCCGTCGGCAGGATTCGACCACGAGGGCGTGATTGGCGGATTTCATTTTTTTCTTTTGCGGGGCGTCGTTTTCCGGCTCGTCCTCCGGTTCTGGATCGGATTTTTTAGGAGTTTTTTTGTAAATCGCATCATTTGGATTTCCGCCGGCGTTTCCCATGTTAAGCGGATTTGCCAATTCGTCGCCGCCGTCTTTTTTATTCATGTTTTCGATAGCCCGCACCTCATTCGATGTCATGAACGGCTTGCCGGTCGCTATCTGGTACGCGCGGTATCTTTCCTCTGTGTTTGCTCGCAGCAGTGCTTGCCGCCTGAATTCAATCGTGTATTTGTAACTTCGCTTTTCCTGATATGAAAACAGTTTGCGGTACAGTTCCATTTCCCAAGTGCAAAGCCATCCATTGAGACATTCATCAAGATACCGCTGATTCTCTTGTTCCAAAGACGCATAGGCTGTTCTGGAATTGTCTCCCAATTTGTGTGGCGGGATGCCGAGCCATGCCGCTACTTCACGAATTTCTAATTGGCGAGTCTCGTTAAATTGAGCGTCGTTGTTGTTGACCGACATCGAATTTGCCGACATGCCCTCTTCTAGGACTGCCGTTCCGTTCTGGTTTTCGCCGCCGTAAGCTTTCTTCCATCCCTCCTTGAGTCTCAAAGCAGCCTCCGGCGATAGCTTTCCGGGATGCTGCAAGATCGTAGTAGCCCTCGCATTATTCTTGAAAAAACGTGCACCGTACTTGCGGGCCGCCAGCCCTAATCCGAGTGATTCACTCGCCTTGTTTACAAGAGAATACGGGTTAATTCCATCAGGCGACAGACCACGAATATGAATTACGTCGGCAGGATCGATTGACCACAGTTGACCATCAACCCAAGTTTCGTAGTGGAACGGCCCTTTCTTTTGTTCGGGGTAGGTGCATTGAGCGGATAGGTGCAAGATTTCGCTGATCGTGCTACCATTCCGCATGATGTACGCATAGCCGCTGCCATGAATCAAGGCATCAGCTTGCACCACCTGCCTGAGTGTCATGGAACTCATTAGTTCGTTAGGCTCGGTTTTTAGCAGATAGTAAAGCGGAAGCTTTTCCGCCTCCTCTCGTCCGTCCTTTGTTCGTTCATAGATTACCAGCGGAAGTGCGCCAATATCCTTGGAAATCAAATCAACACCCCGCCAGAATGCCGCATAGGTCAACGCAACCTCGCGATTGATCTTCACGCCAGATTCATTATCGGCCCCGCCGCTGATCCAATCGACGAACCAGCGGGACGGATTCGCAGCCGTGGAACGAGATAAGCCGAGCCAGCTCATTATCCGGTTAAGCATTTTTTAATGTCTCCATGAGTTTGGTTTTGCGCCATTGCAAAGCCCGTTGAGCCGTCGCCTCATCCAAGTGCTGAATTCCAAATCTCCGATGACCGCAATTTATGCAACCCGTCGGCGCGTGTTCGCTCATTTCAGCTAAGCAAACATCCTCGCGGAGTTGCCTCCATCGTTTTATGAGTTCATCAAATCCAACCTCGAACACGTTTCCTAGCGATGCCTCACCACGCCAATCGAAGCAGCAGGGATGGTGATTGCCGAAGGCGTCAAGGATGAACTCCACAAATGGGCGCATGCACGGGATAAAACCTAACGGAATACGCCGCAACATCCGGTCATCAAGTTCGTCGCCGTCTGGATCGTCTTTATAATCGCTTGTGTGTATCTCCTCGAATAACTCCTCCTCATCGGTCGATAGCTTAACTGTGCCGTTGGTCCAGAGAATGAATTGCGACTGCGGCACCCTGTCCTTGATGGTCCGCATGAGGTTCAGCATCCGTTCGAGTTGCAAAGTCGGCTCGTTGTAATAGTGCCAACCTACCATCCCAGTAAATCCGTGCTCGCGGTATGCCCGTGTTGCCACGTCAATAATCGTTTCGTTGTCGAGTTTGCGGCTGGTATCGAGCAGCTCATACCGTGTCAAGCCTAGCGAACTAGGGCACTTCCGATGGTATGCCCGCAAGTTGCAGCCGGTTCCGAGTTCGAAAATAAGCAGTTGGGTTAAGTTCATCGGGAATGGTAAATCTCTGCGTTGTGTCTCGCGTTTTCCGGATTGAATCCGTTCTCTCGATTCCAGCAGTCAGGCCGCCCAAATCCGGGAATGTTCACTTGGCTGGCTTCCGGGTCGTGGGCGATATGAAAAACAACGTGCGAACGATCTTCGCGGATGCCAAGCCGCTTAATCGCCATGCGTATCTGCCCATCATCGCAACCATAGCCTACATACCTTTCATCGTAGGCAACCTTCCGCCATACGTCCGCGTGGGCCGCAATGCAACAGCCCATGCCACCGTCAACCACATAATCGCGTTCGCAAGTGTCGTAATCTTGCGCCATCAAGCAGATTGGAACGACGGCTGTTTTGGCGTCAACGTGTTCGCATACGCTAAATGTCTCTTGCGAGAAACACACGTCAACATCGGTAACAATAATAGGGTCGCAACCGTCGGCAATCGCCGCCCGGATGCCGTGGTTTTTTGTCTTCGCCAGGCTGAATATCTCCATCGGTTCGGGATACACGAGGCATCGCGCTACTCGCGGGAATTGATATTCCCTGTCAGTCACCACGTAAACCCGGCATTCTCGCTTCTGATATTCCGATAGGTTCCATTCAAAATGCTCTCGCAATCGTTTTTCGGGAATTCGATAACTGACAAACACAATGCCTATCATTGTTGCTCCAATAGTGTGAACCGCAGCCCATGCCTCTTTATCAAGTCGTTTCCTTCTTCCCTTCCAGTCATTCCAGTAGAGAACATCCTAAACTCGCTCGACATTGGACGGCTGACTTTCGCTGTAACCGAATCAAATACAGCAATTTTGGAACGATCCAATAGCGTTGGCCACAGTATGTCAATTCCCCATCCGCTTTCAGTTTCGTCGAAGGTATGCAAACACTTTTCCAACGCCGCCCGCGAGAATACCGGCATCATCGATTCCACAAACGGTACGACGCGGACGCCGCCGCCCGGCTGCTGGACCGTATGCGTCCAACCAATAACGGAATTAGGTTGCAATGATGCTTGCCATAGGTCCAGCCCACGGGCCGTTCCTTGCTCGAATAACTGATTTAGCGATACCGTGTCAATCTCCACGTCGTTACAGATAAAACAAAACGCATCGTATTGCTTCCAAATATCGCTTTTAACTAGCAGATTCTCGCCTATCTGCTTGATGACTGGCCACATATTCCCGCGTTTATGAAACGGCATGACCCCGTGCAGTTCGTGCATCGGTGGCACAACGTCGCCCCAAATGTTAATTGCCAAATCAAAATTGCGTGCGGGGTGGTCCAATTCAACGCAATGCTTGCCGTCGGGCGTCGGGATGTAGAGAAGATACTTTCTCATAATACCGTCATCCCCTCTTTTTCGTATTTACTACTTTTATCGACCGCAAGCATAAATTCGTGGGTTGCAATCACCATTGCCGAAACACCGTCTATTTTTTGCCTACTCTTCTTCTTTGATGGTTTAATGTTTCCGGCAGGATCGTCATCCGTAATACAATTTCTTATCATCCAATCCATTACTGGATTGCCGCCGTGTCTTATTTTTTTATCGGCGATCCTACGTTCTATTTCCTTACATGGCGAGTTTAGGCTTGCGTACCCCTGCCTGACCGGAACCATGCTAACGCCGTCGTATTCGTTAAGTTCGGTTATTATTTTGCTTGAATTCCACGGATCAAAGCCAATGGTCTGTATGACGTATTTGTCGCTGAAGTTGTTTTCCCATTTTCCTTCGAGCGGTTTTCCAAGTTCATCAAGCATGATGCCTGATATCTCACGTCTCACCCACGCATAATCAACGGAATTTCCTGGAGTCGCGATTACCCATCCCTCTCTTATCCATGTCGAAAGCGGAACCCTCCAATTGTCTTCGTGTTCCCGTATCCTGTCTTTAGGACACCAAAACCGCCAAAAGTATTCAATGCAATCATCGGCACTAAACGCCATGCATAGAGCGGTCAAATCCATCGTCCTAGATAAATCCAATCCTCCCCATGTTTTTTCTCCTCCGTGATCCAGTAAGTCGGATTTGCATGCCCTCCAGTCATCGATATTTATCCAAGGCTTTTCGTTGACGTTCACCCACCAATTACAGATATACCGCTTAAAATCTCTCTGTTTCCGGGGGGTCTTCTTTGCCTCCAAACATTTCGCCTCTAGTTTTTCAATCGCTGTTGTTCCCCAGTCACTCAAGCTCGGGCACGCCTCAATCCACCCTTCGGGATCATCCCAATTACGCTCTTTATCCGCCTCTGCAATAAATGCAAAATGCGACTCCGAATAAAAATCATTGTTCGGGTCTAATAAGTCCCTTGCAAACTGGTATTCCTCGTAGCCAATACATTCCTCGTCATCTCCAGCTGTAGTAATCATTAAAAACAAAGGCTGTGAGCGTCGGATGTCGCCGTACATTAACGAACTGAAAAACTGGCGGTCTTTCCAAACGTGCAATTCATCGGCAATAAGAAGGTGAGGATTCTTTCCTTCCGCCGAATCGGCATCAGAAGAAATGGCTTCATACCAACTTCCACTAGCATCATGCAACAACCGTTTTTGTGACGGAACACGATGAATCACCCTGGAAAGAGATTCCGATAATTTAACCATGCGATCTGTTTTTTTGTAAATAATCGCCGCTTGATCTCGGTCAACTGCAGTAGAATACGCTTCTGCCTCTTCCTCACCGTCGGCTGTTATTGCGAAAAGAGGCAACCCCGATAGCACGGTAGATTTTCCAGACTTCTTCGCGGTAGTAATAAATCCCTTGTCAAATCGTCGGCGTCCATCTTTTCGCTTCCAACCATAAAGAGGAGCCAAAATCTTTGAATACCACCAATCAAGCAAAACAAACGGAACCATGCCACCACTGGCTCCTGGTATTTTCAATAACTTTTCAAAGAACTTGCGAATTTTTTCCGCCGCGTTAAAATCCGTTTGACACCCGTTCAATAATGCGCGTTCGTCGTTCGGGTGTTCTATTTTCCACAGCCAACCGTTATTCTTTTGATCTATTTTTAATTGTTCTAGCGATTTCATCCCGCAATTCCGAACTCCTTCAATGGGTCATCAACAGGAGCCGCACTCGATTTAATACCAGTTCTAGCACACGGTGTCATGCCAAATTCACGTACTAATTTTACTAGGTCTTGGCGGGATTTATTCTTCAGTGCCACGAATGGATTTTGGCATGGCATCCCATTCGGCGACATTACAATTTCACCCTCTAGCTTCACTTTATCGCGGTATCTCAAATAGTCGGCAAAAGTTTCGCACAGTAACGCAAATGCCATCTGGTCAACAGGGGCGACAATACGCAAATCTGCCAAATACTTTCCGGCCTTGTTCCAAAATTGGATTGCATCACCATCGATCCATACTGGACACTCCGGCATCCCAGGAGTAGCCTCAATCGTTCCACCGTCGCGACATTCTCGATACGTTCCAAGGCGTTTTTTCACTGCCGCAGGTTTTTTTGGTGGTCCCCTTCTTCCCACGATCTAATCCCCCGTTCAAAAACTTGGAAAAAATAACGGAATGG
>Ga0209593_10000460_pt1 | contig 19534 bp, 12 predicted proteins | sample PPLLaktember2015_3_FD_187260 | JGI IMG/M metagenome (GOLD analysis project Ga0209593, IMG submission 187260) | Freshwater sediment microbial communities from Prairie Pothole Lake near Jamestown, North Dakota, USA - PPLs Lake P7 Core (6) Depth... | ecosystem: Environmental > Aquatic > Freshwater...
AGTCGGGTATCAGGCGGTTGCGCAGTTCTCACACACCCTGGGTTTCAGCGATCGACTTCAAGGGTATCCGTCGCTGGCTCTTGGAACCTGGGAAGTCTCGGTCCTCGATCTGACTCAGGCCTACACTGCCTTCGCAAACCAGGGCCAGGTCGTCCGCCTGCGCGGAATGACGGCTTACACGAAGGATGGAACTCGTCACGAGGTCCCGATCGCCAGTCGCCAGGCAATCACGCCCGAAGTATCCTACTTGATCACTTCGGCGCTCGAATCGGCCGTCAACTGGGGCACCGGGGCCGGTACCAGGGCGCAAGGCTTTCGCCTCCCGGTGGCGGGTAAGACCGGGTCGTCCAACGACAGCTGGTTCGCGGGTTATACGCCGGACCTGCTCTGTGTCGTGTGGGTCGGATACGACGACTTCTCCGATATTGGCCTGATAGGGGCGGACGCCGCGCTCCCCATTTGGGTGGAGTTTATGAAGCGGGCCGAAAGGCAAGGCAAATTGTCGGGCGCCAAGTTCCAGGTGCCGGAAGGCATTGTCACTCGCTATATCGACACCAGCACCGGTCTGCTGTCGACGTTTGACTGTCCGGACACTCAACCCGAGCAATTCATCGCAGGGACAGAGCCCAAGCAGGTCTGCTACATGGACCATTCCGAGGAGTTTGAGCTCGACCCGGATCAGGAGGTCGAGGAAGGACAGACCAACCAAGAGGGCGAGGAGAGAAAAGGCTTCTGGGACTTCCTGAAGGTGCTGAAGCCGTAGGGGCAACACGGACAAGCACGGACGAACACGGACCGACACGGACTTGTCCGTGCTTGTCCGTGTTCGTCCGTTGCCAGGCTTACTTCACGCGATACGCCGCAAGCCAGCGGTCGCGATACTCGGGTTCGAGGCCCATCGCACGGACGTAGTGATCATTGCCGTAAAACGGAACGATGATCCAATCGAAGCCTTCCCCCTTAATCCGCGCCAAATCGTCCGCCGCCGGAGACGGGTTAACGACCGCATCTGGATAAACCAGACATGTTATTCCGGTCTTCTCCAGTGGAATCCGGACGGTCGGCAGGATCGGTCGGGCCGGGTTGCCCCCGCCCTCTCCAATCTCTTTGCCGTTAAATGAAATCTGCATCGGCCTTGCCTGCCCGGCGAAATCCACCGCGCTCACGTTCAACCGAATCACGAAGAGAGACTCGACCGCAATCGGCGCCACCGTTTCCCGGCTTTCCTCGAAGAACCTGTCGTCTACTTGGAGCCGGTGAGGCACGACAGTCGCCACTCGGATCTGCCCGGCCGATTGACTGTACCCGGCAAACATCAGGCAAGCTCGGTTCGATAAGAACGGCGTCGCGCGCCGCATGGCTTCCCGGGGAGCGGCATTCGCGAAGAAAGCCACTTGATTCTCCTCGATCAACTGATGAATGCCGGGTGTCTTCTGGAGGAAGCGAAGCGCGTCAAACGTTTGCCGACTGACAATGCTCGGCAGTCCCATGAGTTTCTGCTGGTGAACGGTCTGGTAAAAGAGCGCCTTTGAATTGTAGTGGAGGTCGATCAACTGCTGTTCACCAGGACGCGACCGGAGTGACGCGTAAAATGGACTGATGTCGGGCCGGGACAATCCGAAAGGCACCGACAGCGTTTCAAGCAGAAACAAGGCGGCGACTAGACCCGCGCCAATACATGGTCGCCTTCCCGAGAGACGAACGGCGCCCAGCCCGTAGAGTAACGAAAGCCCCACCCATGTCATGACGTGGAGCCGGATCGGCGTTCGTGCCAGGTAAAAACCGGGAATCTTCTCCAGCCACCCGTAAGGCAGAAGGATGCCGTCGATGGTGTATCCGGCGACGTGCAATATGGGCCCGAGGGAGAGCGTGAAGAAGACGAGAATCCAGATTGAAACCCAGCGCCGGTTCCAGCCGCGGAGCATGAGCAGACCCAGCGGTGCGAACAGGAAAAGACTCCAGGGTGTTGACGCTTCGCTCGTCAGCTTTGACCACAAATCGCTGCTCCGCAACCATTGGCTGTAACTCGTGGTAGGCGGGGGCAGGAAGAAAGAAAGCAGATCGGGTGAGAAACCTGCTGAAATCCGTTCCTGAGGCACTGACGCCGCTTGCCGGATCATGCCTGAGAGCAACGGAAACAAAAGCACGGCAGCGAGTATTCCTACGAGAACGGCTCCCCCGGCACTTTTCAGGAACCGCCGCCGGTCGAACGTCATTTTGGCTACAACGAGGACGCCAGTCCCGAGAATGCAGAACAGAAGGTGGTACCAGTCGGAAAGCGCCACGAGCGTCAGCCAGAGGGTGGCGATCACGACGCGACGAAACGTCCAGCGCTCGAGCCCCGCCAGCACGGCTTGCAGGTAGAAGGGGATCCACTGGTATGTCATGAGGTTGAGGTGTCCGTTTGCCTCCCCGTAATGATAGGCATTGAAGGAGAAGGCAACTCCCGCAAGAAAGGCCGCCGGAGTACCGATGCCCAGGTAACGGGCAAGGCGGAACATGCCCCAGCCGGCAAACACGAACGTCGCCATCGCGCAGATGTTGTAGATCGTGGTTGTCGACGCGATCCATTGCAGCGGCAGTGTCGGCCAGGTATTGGCGAAGTTCCAGGTATGCAAATAGGCGCAGATACCGGTCGGGAAATGAATGTAGTCGGTGCAAAACGGGTGCAATCCATTGGTGAGCGAAAACCGCCACCACCAGAAATTCCAAACGAAAAGCCACGCGTCTCCATCGCCCAAAAGCGCGGTGTTGAGGTGCAGCAGCAGCGGATAAGTCATCGCCAGGCTGAGCACCAGGTAGGCGCCGAGGGCCAGGAGGTGTTCTCGGCGGTTGGGAAGATCAGCCGGGCGATTCGGGGCGAGTGATTTCATTCACAAAAGATAGTAAAGCAGCTGTGTCGATTGCAGAAAGGAAAACGCTTTCATCTCAGCCTGTCAGCCTATCAGCCTTCGAGCCGGGAGCGTTTTCAGAGTCGGAATGATCACGCCTTGCGGCCTCGAATCGGTTTTGTTACATTGAGGTTGACTGATGCTTGCACGTCTATTGTCAATGCTTGTCGAGTCTAATCCACTACAAGGAGGCCTGAGATGGACGAAACCCAGATCAAGGAGTATCTGAGTAACCATGACAATGAATTCCGCAAGCTGGCGGAAGAACATAAGAACTTCGAGCGAAGACTGCAAGAGCTTCACCAGAAGCCCCACCCAAACGAAAACGATCAATTCGAAGAGACAATTCTAAAGAAGAAGAAATTGGCACTAAAAGACCAGATGCAACGCCTGATCTCACGCTACCAGACCGAGCACACCACGCGCTGAGCTCACATCAAATTTCAGGGCAGTATTCGGCCCGCTTCTCGTTCATTACCAGTTGAACGATAAGCGGGCCTTTTCTTTATCGGTTAACATATACGTCGATGGCAAAAGACGGTTGGTACTTTATTGTTCCTCTCATTCTGGTCGCGGTTGCTCTCTGGTTTCTTGGCTGGCCGGTCGCCGCCGGCATCCTGATCTTCCTCGCGGGCTTCGTCGCCTTCTTCTTTCGGGACCCCGACAGGGTCATCCCCGCAGATTCCCGGGCGGTCGTCAGCCCGGCCGACGGAAAAGTCATCCGGATTCAGCCGGAGGCGGACGGGAGCACCCGGCTCAGCATCTTCCTTTCCGTTTTCAACGTCCACGTCAACCGGGCGCCCATTGAAGGCCAGATAGTCCGCCAGGACTACCGGCCGGGGAAGTTCTTCATTGCCTCGGACGAAAGGGCTTCCATCCAGAACGAACAGCTGGTCATTACCATCCGCGGCGAACGGGAACTTTCCTTTGCGTTAATTGCCGGAATTGTTGCCCGAAGGGTCGTGCCCTGGAAGAAGCCGGGCGACGCTGTTAACAAGGGTGATAGAATAGCGCTGATTCGGTTCGGCAGCCGTGTTGATATGATCCTGCCGGAGAACTGCGGTCTGGTGGCAAAGAAAGGCGACCGCGTCTATTCGGGCAGGAGTATCATCGGACGGTGGAAAGAGGAGTAGCGAACGTGGATGAAAAAAGCGCAGTGGAACAGGAAGCGATGGACATCCTTTATCCAAAGCGAAAACTGAGGCGCAGTGTCTATCTCCTGCCGTCGATGTTCACAGTCGGCAACATGTTTGCCGGCTTTTTTGCTCTGATCGCGACCCTGAATGGGCATTATCACAGTGCGGCCATCGCTATTGGGATCGCGGTCGTCTTGGATGGATTGGATGGCAGGGTCGCCAGAATGGCGAACGCGACCAGCGACTTCGGCCTACAACTGGACTCTCTGGCCGATGTGATCAGTTTCGGTATTTCGCCGGCGGTTCTCCTTTATGCCTGGGGATTTACGGAACTGGGCAATTTTGCCCGCCTCTCGGCCTTCGTCTTTCTTATTTGCGGCGCCATGCGTCTGGCCCGGTTCAATATCCAGAATAAGAACCTGAAATCTTTCATGGGTTTGCCCATTCCAGCCGGAGCCGGCTACGTGGCCGCCACCGTTCACTTTTTCGGCGACCCGATCGATACCTCCCTGTTCCGTTTCTACCTGGTTGCCATCACGTACCTGCTGGCGCTGCTCATGGTCAGCACGATCCGCTATCCCTCCTTGAAGCAACTGAACCTGGGTCGAGGCAAGTCGCACCTGACCATCCTCGCTCTGGCCATTGTAGTAGCCGGCGTGGTTCTGTACTCCGAGCAGGTGTTGATGGCGATCGCCCTGGTGTACGTCGCCAGCGGCTTGACTCTTAAAGGGTATCAGTTGTTGAAACGGAAGAGTCACGAGCCGTCGCACGCCTCGGCGCCGCGGTAGTATTTAGCGGAAAAACCGGCACGGACTAACACGGACGAACACGGACAGGCACGGAACGGCGCGTGTCGTCCGTGCCTGTCCGTGTTCGTCCGTGTTAGTCCGTGCTTCCCCCCAACCGCAAATCTCTTTTTTCCTGTAATATTTACGTCAGGGGGCATTTTCTATCCTCCCCGGAAATATGCAGGCTCAAAAGGTCCAAATGGCAGCGGGGTCCGTGCGAAAACTGCTGCGCCGAAACGCGCACGGACACGTGTCCAACCTCCTCACGAAATTCCGTCCTGCGGATGTCGCCGTTATCATCGAATCCTTGGCCGAGCCTGAACGCGTGGCCGTTTTCTCGATCCTGATGAAGCGGAATCGGGACCTGGCTGCCGAGACGTTGAACGAACTGGGCACCGAGCGTGGACTTGCGCTCCTTGCCCCGTTGAACAGCGAGGAGATTTCGGCAGTTCTGCAGGAATTGGAGACGGACGACGCTGCGGAGTTTATTTCCGCACTTCCGGAAGCCACCGCCCAGGAAGTCTTGGAACGGATGCGGGTCGAGGATTCGACTGACGTTCAGGGGCTTCTGCAGTACCCACCCGAGACAGCTGGCCGGATCATGACCCCCAACGCCTTCTCCCTCTCCGAGGACCTGGCGGTGAGTGAGGCCATCCACGCGCTCCAGACGGCGGAAGACCTCGAGATGGTGTTCTATCTGTATGTAGTTGACGATCGACGTCACCTTGTCGGCGTCGTCTCGTTGCGGCAGCTGCTCATGGTGCCTCCGAGTACCCCGCTCAAGAAGATCATGACGACCAACGTCATCTCGGTAAAGACGGATACCGATCAGGAAGAGGTGGCTCGACAGGTGGCGCACTATGATCTCCTGGCCATCCCCGTCACCGATTCCGAGAACAAACTCCTAGGCGTTATCACGGTCGACGACGTCATCGATGTCATCAAGGAAGAAGCGACCGAAGACATTTTCTACATGGCTGGGGTTGACGTTCACGATCACGTCTACACGCCGGTTAGGGGGTCCGTTCGAAGGCGACTGCCTTGGCTCGGAATCAATTTGGTGACCGCGCTGATTGCTGCCAGCGTGGTGGCGTTCTTCGAGCCAACGATCGCACGGTTCTCTTTCCTGGCCGTTTTCCTGCCGGTTGTGGCCGGGATGGGCGGAAACTGCGGCACCCAGACGCTGACGGTCATGGTCCGTGGCCTGGCCCTGGGCGAGTTAACCTGGGCAAACAGCAGGGCTGCTCTGGCAAAGGAATCGCTGGTCGGCATCACGAACGGCCTCGCCCTCGGGTTTGTGGCCGGTTTTGCGGCTTACCTCTGGAAGTCCAACGCGGTCCTCGGACTGGTTCTAGCGGGCGCCATGATTATCAACATGTTCGTAGCCGGTGTCACCGGGAGCGTCATCCCGCTGCTCCTGAAGAAGATCAACGTGGATCCGGCGATTGCCTCCGGCATTATCCTGACGACTTTTACAGACGTGACCGGCTTCCTGTCTTTTCTCGGCTTAGCCAGCCTCCTTCTGCACTATATTCCTGTCTCATGAATGTCCATCAGTCCGAGGCGTTGACTCTCAAAACTTACCCGTTTGCGGAGTCCAACCGGATCGTGGTCTACCTCACTCGGAAGTATGGAAAGCTGAGGGGAGTCGCACACGGGGCACGCAAGCCGAAAAGCCGTTTCGGAAGTACCCTCGAGCTGCTTACACACTCGAAGATCGTGTTCTACAGAAAGGAACACCAGGAGCTGGCGGTCATCCAGAGCGCGGACATCATCAAGGCGTTCCCGTCCTACGAGCTGAGCTGGGAGGTCAACCTCCATTTCAACTACTTTGCCGAGCTCCTGCTCGAGCTCTCACGCGAAGAGGAAGAAAACGAGAATCTCTTCCGACTAGCACTGGCCGTACTGGACGCTTGCGCGACCGTCCCGATCTCACTCCTGGCCCGGTACTTCGAGCTATGGCTTCTGAAACTCGAGGGAATCCTCCCCGATCTGGACCGGACATTCCCGGGTATTGCCGAGAAGCTCCGAACCATGATGCGCTTGCATCCGACGGAGATCGACGGGAGCGCTTTGTCGGTAGATGAAATGAAATTGGTGGAGAAACAGGCCGGAAGCCTCATCGAGAGCCACCTCGAGAAGCGCCTGAAAAGCCGGGTGTTGCTGAGCCAGCTGCTGTAGGGTCTGGCATCGTGTGCGGCGGTCTGCGAGAGTTCTTTGCGAGCCTTCGGAGTGCGCAAGCCATGCTTGCGCCTTGCGTGCCTTTGCGAAATCGAGCTCCGGTGACAGTTTGTGCATCATGCAAGAAAGGCGCAAGCATGGCTTGCGCACTCCGAAGGCTCGCAAAAAAACGCTCGCGCGGAAGGCCCTCGGCAGCGCTACCCATGTTATGATCGTGCTTTTTCTTGGAGAGACAGGGGAATGCCGAAAGATCAGGTCACGTTTCAAGGACTGATTCACACTCTGCTCGGCTTCTGGATGGATTACGGATGCGTCATCCAGCAGCCTTACGATCTCGAGGTCGGGGCAGGGACGATGCATCCGGAGACCTTCCTTCGAGTGCTCGGGCCGCAACCCTACAAAGTCGCGTACGTCCAGCCCTCGCGTCGCCCGGCTGACGGTCGTTACGGCGAGAATCCCAACCGCCTCTACAAACACCACCAGCTGCAGGTAATCCTCAAACCTTCGCCCGACGACGTGCAGGAGGTGTACCTGGCCAGCCTTCGCGCCCTCGGCATCGATTTGTCTCATCACGACTTGCGGTTCGAGGAAGACAACTGGGAGAGCCCGACACTGGGAGCCTGGGGAATCGGCTGGCAGGTTCTGCTCGACGGCCTGGAAATCACCCAGTTTACTTACTTTCAGCAAGCCGGCGGACAGGACTTGATGCCGATTTCCGCCGAGCTCACGTACGGCTTGGAGCGCATTGCCACTTTCGTCGAAGACAAAGACAGCGTCTTTGCCCTCTGCTGGAGTCCCGACGCCAGCTATGCACAGGTCCGACAGCGTGAAGAACGCGAGTTCTCGAAGTACAGTTTCGAAGTCGCCGACAAGGAGATGCTCTTCGACCTGTTTAATAAATACGAAAAAGAGTGCCTGCGCTGCCTGGAGGCCGATTGCGCGCTTCCGGCCTACGACTATTGTCTTCGTTGCTCCCATACCTTTAACCTGCTCGACAGCCGCGGCGCGATCAGCGTAACGGAGCGAGTCGGGATCATCGCGCGAGTCCGTAACCTGGCTGTCAGAGTGGCCTCCGCTTTTGTCAATAACCATGAAGAATAAGTTCCTTTTTGAGCTTGGACTTGAGGAAGTCCCGGCCGACATGATCGAGCCGGCGGCAGGACAGCTGCGAAAGGCGGTAGAAGCGCTGTTCGAGGAGAACCAGCTGACGACCGAGGCACTCGACATCTACGCGGCGCCCAGACGACTGGCCTTCCTCGCCACCGGTCTCCCGGACCGCCAACCTTCTCGAGAGGAGCTCCTGCTGGGTCCTCCGGTTTCCGTCGCCTTCCGGGATGGAGCGCCCGCACCTGCCGCCCACGGTTTTGCCAAGAAAATGCAGGTGACCGTGGACCAGCTCTCAGTCGTCAAGACGGAGAAGGGTGAGTATGTGGCTCTGAAGCGGACGTTGGAGGGCAGGGAAACACCCGACATCCTGGCGGCTGCGCTTCCCGGCATCATCGCCTCGATCAACTGGCCGAAGAACATGTATTGGCAGGAGAGCCGTTTTCGATTTGTTCGGCCAATCCGCTGGCTTGTCGCGCTCTGGAACAAAGACACGGCGCCGGTCAAATTCGAAGGACTAACTGCCGGCGCAGCCACGCGAGGCCATCGCTTCCTCGGTCATAGTGAGGTTCTGCTGAAGTCTGCCGGGGAATACCTGGAGCGCCTTCGGGAAAATTATGTTCTGGCGGATGTCGCGGAGCGTCGGACGAAGATTTCGCGTGAATTGGAGCGGGAAACGCCACAAGCTCTTAAGGTGATTTCTGATCCCTACCTCCAACACCTCGTGTGTTACTTGAACGAATACCCCGCAGTCCTGCGTGGAAGCTTCAATTCTGAGTTTCTGGCTATCCCTCAGGAGGTATTGATCACCGTCATGCGCCATCACCAGAAGTACTTCGCGGTGGCTGATGAAAACGGGGCCCTTCAACCTCATTTCTTGACGGTCCTCAATACCAGTGGTGACCCCGAAGGCAAGATCCGGAAGGGACATGAGAAGGTGCTTCGGGCTCGGCTGGAAGACGCCGCGTTTTTCTGGAGCACGGACCTGAAGACTCCGCTTCGCGACCGTCTTCCGCTGCTCGACCATGTTCTTTTTCAGGAGAAGCTGGGTTCGTATCGGGTCAAAACCGAACGCGTCTGCCGCCTGTGTGCCGTCCTCAGCCCGGACAAGGACCTCGAGACGGCGGCATCGCTTTTGAAATGTGATCTGACGAGCGACATGGTCCGCGAGTTGAGCGAGCTGCAGGGCGTGATGGGCGGTCTGTATGCCCGTGAAGAGAAGTACCCCGAGTCGGTTTGGCGGGCCGTATATGAACAGTACAAACCGAATTCGTTGGAGGATGCTTCACCGTCCACGCCGACGGGTGCCCTTTTGGCCTTGGCTGACAAGCTGGATACGGTCGTTGGTTGTTTCGCCGCCGGGATCGTCCCTACCGGATCAAGCGATCCTTTCGCCTTGCGCCGGCATGCCCAGGGCCTGGTGAAGATCCTGTTTGATCATCGTCTTGACCAGTATTCGCTCCCAGGCCTGGTCGAAGCAGCTCGGTCGATCCTTAGGGATCAGCTTGCCGTTCCTGACAGGGTGGTTGTCGACGTCCTCGCGTTCATTTTATTGAGGGTGCGTTTCATCTTTCAGGAGCAAGGCGTGCCCTTCGATGTTCTGAACGCTGTTTTCGCGCCCACCGTGGCCCCGATTCGAGTTTACCAGACTTGGCAGAAGGCGCAGGCCCTGATGCAGATGCGGGGGCAGGCGGACTTCGAGGCGTTGGCGGTGGCCTTCAAGCGCGTTAAGAACATCCTGGCCAAGCAGAAGATTGTGCTTGCTGCTGTGTCCGAGGCGGATCTGGAGGACCCGGCAGAAGCGGAGCTTTACCGGACGTTTAGAGAAATCCAACCGACTGTGTCGGCGGCGGCGCAGGCGGGAGACTACTTGACCGCACTCCGGAAAATAGCGACGTTGCGGGGAAGCGTGGATCGTCTGTTTGACGCCGTCATGGTCATGGCAGAGGATGCTCGTCTACGCAACAATCGACTTCGTCTTCTTTTTGAGATTTCGGATATGTTCCTGAAGATTGCTGATATCTCGGAGATTCAGGAATCGGGCGATTAGTCATGCCAACGAATCACACGGATCGCACGAATCTATCCGTGCGATCCGTGTGATTCGTTGGCTCCCAACTTCTGCTTCAGCTCCTCGACTTCCTTCGTTAGTTGCTTCACTGTCTGCACCAGCTCGGGAAACTTCAGCATCAGCAGGTAGGTCTTTTTCCACTGAGTAAAATCCATCTCCGGGCTGCCGGAAATGATCTTGCCCGCTTCGACCGATCTGGCAATTCCAGTTTGTGCGATGGCTACCACTCCGTCGCCTATGTTCAGATGTCCGGCGGCGCCGACCTGCCCGCCCAGGAACACGCGGTTTCCGACCTTCGTGCTGCCCGCCAGCCCCGACTGGGCAGCCATTGCGGTATCTTCGCCGACACGCGAACCGTGTCCGATCTGAACGAGGTTATCGAGCTTCGTTCCACGGCCGATGCGTGTCTCGCCGACCGTCGCGCGGTCGACGCAAGTGCAGACGCCAATCTCGACGTCGTCCTCGAGAACGGTAATTCCAGATTGGAGGATCTTGTAATATCCGCCATTCTTCAGCGGCGCAAAGCCGAACCCGTCGGCCCCGATGACGGCTCCGTTCTGGAGGATCACCCGATTTCCGATCCTGCAGTACTCTCGGACGACCGAGTTCGAGTGGGCGACGAAGTCATCGCCGATTTCTGCGAACGGATAAATAGTCACGTTGGGGTAAAGGGTGCAGTTGTTGCCCATACGAACGCTTTCGCCGATGACCACGTTGGCTCCAATCGAGGGATTGTCGCCCATGACGACACCCGGGGAGATTGCGGCGGTTGGATGAATCCCGGGCAGCGGTTTCGGCGGCTGATAGAACAGCTCGATAGCTTTGGCGAAGGCCGTGTAAGGATCGGGGCTTAACAGGCTCGGAATGCTGGTCGAGGGAGCATCGGGACTCAGGATGATGGCCCCCGCCCGGGTGGTTTTGATCTTGGGAATATACTTCGCGTTCGAGACGAACGTCAGGTGCGTCGCTTCAGCTTCTTCGATGCCCGCAACCCCGGAAATCTCGATGTCACCCGAGCCTCTCAGTTCACAGTCCAGTAGTTCGGCGATACGGTGCAGTTTCATTATTTTTACCCCTGCAAACTCCGAAGATTAGATGATAACGTAACCCGGCAATGATCTATATTCTGAAATACAGTCCCACGACGGGCCTGTCGCACGACGACAGGATCGTTCCCGAGCTTCTGACGCTCGATCCGGGGGACGTACTCTGGGTGGACCTGGAGGATCCCACTCCAGAGGAGGCGGATGTTCTCAAAACGAATTTCCAGTTCCATCCTCTTTCCGTTGAAGACACTCTGGTTGAGATCCTCTATCCCAAACTCGACATATATCCGGAATACATCTTCCTGGTGCTTCATGGCATTAATTACATGAAAGACACCAAGGAATTCACCACGGCTGAAATCGATGTTTTCCTCGGCAAGAACTTTCTGATCACCCACCATGACCACCGGATGCGCAGCGTGCGCGACATGCGGCAGCGGATCCTGGCCGATCCGCAGCTCATGAACCTCGGGTTGGACGTGGTGCTGCAGGCTGTGCTCGACAAGGTGGTCGATCATTACTTCCCGGAGCTCGAGAAACTCGAGGACCGGATCGAGGAAGTCGAGGCCGACCTTTTCGAGCCGACCCCCAGCCGGGACGTCCTGAACAAGATCCTCCATCTCAAGCGCGACCTGATGCATCTGAAACGGATTGTTTTCCCTCAACGGGAAGTCTTCAACCGGCTGAGCCGGGATGAGATTGCGCTGATCCGCCCGTCGACCCGCCTGTATTTCAGGGACACCTACGACAGCCTTTTCCGGATGACCGACATCGCCGATAACTACCGCGATCTTCTGACCGGCTTTCTGGACATCTATATGTCGTCGGTTTCAAATAGCGTAAACGAAACCATGAAGGTACTGACGGTCATCTCGACGATCTGCATACCGATGACCGTGGTTGCCGGCATCTACGGGATGAATTTTCGTTCCATGCCGGAACTTGGCTGGAAGTATGGTTACTTCTTCTCGATTGGTCTGATGCTGGCCATAGGCATTGGCATGTTCCTGTATTTCAAGAGAAAGAAATGGATCTAGGCCAACGAATAACGCGGATACCACGGATCTGATTCGCGTTATTCGTGTTATCCGTTAGCACTCCTTATGACGCGTCGTCTTCAAGCGGCCCGGGCAGCAGGAACAGTCAGTTTCGCCGTCTCGATCAGCCGGATCCTGGGGCTGGTACGCGAGCAGGTTCTGGCCCACTATTTTGGGGCTAACCTTTACAGTGACGCCTGGCGCGTGGCGTTCCGAATTCCGAACCTCTTACGCGACTTGTTCGCCGAAGGCGCCCTGAGCTCAGCCTTTGTCCCGACCTTCACCGAGTATCTGCGCAAGCGGGGCAAGGAGGATGCCTGGCTCTTAGGCAATCTCGTCGTCAACGGGCTCATGGTCCTGCTGGGCCTGTTTGCCCTCGCGCTCCTGCTCTTTCCAAACGTTTTCGTGTTCCTGATGGCCGAAGGGTTTCGCGATACGCCTGACAAATTCGAGGTCACGGCTCAGCTCCTGCGTATCCTGTCGCCTTTCCTGATGTTCATCGCCTTGGCGTCGGTAGCCATGGGGATGTTGAATACGCTCAACCATTTCTTTCTGCCTGCGTTGGCGCCGGCATTGTTCAACGTGGCGAATATCCTGGCCGGGATCTTCCTGGTTCCAGCCTTCGAACGCTACGGAGTGGTACCGATTTACGCGATGGCCATCGGAGCGCTGGCCGGAGGCATCCTTCAGTTTGCCGTCCAGCTCCCGGTCCTTTGGCGGCATGGATATCGGTACCGGTTTCGCCTCAGCTTTCATCACGAAGGAGTGAGGAGGATAGCCAGACTGATCGGTCCGGCGGTGATAGGAATCAGCGCGGTGGAGCTGAACGTCCTGATCAACACGCAACTGGCCTCTCAGATCGGCTACACCGGGCCGCTTTCCTGGCTGGAGTTTGCTTTTCGGATCATCTACCTGCCGATCGGGCTTTTCGGGGTCTCCGTGGGTGTCGTGAACTTGCGCGAGGTGTCGGCACACGCTGCCGACGAGAAATGGGAGGAGCTCAAGGAGACGGTTGCCAATTCGCTCAAGCTGACGCTGCTGGTTGCTCTTCCCTCGACTTTCGGTCTGATAGTGCTGGCTCGTCCGATCGTCAGGGTGCTCTTTCAACACGGCAGATTCACTCCGGCCGACACTCACTGGACCGCTTATGCGCTGATTGTCTATTCGATCGGCCTCACCGCGTACAGCCTGATAAAGACTTACGTGCCCACGTTTTATGCACTCAAGGACATCAGGACGCCGGTCCGAGTGAGCGTCACCGCAGTGGCGGTCAACGTTGGCTTAAATCTCTTTTTGATGGCGGTGCTTCCACTCCGGTACAAGTACCTGGGCCTGGCTTTCGGCACGTCGACTTCTGTCATACTCAACAGCGTCCTGCTCGGTCGCGGCTTTCGTCGCCGGCTCGGGTCGCTCGGGAAATACGCGGTCGGCAGTGCTTTTCTGAAGGCGGGGACGGCCTCAGCCATCATGGGTATCTGTGTTTACTTCCTGCATAGGCAAATCAGCCTGTATCTCGGAGACAGTCTTTTCAGGGAATCGGTTGCGTTGGCGATCACCATTTCCGTGGCTGTGGTGATCTATTTTGGCCTCGCGCACCTGCTTCACGTCGAGGAGGTGCGAATGATCTCAGCTCGTGTGCGCCGTTTGGTACGATGACCGAACAGGAACGGATTTTCCTTTCGTATCTGAACTATCTCCAGGTCGAGCGTGGGCTGTCGCGCAACACGCTTGAGGCCTATCGCCGTGATATCCTCGATTTCCTGTCTTTCCTCACCGTTAGAAAGCTTGAGCTGTCGGAAGTCGGGAAGGGAGAGCTCTCGAGTTACTTGCAGACGCTTTATTCGCGTCTCTCGGCTCGCTCGGTCGCGAGAAAGATTGTCAGTTTGAGATCGTTTTACCGCTATCTCCTGCTGGACAAGCATGTTACCGAAGACCCGACGGAGAATCTCGATTCCCCAAGGACCTGGCGCAGCCTGCCGAACTACCTGACGCTCGCGGAAGTTGACGTACTCCTGCAGCAGCCTGACGTTGAGGTGCCATTAGGACTCCGCGATCGGACCATGCTCGAGGTGCTTTATGCGACCGGACTCCGGGTGACTGAGCTGGTTCGCCTCCGGGCAGCCGAAGTCAACCTCGACGTTGGTTTTCTCCGGACGCAGGGGAAGGGGAGCAAAGAACGGCTGGTTCCGATCGGGGATTCGGCGATCGGGTTTATTCGGCGCTATCTGGCTGAAGCTCGCCCGCAGTTGCTTCGCAAGCGGCTTAATAGCCCGTTCCTTTTTGTCACCCGGCAGGGCAATCCCATGTCACGCCAGTACTTCTGGATGATGATCGTGAAATACGGCCGTCAAGCGGCCCTGGAAAAACCGTTGACGCCGCACGTCCTCCGTCACAGTTTCGCGACGCATCTCTTGGAGCGAGGGGCTGATCTGCGCGCGGTCCAACTCATGCTCGGTCACGCTGACATCTCCACCACACAGATCTACACGCACGTGACCCGGGAGCGGCTCAAGCAGGTCTACGATAAGTACCATCCGAGGAGTTGAGGGAGGTAGCGCCGCGCGACACGTCACAAGGTGCAATGGCCATGAGCTTGCATAATTGTGGTTGTTTGCTTTGAACCGTAGGCCGAAGGGGACGGCCGCTGGGAGCGCAGGCGTCTCGCCTGCACTGGGGCCGCAGGCGTCTCGCCTGCTCGTGCCTTGGGCAACATTGATTGTGGGGGCGGCCACGAGCAGGCGAGACGCCTGCGCTCCCAGCGGAACCCGTGTAAGCGTGTCAGGGCTGCCACATTCGCGAAAGCCCGTTAGGGAGATAAAACGTATGTCACTCGCCCTTTCTTTCATCCTGACTACATGGCTGTCAATGTCTCAGGCTACGTCCCAAGCTCCCGCCCCGGCGGCTGTTCAGCAGGCCGAGGGACCGGCTCGTGTCGAGAGTTTTGTGCCGGAAGGGCCGGTGAAGGCGGTCCGCCAGGTGCAGGTGACCTTCTCCGAGCAGATCGTGCCTTTCGGAGACCCCACGCGTGCGGTCCAGCCCTTCGATATCTCCTGCCCGGCCCCGGGCAAAGGCCGCTGGGCTGACGGACGGCATTGGGTTTACGACTTCGACAAGGATCTCCCGGCCGGTGTGAAGTGCACGTTCTCCCTGCGTCCCGGCTTGACTGCCGTATCCGGAAAGGCCGTAGAGGGCCGGAATTCCTTCAGTTTCTCGACCGGCGGCCCTTCGATCATTGCCTCGAACCCATACGAAGGCAGCGAGAGCATCAGCGAGGACCAGGTTTTCATCCTCGAAGTCGACGGCCAGCCGGTCGAGGAGACCGTCCTGCAAAACGCCTGGTTCGCTGTAGACGGCATTGAAGAGAAGATCGGCCTCAATATCATTAAGGGCAGCGAGAGGGAGACGATCCTGAAGGCCGAATACCGTTGGGAGGCGGAAAAGCCGCAGCGGCCGCTGGTCTTGGTGCAGGCGAAGAGGCATTTCCCTTTCTCGGTCCGCGTCAACCTGGTCTGGGGAAGAGGGATCGCGACCGAGACTGGCGTTGCTACAGCGGAACAGCAGGTTCTCCCCTTCAAGACTCGCTCACCCTTCACCGCGACGTTCGGATGTTCCCGAGTCAATGCCGCGGCGGAGTGCATCCCGCTTACGCGCATGTACCTCTCCTTTTCGGCTCCGGTTGCCTGGACGAAGGCTCGACAAATCACACTGAACGGCCCGGGCGGGAAGAAGTGGGTGCCTTACGAGGAGAACGAGAGCGAAGGGCAGGAGGAGTCTGACCCGGCCCGAATGGTTCATAGTATCGACTTCCGGCCGCCTTTCCCCCCCAACTCGTCGTTTCGTATCGACCTCCCGGCGGGTGTGCAAGACGATGCGGGACGCGCCTTAAGCAATGCCGCCAGTTTTCCGCTGACGGTGAAGACCGACGATTACCCGCCACTCGCCAAATTTGCCGCCGATTTCGGCATCCTCGAGTGGAAAGGCGATCCGGTCCTGCCGGTCACGCTGCGCGACCTGGAACCCGAGATTCAGGGCCGGCAGATAAAGGCGGGACCCGTAACTCCCGGCGCCGCCGCCCCGCCGCCGGCCGCCGCACCAGCGGCCACGCAACCGCCAGGGACCCAGCGCGCTCGGACTGAGGCCGCAGTACCGGGCGCCGTCCTGCGCGTCCCTTCCGATGAAACCGGACAGATTCTCTTTTGGCTCAGGAAAATGGGCAGCCGCAACCGGGAAAAGTCGATATTCGAGGCGGTGACCGGAGCGGCCACGAAGCCCATTCGGGTCCCGAAACCGGCCGGGGGAAAAGCGTTTGAGGTGGTCGGAATTCCGATGCCTGATCCCGGTTTTTACCTGGTTGAGTTGCAGAGCGAAATCCTGGGTGCCGCCCTGCTCGGCAAACCCGCGCCGATGTTCGTTTCAACGACCGCTCTCGTCACGAACCTGTCGGTTCATTTCAAGTGGGGACTGGAATCGTCGTTGGTCTGGGTGACGTCGCTCGACCAGGCCCAGCCGGTTAATGGCGCCTCGGTGGAAGTTTGTGACTGTAACGGGAAGGCCGTGTGGCAGGGGAATACTGATGCCCAGGGTGTCGCCCGTATCACCGGCCTTCCCGCCCGTAACGAAGAATCGGAGTGCCAAAGCCCGAATTACAGCGAGCTCAATCGCGGCCTGACGGTTTTCGTCCGCTCCGGGGCGGACATGTCTTTTGTTCACAGCTCCTGGGACAACGGGATCGAGCCTTGGCGCTTCAACATCTCGACCGAGTACGATTCATCGCTTGTCACTGCTCACACGGTCCTCGACCGGAGCCTGCTCCGGGCTGGAGAGACGCTGCACATGAAACACGTCTTACGGCACCACTTGACAGGCGGCTTTGCGCAGGTCCCGGATGCCCAGAAACCAGCGACGGTCGCGATACGTCACGGGGGAACTTCTCAGGAGTACGAGTTTCCGCTGAAGTGGGATGCCTCGGGGCTGGCGGAGACCGAATGGAAAATACCGTCAGACGCGAAGCTCGGCCAATATCAGATTATTTTCAAACAAAAGGAGAAAGAGAAGGAGAAGGATTCGGGACGAGGCCCGCGCGAGTGGTATTCGAGCGATTTCAGAGTAGAAGAGTACCGAGTCCCGCTTCTGAAGGCTTCCCTGCAGTTCCCCAAGGATCCGTTGATCCGGGCTTCTCAGACGAATGTCGACATCGGTGTTCAGTACCTGGCTGGAGGCGGGGCGAGTCGGCTGCCGGTACGCCTCCGCTACCGGGTTGCGGAGGGTATCTGGACCGGTTTCAGCGATTTCGAGGATTTTTCCTTCGCCAACGGAAGGGTCAAGGAGGGCCTGGACAGGCAGGCAGAGACTTCGCCGGAGGAAAAGCCTTCCGAACTGAAGAGGGTGGACCTCACGCTGGATGGTACGGGCGCCGCCCGGGCGACAATTAGCGATCTCCCCAAATCGCAGGATCCGGCCCGGCTGATTGCCGAGGTCGATTTTCGCGACCCGAACGGCGAAACCCAGACAGTGTCGGCGATCGCACCTCTTTGGCCGGCCGGGCTCGTCGTCGGATTGAAGGCGGAGCAGTGGGCCCTTGCGAAAAAAGATTTCACGTTCCAGGCGGCCGTGACCGACCTCAACGGCAAGCCGCTGGCCGAGCGGGGCGTAAGAGTGGATTTGTACCAAAGGAAGAACTACTCGCACCGCAAACGCCTGGTCGGTGGCTTCTACGCCTATGAAAACTACTCTGAAACCAAGAAGATAAGAGCGGTCTGCGAGGGAGCCACCGATAGCAAAGGAGTGCTGAGTTGCACCATTCAACCGGAGCAGAGCGGGGAGCTGATACTCCAGGCGCGGGCTGCCGATGAGCTAGGACGGGAGTCGTTTGCTTTCCGTGCTTTCTGGGCCGGCGGGCGCGAACGCTGGTGGTTCCCGATGGAAGACCACGACCGCATGGACGTCATCCCGGAGAAGAAACGATATGAACCGGGAGACGTCGCTCGTTTTCAGGTGCGGATGCCGTTCGAGAAAGCCACGGCGCTCGTAACCGTAGAACGCGAGGGAATCGGAGAAGTCTTTGTTCGGCAGCTCTCGGGTCGGTCCCCGGTCATCGAGATACCAATCAAAGGCTCACACGGCCCCAACACATTCGTATCTGTCCTCGCCGTGCGCGGACGGGTGGCCGCCCCGAAGCCTACGGCACTCGTCGACCTGGCCAAGCCCGCGTACAAATTCGGCGTCGCTGAGATTGCGGTCGGCTGGAAGGCCTACGAACTGAAGGTGAAGGTGGCGGCCGATCGGCCGGTCTACCGGGTTCGAGAGAATGCGACCGTGAAGATATCAGTGGCGACGGCGACCGGAAAGCCGCTCCCTGCCGGCACGGAGATCGCGCTGGCGGCAGTGGACGAGGGACTCCTCGAATTGATGGATAACTCGACTTGGAAAATCCTCGAGGCCGTGATGGGGCATCGCGGCTGGGGTGTTTCGACGTCTACAGCCCAGATGCACGTCGTCGGGAAACGCCATTATGGTCTGAAAGCACTACCGACGGGCGGCGGAGGCGGCCGGCAGTCAACGCGAGAACTGTTTGATACGCTGCTCGCCTGGAAGGGGCGAATCCCGGTCAACGCGAGCGGTAACGTCACGGTCCAGGTTCCGCTGAACGATTCGATCACGAGCTTCCGAATCGTGGCGGTGGCGACCGGTGGAACCGACTTGTTCGGCTCTGGCTCAACGTCAATCCGCTCGGTCCAGGAACTGACTCTCTTCTCGGGGATCGCACCCATGGTCCGTGGCGGGGATAAGATCCTCTCCACGTTCACAATCAGGAATACGACTCAAAAGCCGATCAAAGCGGACGTGACAGGTCGTGTGACCGAACTGGGAAGGCCGCTTACGGTGAAGACGGTCGACCTGGCGCCGGGTGAATCCCGGGAACTGGGCTGGGAACTGAACGTCCCGGTGGGCCCTGACTACCTGCATTACGAGGTGGAGGCGAAAAGCGGGACTTTCGGGGATCGCGTGGCGGTCGTGCAGCGGGTGGCCGAGAACGTGCCTGTGCGGCCGATACAGGCGACCATCTTCCAGCTGGATAAGGAGGCGCAGCAGCGGGTCGAGAAGCCGGCGGACGCGCTGCCCGGGCGGGGCGGAATCAACGTGGCCATGCGGTCCACGCTGTTGAACGGGATCGAGCCGGTCAGGCGCTACATGCGGCGTTACCCTTACGGCTGCCTGGAGCAGAGGGTGTCGAGGGCGATCGCACTCCGGGATGAGACGTTGTGGAGGCAGGTGACCGA
>Ga0209593_10000462_pt1 | contig 19492 bp, 14 predicted proteins | sample PPLLaktember2015_3_FD_187260 | JGI IMG/M metagenome (GOLD analysis project Ga0209593, IMG submission 187260) | Freshwater sediment microbial communities from Prairie Pothole Lake near Jamestown, North Dakota, USA - PPLs Lake P7 Core (6) Depth... | ecosystem: Environmental > Aquatic > Freshwater...
ATGTGTGCCAATCACTCATAAATATGAGACGTTTTGGCATAAATGTGTGCCGTTTTCGCACACCTGTGAGACACCCACGCACTCCTCTATGACACTTACGCATAAATATGAGACGTTTTGGCATAAATGTGTGCCGATCACGCATAAATATGAGACGTTTTGGCATAAATGTGTGCCGTTTACGCACACCTGTGTGACACTCGCGCATATCTGCGGGGAATTCTCTTTGACTGCAGCCCTTTTTCTTTTCTTTAAACTTACCCCGGTCAAGCCGGAGCCAAAAAGTGATGAATGATGAATGATGAATGATGAATCGATGGATTGAGAAAAGATAATAATCGACTCACGGGTTCACGGGTTCTCGTTTCCAGGTTTGCTTTTTCATTAAGTAAAAAAATCGAACTTATATTAGATAACGATTATGGAGAACGGTTATATAATACAACGAAGGGCCGACGGCCGACGATTCACGATTCACGATTCACGATTCACGATTCACGATTCACGATCAACGACTACAGCCCCGTTACTTCACTTCAATCGAATTTTAGGCTTAACTTAGTGACATTCGGGACAGTCAAGAAAAATATCGATGAGATCAAAGATCAAAAGGGCGGTACGATACAATCGAGGAAAGTGCATACAGCGGGATATTGATTAATTCACCATCTTCTTTGAAATTCCGTGGCGATGCGCGGAAGATTTTCTTTGGGTGATATTTTTCGGAATAGACCTTCAGGCTTTTAGCCTTCCCGCTAATACCGCTTTTAATTTCTAGGGGAAAGATATCTCCGGCCATGGATAAAATGAAATCGACTTCAGCTTCGCTGTCGCTGGCCCAATAAAATAAGTTTCCCGAGCCCATCGGACCGATCAGTTCACCGGCAGCATAGTTTTCGATAAACGCTCCATTGTATTCGGAAAAGAGCTTATCCCCTTGAATAATAACCTGTGACGGCACTTCCAGTAAAGCTCCCAGCAAGCCGGGGTCGAGCAAATATATTTTAAATTTACTGCGATCGGTATAACCCGAAAGAGGGAGTTTCGGGATTTTAATATTATAGGCGATGTAGATCAACCCGGATTTACGCAGCCATTCGACGGCAGTTTCAAAGCGGGAAGCCCGTCCGCCTTTCATGACATCGCTGTATTTGAATTTTTTGTTTTCCCTGGCCAGTTGTACTGGGATCGATCGCCAGATGTCGGAGATGCGAATCGCTTCGCCGGCGGTGGAGTATTTGGAAAAATCCCGGTCGTAGGCGTCTAATATTTCTTTTTGAATTTTGCGGACCTGTTCGATGTCTTTATTATCGATATAGCTTTGAACAACTTCCGGCATTCCGCCGGTATAAAGATAGAATTTAAACAGCCGGGTGAGTTTTTCGTGAACGACTTCTTGCAGGGTTTCAGAGAATTTTTTTTCTTTGAGGAGGTGAAGGAGCATATTTTCTCCGAGAGCGGACAGGAATTCGAAGAAGTTCATTGGGTAAAGGGTGAGAAAACTGACTTTGCCTACAGGAAAGCTGGTGGATTTCCCGATACTTACGCCCAGCAGGGAGCCGGCAGAGACGATGTGATAGGCTGGTGCTTCTTCGCAGAAGTATTTCAAGGAAGTAATCGCGCGTGGGCATGCCTGGATTTCATCGAAAAATATTAGAGTCGAGGCGGGATGGATTTTTCTCCCGATATAAGCGCCCAGGGATTCGATGATGGTATCTGTTTCCAGTGTAGAATCGAAAAGCGTTGCCAGGTCCGGGGTTTGTTCAAAATTAAAATAAGCGCAGCCTGGATATTCTTTCCTGGCAAATTCTTTGAGGAGGTAAGTTTTTCCTGTTTGCCTGGCGCCCTGGAGCAGGAGGGGTTTTCGTTTTTCCTGGGATTTCCAGGTTAATAATTGATTATACAAAAAACGCTCCACGAATACCTCCTATTGCATTCGTCCCTAAAAGTGACAAAATTATCATAACATTGGTCCGAAAAAATGTCAAATGCACCGGCATGATTTCATCGATTCTTCTTTTAAAAATTTTTGAAAAAAAGGATAGTCAAAATTCATTTCAAGAGTCCCGGTTCGATCCCGATTTCCCGGGACAAATACTTTGTCCATCAAGTCCATAAGGTCCATACTGACCATACTCCGTTGCATAATGGCCATTGGCAATCGGTTAATTGTGGACGTAGTGGACGGTGGACGGTGGACGGTGGACCCGGTGGACCCTGTGGACGGGCAGGCAACGCGCCACAAAATTCTCTAAACTTCCTAACCTCCTAACTTCCTAACCTCCTCTTTTCCCCCCCGTGAGCTCCGTGAGAGATCTCTTCCGTTTTTCGTTCTCCGTTATCCGTTTTCAGTCGGCTGCGAAGCAGCCGTTTAAAAAGGCGCATCGCGCGCAAATTCCCAATTCATCATTCATCATTCATAAATCATAAATCCCCATTCCCCACTCATCATTCTCTTTTTCCCTTGCATTAAAACCCCGCGGCGTCGAAAAAGCTGCGATTTCGATAATCCAGTTATTTTATAGTTCATTTAAAAAATAATTGGAAATTTTATATAAAATATCAAAAAATGTTGAAAAACATTTTCAAAAATATTATAATTAAAGTATCATGAACGAACACGAACTTTACAAAGACATAGATATACACCATCCTCACGACAGCTTTTTCCATAAAATATTCGATTCCCTTACTAACACGCGAGCTTTTTTGGAAAAAATCCTGCCACCCAAATTATCAAGCCGGATCGATTTTTCCACCATTGAAGTAGAACCCACCATATATGTTAACAATCAATTCCTGAAAGGGGCTTCCGATATCGTGGTCAAAGTTTTAATCGCACCCGATGTGACGGACGGTAATAAGAGAGAGTTGGAAATTTTATTGGTCATCGAGCATAAAAGCGAGTCAAAGGATGAGATTTTTATCCAGGTACTGAAATACATGGTTTTCGAGTGGGAGAAAGATTATAACAACAAAAAGCCACCCCGGTTGATCATCCCTGTAGTATTTTATAATGGAACGGAGGAGTGGAAAGTCCCGCATTCATTCCTGGATCAATTCGATGTGGATTTCAGTGACGATTTAAAGCAATATTTGCTGGATTTCAGCTATATTTTATTCGACACCCATCATTGGGACTACAAGGATGAGAGCAATAAAGCCTTGAGAGAGAATGTGTACTTGTTTAGTTCGATGGTATTGATGAAATTGGCGCACAGTAACGATATCGAATCTATCGGGGAAATATTTCGATTGTGGGCCGAGAAAGGGTTTCCCAATAATGATGATTTATTAGGTTTTTTCCTGCGGTACATCTTCGCGACACAGGATGTAACGCGGGACATGTTGGAAAAAATTACAAGAGAAAACATATTAAGCGGAGGTGAAATCATGCCGACATTAGCCGAACGATTGATAAAAGAAGGTGAAGAAAAAGGGAAAGAAGAAGGGAAAAAAGAAGGGAAAGAAGAAGTGGCTTATAAATTGTACGAAAAAGGACTCAGTTTGGACCTGATAATGGAAACAACGGGTTTATCCTGGAGCGAAGTCAATAAAATCGCACAGCCTCGTGTCGAATATGGATCTAAACCGGAAGAGAAGTAGAGTCCTCCACTGCATGGAGCTCGTCACGGACGGCCCCGCACGGCGGGGTTTTATTGCAGTGCCTGGATATTGTGCTGCTTTCGTGGAATGGTCAGGCTCCGTTATCCGTTGACCGTTGACCGTTGACCGTTGACCGTTGACCGTTATCCGTTGACCGTTCTCCGTTATCCGTTTTCAGTCGGCTGCGAAGCAGCCGTTTAAAAAGGCGCATCGCGCCACAAAATTCTCTAAACTTCCTAACCTCCTAACTTCCTAACCTCCTCTTTTCCTCCTCATTTCCCGGTATAATTCCAAAATTCGTTCTTTGGTTCGATAGGAGCCGTAAAGGGCGATATCTTTGCGTTTGACAATGGGGAAGGTTTCCATGATGTAGTCCACATCGGTTTCCCGGATGCCGTAGAGGAGGAAGAAGGCGGCGTCCAGCTCGCATTTTAATTGGAAGCGGCGCTCGTCATCCCAGGGAAACGGTGATCCCTCACAGCCCATATCTTTCGCGAAATCCTGTAAATCCCACGACGTATACACCAACTCCAACACCCGGCTTTTTATCCAATCGACTAGCTTGACGTTTTTATCCCAAGGCGCGGCTTTTTCATAGTCTCCGGGCGACAATACCGGCAGTTGCTTCAAATAAAAATAATTCATTGATGTTCCACCGACTTTTTGACGTGCGATGTAATCTAATACAAAAGAATTTAGCGAAGCAAATAAAGATATTATTGCATGGTTTTCGGAGGATTTGAAAATAAAAAGCGGTATTTTGTTGCCCACTCCCACTAATGGTATTATTGAAGCTATCATAGTCCGCTCATCTGTGCTCCGGCAAATATCGCGCCACCCCATCAACCAATTATTCCGGTACTCGATCCGTTCCAATTTCTCTTTGACTGCATTTTCCTCCACCCAAAAGCGCGGCATCACCACGTACCGCGGATCCTGAAGCCGCTCCACCGGAACATCCGGCAACTGCGTACTCTTACTCTCTTCGGGCAAATCCCGGTAATCCCCGAAACGGTGGTTGTATTGATGCATCATCTTGGCTTCATACAAGGGGTAAAACCACCGGTTATCTTTCTTAAACCGGTTTCCCTCCAATTTCCACCCCTCATTCTCCAATGCCTCCCCGGTTCGAAATAGGGCGGAATCGTTAGTCATATGAAATAAAGTAAGAAACCGGAGGTTCCATGGATTTAGGTTTTTAGTTTCATCCATCAACACCGGGACAGACCGGTACACCTGTTTGACCGATTCCGCATCCCGGTTAAACCTGAAAATGGGGCAGGTGCGGGTGTTGGGATTCACCAAAGCGATATCTTCGGGAGATAACGTAAAAACCCGCCCCGGGTCTTTCAAATCCCCCGTGTCCTGCGCAAAGAAGATAAACGTCGTTCCTTCTCCAACCGGACGCTTTCGCCCCGTCACGGTCAGGAGACAAAATTTGTAACTCCGGTGAACACCGGGAAACAGGGCTTTCCGGTTTTCGAAATCATAGAGGCTCACCAACGCGCGGGTATCGGTCAAATCCTGGAAAAAGGTTTTGGTGGTGTCGTCGGTCGCTATACCGGACGGGACGATGCACCCGATATACCCATTTCGGCTGACCAAAGCGCGGTTCAATTCGGAAAAGATCATATAGGTATTGATATCCCCTCGTCCACACAAGGGAAACTCCCCGCTGTTCCGGATAAAATGGCTCTCGCCTTCGGATTGGCGGAGGGCTTTTAAATATTCTTCATGATAAACCGGGTTCTCCGTGGATAACAGCGCGATCATGTCGCCCCGGATGGCTGCTGTTGCGGCATCGGCAATATCCGGGCAATGGGCCGCAAACCACTCCTTCTGCTGCAATTTAATGCGCTCCCACGGCGGATTGCCCAACACCACATCGAAACCGCCGCTCCACCCGGTATGGGGATTCCCCGGCTTTTCATTGCCGGAGGGCACCCGGAACACACCGGGAAACACCAGGTGATAATGCAAAAATCCATACTGCTTCGCCAGTTCCTGTATCTCCCTTTTCATCCACCCCGGCACGGAGAGGGGGTTATTCTTGAGCGTGCGAAATACTTCCTCGTGGATCGGGTATGGGATATCCCCGGTTTCCTGCTTTTTCCACACGAAGGCCGCACACCACGCATCGGCGGTTAATTTCGATTGCATGTAATTATCGGAACCGGTAATCTCCCGGTAAGCGGCTTCCTTTTCCCTCACGTTGCGCAAGGAGCTGTCATCCATGGCATCGATGTTTTGAAATCCCGCGGATATGCGGGCATCCGTGGTCCACGCTTCACCCGCCGCATCGAAGAGACGCCGCGCCGCAGCCGCCCCGCGATCCTGCTTGTTAAACGCCTTGTACTTCTTGCAAACCCCTTTATCATCGCCCTCCATATACTCGAAGGCTTCATCCGGTATTCCCTTTTGAATGAAGGCCGGGTAAGCCCCCATCAAACTATTGCCGCACACGATATGATGCTCCAGGAACGAGAGCGGTTTGCCCGGTTCCAAAGCTTCCATCCATAAACCGACTTTGCACAATTCCACGGACATCGAGTTGATATCCACGCCGTAAATGCACCGTCCGATGACATCCCTCAAGGCGGTGCGCAGGGCTTTGGGAGACGGTTCCGCTTCACCGGTTCGAATCGAGGCCAGACGCCTGGCAATGACGTGAGCCGCAGCCAATAAGAAATGCCCGCTGCCGCACGCCGGATCGCACACCTTTAACGACAACACCTCCGCCTCGGTCCGGCGCTCCTTCAGCACCGGCTCCAACGCGGAATCCAACAACAACACGATCAAACCGGAAGGCGTATAATAACTCCCGGATGTCTTGCGCTCGCTGCCCCCCGTACTCTCTAAAGTAAACTCTTTCTCGTAATAATCCACCCTGGGGTGAAGCTCCAACAACGATTCATACACACTGCCCAACTCTTCGGGTCCGAGGTTCTTATAATCCACCCGCTGCTTCACCTGGTTATCCTCCATAAAACAGAGGTTCTTCACGGCTTCCAATAAATCGCTGTTGCTGAGGGCACACTCCATCAAATCGGGTGGTTTCTTGCCTGTCCCCTTTTTCCCTTCCACACGTAGTGCGGTTTCTTGCCTGTCCCCTTTTTCCCCACTACGTGGGGTTTTATAATGGCACATGGTGCCATCCGGCGGCTTCCTTAATGGTCAGCCGCTGTCATGGTGGTTTCTTGCCTGTCCCCTTTTTTCCTTTTTTCCCTTCCACATGGTCCACAAAATCCACTACGTCCACAACTATCCAATGACCAATGACAACGGATTACGGGAAACGGAAAACGATCTCATCCCACCACCGCTGCACCGTTAAACCGAAATCCATAAGGAAATCCATAAGCATGAATATGTGAAATCAAATTCATAGATGTGTAAAAATTACCCAGTTGAGAACCCCCTTCGGATTGGAGTTGTGAGGAAGTAGCCATTATATACCTTCATTCGATAAGGGTTTCAAACGGGTGAGACCGATGGCACAGAAATTGCAATGTATACGCGGAGCATAATCATGATTATCAACAAACAAAACAAAAAAGGCTTTACACTGATCGAGTTATTGGTCACCATCGCCATAATGGCGATGCTGATGACCATGGCCATCTCCGTAGGAAGGCACAGCATCCAAAAAGCAGACTTCACCGCCGGACTAAACCAATTTGTCGCCGACGTGTCCTATGCACGCCAACTGGCAGCCAGGGAGAACCGGTACGTGGCCATCGATTTCAACGAGGAAGGCACCGCATACGATATGCTGGTGCAGCGGTCCCTGTCACGAGACCCCTATGATACATCCAACTATTTTAAAGAAAAATCGGAAGTGAAACCACTGAATGGAAAAGTATTCGTGAAGGGACAAATGGACTTTGCCGTGAATGCGATGGGGATTATTCGGCCTTATCCTGTTAAATACACGGACAACCCTATTTCCGTTACATTCAATTTTGTCCAGGAAGAAACAGGATCAGGCATTATGATTGCAAAGAAAAAAATCACCCTATTCCCGGCAGGAGGTATCAAAATTGAATAAACAACAGAAAATAATAAAACAGGATGAAAGAAGCCGGGGTATATCGCTAATCGAGGCACTGATCTCGATGGCTATCCTGAGTATCGTCATTGTCTCGCTGTTGAGCGGATTTGCCCAGAACCAAATGATTACCCAACGCAGCGGGCATAGAAATGCAGCCATAATGCTGGCCGAATCCCAAATGGAAAACCTGCTGAAATTCTCCTCGACCCAATTGGCCACAGAGAACTTCGTGGAATACGTCATCGTAAAAAACAACCGTTTCGAGTTTACCCAAATCGATCCCAAGGCAAAAAATCAATTCCGGCGCACCACTAAGATTACTAAAGACCTGATGCAGCAAGTGGCTACCATACAAGTCATCGTGGATTACGGGGCGGCGGGGGACCCGGCTAAACTGCATTACCCATTTAATGTCGAATTAATAACCAGGAGGACAATCAAATGAAAAATAAACCCCAAAACGGTTTTACTCTGCTGGAAACCATGATTACCATGTCGGTTTTTTTGGTTATTCTCTTTGGTGTGTACTCGATGATTTCACACTTCGGAGATGTGACCAAAAACCAACAGGTCCGGCAAAATTTGAACCAGGAGACACGACTTATGATCGATATGTTTGCGTCGGAAGTCAAAGAAGCCGGTGCAGTAATGACTTTGGCCGAAGCGATTATCCAAACGGGAAGCGAGGCCTCTTTCAACGGTATCTGGCCCTTAAACATGGGGGAAACAGACCTTTTTCCCGACGGTATTATCATTGCTGCGGGCGACCCCGATGCCATGACCACCTCGACGGAAGCACTGCCACCCGGCGGCACAACCCTGAAAGTCGCCGACGCCAAAGTGAAAGGCGTGGACCCCCTGAGACCCTGGGACGTCCGCCCCTGGTCCAAAGACGATAGAGGCATTATCATCGGCTCCGACGGCTATTTCGTGTTCAAGGTCGAGAGTGTGGATGAAGATAATAAAATGCTCATCCTCCGGGATGCAGCCGTATATTATTCCGGCTTACTGGATACCAGCGCTTCTTATTTGGGCGGGCAGCGGTATACCGATTCCAACCTGGTCAAAGGGAACGCCATTACTTACCCTACGGGCTCATTAGTGGTCCGTTTAACCAATTTCAGTATATTCGCATTCCGGGACGTCCGACACCCAATCAAAGAATACCCCGTTCGCCAATTCGTCCGTATATCCGATACCAAGGGTGAAGCCGATGCCTTAAGCATCGATGTGGATGTCGAGTCATCCATTATTACAGAAAATGTCAAAGACTTCCAGATCGAATATGTCGCTTATACGGATTTCTCAAAGGTGGACCGCAATACAGCCCCGGACATCAACCATTTCTATTTCTCCGACTCCAAAAAATCAAATTCCAGTGTCGATAACCTGGTAGACGATATCCGGAAACGGCGGCTAAAAGAGGTCCGGGTTCATTTTGTCATGCAATCCGATGAACTTACCTCCGAAAGAGACGAAACGCAACGCATCCCCGCTCTCGGCGACCAACCTGCTTATAATCTCCAGGGCGAAAAATTCACCTACCACGTTTACCAGGTGTTTATCGAACCCAGGAATTACAATATAGTATTGAAGAATAACTAGGAGACCACCATGATTATACAAATACGAAAAGGAAGTGCACTCATTTTAACCCTTGTAGCGGTGTTGATCCTATCTTTTATGGCCAGCGGCCTGTTAACCGTAGGCAACACCGAAATTTTAACCACCGAGAATTACCAATTGACCAAAGAAGCCTATTATGTCGCTGTCCAAGGCGTTGAAGAAATTCGGAACGAGATTTATAACAAACCGGAAGAAGAATATGTAAAAACCATCACCAAATCCTCCTACGAAACCGAACAGTACGATACCCACGGCGGACGCAGCTACTATTTTACAGGCCCCCAATACAAAGTCGGAGAAGGCGGCTCCTATGTGATGGGCGACCCACTGGAAGGCTTCCCCGGGTTTATCGCTCCACAGTTTGCCGGCATGGACCTGGGAAAAAATAAAGCCATTAAAATGGCTCCCATGATCTGGAAAGTCCACGTGACCTCCGAAGTCTCCACCGGGAGTAAAAACAGGAAAATGGCTTATTCCGAACTTATCGTCGGTGTTTATGCGGTTATTAAAACCAATTAAACCATGCCCGAACATCGACAACAAAGAGGTGAAACAATGATCAACCGAATAAGAATGAGAATCAGGATCAAATATATCAAATATATCGCCGCCATTGTTATCGTCGCCGCAATGGGCCTCCAGGTCCAATCCGACGACAAGGAATTGTTTATGGGTATGACCCAAACGGTATCCCGCATAAAACCCAATGTCGTTATCCTGGCGGATAGTTCAGGGTCCATGAACACTATTATGTTTTACCCCAAACTGGGACTGGACGGTACATCGGGGACTGCGGACGACGGTTATAATCCTACTGTTTCATACGCCGGAAGCATCGATTACCCCTACAGCACGTCGGGCGATCTTTACTTTGAACAAACCCAATGGATCGGACGGTACGTTTCCGGGACCGGTACGTCTATTAAGGCCGAAGATTACACCCAGGCAGAATTGGAAAATATCAACGGTAAGAATTACTGGACCGGCTGCTATGCCGGGGACGGCACCGGCACCAATTTCCAGGTGGGCACCAACCAGCAGAATTTCGCTGTCGGCGACGCGATAATGTTTAATGACAACAGTGCACCCTTCTTTTACGCCACAGCTAAAATAAAGAGAAAATACACTTTAAGTGGAAATCCCTGGGTTGAATTGGAAAATGTCGTGGGTGGCCCCATTGCGGTTAATGGCGGTTATTTTATGAAAGTGCCCCCCGGTTACAACCGGAAACCGGTTTTGTTCAAAATGTACGGGTACCGGGATGTTTGGGGCTCGTCCGCTCAATGTCAACAAGAAGATGTTCGCTGGCCCAAAAACTATATTAAGTGGATGTTTATGCATACCACAGACGCTCAAAAGGCATCGCTTAACCATTTTGCCACCTACGCCACTTTCGATACCACCAAAACCCCCGATATGACGACAACCCCTTCGTTTTGCGACCAGGGCAACGGCCAGAGAATTCAACAATTGTGGACCCGTATCCAGGTTGCCCGTGAGGTATTATGTAAAGTGGCCCGGGACTCCAGCCAGATCGTCCAACTGGGACTCTTTCAATTCGAAGAACCTCCCAATCAAAACTATTGCTCGGGCGGCGGTGCATCCGGCTTCGACACTGCGGGTGCAACATTGGTGGAAGGGATCGGGGATATGAGCGATGCAAGCAGCTTGCAGGATTTCAAAACCAAGATATGGGGCGTAAAAGCCAATGCCTGGACACCCCTGGCGGAATCGCTGGCCGATATCTGGAAATATTATAAACCCGGACCCGCCAGCAAAACCTATTGGCCTGTCGACTATGAATTGGATAACGGGATCATCAGTGTCAACAATGCCAATTCCGATATCGAATATTGGTGCCAGAACAATTACGTGGTTATCATGACGGACGGCGAATCCACCATGGATAAATTTACCAATTCCAAATACACCGGCTCCATATTTCGAACTTCCGGTTACCCCTGCAAACGAACCGAACCCTGGTCCGGGTGGACCAACGGATGGGGCGATACGGACAACAATGATCCCATTCCCGCCAGCGGCGGATCCGCCGTGTATTGCCCCAACAGTACATGCTGGATTTCCGGCAGCAACGGCACCGACTACCTCGATGATGTGGCTTATTTCTTACGCCACCAGGACCTCTTCCCGGATGAGTATTTCGGGACAGACCCGGTCTCCGGGTGGCCCGGCGAACAACATATTTATACTTATGTTATCGGGTTCAATGCAGAAAACGATATGTTGAAGGCCACGGCCCTCAACGGCGAAGGCGCCTACTATACGGCTAACAATTACGAAACCCTGGTGGATGCTTTCCAAAACGTTATTACCAGTATTAACTTGAGAAACTTCGGATTCTCCTCCATCACGGCCCCGCGAAAAACCGCTACCGCCACCAACGACGAATTAACGGTTTCTTACGTCGGGTACTTTATGCCCTCCACTGCGGCTTCCATCTGGGAAGGCCACCTGTTGGCTTTCAAACTCGAAGACGCCTGGGGTTATGATGAAGACGATAACGGGGAAGTGGCTTCCGATGAATTTGTTTTCAAAACCCAGGAAGAATGTCTCAACATGAGCGGCGGTAAATCCTGCAGCCGCCTCGTAGCATTAAACCTTTCCCATCTCTGGGATGTGGCGGACCCAGGTAAAATCCCAACCGACCGCAGCCTCTATACCCACAACAGTAATACCACCACCTTCGCCTTCAATACGACATACCAGGATACCTTGAAACCCTTATTCGGGAGCGCCACCACCGACGTGGAAGCCCAACAAATCATAACCAAAATTCGCCAACCTCAATTCGCCGATGTGTTCCATTCCGATGTCGGCTTTGTCTCCGCACCCTCCATCGGGAAGAAATACCTTCCCAATATCGATCCGACGGGTGAAACCGACGAGACTTACGCCGAATACCAGGACGCTAACAAAGATCGAACCAAAGTTTTATATACAGGCACCAACGACGGGATATTGCACATGCTGTATGCCGATGGTGTCAATGCAGGTAAAGAAGCATGGGGATTCATCCCGGATGAAGTCCTGCCCTCCCTGCGAAAAATCGTCATCGACGGGGAACATACCTATACCGTCGATGGCCGTATGAGTTTCGAAGATATTTACTTTAAAAAACCCAGCGCCAGCAAAAATACCTGGTCCACCATCATGGTCATGGGCCTTCGTTCCGGCGGACGTGCCTATTACGGCCTCGATATCACCACCATCACCAGTTTTCCCACCCTGCTCTGGAAATTCAAAGATAACGATTACAGCGGTGAGAGCTGGGGTATACCGGTCCTCGGGAAAATCCGCATTATCAACCCCGATAATCCCAATGAATTGGTGGATAAATGGGTGGCTATTCTTGCCGGCGGTTTTGCCTTTAACAGTGAAAACTCCAATAATTCCCGCGGGAAATCGTTTTTCGTGGTGGATGCTTCGAACGGCGAACTCCTCTGGATGATCGGGTATAATAAAGATACCGGTGCCACCGATTCCCCTAACACGGATAAAGAGATCATCGAAGTCACGGATGACGATATTACCCGCCATCTGACCAGCTCGGACCTCTTTAATTTTTCCATTCCCTCTTCGCTGACCGCCATCGATAAAGATAATAACGGGTACCTCGACGCCGTTTATTTCGGCAATGTGGGCGGCCACTTTTTTAAAACCGATATATCCAACAATAACCGGAACCTGTGGACCACCTATACGATTTATAAAACCGATATCACCACCAAGGCGTCCACCAAGATCACGTCTATCTCCGGCAACCAATTGACCCTCCAGAATAAAGTTTTCGAAGTGGGTGAAGGAATCCGCGGAGTGACCTCAAATGCCACGGCTTATATCGTGTCTATCGATAATAAAGTGATCACGGTCCAGGTTACTTCCGGGACTTTCCAGTCCGGCGAAAATATTGTTTGCCGAACCTATGATCCCATCTACCAAGCGCCCTCTATAGCTTTCGATAACTGCTACCAGTTGTGGATGTTTTTCGGCACCGGCGACCGCGACCGTCCACGCACCAACCCCACTTCCGGCCGGTTTATCGGGATTAAAGACAACGGGTTCACCAAACACATGTGCTCGCCGACTTCCACCATCCAATACATCCCCTTTGGCGGCGGAAACGAGGGAGCCTCTTTCAACCAAGAGGTTCTCAATACCGCCAACGGCTGGTATTTCACCTTTTTGTCGGATGTTTACGAAAAGTTATTCGACCCGGAACCCATCGTCATCCCGGATAAATATTCCATCCCCCACATTTTGTTCAATACCTATACTCCACCCAACGAGGAGTCCCTGCTAAATGTGGATAATCCCTGCGACGCCCCCCAGGAAGGAACCATGACCCTTTACGACATCGCCATCACCACCTGCGGCTCGCTGAACACCAACCTCACAGCCACCAGGGAAACGGGTCGTATTGCCGGCGGCGGCGGTTACCAGGGCAAAGAGTATGTCATTTATAAATCCACCAGCGGTAAAGTGGCCGACGTACCCGGTGCCGACGACAGCAGCGGTGCTACTTTCCAAACTCAAACCGTTGAAATGCCGTTCCCAGGAGGTATCATCTTCTGGAAGGAGAAAAAGAAATGACACGTTTCTTCCTGCGCTTACTCGCCGTACTCCTTCTCATTTCTGCGGCAATGGTTAATAATCGATGCGGGAAAAGCGACGATTCACTGGGGGATGCAAAGTCCCCCGGTGAAATCCAGGCCGAAAAAAAAGCACGCGAGCAATCGCTTCGAGATAAGAAAAAAAAGGAGGCCGACGCTTACTTGATTACACCCGATGCACCTACCAAAAGCTGGATCAAACGCGCCTCCTTTACTCCCAAACCGGTCGACACCGAAGACGGGAAAAAAGCTCTCCAATTGAACGTGGAAACCAATTTCCCCCAGGATATGGAATACCGCCTCTCCTACCTCTATTATAAAAATGAAGAAAAATTCCCGGAGGCGGACTCGGAATCCAACCTCTTGCTCCTGGACCCTTTTATCAAAGGCGATTTGATCCATGCGGATATCGACGTTTATGTGAAAGACAAACCCATCGAACGCTACCGCACCGAAACCGTCATGATCCCCAATTCTCCGCCAGTCATTAATAATATTGCTATCCCCGACATCAACGGACCGGGTACTTACTCGATCGCCGTCGATGCGTTCGATAAGGACGGCGATACGTTAACCTATTCCATGACCAAACCTGCTTCCCTTCCCCAGGATATGCAATTGACTATGGATCCTTCCAGCGGCGTGGTCACCTGTATCCTGGGCAAAACCCCTCCGCCTCAGAAATTGGATTTCGTTGTGATTGCCGATGACGGTGATAAAGGTATCGCTAAAAAATCCGTCTCTATTACTTTTAATATAACCAAAGAAAACAGAAAAGAATAACCCCGATGCGTGGGGTTCTATAATGACACGGAGGACCATCGTGCGGCTTACTTAACGGTCAGCCGCCGATTTTCTAAAAAGCCTGTCACGGACGGCTTTTATTTAATATAAGCTTTTGTAGGGGTCCAGGGGGCGGTTTTTCACGAAAAGAGCCCCCTGGCCATCGAAGACAAATTAACTGAAGGAGACCTGCTATGTCAGCACATCCCATTATGTCCACTCGCCCGCCGCATTCTACAAGGCCGGGTGGTATTATGCCGATAAAAAATCTCAGCCGCAAAACCATAGTTATCCTGGTCGCTGCCTTTGTCATTGTTTCGATTTTTCTCTTTTATTATTGGTTTAAAATAAGAGGAAAAGGCGGCGTGTCCAAATTATCCGAAGAAGATAAAAAACGAATCTATGCGGTCGAATTAACCATTTCGAAAGTTGAAATCGAGCCTTCGGAGCCGACTTCTACCGACGATATTCGTGCCATACCTATTTTTAAAGATACATCCGTTCAATTCGTCACCTTCCATTACCGCTGGTACGTCAATGATAAAGCGGTCGACGATGTGGATTCCAATATCCTGGATAAAAAATATTTTAAAAAAGACGATACCGTGTATTGTGTGGTGAAAGCGGTACGCGGCCCCCTGGAATCGGAAGAAAAAATAAGTGGAAGGATGGATGTTCGAAATTCTCCCCCTGTTTTTAACCTCATTCAACCCAATAATTTCGAGGTTCCCGGCCGTTTTCTTTATACGATCACCGCTTATGATCCCGATGGCGATTCCCTTTCGTATCGCCTCATCGAACCCGCGGATTATGGTATTTACCTGGATAAAAGCACCGGTGAAGTGACCTGGGATATCCGCAGTGACCAGGTTCCACTTACGGAAGAGGAATCGAGCTCGAATAATTCAAGTCCCGGCGATGAATCCTCCACTGGTAGAAAAAGTTCATCCGCCGAATCTTCCGAAGAGCGATTACCCCCGTATGTCACATTGGTTTTCGAAGTTGAAGATTCCGACGGCAGCACTGCCCGAAGTTCCATCACACTGAACCTCCTCTACGGCGTTTATGAACTGGAACGCCCAAGGTAAACTATTTATTGTCTTCGACCGCCAGGGGGCTCTTTTCGTGCCCACCTTTTTGTAAAAAGGTGGGACCAAAAACTTTTATTTAGGGTTACTTTCACCTTAATAAAAGCTTTGGGAAATCCAAAAACCCTTTCACGAAAGGGTTTTTGGTCGTCGAAGACAAATTCGGCAGTGGATTTGGAGTTTATTCAGCCAGCAGGGTTTCGATCACTTTTTTCAATTCATCGCCCACCAAGCCGAAGGAGCGAAGAACTCCTTTTTTGTCTATGACCCAGTATGACGGGATGGAATTGACGCCGTATTTTACCACGGCCGGGTCTGTCCATACTTTTCCTGTATAACAATTTTTCCATTCGATTTTATTCATTTCGATGTAATCTTTGGCCCGTTTTTCATTGGAATCCAGGCTAATGGCGATGATATCGAACCCTTTATCTTTAAAGCCGCTGTAAAGTTGCATTATCCCGGGTAAATCTTTTTTACACGGTTCGCACCAGGTTGCCCAGAACAGGATAAATATCACTTTGCCTCTTTGAGCGGAGAGCGAATAGGGTTCACCGGACAACAGCCTCAAGGAAAAGTCTTTAGCCGGAAGACCCAGCCCGATCGAACGTTTAATATTTTCTATCATATCAAAAAATCGTTTCTCAGTGTTAAGTAGTGCATAGCGCTGCGCTTCCAGCATCCGGTAGCTGATAAACCCCCGGTTAATGGCTTCTTGCAGCCAATCCAACGCCTCTTTTTTTATCCCCATTTCGATATACACGTGCATAATGTTGATACAGTCCCAGGGGGTTTTGATTTTCGTGATTTTTTCCTTTTTCAGGGAAGTTGCCAATGCTTCGTTCCACTTCCCCTCGGTGAAAAGGATCCGGTATTTTATAGCCAGGATTTCTTCCGTTTCACCATTTTCTTTGATTTGTTGATCGAGAAATTTCAAGGCTTCGTCGGTTTTTTTCAGGGTCACCAGTATATTGCATTTCAGTTGAAGTAAATCATGTGTCATTCCTGTCAAATCGATGGCTTTTTCGATGGTTTCCAGGGCTTCATTGAATTCTTTTCGCGAATAGAGTTGGTAAATCTTCTTATACAGTTCTGCGGCTTCTTTTTCTCTTGTCTGGGGCTGCTGGGCCGTCGAACCGGGAGGAAATAAAAAGAGTAAAAAAAACACTATAAACACTGTTGCTGTCCATGTGATTGATTTTTTCATGGTTGCTCCTATTCATTTGTGAGATAGATATATTATAATAGAATCGTTTTTTTTTCAAGCCCCTGGGAAAGCGCCTCAAGGATGCGTCATTTTATTTTTCTTTTTCTTCTCTTAACCCAAGGCGCTTTTTTTAAATTTCATATTCTTTGTTTTTTTCATTACGTTCATCGTTCATTGGGTCTGACCGTTCAAAATTCAAACCTGGTTAGAACCTGGGTTTCCTGGTTATGTGTCATTTGCTTTACTCCTTACTCCCTACTCAGCCTTGTCCCTTTTTGTTCTCCAATTTACCCTTTACCAAACTTTATCAAATGCCCCACCGTGCGAAAACCTCTTTTCTACTTCTACAAAAAGTAAATGCTCGATTAGCATCCGGAATATAACGAAATCCCATCATCCTGACAATACTAATCGCCAGATTCCTGATAGAGGCCATCATCCTGGCGCCATTATCAGTGCGAATACGACATCTGTCTTCATCATAAGTAACATCCCTAACGTAATGGACTCTATTCTCTATTTCCCAATGCCCCCGATTCAATTCCAGTAATCGTTCAGCCGAGGCTTTTTCTGGTTTCAAACTGGTCACACCATAAGCCAATTCTACAGAATGAAACTTCTTTCCACGTTGATTGCGTATCACTTCTCTCTCCACCTTAAAAAACTGCTGGACCCTGGGAAAATCACAACAATCGTATACTCCCGGTTCATTACTTACCCAAATTCGTCGGATTTCGAAACGTCCGTGTCCTTTGTCTGAGGTCTCGAAGTCTGGTTTGGATTTGGGGTTTTTTTTTTAAAATCAGTACTCTTGATATCTTCCAATAACGTCGGTTGATTGTCTTTGACCGTAAAAACATAGTCCGCTTTTTTTTCTTCCACCAGGTAATTGGCAATTTCTTTTTGCGTATGCAACGCATCTGCCGTCACCACTGAACCTTCGATATCTATTTTTTCTAATAAAGGCTTCACATGCTTGATCTCATTGGTCTTTTCATCCACCTCTTCCTGCGCAAATACCACCCCTTCTTTATGTATCACGGCACTTAAAAGGTGAATGGCTTTTTGCGCACCATTATGGCTACCACGCACGGTCTTGCCGTCTATCGCAATACCACACCCCCTGAGACTTGCGGGCAATTCATACAGTTTTTGTTCTAATAGCCAATTCCCTATTGCTCTGTCGAATTTTTCCGCATCCATCCGCTGAATCAACCGCCGGATCGTTGGTTCACTGGGCGGAGTATTGCGGCTACTACCAAAACGAACTAACTCTTCATGCGAAAGGCTTTGGGACCAGGCTCCGATGCCTCGATAACCCCTACAGCCACACAACACCGCACAAACAACAATGGCTAATACCGTCTCTAAAGGATGTCGTTTGCCATGCAAACTCCGCGGGTCTGTAAACTTCCGTATCCTTAATAATAATTTCTCTATAGGGAATTGAATCATTGTTGCCAATCTCCTTTTATCTTTTAGTAGCGACACATCGTAAGGTATCAAATCTCCCGACAATATCTCACACGCTCTATTATATAGACTGTAAAGGTAAACCGCTTTCACCTCACCATGATGATAATACCGGATGTTACTTCTGGAATAACCTTCCGTATAACCCACATGTCTCCAATTGGACGCTTTATAGCAGGTCCCTTTATAACGAGATTCATCCACAAACGTCTCGGCTAAATATACCGGATGACCATAGACCCACTCAAAATCACGGGAAAGTCTTTTCAAGTTCAGGGAAAGAACCTTGCTGGCAAGGTTCTTTTGCGATACCCAGGGTAATATCAAAAACCTCACATTATTGGCGATGAAACACAATCTCTTGTATTTCTTTGCGCCACTCCAACCAATATGCTTTTCTCGCACACCGCAGTTCTTCGCCGCAGAACCCCAACCTATGAGTGCGACCCATTCTCCATTTAAAAGGCCAACGTAACGAAGGGATTTGCCTCCTAACCATTTTAGACCAAGATAATGGTACGACTGAATATAGGAATTCCAGCGGGATACTTCCTCTTTACGCACCGGCCTCACTACAAGATTATCAAATATACCTGGATTACTCATCGAAATAAGTATACCAAAAAAAAAAGAAAAAAGCCATAAATTTCAGATTAAGGCGATGAGTAAAAATTAAAAAAAAATAATGACGCGGCCCTGAGAGCTATCAGCGATTCTCATTTTAGAAATAGGGGGCTGTAGTCGGCCCCACACAGTGGGATTTTATTGCAGTGCCAGGATATCGTGCCAGGTTTCGTGGGAGGGTCAGGCCCCGTGGTTATTGGGATTGGTTTTTCGTGGGCTTGTCACGGACGGGCCCTACTCTTGCTCCTAATCGCTTTTCAGAAGCGGGTTAACGAGGAAATTTTCCTGGAGCTCACCGTTCGATTGCCCGTTAACCGAGAAATTTTCCTGGAGCTCACCGTTCGATTGCTCGTTAACCCAGAAATTTTCCTCGATCACGCCGTTCGGTTGCTCGTTAACCCAG
>Ga0209593_10000467_pt1 | contig 19412 bp, 10 predicted proteins | sample PPLLaktember2015_3_FD_187260 | JGI IMG/M metagenome (GOLD analysis project Ga0209593, IMG submission 187260) | Freshwater sediment microbial communities from Prairie Pothole Lake near Jamestown, North Dakota, USA - PPLs Lake P7 Core (6) Depth... | ecosystem: Environmental > Aquatic > Freshwater...
CAATCATGTTTTAGTGATAACCTCCAGTTATCCTTCATTCAGATTCAAGTCAATTTTACCGTAAGTTTAATCCAATGTCAAGCTTTTTGGTTTCACTTTTTTCGTAGATCGGCATAAGGGCTATCATGACGGGTTGAGTTGAATCGATTCTGAAAAAAATTTTTGAGTAGGGGCTATCATTCACATCTACCTCACTCAAAAAAAACCTAACCCGGTGACATTCTTCAACGTTCAATGCCGAATTAACCTACCCATCATCTCTTTTCAGGTATTAAAAAAAACAGCCAATTCATCTAAGGTGTAGTATGGGCAGTTACCATCTATCCCTTTTAAAATCACATACTTGACTTTTTTATCCGCCAATGTATGGATAGTATTGGGGATTCGGAGGAGCTTCGATTCGGTATTCGCTAATTTATCCGCCCCCATATCGCTCAGCCGATTTATAATCGCCACGTTAACTTCACGGTAAAGCTTCAATTTCTCAGGTGAAACCATGGGAGGGGAATTTTCGATTTTCTCATCGCGAAGTAACCACAAAATATTCAGCCCTCGACCGGTTTTCACAATGATTGAGGCTTTGGGTAATCGATTCTCCTCAGTCATCGCAATAATTTTCAGGAGCGCCTCTTCCCAACTCTGCCTCCTGGAAAAATTTCGGTCGCGGGGTCTACCGACATCGAGATCCGCAACACAGGAATTAAGAAAAGAAGCCTGTTTGACCTGATGCCATTCACTGATGGTAAATAAATCCTTTCCTAAATCCTTGACAATCGGTTTTTCAAATGAATTCACTGTAAAATAGCCGTCTTCACTTAAAATAGGAGCAATTTGGGGAAGCTGCACGCTCAAGTCGGAAACTCTCGAAGTATAGACATATTTGTAGTAACTGGTTTGAATAGTGCTATCGATTCCCGGCATGCGAAATTTTTTAAAAAACTCGATATAAGAACAGGGAATCCGGTGTATTGTTTGAAAGGCTTCAAACGTGGTTTTTTCCATGATCGAACCATTTGTTTGGCTCAACTCGTCAACCAAATTTTGATAATTCATATGCGATACATTTCCTATTATGTCTTATTGGTGTATCGTACCATATACTCAAAAAAAAAGCAATGATAACCGATTGTTAATTGTGGACGAAGGAATAAGAAAATCTTCTTTCTCTCTTCTAACTTCACCCTTCCTTTTCCCCCTCCTTTTTCATCACTCATCGCTATCTTTTCTGAATCCCAATGATGGGGCCGGGAGTCGATCCCTGGTTTGAACAGCTCAAAGGCGATTAACCTCATTTTTGGGGGGCGATTTCCCCTTGATTCCCTTAAATGATTGGATTTATTTGCAGTATCGAAATGCCGACCGGTATAACAGTATAAGGGCAAAAGACCTGTATAATACTTCGTTATCATTGATTACAGGTTTTTTTCCAGGTCTTCGATTTTCCCATTGGGTCAAAGATAACACCTTATTTTTTACTTTAAATACGCGATCTTATGCTATTTCGGAGCTCCCAGGGGATTATATCGCTTCTATTGAATTCTTAGTCGACCTTACCCGGCAAATTTCGGATTCCAGGGTAAACGGTTCTTGTTTTAATACCTGTGAAGGGATTCTTTTACTTCACCAGGTAGGACCAAAAACGTTTGATTAGTTTTTTTTTGGTTTGATAGCCGGGATATGCTAGTCCAGGAATTCTATTTCCCGCAGCCGGATGCGGTAACCGATTTCAATACCCATGATGGTTATTGCCCGTTCAAGAACACCGGTCACTTTCACTTCTTTATTTTCAGGCGGGACTCCCCTGTGGGTAAAAATCCAGATTTCACCGGTTTCGTCGTTGATTTTAAAATAATCATCCGAAGTAAAGGGAATATCCAACACTCTCGTCACATATCCCTTTACCTTGCATTCTTTTCCGAGATATTTCCCGGGATCTGCCCTGATTTCACCGATATCTATAGTATTGCTCTTCCATACAATGAAAAGGGCTGCCAAAGCGATAATTAATATTAAGAGCACTACAGCCAATTTGAGTATGATGGATTTCATTTTTCACCTCCGATTAAGCATATATAATTATAATATATTTTTTTTAATCATTTTCCAAGGGGCCGTTTTTTTCTTCATCGCGGCATATTCAAAGGCTTAATATCAAACATTTTGTCGTTTACAAAATATTTCATTGGGTATTCGGGTTTCAATTGGATAATCATCGATGCGTCGCCGTTTTTTTGTTTTATGGTATACCGATCCATGAAATCGGACCATTGTTTTATTGCCTCCGGGGAGAAGAGGTTTGCCGCTTTCAATTTCGATGTCACGGTATCTATCTGCGATATTTTCATTTCCACATCTACGCCGGGAGGTATAAGCGACCATATCTTTAAATTTGACAAAAAATCCCCAAAATAATGATGAAAGAGTGATAATGAATATGTGATAACGGCTTTTGATTTATTAAGCGCAAATAACCACTGCATTATTTGCCTCTGAAGGTTATTCAAAGCAACATCATCGGGTATTTTTCGCTGTATAAAACTATTATATAATATTCGAATAAACGCCATTACTGCGTCATTATCAGCATGCTCAATGTCAAAACCAAATCGAATTTGATTTATTTTGCTGAGCAATTCTATTCCCGGGTTAAACGGGATGGATAAATCCAGTTTCTTTAAACCAAAAATAAATCCCATCTTGAAAAATTCGTTCTTTTTATCCGGTTTGATGAACTGTGAATAAGAGACACTATCGATGTTTCCGTAAGCATAAGGAAGACCATTCTTTTTAATGGCCACATTTATTTTCCCTGTTTCCACGGATACATCGGTCAAAGCAATTCCTTTTTCCAAGAGTTTTTCAATATCTTTTGGTTGTACATTATTGCTGAACATAAATGACGACGCATCGGATGACTCGATTCCTTCTTTGACACTCTTAAGGCTTTCCATATCCATTAGAATATCCAGGCTCTCTCCTGTTTCCGTGATACAGGTGCTTTCGATTTTTACATGTTCCACACGGGTATCGAAACGGGGGCTTTCAGCGGTATTGGGGTCGAAGGGTTCTTTTTCCGGGTTTTCTTTACCGGCTTGAATGAGATCATTGATATTGAAATCGGAGAAAGTGATTTTTTCAATGGTGATCCGCCCTTTTTCAACTTTAAATTGTCTATCGTGTAATTTCTCCTTCAAGGATTTTGTGGAATCGAATTCGACTTTCATTCCTTTTATGGAACCCAGGTTAATATCATCTTTTTCGGGGCCGCAGAGTAAAACAGATTCTTCCAATACAGCGTGGTCGTTTTTTAATATTGGGCGGTCCTTGGGATTGGGGTCTTTAAACGGTACTTTTGAAGCAGATTTTGCAAGTACATCGACGATTCGAGTCAGGTCGGTGGAAAAGGTAACGTTTTTAAAAGTGACCCAATACCGGCCTTTCCCAGCGGGTTTGACAACAGCGGTTTTTAAGTCTGTTTTAAACTCCGTGCCGGGTAATTGGCGGTTAAATGTGTCGATTAAGTACCCGGGCCATTCGGGGCCGGACAATTGGTGGGGTTTGAAAAAATGGACCGCCAGGAAAACGACAAGGGCCAATCCTGCGGCTCCGACAAGATAAATAATGATTTTTTTTAAAGATTTCGTCCTGTTCATATTTTCGTTCATGTTGGTTTTCTCCATGGTATTTCTATTCCTATTTTTTATTTAAGATTCTTTTCCAAAGACTCTAAATTGGGAATTTTCGATTTTTTCAGCCATCGAATAATCGCCTGGGGGCAATACCTAATTTTAACGGTTTTATCGGCGGAAGCGGTCAGAATCCGGGAGCCATCGGGGGAAAAAACAGCGGAGTTGACTTCATCTTTATGTTTCACGAAATTGGCCAGCATGTTCCCATCGAGGTCCCAGAGTTTAGCGGTTTTATCTTTTGATGCAGTGATGATGAGGGTGCCGTCCGGGGAGAACTCGGCGTAATTGATATTATCGGTATGGGCGTTGAACCGGGATTTCAGGCGACCTTTTACATTCCACAGTTTGGTGGTGTGGTCTTTCGTGACGGTAAGAATCCGGGAGCTGTCTGGAGAAAAAAAAGCGGCACCCACTCCAAAGTCGATTTGAATGTCTTTGCGGTTATTGGGATCAATTTTGGAATCAAATTCGGCTAAAGGCCGCCCTTTTAAATTCCACAGCAGGGCCGTCACCGAAACGGTGAGGATCATGGTGTTGTCGGGGGAAAAATGGGCAGATTCCACCGTGAAGCTGTGATATTTAAATACATTTAAGCAATTTCCTTTCAAGTCCCAGAGCCGCGCCGTTTTGTCATAGGATGCGGTGATTATTTTTTGTCCATCCGGGGAGAATTCGGCAGAGGTGAGGGCTTTTTGATGGCCGGCCAGGTTGATTAAAAGGTGGCCGTCCAGGTCCCATATTTTAGCGGTTCCATCAAAGGAAGCGGTGAGTATTTTTTTCCCATCCGGGGAAAAGGCGGCGGAATTGACATTGTCGGTGTGTAGGTTTAAATCGTGTAGAAGCTCGCCTCGTTTATTCCACAATTTGGCAGTATTGTCGATAGAAGACGTGAGGATTAAATTCCCGTTGGGAGAAAAGGATGCCGTGTTTATGCCCCAGGTATGTTTATTCATAACGACTTCGTGTTTATGATGGAGGTCCAGGACTCTCACGATATTATCGCGGGAAACGGCGAGGATGGTTTTACCGTCGGGGGAAAAATCGGCGAAAGTCACTTCATTCGTAAAACAGGTGAATTCATCGATGAGTTGGTCGCGTAGATCCCAGAGTTTGGCGGAAAAATCTTTTGAAGCGGTAAGAATTTTATTGCCGTCGGGAGAAAATACAGCAGAATTTACCGTCTCGGTATGCATATCAAAGGTATAAACCAGGTTCCCGGATAAATTCCACATTTTGGCTGTTTTATCTAGGGAGGCTGTCAGGATAAAATCCCCGTTGGGGGAGAAGGACACAGATGTAATCTTATCGTTATGTTTCAAAGAGCCCAATAGGTTTCCTTGAAAATCCCATATTTTGGCGGTTCCGTCGGTGTAAGCCATCAAAATGGCGGTTCCGTCGGGGGAAAAGCGGGCGAAGGAGACATAATCTCTATAAGCAGTGAATTCAGTGCAGATATTACCGGCCAGGTCCCACAATTTGGCGGGAGTATACCGTGAGGTAGTGAGGATTTTGGTGCCGTCGGGGGAAAACTGGGCAGAGGTGAATAAGTCTCTATGTTTATCGAATTGCGCCAATACGTCCCCTTTAGTGTTCCACAATTTGGCGCGATTATCGTCGGAAACGGTTAATACCATAAGGCTGTCAGGAGAAAATGCCGCATAGGTTACAACCTCTTGGGGATCGAAATTGCCCAGCAAGTGGCCTTCCCAATTCCACAAAGCGGCTGGGTTTTCTTCGCATGTCGTAAGGATCAGCCGGCCATCGGGTGAAAATTGCCCACTTGTAACAATCCATGGGTGGGGTAATTTTTTTAAAAGGCGTCCGTGTAAATCCCAGAGGTGTGCGGAATTATCTCTTGAGACCGTTAATATCTTATCACCTGAGGGGGAAAATTCGCAGGAGCCGACTTCCTTTTCATGTTTAAATGTAACCAGGGTATGGCCGTTTAAGTCCCACAACCTGGCGGTTTTATCCGAGGAAGCGGTTAAAATCCGGTCCCCGGAGGGTGAAAAGGTTGCATCATTCACATGGTGAGGGTGTTGTAAATTTAGGTTGTATAAGGGGTGTTCGAGGGTGTAAGCGGCGGCGGTGCTTAATACACGTTGAACTGTGGGGTTATTATCAAGGTAATAAGCTCTTTCTGCAAGGCGCAGCGGGATCGATGGGTGTTGATTTAATTTTGCCTGAGCTTGCGTAATATAAGAATTGGCCTGGGCGATTCTTGCCTCTTTCCTGGCTTCCTTTGCTTTAAAAAATGCAAAAATCGACAACGCGAATAGAATAACGATGACACTTATGGCGATGGTCCAAGCCCTATTTTTTTTTCGTTTTTTAAATCTTATACTATCCTTAACAAAAATTACTTCCTTTTGATTTAGCCAGGAATCCTGGGATTTTGATTCTTTTTCGAGTTGATCTAGCCTGGGGTGATTATGCCATAAATTCCCTTTCCCTATGGAATCATCCTTGATCGCTGCCCCCAGGCGATTTTGTAATAAAATAATTTCTTTCCCATCATCGTTTAGCCACCCCCTCTGGTAGACCCAGGAATTGATCAGAGCATCATGCACCGGTTCTACATAATTTTGATTATTTTCGGCATTGTCTTTAATAACCAAGCGGGCTTTCAATAATTTATCGATAATATCTTCCACACGTTTATTTTCTTCTGCTTTCGAAAATATCAATTCATCCATCAATATCTTTTTCCTGGCAGGTTCGCTGCCTTCAATCGAAACCATACGCAGCATGATTTTGTGCAAGGTTTCCTGGCGTGATCGGTCCAATGCTTTATAAAGATTTTCGGCTGTTGTATATAACGCGCCGATGACACCTCCTAATTTCTTATAATCCTCTTCATGCAAAGCCCTATCTGTGCGTCCACTGCTAATATAGGATTGGAATAATTCATCTAGGGTAAAAGAGAGCAAAGGCAAAGTCCCGGGAGCCTGTATTACTTCTTCGATTATCCGGTCCACCAGTTCCAGCGGTTCAAATTCCATTACTACTTGCACTATCGGCTTTACGATAATTTCCCGTAATTCCCCGGTTGTGAGTGGAGGTAGTGGATACCTGGCGTTTGGCCAATAGGGCTCAAGTTCCGTACTTTTAAGTTGCGGTTCAAAATCAGCTCGGACCGTCAGGATAATCTTTAATAAATTCTCTTGATTGGCCTCAAAGTGCTTTTTCAAAATATGAATAAAACGGTTTCGGTCTTTTTCTTTAAATTGGGTGATCAATTCCTCAAATTGGTCGATTACAAGTACTGTCTTATGCAATGTGATATGGTTTGAAATTGAATACTTATCCCTGGTAAAAGGATGCTCGTCATAGTAAAAATTCGATTCACGTAGGACTTTTTTTAAAAATTCAACGGGTGTTATTCCCGGTTGAATAACCGGCAGGATATCGTAACCCAACTGACGAAGCGCCGGTATTAAACCGGCTTTGACAACAGAGGATTTGCCGGTACCCGAAGCACCGGTAACAACAACCAGGTTATTTTTACTTATTTTTTGTATTAAATCATTTATTACCCTTTCCCTGCCATAGAATAAGTCTTTGTCCGTTTCGGTAAAGGATTGTAAACCTTTATAAGGGCTTTTCCCAGGGTTAGAATCGAGGGTAAGGGGATGCCTGGGATTTATAAAAACATATTCGCCTTTGTCATGCTTTTCCAACAGTGGAAAAATCGCCGGTGTCTGCCTGTAATTTTCATTTATGGCAATGGTTTGAGGTTCCACCCGGTCTCTCAGGTATAAATATAATTCGGTAGCGGTAATCAAGCCATCTCCTTCTCCTTTTGGGATTACATCCGCTGCGCCCTGCAATCCTTCAAACAATGCCTCCGCAAACGGAGAATGATTCATTTCATTGTCATCACGTTTACCTATCGCTCTTTCCTCTAAAATATCGATAGCCTTTTGATCGTGTGCAGTAGAGGTGATCACCTGCCAGGCCTTATCTTTTACAAAGCGGTCATAGCGCTCTTTGAAAATGCGTTTGGGCATGAGGGAACGGATTTGTCGAAATCGGCTCGACCACTTAATGGCTCCGGAAAAACAACAGTCTAAAATTAGTAAGAAATGCCTACACTTAAGGTTTTTAATAGCCGCATATAAATCCTTCATGGAATAATAACTGGCGACTTTATCACGAATAGCATCTACCGGGATGATATAGCCTTCGGGTATATCTTCGCTATCTTCTGCAATACCGTGCCCGGCAAAATACAACAGGCAGCGGTCATCTTTTTCAACGACTCCCGGCATGGTTTTTTCAAACAATTGTTGAATATCGGATCGTTTAGCATTCAATAGTGGTGGATATATTTTAAATTTTTGCTCCTTTTCCAGTACTTCCGCCAATTTATTCGCATCGTTAACCGCTGTCCTGAGATTAGAAAGGTGGAGATACTCATTTATCCCGATAATAAAGGCATGGCTCTGGCGAAAAGGCAGTATTATCCCTTTATAAGATTCTTGCATTGCTTTAGACCTCTAAATAGTGATTTCTACAGCGAATAAATTCCGAATTCGGTAATCCGGGTGCTTTGCGAACCCCGTGCCGTTAATTCAAAGTCCGGGTACACGGCGGAAACCAGGCCATGCTTAGTGCGCTTGAAATCTTCACCGTCACCGCGAACCACCATCCCGATCACTTTATGGGTATCGCCGCAAAACACAGGTGAACCGCTGTTCCCACCAAAAACATCCAGGTTCGACACAAAACAATGGGGATTGATGTTGGAAATAGTTGCACCGGGTGCCGCTTTCAGAGGTAGACCATTAGGGTGCCCGATAGTATAAACCGCTTGACCGCGGTAAAGCCTATTCTTGTAGGGCTTTGCCGGCTCCCGGTCCCGTACAGGCCGGTCCAGTTTTACCAGGGTCCAATCCGGTTTGGCATTTTCTCCTTCATAGACCCTCTTAATGATTTCGTCCCCACTATAGATGTCATCGTCGGAAAAGCGGGTGACCGGTGTCCCGTCTTTCCGCATCATATAACCGAAAACAAAACGGAGGTCTTTCACATTCTTCCCGATTGTAACATGAGCGGCAGTGGCAACGATATCTTCTTTGACCAGGAACCCGGTCCACATGGGCCCTGCGGAAGCAGGCTGTCCCCAAAAACGCTCCTTTTTCGACAAGCCTAGCGACTGCCCGAAATGACTGACTCTAAGCTTCCAGAACCCATCCCCATCTGTCTCCAGGTTGGTATTTAAGGTTACGGCCACCACACACGCTGCATTTTGTTTGATATCTTTATCCCTGACCTTATATATATCCATCCGATTATCGAAAAACCATACTGCCCTGGTTTCCCAGGCTCTATGAACGAGCGCTTCCGTTAATTCCCATGTTGAAATGCATTGAAGATCGACTTTCATGCCCCGGGAGGATTGAAAATCCACGATATGGGTTGGATTCTCACCGGTACCTCCACTAACCCTGGCTTCAAGCTCTTCTTCCAATTCTTTCACCGTCAGGCTGGACAACAAATTTTTTTTACCGATCATGTTTTACCTCCAATAATCGACTAATGATAAACGATATGGATCGATTTTACCAGGACCGGAACGACCCGGCAATTAAAATAATCCGCAAAACTATTAAAATCGTCCGGCTTTATTCGATCCTGCGACAAAAGATGAATACCATACTGAAGATAGGTTGTAAATACTAAATTTTGTGCAATATTTAACGGTAGTCATTCAATGCGATTCGATTGTTTCCTTTTAGAAACAATTAAAGGAATTAGATTCCTGGAGTTTGCACGATTTTTATGATTTACAAACCCATCGATAGTTGGTAAATTATAAACGTATCGATTTTATTTTACCGATATGGATCTAAAACGATAAAGGAACGGAGCTTAGCGATGAAGATGAAGCAAAAGCGGAAACTTTTTGCACTGTTGGTCGGGATCGAGCGCTACCCGAAAGGCATACGTCCGCTCACCGGATGTATTGCGGATGTTAACGATGTAAAGGACTTCTTGGAGAAATGGGTGACGGGTTTCGATCTCCGGGTAGAGACTTTAACCGATGAGCAAGCTGCCCGCAGCAATATCATCGATAAGTTCCGGGGCCACCTGGGCCAGGCCGGGGAACAGGATGTGGTTTTGTTTTATTTCGGTGGGCATGGTTCCAGGGTTTATGCACCGGAAGAATTTAAAAAATACGACCCGGACGAGAGCCACGAAACCCTGGTTTGTTACGACAGCCGGAAGAGAAACGGGTTGGACATAGCGGATAAAGAACTGGCGATATTGTTCGCGGAAGTGTCGGTCAAACACCCGCATATCCTGGCTATATTCGACTGCTGTCATTCGGGTTCCGGGGTCAGGGATGTGAACGATACGGAGCTGAGTATTGCACGATATATTGAAGGAAGCGACCGCCCGCGGCCAATAAAACACTACCTGGACGGGTATTTCCTGGGGAAAGAGATAAATATCCCTCGCAGTAAAATGGTGCTAATGGCAGCATGCGATAGAACTGAAAAAGCCTGGGAAAATACACGGAACCGGGGTGTATTTACGTATAACCTGTTTAAAATACTGCGGGAATTCGGGGGTAAAATCAGCTACGCGGATTTGCATCCGAAAATTCGCTCCGCAGTCCTGGCATCGAATCGAAATCAAAACCCGCAAATGGAGTGTTATGAAGGTTTCAACGCTTACGGTTTGTTCCTGGATGGAAGTGTCGGGCAAGGTTCACACCGTTTTAAAGTCTATTTTAAAACCAATTCCTGGTTCATCAACTGCGGGGTGCTTCACGGCATTCCCGACGACCCCTTGAACCCGGTAAGAATCGTTATTTACATTCCCGGAGAACAAACAGCAAGTCAAACCGGGACAGACGAACCGGCAGCGGAGACCGAAATCGAGGCCCACCTGGTTTCGATGGCTCTCCAGGAGAGTAAAATCGAATTGGATCAGCCGGGTTTATTGGATATTAAAGACGAATATCGTTGCGACATAAATACTTTCGCGGTTCCACCTTTGGAAGTCTACCTCAACGGCGAAGAGCGAGGGGTCAACTCCATCCTGGAAGCATCGAAACGGGACTATTCTCCCTTCATCCATTTCCGGTTTTCTCCCTCCCCTGCACCATATGAAGTCAAATGCTGCGATAACCGGTATTCGATCTTCGATGGTAAAAACCGGCGGCTGATTTTCGAAACCGGTGGTTATACGGAAGAAAAAGCGTCGACTATTCTTTCACAGTTAGACCGGATCGAGCGTTGGAATCGAATGCTCAAGCTGGGTAACCCGGGAACTCGATTACCGCAGCATAAGATTGATTTCAGTTTTTATCGATTAACCGCCGACGATAAAAGAATAAAGCATGAAGGCGGTGAAATCAACCTGGTTTACGGGGAGAAAGAAAAAGAAACAGAAGGAATACCATTTGAATTAAGAGTAAAAAATAATATCGTGGGAGATGACCAAAAACTTTTTTTTACATTGCTGCATTTTTCACCGGATTTTGGAATTCAAAGCCTGGAACCCTGCCGCCAAATCAAATCTTCCCATGATGAAATTATCCTTTATGATGACCATCAGATCATCATCGAGGGCGAAAAACTAAACGAATCCATAGACACCTTTCTCCTGCTGGTAACGACCCGGAAGGTGGATGAGTATTTATTTACGCAGGCCGATATCGGGAAAGAATTCGGGGTGAGAAGCATAGAATTGCGAACAGGAAAAGAAAAAGGGATTAAGAAAACCGGGGGCGACTGGTTTACCCGGGCTATTACGGTGAAAACCACACGAAAATAGAAAGCCCATCACCATCGTATTGAAACTCTAATTGCTTTTTTCGGTAGAGGAAGGGAGTTTGGAAGCCTGGAAAGAAGATGGAGATTGATTAAACCTGTCTCTAAAACATTTGGCAAAATAGGCAGGGCTATCGAATCCTACATCCAGGGCTATATCGGTGACTTTCTTGGACTTATCTTTCCGCAGGATTTGGGCAGCGCGCTCCAGGCGGTAAGTCAAAATAAACTGGTTGGGGGTTTCACCGGTTAAAGCCTTTATTTTATTGAAAAAATTAGTCCTGGAAATCTTGAGCTCTTTATATAGGTCATCGATCCTGAAATCCTGGTCATCTAAGTTTTCCTCGATAATTTTATGAAATTTTTCCAGGAACTGGTCATCGATAGAACTCACTTTAATTTCAGATGGCAGGAGGGTTTTCCGGCGTTGAATGGTTAATTGGATTTGGCGGCGCAGATCGATAAGGTTCTTGATGCGGGTAAGCAGTATCCTGGAATTGAAAGGTTTGGTGATATAATCATCGGCCCCGGTTGCCAGGCCATCCATGACCTCCTCCTCCGATGCTTTGGCCGTTAAGAGGATAATTGGAATATGACTGGTTCGAAAATCCTGTTTCAATTCCCGGGCCAATTGGAAACCATCTTTTCCGGGCATCATGACATCGCTGACAATCAAATCCGGGGTGATTTCTTTTGCCTTATCGATACCCTCTGATCCGTCTGAGGCTTCGATAACTTTATAGAGCGGTTCAAGGGATTGGCGAATGTATTTCCGGACGTCGGTATGGTCTTCCACTAAGAGGATCGTTGTCTTTTCTTCCTGGCCGTTTTCCCCCGTGATCCCTTCTGTAGTTCCTTCAATGTCATCGGTTCCCGTGGCAGTTGTAGGTAGAGAATCGCCAACCTCTTCAACATCTTCTTCCGGGATCATACTGGTTGCTATATCGAAGGTTTTTTTCCGTTTGGAATCGTCATCGTAATCATAAACATACGAAGATTCTACTATTTCTTCCGGGAGTAGGTGCGAAGTTCCCATGGGGAGTTGGATAATGAATGTTGTCCCTTTTCCCTCGGAGCTACTTACGGTGGTTTTTCCATGATGGAGGGAGACCAGTTCTTTAACCAATGCCAGGCCGATGCCGGTTCCTTTATGGGCGCTGTCACGGGGGATTGAACCGGGTACCTGGTGGAAGCGGTCGAAAATATGGGGTAATTGATCGACGGGAATTCCAACGCCCGTATCCTGGACCGAAATCTCGACAAAATCCGATACCACTGCTGCTGTCGCTAATGTTCCGGGCTCCCCGGTTTCTCCCTTTACCAGGCGCACAGAAACCATAATCTTCCCACCTTCGGGGGTGAATTTAACCGCGTTTATTAAGAGGTTGTTCAACACCTCTTCCATTTTTTGATAATCGAAATAGAGGAAGATACTATCCGCATCGTTTTGGAATTCCAGGTCCAGTTGGTTTCTTTCCGTCAAAATCCGAAAAGATGATATGATGGCTTTCAGAAAGGGAATAATATCCTGGCGGCTGGTATGTAATTTCACTTTGCCGCTGTCGATTCGTGAGAGCTCCAATAATTGGTTGACCAGGATGAGAAGTCCCTGGGAGCTTCGCAGCATCAGGTTTAGTCTCTTTTTCTGTTGGTTGTCCGGGGTTACCGAGAGCATTTCTTCCAGGGGGCTCATAATTAAAGTCAGGGGGGTGCGGAATTCATGGGAGATGTTGGCAAAAAAGCGGGACTTAATATTGTCCATTTCTTTGAGTTTTTCGGCCTGGTTTTGAAGCGTTTCAGCCTGGTTTAATAATTGGCGGGTCTGGCCTTCCAATTCCCGATTTTTCTCGTTTATTTCCGCGGATTGGTTTTCCAACTTCCGATTTTTCTCGTTTATTTCCGCGGTTCTTTCTTTGACAGTTTGCTCGAGTTTTTGTTTTTCAAGTTCTAATCTTTTCTTTTCATGTTCCAGCTTAACAGCCCGGAGATGCATTGCAAAGTATAATAAACCGATAAATAGAAAAATATAGAGTATAAATGCCCACCACATCAGATACCAGGGTCCCAAAACTTTAAATTGAAAAATCGCTGGCCGGCTCAAAGCCCCATAAACATTTTGTGCCTGGATTTTTAGTATATGATTCCCGGGATTGATGTTGGTATATTCTTTTTGGGATGCCTTAGCCCATTCCGACCAGGATTTATCGGAGCCTTCCAGGAAAAATCGATATTGGGTGGCCGATTCATTTTCAAAAAAAGGAGCGGCATATTTAATCGAGAGTTTCCTTCCATTATAGGGTAGAATGGGAGAAAAATTCTGGCGGTTATTCATTTCATATCCACTATATATAGAAGTTTCATTGTTGATTAGTACTTCCCTAATATAAGCGGAATATACGAGATCATATTTCTTTTTTATGGTTTTATCGTAACGGATAAGGCCCTCGAAATTCCCGAACCAGACCATATTCCCATCAGGCTCGAGGTAAATTACATTTCCCTGGATCGTGGGTATTCGGCTAAATGGATTGGAATCAATGGTGTATTTTTTCCCCGGGCCGGGAACTGCTTGATAATTTTTGGATTCCGAATGGAACCAGATATGACGGTCGTTGTCTTCCACGATCCGGAATACAGGTTTTGAGTTTTTTGAACCGCTGGCATATTGATCTCCCAGGGTGTGATCCGGGGAAAAAGTCTTTTTTTTCTCATCAAATCGAAATAACCCTTTTGAAGTGGCAAACATGACATGCCCTGCGGCCCAGGCGACATAAATTTCGCCACCAGGAAGCTTGTGTTTGGCGTCATACCTGTGGATAATGGTATTATTGGAACCGGTGGGGAAATTTACTTTTAAAGCCCCCATATTTAAAGTCCCCAGCCACAAGTTACCGCTTTTATCTTCGGTCATGGAGCGGATGTCCTGGTTAATTTCCGCAAACCGCTGTTCTTCTACCCATCGCCCGTTTTTTTTAATTAAAGCTACCAAGCCGTTACGGCTGGTTCCACACCAAATGGTGCCGGGAAAATGCCTGGATTGGAGTAACGCATAAGTCCAATCTGCAATAATCATTTCTGTTCGACCGGTTTTTCCATCCACCCTGAATACGCCGTTGGAAAAGCCGGCGAAAAGTGAATCCCCGGTAGAAAGCAGGCTCCAACAGTTCGCAGGAGTACCGGTTGCAGCGGGGCGGAATTTATCGGAACCGGAGGGAAGCACAAATAATCCCACCGTAGTCCCGGCATAAATGTCTCCTCCATGGCGAATCACCGTATTGACAATACCGGTTAAATCATTCCTGGCATCGAAAAGAAAAAGAGGGGAGCTGTATTCGATTTTTGAAATTCCCTTTTCGAGACATAACCACACATTCCCCTGGTTATCCTCGAAAACATATTTGGCATTGTTTTCTTGCAGGCCGGCAGTCTTATCGAATAGGCGTTTCGGATTGCCAAACGAGTCCATAATAACAAGGCCACCGTCGCGGGTGGTAATAGCAAAATCACCGGTGGAAATACGGGTTCCATGAAGAGGGAAATTCTTCATTAAATATTCATCCACCCCGGTAGGGAAGGGGGTGAAGTTCTCTCTATCATGCAGGAAAAATCCGTTCGAACGGGTGCCCACGAGCAGCCTTGTCGTATTGCCAACAGTATCAAAAGGAACGATCATGGATATTCTTATTTGTGGATCTGCAAATAGGTCCCCTCCGGGTAAAAGTGTTAAGGAGTTGTTATTTACCTCCATCAATCCAACCTTATCCTGGTGAACCCATAATTTCCCCATTACGGTATATGCATTCAAAAAACGGGTACTGGGTTTCACTACCGTCATCTTTTTTGTCCCAGGTTCCCAGCGGGCCAGGAATTCCGAAGGGCAGAAGTATATTCCATCTTCCGTGGTATTGGTTCGCCATACGGGGCCAAAACTTCGATATTTTTCGTCCAGGTGGTTCACCAGTGAAACATATTTTAAAAGGCCGGTTTTGTCCGGGGTTAAATACCCGATTTCCCCTTCCCCACCGATATAAACGGTTCCTGCATCATCGATGGCCAGTGAACGGGCTGTGGCGTATCCAGGGATGCCGATTATTTTCCAGGAAACACCGTCGAAAGTCAAAACGCCGCCATTGTTGGCAACAAAAATGATCCCGTTTTTGTCCTGGGCTATACCCCAGTTCTGCGCTTGATGTTGATAGTCATCGGTGTAACTGTAATTCTTGATGTAATTATAGCCGGTACTTTCCCCGCAGAGGTGATAAGGAATAAACCCATACAACCCTAACCCCAGGAGGAATACAATTTTCTTGAAAATAGAAGCCTTTTGCGTTTTTAAATTCATGGTATGCCGTATCCCTTCTTTTCACATCGATGAGTGCGAGTAAATGGCGACTGTATTGACGGAATGCTGGAAACACCCCGTATAATCCGATTCGTTTAAAAGTCATTTTTCACTTACCTTCCTCATTAAATTAAAGTATACACCGAATTGCATCTAATTTTCAAGCCCCCGGCCGGGATTGTGTGAAAAAATGTTACTTTCTTAGTGCAAGTATGGAAAAGATACTTCGATTATGGGTATCCCGTTGGGTTATCGGCAATGATGACTCGATCAGACTGCCGGTTCACGAGGGACGTGACGGGGAGTGTGATTTTCAATTGCCAGGTGGCTGGGCCGGGTGGGATTTTCAATAATGTGCGATCTCCTGAATGAGTTGCCGTTAGATTGCCTTCGGAGGAGAATTCAAAATCAGCCCATGATGGAATGTTTATCACACATTTCTGAGCTAAAGGCCCCGGACCGCTGACAACGGAAATATGAAGGTAATCCTCTTCCAGGACCGATCGAAGAGAAACATCGATGGTGCTGTTAGAGCCGATCATATATGCCCTTCGCATGGATTGATGATACAAATTCACGTCTCTTTTTTCCATTATAAGTTTGTTTTCGATAACAATATTAATTCCTGTGGTCATGTTTTACGTCCTTAATTTAATTTGGGGGTTATCCCTTTCACTTTTTTAAAATTTCTTTTCATCTTCCTGCTATGCTTAACTATTCATTCTATACGAGAAACACGTTAAATGTGAAAAAAGTGTTTCCCGGTATATTAGTATATAGATTGTGTATCTGCAAAACGCTGGGTATTAAACCCGGTAAGGGATAAAGCAGGAACCCGGCACAAGTCCATATGCCGGGGTCCTGGAATACCCCTCCGACACAATTCCTTTCCATTAGCAATATGTTTGCTGTTTTACCTTTACGGTAGATCTCCTCCTACGCTTATATTCACAGTAGTTGGTAAATCAGGTACTATATTATTGGGGACGATATTGATTTTCCAACTGTTAGTGGTCCTTGAAAAGGATACCGCCAGGTCCAGGTCGGATTTTACATCGATGGGATGACCTTTTGTATCTATCCCTCCGGGTGCTTTGATGGTCAGGGAAGAGTCCGTTCCCACTAAGTAGATTTTCTCTTCATTTCCTGGGGCGATAGTGATTTTTAAATCGCTGCCCCCTCCGGGAAGATTACGGGTCACGTCAATAGCGCCCGAAAATTTGTTCTTCACATAAAAATCAGCTTGCTCAGCCATTTTGAAACCTCCTATAGTCTTTTATTCGTTTTGTAAAGAGTCGTCGCCACCGGCTTTGATTTCGACTCTGCGGCGGGTGTCGAACGCTTTACTTTTTTCTTGTTTACCCAATCGAATCACTTTCAACCTTAACAAGTAACAATCACTAATCAATAATCAATAATCAACAGCCGTATTGTTTATTGTCACATGCATTATAATTCTCTTATCAATGGGGAGCAATAAAAATAGTCCGAAAAACTTTCAAAATAGTCTATTTCTACTTCCGTACACCAGGCATTCCTGCTTCAAGTGATTAGAGACTATAAAATACCATAAACAAGAAAAAAAGCAAGATGAGGCCTGGGAATGGGATTTCGACCAGTATATCTCTCAAATCGGTGTAATCTCTCTCCAGGCACCGGGAGAATACGGAGAGATGACTATTTTTATTTTTTCCTGTTGACACCGTTAAAAATTATGGTACAATACTCGAATTCAAAAAAACATTCCAATATAGGAGACTACCATGTTTATAGTAAATGCAAACACCAACGATATCATTAACATCATTAGCTCGATTATTATTCGAATTGCACTTATTATTAACATCGCTATTCTCCTTACCCTCCTCCTTAGCAACCTTCACCGGCTGCAGTTGGGTACCGTTTCGAACTCTTCCGGGAGTTCACGTTTACGTTCACGCTGTCGAAACAGTAATAGCAATAGTACCGGACGCTGTCGTTAACCCGACGATCCGCTATTATTCCTATTTCTAATTAAACCAGCGAACCCCGGATGATTATGGTATCCCTGTACCATGTGTTGCATCCCGTCAAACCCTTATTTCCCTATACCCCCGTTTCTACCCCGGATTCCATACTTTCCAGGTAGCGGCGGATTATCCCGGTTTTTGTTTTTGATCCATCAAAATCATAACCGGGCACGGGAGAAGTTTATACTTTTTTTCGATCAGCACAGGAGTCTAAAATGAAAATGAAAAGCCCTGGAGCCGGATTCCTGTTCCCAGTGGGAATTAGTGATTGTAGATGAAAATGAAAACAAAAAACAAAATCAAATTCAAATTCAAATAAAAAGGAGAAATAACAATGAGTCGAACGATTAAAATTTTCGATACCACATTGCGAGATGGGGAGCAATCCCCGGGCGCGTCGATGTCGGTAGAGCAAAAAGTAAAAATGGCTGCGGCACTGGAGCGGTTAGGTGTGGATTACATCGAAGCCGGGTTCCCGGTATCGTCGCCGGTTCAATTCGAAGCGGTGAAACGCATCGCCCAGGTTTTGACAAAATCCACGGCTACTGCGTTGGCCCGATGTGTCCGAAAGGATATCGACGCCGCGTATGACGCTTTAAAAGAGGCACCTAAAAAAAGACTCCACCTCTTTATCGCTACATCGCCGATTCACCGGGTATACAAATTGAAATTGTCCAAAAACGAAATCCTGGAAAATATCGAACATCATTTAACATATGCCCGGGGTTTATTCGACGATATCGAATTTTCCGCCGAAGACGCATCCAGGACAGAACCGGATTTTTTATACGAAGCTATCCGGGTCGCCCTCGCAAATGGCGCTACCACCATCAATATCCCGGATACTGTCGGTTACGCTGTGCCGGACGAATTTGCCCGGTTGATCCGATCGATTTTTGAAAATGTCCCGGGAATGAAAAATGGCGACCTGTCGGTTCACTGCCACAATGACCTCGGCTTGGCCGTAGCCAATTCTTTGGCCGCCATCGCTTGCGGTGCCACCCAGGTGGAAGTCACCCTCAACGGTATCGGCGAACGCGCCGGGAATTGCTCTTTAGAAGAATTGGTCATGCTCTTTAATGTCAGGCATGACTTCATGGATTACTCCACCTCCATCAATACCCATTTACTCTACCCGACTTCAAAATTACTCCAAACCATTACCGGCCTTATCGTCCCGCGAAATAAACCCATCTTCGGCGATAATGCCTTCTCCCACGAATCCGGTATCCACCAGGACGGCGTCTTAAAACACCGCGAAACTTATGAAATCATGAACCCCGACACGATAGGCCGAAACTCGGAAACCCTGGTAATGGGACGGCACTCCGGTAAACACTCTTTTAAAGAAAAATTGGAACAGTACCGCATCCAGTTGACGGAAGAGCAATTCGAAGCGGCATTTCGTAAATTTACGGAAATCGCAGACCGGAAAAAAGAAGTATATGACGAAGATATTTTCGACATCATCAGTATCATCCTGGGCGGTTTTTCTAAAGGTTATGAGTTGGCCCATTTCCATGTTTATACCGGTAATGATGTGATCCCCACGGCTACGGTTAAAATCCGGAAAGGTTTGGAAGAGTAC
>Ga0209593_10000468_pt1 | contig 19405 bp, 14 predicted proteins | sample PPLLaktember2015_3_FD_187260 | JGI IMG/M metagenome (GOLD analysis project Ga0209593, IMG submission 187260) | Freshwater sediment microbial communities from Prairie Pothole Lake near Jamestown, North Dakota, USA - PPLs Lake P7 Core (6) Depth... | ecosystem: Environmental > Aquatic > Freshwater...
TCGCCCCCTGGACCCCCACAAAAGCTTTTGATTATTAACATTATACAAGATTTTGGGAGGTGTCGGAACCTGTCCATCCGTGACGGTTTTGTAAAAAGGGTTTTGCATTCCCAAAAACTTTAAAAAAGGTAAATAATTAAAAGCTTTCGGAAAGTCCAGAAAACCATTTCACGAAATGGTTTTTTGGTCGTCGAAGACAAATTAGGCGGTGGATTTAGGTATTTTTCTTGACAATTAAAATCCCTTTGATAAAATAATATAATCAATTATAAAAGAGGATTAAAACAACATGGTTACTGTTGAAAAATTACATCCCCGGTATGTTACTACTGAAGAAGGCCGTCAGACAGACGTGATACTGACTATCGAAGAGTATAATGAATTGCTTGAAGATATAGAAGATATTGCGGTTGTGGCCGAAAGAATAAATGAGCCCAACATTCCCCATGATAAAGTGTTGAAAGAGTTAAAGGAAGATGGATACCTATCAGATTGAATGGAAACCATCGGCTCTTCGTGAACTCAAAAAGATCGACCGTAAGGAGGTTGGTCGAATTATTAAGGCTGTCGAAACTCTATCAGTAGATCCATTCCCGGCAGGTATCAAAAAATTGATTGGCAGTGAACGTACTTTCCGTTTACGAGTGGGCGATTATCGGGTAATATATGAAGTGTGTGCTTCACATTTGATTATTGAAGTTGTAAGGGTTAGGCATCGTAAAGATGTTTATAGGAAATATTAGGAATTAATTTCCTCCGCGCCGAAGGCGCGTTAAACAAAAACGGCACAACGCGCCGCATCTTCCCACCCTAAATCCACCACCTGTTTTGTCTTCGACGACCAGGGGGCTCTTTTCGTGAAAAGTCGCCCCCTGGACCCCCACAAAAGCTTTTGATTATTAACATTATACAAGATTTTGGGAGGTGTCGGAACCTGTCCATCCGTGACGGTTTTGTAAAAAGGGTTTTGCATTCCCAAAAACTTTAAAAAAAGTAAATAATTAAAAGCTTTCGGAAAGTCCAGAAAACCATTTCACGAAATGGTTTTTTGGTCGTCGAAGACAAATTAGGTGGTGGATTTAGGTGAATGTCCCGCCATAATTCTTGAATGGCATGCCTACATCCTGGAAAGGTATGCCACATTTTGTGAATGGTATGCCACATTTTATGAAAGGTATGCCACATTTTATGAATGGTATGCCTTTTTTCTTGTATAACGCGCAATATTACTGGAATGGCACGCAGCCTCATTTGATACAACCACTGCATTCGACATTTTCCCGGGCGAAGGCTGGCCTTCATGAACGACTGTCATGAAAATACCAGGGAACTACGCAGCATTTCTGCCTGTCCCCTTTATTCATCGTTCGAAGGTAATTGTTGACAAAAATGAGGAATTGAGTTACTCTAAATTTGAGGCGAAAAATGTTAAGAGAAATAGTTAGAAGTCAAAGTAACGAATTAACCATAAAAATACCGAACGAATATTTGAATAAAGAGTTAGAGGTGGTTATTCTCCCGGTAAAATCCAAAAAAAAGAGCCTGGCTGGTATTTTTAATCGGTATGCCAATAATCGGTTGATTGAAAATGAGAGTGAGATTGCCTGGGAAAAGGCGATGCGGGAGAAGCATGATTTATCTTGATGCGAATGTGATTCTCAGGTATCTTTTGGCAGATGACGATTACCAGCACACAATTTCAAAGAATTTAATCGAAGGGGATCACGATTTATTTGTTTTGGATGGAGTAGTATTAGAAGTGGTATATGTGCTTACTAAGACCTATGGAATCAATAGAAAACTGGTGAGTGAAAAATTATTGGAATTATTTGAGCAGATTCGATTTTGTTTTGAGAATAAAACCCTTATTATTGAGTCATTGGAGCTTTTAAAGCGGCAGGACCTGGATTTTGTCGATTGCATGTTGTGCACTTGTAAGAAATTGAAAAATGCGGAAGTTTTTACTTTTGATAAAAAGTTAAAAAAATGTCTTGAAAAATAGTGTTTTCCAGTGTGGCAAAACTCCCATATCCATTAAAAAATCTACGGTCGCACCCTCTGTCCACTTTGTCCCCTTTTTTCCCACGACTTTTGATCATTTGCACACACCGTGCAAGTTTCCACTCAAATCATTCCCCATTCACAGGAAATAACCGGCGCTGCTTTCCATTGCCCTTTTTCTTTCCATTTCCATTTTTGTTTTCGGTATTATCTTCGGTTTGGCCGGATTCTTCGTTTTCTCCATCTTCTTCGATTTCGTCGGTCCCTTCGGTTTCATCGGCGATATCTTCTTCTTCCAAATCGTCAGTGTCCGGTTCTTCCGTCGATGGGGGTTCCAGGGGAGTCAGGGTTTCTACTTTTGCGGTAGTGAGGCGTTTTCCGTGGGCTTTGCTGCCTTTGACGGCAATGAACTCCGCCAGGTTGACCTCTTCTTCTTCCCCTTTTTTACGTCCGCCGAAAGTGATTTTTATGATGGGGTTGGGATCCGAAGAAACAAAAGATAGAAAGGAGTCGTCGTGGTCGGAGATGAAGCGGACTTGTTTATCGGTCATTTCGACCTGGAAACGTTTGACATAATAAAATTGGTCGTCGGCGTCGAAATAAACGGCGGTATAGATGCGTTTTGGATTGTATTTGTGGATTAAGAGAACGTCCTGGTCGAAGTGGGTGGTGAGGTCGAAGGAATAGAGTTTAAAGGAGCCGGATTTCATGACGGCGGCAATGCGGTCTGCGCCGGAGAACCTGCCGAGGTATATACCGCGTTGATCGGTATTCAAGCGCATGACGTAGGTATCGAACCAGATATGTCGCCCGCCCAGGGTAGAAACACCGGTTTCTTTTAAAACGACTCGAAACACTTCATTTTTGGTGACCACGTTGCCCATAGAGCCGCGGCCTTTGATGGCAATATCTTTGAAATCGGTTTCAAATTCGGCTTTACGGAGCCTTGGGCGAGGTTTCAGGGTGATTTTGACGATTTCCGCTTCGCCATTGGGGTTGGCGGTAAAATAGAGGACCTTTGAGTTGGGAGTACCCTGGGTCACGTTATATTCTTTGTCGCGGGTGACACCGGTAACGGCGAACCGTTTGATAAATGCTGAATTACTTTTCCCGTCATGATAAATCGTATTGTAAATGGTGCGGTCGTCGTTTTTTTTGAAAATACCGACATGGATGATATCTTTTCCCACGAAGGCTTTGTCGGAAATCTTAGTAACGAGGTATCGTCCGTCTTTTAGAAACACGATCACGTCGTCGATATCCGAGCATTCGGAGACAAACTCGTCTTTTTTCAAACCGGTGCCGATGAAACCCTCTTTGCGGTTGACATAGAGTTTTTCATTAGCAGCGACGACGCTGGTAGCTTCGATGATGTCGAAACTGCGGATTTGGGTTTTCCGGGTTTTATTGGTGCCGTATTTTTCTTTGATGCGTTTATAGTAATCGATGGTATAATCGACAATATGGTCCAGGTGGAAATTCACCTCTTTCATTTCTTCTTCGATGGCTTTGATATGTTCGTCGGCTTTAAAAGCGTCGTACCTGGAGATGCGTTTGATTTTGATTTCGGTGAGTTGGCGGATATCGTCATCGGTGATTTCGCGGCGGAGTAATTTTTTGAAGGGGTTTAGGCCTTTATCGATGGTTTTGATGATGGATTCCCAGGTTTCGCATTTTTCGATGAGGTTGTATACCCGGTTTTCGATGAAGATTTTTTCCAGGGAGGACATGTGCCAATCTTCTTCCAGTTCTTTTTTCCGGGTGTGGAGTTCCAGTGTGAGTAATTCCAGGGTATTCTGGACGGAGATTTCCAGGACCTGGGTAACGCCGATGAAGAAGGGTTTTTCTTGTTGGATGATGCAGCAGTTGGTGGAGGCAGTAACTTCGCAGTCGGTGAGAGCGTAGAGTCCGTCGATGGTTTGGTCTGGGGATACGCCGGCGGGTAGATGGACGAGAATTTCGACGAATTCAGCGGTATTGTCGTCGATTTTTTTTATTTTGATTTTGCCTTTGTCTGCGGCAGCCAGGATGGATTCGATGAGAGAGGAAGTGGTTTTGCCGAAGGGGATTTCGGTAATGGAGAGGGTTTTTTTATCGAGGGTGTTGATTTTAGCGCGGATGCGGACGCGGCCGCCGGGTAGTCCGTCGTTGTACCTGGAGCAATCGGCCATGCCGCCGGTGGGGAAATCGGGGAAGAGTTGGAAGGGTTCGTTTTTAAGGCTGGCGATGCAGGCGTCGATTAATTCGTTGAAATTATGGGGGAGGATTTTGGAAGCGAGGCCAACGGCAATGCCTTCAGCGCCCTGTGCGAGGAGCAGCGGGAACTTCACGGGCAAGAGAACGGGTTCTTTGTTCCTGCCGTCATAGGTGGGTTTCCATTCGGTGGTTTTGGGATTGAAGACCACTTCCAGTGCGAATTTGGATAACCGTGCTTCGATGTACCGGGGTGCGGCGGCGTTATCCCCGGTGAGGATATTGCCCCAGTTTCCCTGGGTATCGATCAGGAGGTCTTTTTGTCCGAGGGCTACGAGGGCATCGCCGATGGAGGCATCGCCGTGGGGATGGTATTGCATGGTAAAACCGATGATGTTGGCTACCTTGTTGTACCTGCCGTCGTCCAGCCGTTTCATGGCGTGGAGGATGCGGCGCTGCACCGGTTTCAAACCATCCATCACGTGGGGGACCGCCCGTTCCAATATGACATAAGAGGCATAATCCAGGAACCAATCTTCATATAAACCGGGGAGAGGTTTAACGTGGTGGAGGTTAGCGTTCCCGGTGTCGACCTCGATGGGTTCGATTCCATTTAACTCGTTCCCGGTACCGTTATTAGGTGTGTTATTTCCTGTATTCATGTGTTTTGCTTCATTGTGCTGAGAATTGTCAGGCGGATTTTTCCTCGCCTGTGAAAGAGAAGAGGTTTTGATCGATGTGTTCAGTTTCTACACGCAAGTTTTCAACGATAAAATCCTGGCGTCTGGGTGTATTTTTGCCCATGTAGAATTCCAGTAGTTCGTTGATCAGCTCGCCGGGGCGCATGACCACGGGCTCGAGGCGTATATCTTTACCGATGAAGTGTTTGAATTCATCGGGGGATATTTCTCCCAGTCCTTTAAACCGTGTGATTTCCGGGTTTTTCCCGCAGGCTTCGATGGCGTGTCTTTTTTCATCTTCGGAATAACAATAAAAGGTATCCTTTTTATTTCTTACACGAAAAAGGGGTGTTTGCAATATGTGGACGTGGCCTTTTTTGACTAGTTCAGGGAAAAAATTGAGAAAAAAAGTAATGAGGAGCAGTCGGATATGCATACCGTCAACGTCGGCATCCGTAGCTATGACAATATTGTTGTACCGCAGGTCGTCCAGGCTTTCTTCGATATTTAAAGCGGCCTGGAGCAGGTTAAACTCTTCGTTCTGGTAGACGATTTTACGGGAAAGGCCATACGTGTTGAGGGGTTTTCCTTTCAAGCTGAAAACGCCCTGGGTGTTGACGTCCCGTGCTTTGGTAATAGAGCCGCTGGCGGAATCGCCTTCCGTGATGAACAGGGTGGACTCCATGCGGCGTTCGTGGTCGGTATTGAAATGAACTTTGCAATCGCGGAGTTTCCGGTTGTGCAGGCTTGTTTTTTTTGCCCATTCTTTGGCCAGTTTCCGGATACCCGATAAATTTTTGCGTTCTTTTTCGGACTCCAGGATTTTCCGCAGCATCAGTTCCGCTGTCTCCTGGTTTTTGTGCATGTAGTTGTCCAGCTCGGTTTTAAGAAAGTCCATGATGTAGTTGCGAACCGACTGGCCGTTGGGTCCCATGTCTTTCGATCCCAGTTTGGTTTTGGTCTGGGATTCGAAAACCGGTTCTTCGATTTTGACGCTGACGGCAGCAATGATGGAGGTGCGGATGTCGGAAATCTCGAAATCTTTTTTATAGAATTCCCTGAGGGTTTTAACGACACCTTCGCGGAAAGCCTGGAGGTGAGTGCCGCCCTGGGTGGTGAATTGACCGTTGACAAAAGAATAATACTCTTCGCCGTAGTGTTGGCCGTGGGTCATGGCGATTTCGATATCTTCTCCTTTCAAATGGATGAGGGGATACAAACCGGGTTCGGTCATATTTGCTTCCAGGAGGTCCATCAAACCGCGTTTGGAGTGAAAGCGTTCGCCGTTGAAGAAGATGGTTAAGCCGGAATTCAAATAAACATAATTTCGGAATTGGGCTTCGAGGTGTTCGGAGATATAGTGGAACTTCCCGAAGATTTCCGGGTCCGGTTCGAAAACCACCTCTGTCCCTGGGGGTTGGTCTGTGGGGCGGAGTGGAAAGTCTTTAACGATGTTTCCCCTGGCGAATTCGGCGATTTTAACTTTACCGTCGCGGAAAGCGCGGATCGCAAAATCTTTTGACAGGGCGTTTACGGCTTTGATTCCCACGCCGTTAAGGCCCACGCATTTTTTAAAGACTTTGGAGTCGTATTTGGCGCCGGTGTTCATTTTAGAAGCGACATCCACCACTTTGCCCAGCGGGACACCGCGGCCGTAATCCCGTATCCTGACTTTTTGATCGGTTACCGTGATATCGATTTTTTTGCCGAACCCCATCATGTATTCATCGACCGAGTTGTCGATGGCTTCTTTAACCAGGACATAAATCCCGTCATCGGCAGACGAACCGTCTCCCAGTTTGCCGATATACATGCCGGGGCGTTTGCGGATATGTTCTTTCCACTCCAGCGTCTTTATGCTATCTTCCGTATAATTGTCGATTAAATATTGCAGGTTTTCGCTCATTTCCGTTTTTTCATTCCTGGTTATATTCGTTTTTAACGTCCTATTTTAGTCAAAATGAAAACGGAATGCAAGAAAAAATATATCACATCGCCGGTTAAGAAAGGAGGTGGAAAAGCGGAAACCTTTTTATAAAAGAGGTTTCCGGCCTTCCAAAAATTTTTTTTTAATATTAATAATTGCTCGTATAGTGTTCGCTTTTTACCTGGAATTTGTATTGGGAGTCGAGCCGGTATTGGCACCGGTATTATTTTGCCGGGCTTCAACCGTGGTTTTAAGCCATTGGAGGCTGGCTTTGATTCGGTCGGCGTAGTCGATATTGGGGTTCCATTTAAGTGCATCTTCCAGGGCCTTCACCGCATGGGTAAATTGACCCGTTTCGATGTAATTGGCTCCCAGGTTTGAGAAAGCGGAGGCGTTTTGGGGGTCGAGTTCCAGGACTTTTTTATAATAGAGGACAGCGTTATCGAATTCCCGGGTCTGGAAGTAAAAAAGGCCGATGGTGTCGTAAATTTGGACCGATTGGGCATTGTCGAATTTTTCGGAGCGCATTTGTTCCATTAATTTTAAGCGGTTTTTATTACTGATGGCTTTGGTGTTACCGGGGGAGTTTTCCAATCCTTTTTCCCACAATGCGGATGCTTTTGCGAATTGGCCCAGGGCTTCATAAATAATAGCCGCATCGGAATACGCATGCATATGCTTCGGATCTTTTTTAATGACTTTTTCAAATAATGCGGCAGCTTCGCGGAGATCGTTGGGTTTTACTTTTCCATTGAAATCGAAGGTATCCCATTTATCTACGGCAAGGGAGCACTCTTCCGGGTGATCTTGCGGGGCTTTGGGAATCGTGATTTTGTTGGAGAACCATTGAAGTTTGGCTTGGGGGTCCGATTGAATCTGTGCCAATTGATTGGCTTTTTCTTTGATTTGGGTTTCTGCCGGGAAGAGTTCCGCTAGTTTCCGGAGGGCGGCTTCGGATTTATCCAGGAGTTCGAGGTTTTCATAAATGGAAGATTTCAGTTCCAGTAATTCCGGTTGTTGGGGAAGAGCAATGGAAGCTGCATCGATAGCCTGTGCCGCTTTGGCAAATTCGCTGACTTCGAGATATGCTCTCACCAAATCGATATGCAGCGCTTTGTCGCCGGGCAAGTACTCGAGTTTTCGCAGTAAGTGGACGATAGTCAAGTAGGTATCCGCTTTGTTGATGATTTTCTGGGCAGGGCAGACCCGTTTGGCTTCCATCAGCATTTCAACCGCTTCGTCATATTTCTTCGCATCGATGTACGTATAGGCCAGGCTCATATAGGCATTGGTAAAATCGGGGTCCAGTTTAATCGCCTGTTTGAATCGGTCGATAGCCCGGTCATATTTCCCCTCTTTGTAATCGATAAAACCGAGGTTGAAGAGGGTTGTCGGTTCGCCGGGGTACTGCTTAACCCGGTTTACGAAATATTCCTTTTTTAATACATCGTATTTCAACATACAGGTCACGTTTTTATCTCCCGGTAGGTTATTCTCGGAAAGAAAAATCGCGGCTTTTTTATATTCGATATCGTTACTGAACAAAAACCCGCAGTTGAGGAATTGGGAAAGCGTGATAAAATGATCGAAAGTCTTTTTTAACCGGCTTTCTTGATCGCCCATATTGGTTAAGTACTGCATGATGGATTCCTGGTATTTGAGCATATCGAGGCTGGTCTGGAAACCGGAGGTGTCGATGCCGGGGTAAAAATGAGCCTGCGGGAGGTCATCGGTATTGATTTTGTCGAAACCTTTGAACATTTCGTTCAATTTATCTTCCCCGATTAAAAAGAAGCTCAAGAATTTTTCCACCGAATCGACCCCGAACTCTTCCAGGCCGGAGGATTTTAAAATCGGGTTCAATCTCCCGGACAATTCCCGGTAGTCGATTTTCAAACGTTCGGGGGTACCCAGCATCAAACATTGGGATGAGCCGTAGATACACCAGAAACTCATATGCGGGAAAACCGATCTGAAAGTATTTAAAATAACTTTGATAGCGTCGTTGGGTAAGGGGATCGGGACCCACTGGCAGAAGATTCCGCCCGGTTTCAGTTTCTTTTTGCATTGTTCATAGAATTCTTTCGTGTACAGGGTCCAGGAGTCGAAGGTTAAGGGGTTTGTGGCGTCCGAGATAATCAGGGAGTATTTCCTGGGGGTCAGGAGTATGTGGTTTCTCCCGTCGTTGATAACCATTTTGAGGTGGGGGTTATGGATGACGTCCAGGTTTTCGTGTTTGAATATTTCCGCCACCTGGTGGATATCCGGGTTTAGTTCCGCGCATTCGAGGGATTTGACCTGTTGAGCGCAGGCGCCCGCGGACATACCGGCACCGAAAGCAATCATTACGGCGTTGTCCGGGTTGTCGTGGATCATGGCCGGGAGTATGCCCAGGACTTTGAAGAGTTGGACGTGCCACAATCGCGAAGAAGCTTCTTCGATACCGTTTAAGTAAAGGTCTTTGTACCCATCCTGGTAAAAGTCATAGACCAGTACGTTGGCGACTTTTCCTTCTTTATATAGTTTGATTTTCGCGGTGGGCTGCTTGGCCTGGTAAAGGTTGTAGAAAAGTGGGGTGGACGCGCCCAAAAAAAGAATTCCCACCAGTACGATAAAAGCCGCACTGTAAACCACACGCATGCGTGTACGCAAAAAACTCAATACAGCCAGGAGACCTGCCAGCAGGTTCAATCCTGCAACCAGGATCACGCTCTTATGGATACCCAAAAGAGGAACGAAGACAAATCCTGCCGCAAATGAACCCAGGATGGATCCCAGCGTATTGACGGCATATACCGTACCCACGCTTCGTCCTTCCCGCTGCGGACCGCGTTGGCAAATTTGTATGGCTAACGGCAGTGCCATCCCCATCAGCAGCGTGGGTAAAAATATAATCACCCCCGCTTTTAATATAATCAAAGTCAGCGACGGTTTTGAAAACAATACCTCGTATAAGGTTGTAAAAACAAAAGGAGTGAGGTACGCTATGATACCGATGCCTATCTCTAAGATTACGAAGAGTGTCACTTTCCATTTTATCCTGGAGAAGAATTTCGAGTAAATGAAGCTGCCCAAAGCAATACCGGTTAAAAAAGTAGCTAAAATCGTAGTAAACGAATAAACCGTGTTATGAAAGAAGAGGTTTAGCATACGGGTCCACAACACTTCGTAAGCCAATGCGCAGAAACCGGACAGCGCAGTGCCGATCATCACCGTCAGTACTGTACCCGATCCGTATTCCTGTGGAATGGGGGTCCCGGTTTCGTTTATTTCTTTAGTTACCGGTGTTTCTGCTGTTGTTTCGGGGGAGGTTGTTTTTTTATCGTTTTTCCCGATCAACCAGGCGGCCAGGGCTACCGAAAGGTTGACCGCGATGCCGACCAGGGTAGACAGTTTCATTCCCAGTATACCCAGGAATAAGAACCCGCAAGCCACGCTGCCTACGACAGCACCGGCGGTATTCAGCCCGTAAAGGATTCCCATTTCGCGCCCGATGGAGTCCGAGCTCTTTACAAAGCGTTTTATCAGGACCGGCAGGGTTGCGCCCATCAAAAACGTGGGGATGAGAATCAGGAGGAAGCAAATAACAAATCGAACCAGGTTAAACACCGCGTTATTTCCTTCCAAAGTCGCGTAGAGACCTGTATAAACCGGTTCAACCAGTTTTAACAGGAATGGAAAAGCCAGGGCAAACAAACCGATGCCGCCTTCCAATAGTGCATAAATACGAATCAGCGGCCGTGGTTTTTTGTCGATATATTTCCCCGCGAAGAAACTGCCTGCGGCTAAGCCGGCCATATAGGCCGTGAGAACGGTACTGGCGGCCAGCATCGTATTCCCGAAAATCAATACCAGCATCCGGGTCCATATGATCTGGTATATCAACCCGGATATGCCGGAAAAGAAAAAAAGTGCGAAAATAAAAAATTGCATGTGCTTTTTGTTGGGAACTCCTTCATTGAATTCTAAAGCCTTTGCATCGTTCATATTCAATTCTCCTTTGCTTTTGAATATAGTAATCTTCTTCGATTTTTCAATCGAAAATGCTTCGATAATCTTCGCCCATCATATTGTAAACGGTTCAAGGTATATGAAAATAAAAGGTTGCGGGCATCATATTTTTATCGAGATATATATCGTTGAAAAATTTAAATCAAATTTTAACTAAAAATCATTGCAATGTCAATGATGGGTTAAGATTGATGAATTGTTACCTTGCAATGGGGGAAACCGGTTACAGCCCAATCTATATCCGATCGATCAGGGTATCGGCCTTTCGCCGGGGAACCAAATAAGTAAATTTCTTTTCATCCTTCTTTGTTCAATATATCGACAGCGGGTGGCTAAAATAATTCCCCGCGTTGTGTGGTTTTCTCGAAAATTTCTTTTAAGCGTTTGGGGAGGAGGGTTTTGCGTTCGGAGGGTGCGGCGTTGATTATGGCGCGGCGAATAGTTTCCGGGTCCGAGATGAGGAAAATTTTTTTTTTAGCGCGAGTGACTGCGGTGTAAAACAGTTCTCGGTTTAGCATGATATAGTGGGAAGGCATCAGAACCAGGAGCAGCATATCGTATTCGGAACCCTGGGCTTTGTGAACCGATACGGCATAAGAGAGTTGTAATTCATCCAGTTCATCCGGTGCGTATTCGATTTCCCGACCTTCGAAATTTACTTTCAAGGATTTTTTTCCAGGATCAAAACCTGAAACAATGCCGTGTTCGCCGTTGAATATCTCTTTTTCGTAGTTATTTTTCAATTGCATCACTTTATCGAACTGTTTGAATGCGAATCGTTCTTTTTTGAAGAGGGTTGGGTTTTGGTTGAATTTTTCCTGGATTTGTAGGTTCAGGTTATCGATGCCTGCTTCGCCGCGGTACATGGGGACGAGGACCTGGATATCCGGCGAGTTGAAGTTGTAGTCGTTTTTGTAATAGTCGAGGATGCGCAGGACTTTTTCCATGGCTTGTTGTTCTGAGTTGATGCGGATAAAAACGAAATCCAGGTCGTCGGAATAGGGTTTGAGGGCCAGGTCTTCGCCGCTGTTGATCCGGTAGGCATTATCGATGATCAGGGAGTTTTCGCTTTGTCGGAAGTTCCGGTGCAAGTAAAAGATGTCGAAGTATCCGCTGCGGATTAGGTCGCGGAGGACGTTTCCCGGGCCAACGGAGGGGAGTTGGTCTTTATCCCCGATGATGATTAGCCGGGTGAATTGGGAAGTGGCTTTTAGGAGGGAATAGAACAGGAAAAAGTCTACCATGGAGAATTCGTCGATGATGAGTGCGTCGACTTTTAGGGGGTTTTGTTCATTATGGACGAATTTGAAGTTAGAGGGGCTGATTTTGAGTAGGCGGTGGATAGTGGAGGCGGAGAAGTTGGTGGCTTCTTCGACGCGTTTGGCTGCTCTCCCGGTAGGGGCAGCGACCAGGACATTTTTTTCGTGTTCAAGGAAGGCTTTGATCACGGCGCGGATGATGGTGGTTTTTCCTGTTCCCGGTCCGCCGGTGATAATCGTGATTCGGTTGTTTACAGCGGATTTGACGGCTTCTTTTTGTTCGTCGGTCAGTTCGATGGAGGTATGGTTTGAGATGTAGTCGAAATCGACTTTAAAGTGTTGGAGGTTGTGTGGGTTTTGGCTTAGGTTGAAGAGGTGTTGGGCGATCATTTTTTCGATAGTAAAGTTTTTGAAGCCCATGATGATTTTCCCCGGGTTTTCTTCCCTGACCAGTTGTTTTTGGGTGATTAGCAGGTCGATTTGTTGGGTGACTTCATTATCTTCAACGTCCAGGAGTTGGGCGGTTTTTGCGATCAGGTCGTATTCTTCGAGAAAGAGGTCCCCGTTGCGTTGTTCGTATTGGGACAGGTAGTAAGTGATGCCTGCCTGGACGCGGTTGGGGTGGTTTTTGGGGAGACCGAGAGCGCCGCCGATGGTATCGGCGGTTTTGAAGCCTACGCCGCGGATGTTTTCGATCAGTATGTAGGGGTTTTTTTCCACGATTTCCAGGGAGTTATCCTGGTAAGTTTTGAAAATCTTAAAAATCGTTTCCTGGCCGATGCCGTAGGGGGAGAGTTTAACGGTGAGTTCGCGGATGGTTTTATTTTCGGTGATGCTTTGTTTGATTTCTGTGATGACGGATTTTTTAACGCCTTTGACTTCGCGCAGGCGTTCCGGGTTATTTTCGAGGATTGTGATGGTATCGGAGCCGAATTTTTTGACGATTTTGGCAGCGCCTTGTTTTCCCAGGCCTTTAAAGCGTCCTGAGGCCAGGTATTTGATAATACCGTCTTTATCTTCGGGTCGAACCTGTTTATAAGAGTTGACTTTGATTTGTTGGCCGAAGCGGGGGTGGCTGACGTACTCGCCTTCGACTTCCAGGAAATCGCCTTCGGCGATATCGAAAAAGGTCCCTACGATAATGGTATGTTCGCGTTTTTCCACGTGATTGACGTTGAACACACCGAAGCCTGTTAATTCGTCAAAATAAATTTTTTTCAGGATTTTAACTTTAAATTGTGCCACCTGCTCACCTTAGGAGAAAAACATCGGTCTGTCATAGTTATATGAAAAGTCTCTTCGAGTTTCAATTTTACAATTATACACAATTCTGTCGAATTTGGAAAGGTTTGACAGCAAATTTTTTAACTGTCATGAAATTAAATTACCCGCAGAGGGTATTAGCCAATGGCCATTATGCAAAGAAACAAATGTCCACCGCGGCTGCGACATCGGGATGGGCCGTCTTCTTTTTTAAAAAATCAGGGGAGGGGTTCATCATTTTAAAAATAGTGGTATAATATCTCTATTGTAGGGAATAGTCCTTATAATGATACAGTTACAGATACACGTACAGAAAACGGATAAACAACAATAATGAAGTGGATTTACAATTTTTCCTATGATGAATTAAAAGAGGAGCTAGCTTCTTCAAGCTTAAAAAAGTTTGTCGTAGATCAAGTATTCCTGTGGCTATACGGGAAAAACATCCCGGTCGTTGATTATTGGACCAATATAGGTAAGAACGATCGCACACTACTGGCTGGCCGGTTCGATACCCGCCTTCCCACCATAATTCAAACCTCCGGCGATGCCGAAGGGACAAAAAAAATCCTGGTAGAATTCCCCGACGGGTTGAAGATCGAAGCCGTACTGATCCGGGAAAAACATCACTATACCTTTTGCATTTCTACCCAGGTGGGCTGCCCGCTGAATTGCGCTTTTTGTGCGACAGGTCGTGTGGGTTTCAAACGAAATTTAAGTTCGGGAGAAATTCTTTCCCAGGTATTGCTGCTAAAAAAAGAAATCCCCGGGTACACGGGGAAATTGAACCTGGTCTTGATGGGAATGGGGGAGCCGCTGTTGAATTATGAAAATTTAAAAAAGGCCCTGGAGGTCATTATCGCGGAAAAAGGATTATGTATATCACCGCGTAATATTACCATATCCACCGCAGGGATTTTAAACGGCCTCCAGCGATTCGAACGCGATTTCCCCCATGTAAAAATCAGCCTCTCGTTGAACGCGCCGAACGCTTCTCTTCGGGAAGAATTGATGCCCATTTCAAAAAAAGAGAACCTGGGCCGTTTACTGGGCTATTTCCGGGAGACGCAGCGACAGCGAAAACACCGGGTCACTTTCGAATATGTTATGCTTAAAGGCATCAATGATTCTATAACGGATGCAGACGAACTGGTTAAACTGGTGAGAGGAATCCCGTGTAAAATTAACCTGATTCCTTATAATGAAAATGAAAAAATGCGTTTTAAAACTCCCCTGAAAGTAGAAGTGGATCGCTTTAGCGATTATTTACATACCCATGGATATACAGTAGTCGTGCGATGGTCCAAAGGCAGGGGGATTAAATCGGCTTGCGGCCAATTAGCGGCAGGCGGCGAAGGCGAAAGCGCAAGAATAGAAATAGAGGGGAACTAAAAACGGAGGTTATCGATGACATTGTGCCGTGAATTTAATGAAAATGGTTTTATATTGGATGAGTTTCAAAAAAAAGCGATCGCTGCTGTAGAAAAAGATTATTCCGTACTGGTCTCCGCGCCCACCGGCGCCGGGAAAACCCTTATCGCGGAGTTCCTGGTAAAAAAATGTATGATGGAAGGCCGCGGGGTTATTTATACCGCACCCATCAAAGCTATCTCCAACCAGAAATTCCGTGAATTCCAGGCCCTGTTCCCGGATATGGTCGGTATTATTACCGGCGATGTGAGTATCCGCCCCTTTGCTCCCTTGTTGATCATGACTACCGAAATCTTCAGGAATAAACTGCTTGAGAATAAATCTTCCCTGGATGGCCACTACTGGATCATTTTCGATGAAATCCACTACCTGGATAATATCGAACGGGGAACAGTCTGGGAAGAATCATTGATACTCTTGCCCAAACAAATGCGTTTTATGGGGCTGTCCGCCACTATTCCCAATATCGATCGATTTGCGGCATGGCTCCGAGAAATTCACCCTCACACCATTAAAGTAATCAAAGAAGCAAAACGCCCTGTCCCGCTTCATTTCCTCTTTCAAAGCCATGGGAAGATATACGACGAATTAAGAGAAGTGTCTTACAAAGTATACGGACGCCGGAAAAAAATAAGATTAAAGGGCGGACAATTCTACTATGAACGAGAACAACGTCCGAATAACCCTTTCGAATTGTTTAAACACCTGGCTGAAGAAGATCGCCTCCCCTGCATATATTTTTCGTTTGGGCGAAAACGGTGTGAAGACCTCGCCGCAGAAGCCAGCCAACTGGATTTTCTCACAGAGGATGAACACCTGCGAATCCTCGAAACCTTCGACACCTTTTGCACAAAATTCGGTATCTCTGACGAGGAAAGAACCCAAAACATCCGGCTGCTGGTAAAAAAAGGAGTGGCCTATCATCACGCCGGGATACATCCCATGTTAAAAGAAATCCTGGAGCGACTTTTTACCGAGAAATTAATCAAAATCATTTTTACTACGGAAACTTTTGCTTTGGGAGTCAATATGCCGGCTCGAACCGTTGTCCTGGATGAAGTGAAAAAAAAATACGGCCGTTTTTTCCGTGCACTAAAAGTACGGGATTTCTACCAGATGGCCGGTCGTTCAGGCCGGAGGGGAATCGATAAGGAAGGCTATGTGTACAGCCGGATCGATACCAGGTTCGTTTCATACGAAGATTTGGAATCGGTGATTAAAGGAAAACCGGAAGATATTAAAAGCCGCTTCAATGTCTCCTACGCTACCATCCTGAATCTCTACGAAACCTTTGGGGAAGAACTATTCCAGATTCATTCCCAATCTTTTTATGCTTACCTGGAAAAATCCGTGTCCGGGTCGCGTCAGTTAGAGCAAATGAAATCGCGTCTCACTATTTTGAAGCAGTTGGGATATATCCATGAATTCCGTTTGACGGAAAAGGGATATTTCGCCCGGAAGATTCACGGCAATGAGTTACCCCTGGCAGAATTATTCGGGTATGGGGTCCTGGAGGATTTGACATTGAATCAATTGGCAATCCTGGCGTTGGCCGCAGTTTATGCCCCCAGGCCCAAAGCCCGGAAAACACGGCTGTCCAGCGAGGTAAAAACGTTGGAAAGCGTCACTTCGGAAGTGGTTCGGGGTATTCACCGGTTTGAAAAAAAACTGAAAGTGGCTGTTTTGAGTAAACCCTTTTATTACGATCTGTCCGGTTCATTATTGAAATGGATGAAAAATAAAGATTTCCATACGATAATCGAAGAATTGGAAGTGGATGAGGGTGAAGTGATCCGTTATTACCGGATGGGAATCCAGGTGCTTCGAGAAATGTTGGATACTCCTGTATCCAAAGGATTGAAGACTAAAATCGAACGGGCGATCCATTTAATCAATCGGGGTGTTATCGATGCGGAAGCCCAGTTAAAAATGTCTGTCGAGATGGAATAGTTTTTAAAAAGGCCCTTCGGGCCATCTCGTGTACATTCAAATTGGACCCTAACCTATTTCCCGTGATTACTAAAATCCGATTCAATAAAATTAAGAGATGGCCGAAGGACACATTTTGCTCATCACATATGAGCTTTGGAGAACTAACAATTTACTCTCAAAACAGAGAGACCAATGAAATTTTTATTTTAATTTGAACAACGTGGTTTTTCCTTTCTTGAGATTTTTACGCATCTCCAGGTAACCTTATAAGTGTACCATAAATTGAAGGACAATGCAACAAAAAAATTATTTTTTTTAAATTTTTTTTATGGCTGGAATATAAAATAATCTCTTAACCATTCGAGCAATATTTCGTATAATAGCTGAAATCAAAAAGGAGAAAAGATGAACCGATTTTTCTGTTTATGTGTAATTGCTGTGTTGTCATCAGTGACTTTTGCCGCTAATCCTACCGCCGTACTCCCGGATTTATGGAACCCCGGGCATATCATACTCGATGACCTCAACCTCTATGTTTCCCAGAGAGAGAGCGTTTACATTTTCCGTCTCAAGGATTTTAAATTAATCGCCCAAATCGGCGGCGCTGGCGAAGGTCCACAGCAATTCATCCCTCGACCCGGCGGCGCCGGGATACTCATTTTTCCTCAAACCGACCGGATATCGCTGGCCGCATATGGAAAGATCGCCTATTATTCGAAAGAAGGAAAATTCATCAGTGAAAAAAGAACCCCCAATGATTGGCGTTTAATCCCCTTCAAGGACAAATTTCTTTCCATTGAAGAGTATTTTGATAGTAAAAAAAACCTATCGGAGTACGTGTTGGTTCTATACGACAGCCGGTTTAAAAAAGAAAAAGAAATCACCCGCCGCAAAGGTTTTAAGAATTATAAGAAAACATTTCCGGCAGATATCCCCATTTTTTCAGTATGGAAGGACAAAGTCGCTGTAAAAGGAGAAGGAGAGGCTTTTGCTGTCGATATCTACGATTACAATGGAAAATTCCTGGAACAGGCATTTATCCCGGTAGGAAAGTGGATGGCCCAGCGGTTTTATCCCTCAGCAGTACACAATGAACGGTTTTACCAGTTGATCGAGAATGAAGACACGGAAGAGTGGGAGCTCCACGTCTCGGACATCAAATAAAAAACACGCTCCTCTTGTTCTTTGGGTCGAAAAGAGGTAAACTCTTCTCTTAGACCAAAATGTATTTCTAAATGCGAGGTTACTATGACAAAAACAAAAAAAATGGTGCACATGGTTGTACTATTAATATTGATATTCACAGGAATGTCTTTTTCTTTATTTTCGGAAGAAGCTGCGGCTAAAAGTAAAAGCGAAACGTTTCAAACCGATAAAGGACCTCTGGTCATCACATTTGTCGGTCACGGCTCCCTGATGTTTTCTTTCGATAAGATGATTATCCACATCGACCCGTTCTCCCGGGTAGCCGATTACTCAACCCTTCCAAAAGCCGACTTGATCGTGATCACCCACCACCACGGCGATCACCTGGACCCGGCGGCCCTGGAAAAAATAAAAACAGAAAAAACCGACATCATCTACTCGGCGAAATGCGCTGAAAAAATCCCCGGTGGAACCATCATGCGCAACAACGAATCGAAAACCGTTCGGGGTATCAAAATCGAAGCGGTCCCGGCTTATAATATCATCCATAAACGTGATGACGGGAATCCTTACCACATTAAAGAGGAAGGAAACGGTTATATCTTTCATTTCGGGAACAAACGGGTCTATGTTGCCGGAGACACCGAAAATATCCCGGAAATGGAACAGGTAAAATCACCGGATATCGCCATATTACCGATGAATCTTCCGTATACGATGACCCCTCAATTGGTGGCAGACGCAGTGAAAATGATTAAACCGAAAATCCTCTATGTTTATCATTTTTTCCCGGAACAAGCGGATTTTCCAACGCTTATTAACTTGATCAAAGAGATAAAAGGCGTTGAATTACGACTCCATGATTAACTAGATTTAAAAACAGGATTGAAAGGAGAAATAAAGAAATGAATTTCATGGAATTGGTCGGCACACGCGAAAGCACACGGAAATACCTATCGAAACCTGTACCCCGCGAATTGATCGACCGGTGCCTGGAAGCTGCCCGGTTAGCCCCCTCGGCATGCAACTCCCAACCGTGGTCGTTTATTGTCGCAGACGATGAAAAAACCAAAATCGAGTTGGTTCAAAAGTCGATGTCCGGGATTTATTCTTCCAATAAATTCGTGGAATCCGCACCGGTGATTATAATCATTATTACTGAAAATTCAACATATACAGCCCGGCTGGGCGGTATGTTTCGAAGTGTCAAATACAACCTGATCGATATCGGCATCGCGGGTGAACACCTGGCACTGGAGGCAGCGGAATTGGGTTTGGGAACATGCTGGCTGGGATGGTTCAACGAAAAAGCGGTAAAAAAAGTATTGGGGCTGCCGTCTTCAACGCGAATAGATGTGATGATCAGCCTGGGATACCCCGAAGGAAAAATACCCTCCCGCGATAAAAAACGAAAAACTTTAGATGAAATGCGGCGTTTTTTTACTTCTACTTCCGCTTGAGTAATTTTTCGATCTGCTCCAAAGAAAATTCGATGATAATGGGCCGTTGGTGTGGGCAGAAATACGGGTTGCCGGTTTTAAATAAGTTCTTTACGATAGTGA
>Ga0209593_10000470_pt1 | contig 19357 bp, 25 predicted proteins | sample PPLLaktember2015_3_FD_187260 | JGI IMG/M metagenome (GOLD analysis project Ga0209593, IMG submission 187260) | Freshwater sediment microbial communities from Prairie Pothole Lake near Jamestown, North Dakota, USA - PPLs Lake P7 Core (6) Depth... | ecosystem: Environmental > Aquatic > Freshwater...
ATGACGTGCAGCAAACGCCAATGGCACTGATGGCCGATCCGCCGGTCATGCCGAGGAAACGGCGGAGCGGGGGCGGCTGGAACCGGAACGCGCCCACGCGCACCGGGGGGCCACAGCAGGGACCGATTCCCCCTCGTGATCCGATCGCGTTCATCAACAGCCTGACGCATACGAAAGGCGTCTTCGGGGGCAAGCCCTTTAACCTCCGCCCCTGGCAGGTCGCGATCCTGAAGAAGCTCTTCAAGAAGCGGAAAGACGGGTTGCGGCAGTATCGGACGTGTCTGCTGATGCTCCCGCGGAAGAACGGGAAGAGCGAGCTCGCCGCGGCGATCGCGGTGTATGGGCTCCTGGCCGATGGGGAAGTGGGCGCCGAAGTGTATTCGGCCGGCGCCGATCGGGACCAGGCGGGGCTCGTGTTTGGCGTCGCGGCGCAGATGATTCGTAACGATTCGACGCTCGCGCAAGCGTGTTACATCGTCGATTCGCAGAAGCGGATCGTGCACGAGCAGAGTGCGAGCTTTTACCGCGCGATCTCCGCGGAGGCGTATAGCAAACACGGCTTCAATGCGTCGATGGTGATTTACGACGAGCTGCACGCGGCGCCCGATCGCCGGCTCTACGATGTGCTGTCGACGTCGATGGGCGCACGGGCCCAACCGTTGCTGCTCGTGATCTCGACGGCGGGCTTTGATCGGCACTCGATTCTCTGGGAGCTCTACGCGCACGCGAAGAAGGTGCAGGAGAATCCGAAGCTCGATCCGACGTTCCTCCCGATTCTCTATGAGGCGCCCGTCGAGGCGGACTGGACGAGTCAGCGCGTCTGGAAGAAAGCGAATCCCGCGCTCGGGGATTTTCGCAGCCTTGAAGAAATGCAGATTCTCGCCGCGCGCGCGAAAGAGATCCCCGCGCAAGAGAATAACTTCCGCCGGCTCTATCTCAACCAATGGACGGAGCAACAATCGCGCTGGATTTCCATGCACGCCTGGGACGCCTGCCAGGCGCCGATCGAGCGCGCCGCGCTCGCGAAGCGCCGCTGTTACGTCGGGATGGATCTCAGCTCGACGAAAGACTTAACCGCGCTCGTGGCCGTGTTCCCGCGGGACGAGGGCTTTGATGTGCTCGCGCAGTGCTTCATCCCGCACGAGCAGATCGCCGCGCGGAGTCGGCGCGATCATGTCCCGTATGACGACTGGCAGCGGGACGGCCACATTACGACGATGCCGGGGCCGACCGTGGATTACGAAGTCGTGCGCGCGACCCTGATCGCCTGGGCCGCGGAGTTTGACGTGCAGATGATCGCCTATGACCCGTGGAACTCCACGGACCTGGTCTCCCGCCTCGAGCAGCAGGACGGGCTTGTGTGTGTGCCGATGCGCCAAGGGTTCGGCTCGCTGTCGGCGCCGACCAAGTCGCTCGAAAAGGCGATTCTCGCGAAGCAGCTCCGGCACGATGGCGATCCCGTGCTCCGCTGGAATATGAGCAACGTGGCGGTCGAGGCGGACGCCGCCGGCAACCTCAAGCCCTCGAAAGTCGCCTCAACCGAACGGATCGACGGCGTCGTCGCCCTCGTGATGGCCGTCGACCTCATGGACCGCAATGCGTCCACGCGCGATCCCGTCTACACGCTGTCGGTGGTGGGATGAAGCGGCGGCCCGGGCGCCCGACGGTCTCCCCGGATGACCGCTCGGTGCAGGTCGGCCTGACGCTGTCCGAGAAAGAATACGATCGCCTCTGGCGGAAGGCCTTCCGCCTCGAGATCAGCGTGGCGGAAGTGATTCGCCGCGAACTCGCCCGCATAAAAATACAGAAACCTGAATAGACATCCGCGCGGCCGTAGACTCGCGCGACTCATGGATCGCGCCTACGCCCTACTCAACATCAAGTCTGTCGCGCGGCGCACGTTCAGCGGCATCGCCTCCACACCCGAACTCGATCGCCAGGGCGACAGCTACGACCCCAGCGGCGCCATTTTTCGCAACCCCCTTCCGCTCCTCTGGCATCACGACCCGCGGCAACCGATCGGGACCGTCACGCTCGTCGCGACGAAGGAGGGGATCCTCTTCGAAGCCACGATCCCCGAAGTCGACGAGCCCGGGCCGCTGAAGACCCGCGTCGATGAGGCCTGGCAGAGCATCAAGGCTGGCGTCATCACGGGCGTGTCGATTGGGCACCGGGCGCTCGCCGGCGGCATCGAGCGGCTCCGCGACGGCACCAAGCGCATCACCAAAAGCGAAATTTGCGAACTGAGTCTTGTCACTATTCCGGCCAATGCGTCGGCGTCCATTCTCACTGTCAAATCTTTAGCAAGGGAGCGCGTCATGACGATTGCTGACCGGATTCAGGGCCTCACACAGACACGGGCGGACCTCGGGCTGCAAATGCGCAATCTGATGGAAACCGCGCAGGCGGGCGAGCTGCTCGATGAGACGACGGCCGCGACCGTGGACGCCCTCAAGCTGCAAATCAAAAACTGCGAAGCCGACGAGACCCGCTGGCGCGACATGGAAGCCGTGCAGATGACGAAAGCGACCGCCATCACGTCGCCGTATTCGCACGTCTCGGTGAAATCGAACCTGCCGCCGGGCACGGCGTTCGTGCGCTACGTGTGCGCGCAGCTCGCGTGCAAACAGTTCAGCACGAGTGCCTACGAATACGCGCAACGCTGGAACGACAGCACGCCCGAAGTCGCGCTCGCGCTCAAGGCCGCCGTGGCCGCGGGCACTGCGACCGATGCGACCTGGGCGAGTCCGCTGGTGCAACCGAACATCTCGAAGGATTTTGTCGAACTGCTTCGCGCGGCCACCATCGTCGACAAGATCCCGGGCCTCTACTCCGTGCCCTTCAATACGAAGATCCCGCAACAGACGGGCGGCGGGACCTACAACTGGGTCGGAGAGACGAAACCGAAGCCGGTGAGCGCGCTCGCGTTCGCGTCCCTGACGCTCGACTGGTCGAAGATCGCCGGGATCATCGTGCTGACGCAGGAACTGATCAAACTGAGCAGCCCGAAAGCGGAGGACGTGGTGCGGCGCGATATGGTCGCCGGCATTGCGCGCTTCATTGACGCGCAGTTCACCGACCCGGCGGTCGCGGCGGTGGCCGGCGTCAACCCCGCGTCGATTACGAACGGCGCGCCGACGGCGGCGGCGACGGCGAACCCGCTAGCCGACATCCTCGGGCTGATCTCGCACTTCACGACCAACAATATTCCGGTCGACGGCCTCACGTTCATCATGTCGCCCGCGAACGCGATGGCGCTGTCGTTCAAAACCTACAGCGATGGGTCGCCGCAGTTCCCGGGCATCGGCGTCGCCGGGGGCACGTGGAAGGGCCTGACGTTCATCGTCAGCAACACCGTGACGACGAAAGTGATCGCGCTCCAGCCCTCGCTGGTCTTCTACGCCGACGATGGGGGCGTGACGATCGACGCCTCGAGCGAAGCCTCGCTGCAGATGGATTCGGCGCCGATGTCGCCGGTCGATGCAACCACGGTGTATGTCTCGATGTTCCAGGCGAACTGCGTGGCGCTCCGGGCCGAGCGGTTCATCAACTGGAAAAAGGCGAACGCGAACGCCGTGAAGTATCTGACGGCCGCCGCCTGGCCGGCGCCGACGGGCACGACATTCGGCGAAGACGAGACGGCCTGAGCCGATGAGCGTCCTGACGACGGTGCGGGGCCGCCTCGCGCAACTGCTCCAACCTGCGGGGGGCGGGACGGGATCGTGGTGGCCGATCGTGCGCGAGCCCTACACGGGCGCCTGGCAGAACAACGATCCGCTCACGACCGAGAGCGCGCTCGGGAATCCGAGCGTGTTTGGCGCGGTCTCGCGCATCAGCCAGGACATCAGCAAGATCGCGCCGCCCCTCCTGCTCGAGCGCGATCGCCTGGGCTTCTGGACCGAGACGAGCAATCCCGCGTATTCCCCCGTGCTGCGCCGTCCGAACCATTACCAGACGGCGCAGCAATTTATCGAGCAGTGGGTGATCAGTAAGCTCCTCTGGGGCAACACCTACATCCTGAAACATCGCGACGATCGCGGCGTGGTGAATCAGCTGCACCTGCTCGACCCCGCGCGCGTGAAGGTGCTAACGGCGCCCGATGGCAGCGTCTACTACGAGCTGCAGAGTAACGAGCTCGCGGGCATGCCGGAGGCGTCGCAGCCGATCGTCATTCCCGCGCGCGAACTCATTCACGATCGGTGGAACTGCCTGTATCACCCGCTGTGCGGGATCTCGCCGCTGACGGCGATCACCGGCGCGATTGCCCAGGCGAAAGCGATTTCGGATAACAGCACGACGTTCTTCGCGAAGGGCGCGCGACCCTCGGGCGTCCTTATTGCGCCGACGAAACTGGATCCACTCTCGGCCTCGCGTCTGAAAGCCGACGCGGCGAACTTCAAGAGCGGCGAGATTCTGATCGCCGAGCTGGGGATGAAATACGAATCCGTGTCGACCTCGGCCGTCGACGCCCAGGTGATCGAACAGCTCGGCTGGACGGAAGAGAAGATCTGCGAAGTCCTGGGGATGCCGATCAGCATCCTCAACAGCAGCAAGCAGCCGCCCTACGCGAACGCGGAAGCCTCGCAGCTGCAATACAAGTCGCAGTGTCTCGAGCCGCACCTGGTGTCGATTGCGACGTGCCTGGGCGAGGGGCTCGATCTCCCGTCGTATCTCACGCTTGAGTTCGATGACACGTTGCTGATTTGGATGGACACGATGAGTCGCGTGCAAGCGGCGCAGACCGCGACCAGCGCGGGCGTGCTGTCGCCGAACGAAGCGCGCAGCGAATGGTTCGGGCTCGGCCCCGTGCCCGGGGGCGAGACGCCCTACCGGCAACAGCAGGACTGGCCGTTGTCGACGTTGGCGAAGCGCGAGCCGCCGACCGTGCCAGCCGCACCGCAGTCGACGCCCGCGCCTGATGACGAAGAGGTGCCCGCGTGACGCTCGAGTTCTCGCGTGTCACGCTGCCGGCCCTCTGGACGGTCGACCAGGCCAAAGTGCACCTGCGGATCACCGGCACCGCGCACGATGCCGACATTCAACAAAAACTCGCCACGGCACAGGAAGCGATCCTCGGATATCTCGCGGTTGCGGCCGATTCCACCTGGACCGCGGCGACGGCGCCCGCCGCCGTGACGCACGCGATCCACATGCTGACGGCCTACTACTACGAAGACCGCGGCGACGGCGAACTGCCGGACCCGTGGCCGAAGATCTACGCCCTGCTCGCGGCCTATCGCGATCCGACGGTGGCCTGATGGCGCGCGGCGATCGTCGCCATCTCGTGAGGTTCCAGAACCCAGGGCCGACGGAGCCGGTGACCTGGATCGATCTGGTCCCGGCGACCTGGCACGTCAGCCTGTCGCTCCTGACCGGGGATGACGTCGGGTTCTTCGTCGAGCCCGCCGCGGGCACGCCGATTAGTTCCGCCACGTATTCGGTGCGCGGGGATTTTCACCCGGGCGTCACGACGCAGACCCGGATGCTGTTAGGGGCGCAGACGTTTGCGATTACCAGCGTCGACAACGTTGAGATGCGGGGCGTCGAGATGATCTGCGGCGCTGTGCAGTTGGTCGCATGAGCGCGCGGATCTATTTTGACGGCCTGGAGGCGCTGAAAGAAGCCTTCCTGACGTTACCGAGCGACCTCAAGGGGGAGGCGACGGGTGTCGTGATGGACGCGGCGCAGCGGGCGAAGGTCGAGATCGCCGCCGCGTATCCGCTCGGGCCGGAGGGCCGGCTTAATAACGGCAAGCCGATCAAACCCGGCAACTTAAGACGGGGCGCGAAAGTCGTCGTGAAAGAGATCGGCCCCTACGGTGTGCAGGCGCAAGTGCGGAGCACGGCCCCGCATGCGTGGCTGTTCGAGCACGGATCGAAAGCGCGGCACTACATCACGAAACACGGCAAGCGTAAGGATGTCGGTGCGATGCCGGACAAGCCGGTGCTGATCCCCACGATGATCCGATCGCGGCGCGCGATGTATGTGCGGCTGGCGGATACGGTGATCAAGGCGCACGGGTTGACCGTCGTGTGGGGTTGACGGATAGCGGACAGCGGCCCAACCGGGTTTGCAGAAGGAGATCACGATGGCAATTTTAACGGGGCGCTATGGACAGGTGAAGTGGGATCAGGCGGGCGTGACGGCGGTGCCGATCATTTCGTTGAACGCTTGGACGGGGGATTTCAAAACCGAGTTCGAGGACGTGACGTGCTTCCAAGATACAAACCGCGTATACGTGCCCGGTTTGCGCAACAGCGAGGGTTCGCTGTCAGGATTTTGGAATTCTCAGGAACTCGCACTGTTCAAGGCCGCCGAAGCGACGACGCCCGGCTTGCTGGAACTCGTGCCGAACAGCACGGAGCCCACCTATGCCTGGTCGGGCCTCGCCTACATGGACGCGAGCATTGATGCGAGTCTGCAGGCGCCGAAAGTCACGGGCAACTGGAAGGCGGCCGGGGCGTTCGCGATGAAGCCTGTCGTCGCCGCGACGGGCGCGACGGCGGGCACCCCGGGCACGTTCACGCCCGCGGGCGCGGCGGCCCCGGCGAATCTCGCGGCGATGACGGGGAAAACGGCGAACCCGGCGACGAACTGGGTCACGGGCCAATACATGCTGCTCGGCGATGCGAGCAAGTGCAATTGGAACGGGACGGCCTGGGTCGCAGGGATTCACGCGTAAGCGCGGTGTTCGATAACTTCACGGTCACGGGCGGCGCGGGGTCGATTCTCTGGGGCTACCGCGTCGCCGTCGAACTGCGATCGTGGCGCATTGCGCGATCACAGGCGAACCCGGTCTGGACGCTGACCGCGACGATCGCGCACGTCGATAAATTCCAAGCGCGCCAGACGCCGCTCTTGTTCACGGCACCACGCGCGGGCGGTTACTGGGCCTGGCCGGTGCAGCACATCTCGATCGGCGAGACGAATCTCTGGGCCACGCTGGGATCCCCGGAGCAATAGGAGGCGAAGCACTATGGGGCGCTGTCGGATCGTCACACCGGACGCGGTGCGCTTGCCGTTGTCTGACGGCGACTTCCTCACCGTGAAAAAAGAACTCAACGCGGGCGAGTATCACGCGCTCGTCACCGAGGGCGTCTCCGGGAAACCGTTCGCCGTGGTGATCGCATATCTCATCGGCTGGTCGCTCGTCGGCCTGGGCGAGCAGCCGATCGCGTATGGCCTCCACCAATCCACCGACGAACGGCGCGACGTGTTGGGATCGCTGGACGTGCCCACGATCGTCGAGATCGTGGCGGCGCTCGACGCGCACCAGGCGGCGAACGAACGCGCCATTCAAGAAAAAAAAACGACCCACGAAGCCGTGCTCGCATGAGAACCGATCTCGCGCTATGCAAGCTCATGGGCCTGAGTTACGACGACATCCAAGCGTTGCCCCGGGCCGTGTATGAGGTGCTCGTGGAAGATCTCGCGGAGCGCGCGGCAAAGGATGAGGTGCCGGTCTAATGGCCGTGTTGACGGGCGTCTTGAAGGCGGATTTTTCCGAGTTCAAATCGGAAGCCGATGCCGCGATCGGAAAACTGCGCACGATGGAAGGCGCCGCCGGCACGACGACGACGGCGTTTAAGACCGCCGAGACGGCGACGGGCCAGTGGGGCTCGGCGCTCGTGTCGCTCGCGGGCGCGTTCGGCGTCGGGCTCTCGGTGAATGCCCTCAAAAACTACGCGATCGGGGTGATCGAGGCTGGCGCCGCGATCGGGGATATGTCCCAGAAGCTCGGGATCAGCGCCGAAGCCGTGCAGCGGTTTGGGTATGCGGCGGAACAAAGCGGCGCGGACATCGGGACCGTTGATCGCGCCATTAAAGCGATGAACGTGAACCTCGCCGAAGGCAGCACGAGCACCGTCTCGGCGCTCGCGGCGGCCGGCCTGGAGTTTGACAATATCCGCCGCATGGCGCCGGAAGACGCCTTTGTGGCGATTGGTGATGCCGTGGCGGGGATTGAAGATCCCATGATCCGCGCGCAAGTCGCGACGGAGTTATTCGGGAAAGCTGGTCAGGAACTGCTCCCGACGTTCTTAGCGGACATCGAACGGGTTGGTGAGGCAACGAAGGTGATGAGCGACGAGACGGTCGCGCGGTTGAAAGCGGCGCAGGATGCGTGGGGTCGCCTCTCCAACACGGTCACGATCATGTCGGGCGAGATTATCGCCGAGACGTTTCATGTGAGTGAAAGCTGGACGGATCTCGTCACGGGCATGGCCGTGCCGTCGTGGTTGCGCGACAAGTGGCGCGAAGTGATGAAGGACATCGGCACCACGGGCCTGCAAGCGGCGTCCGATCTCGGGGCGATGGCTGCGGTCGCGGAAGGGGCGTTGCCGAAAGTCGCCAGTGGGCTGAAGCCGGTGGCTCTCAACGCCGCGCAAGCGGAAGCCGAGATCGCGTATATGAACGCGACGCTCGTAAAAGCCCCTGCCGCGATTGCGCTCGTCGAGCCCCGGCTGGGATCCCTCGCGACGTTTATGCGCGACGCGCAAAAAGAGACCGAAGTCTGGAATAGCGGACTCGTGTTCACGTCGGAAGTCGTGGGTGAACTCCCACCGAAGCTCGACGCGGCCGCCAGTGCCGTGCAGCGATTCGCCTCGGCCGCCGCGGCGATCGGCGTGGCGCCGGGTATGGATCAAAAATCGCCAGGTGCGAGCACGCCGATCAATCTCGGGGAAGGGATCTCCATTCCGAACATGGACGCGGCCTTTAAGCGCTACACGGCGCAGTATGGCGGCGGCGCGCTCGGGGGCGCGATTGGCGGCGGGCCGGCGCCCGACTTCCTCTCGTGGGCGATGTCGCACGGCTACACGCAGCAAGCGCCGCAAGTGAATAACACGTTCAATATCGTCGATACCGAAAGCGGGATCGCGCGCCGGGTCGGCGACACGATCACGGGACAGATTCAACGCGGCTCGCTGGTGAACTGATGCCGTCTCAGCCCGCCGTCCTCGGCACCGCACGGCTGAATAACTTTCGGCTGAACTATCTCACGGCCGATCAGGCGGCCGATCGTCCGACGCATATCCGCATCATGCTCGGCGGGATCGATATCACGCAGCCGACGGCGCCCATGCGGATGATCTACAAGTCGATGTCGATTCGAGATGCGCTGTTCGACGCCCCGAACACGTGCGCCTTCACGATCTACGGGGCCGCGCCGTCCGTCGGGCAGCCGCTCGAGGTGTGGATCAATAGCAATGCCCCGGTGCTGCTCTTCGGCGGCGAGCTGCAGACGGTCGATCGCACCTATAAGGGGCGGCCGACGACGGTGCTGCATCCGGTCACGGCGATCGACGACACGGCCCGGGCGAATCGCCGCCGGCCGCTGCGGCCGTATGTGAACGTCTCGGCGACGACGATCGCGCAGGATCTGATCGCCACATATGCGCCGGGCTTCTCGAGTGCGGGCGTCGAGGCGGGGCTGCCGACGGTCTCGATCAATTTCGACGGTTCCGAAGGCGGCATGAAAGGCTGTCTAACGGCGCTCGCGAAGTTGATCGGCGCCTACTGGTATTTTGAAAACAAAACGCTCTATTTTTTCGTGACGCCGGCGGGACCGTCGCCCGATCCGATCGACGAGACGCCGGGGCGCTTCCTACACGATCCCGCGATCCGCTTGTCCGTGGACAAGTCGCAAGTGCGCACGCGCGTCTATGGGAAGGGCGCGAGCTCGCGGATCGTCGCGTCACTGGCCGCCAACACGGATCGCGTCCCGCTCGAGAACGCCGAAATGTTCAACGCGACGGGCGGACAGGCGATTGCGGGGCGCACGCCCGACGGTGCGGCGTCGCGCGTCCTGACGTATACGGGCGTGCAGCTCGGTAGCGGGGGCGGCCTCGTGGGTCCTGGCGCCGCGCCGTCCAGCCCGCCGGCACTCGCCCTGCTGACCGGCCTGGGCATGGATACCGGCGCGTTCAACTATGCGGTGACGTTCGCCACGGCGGCGGGAGAATCGCTGCCGAGTCCGATCGCGACGATTACGACGGGGCCGATCACGGCGCCGGGCGCGGCGCCGGTGCCGAGTCTGCCGACCTCGGGCGGCGCGATCGAGAACGGCGCATTTCAATATGCCGTGACGTTTGTGACGGCGAGCGGCGAAACCACCGGATCGAACGCGAGCAATCCCGTGACGATTCCGGGGGCGGGCGGCGTCGTGGCGCCGCCGGTGGGCAGTTTTTCCGCGAACACCTGGGAACAAAATTCCTCCCTCAATGCGGGGTCGGCGTGGGCGGTGGGTGATTCCGTCCGTCTCGGGTTGGCCTATGTCAATGCGGCGGGGGTGACGACGGTCGGGGCGATGTCGAACGCGGTCACCATTCTGCCGATTGTGGGGAACTGGGACCCGCCGTTGCCGTGCGTCTTACAGATTGGGCCGTTGCCGGTCTCGCCGGATCCGTCCGTCACCATGAAGCGGGTCTATATTCAGCGGAACGGCGCATGGGCGGGGTATTACGTGCAGTATGCGGCGGCGGCGATCAACGTCAACTGTCCGGGGCAGCTCTGGAGCGGGATGCCACCATCCTCGAATACCGCCACGGCGAACAACGCGCGGAGCGTGCCGCTGACGGGGATCGTGACCGGGCCGGCGAACGTCACCGCGCGCAGGATCTATCGCTGGACGTCGGGCGTCGGCTGGAAGCTCGTGACGACGATCGCGAATAACACGGCGACGACCTACACCGACAGCGCGGCGACGGCGAGCCTCGGCGGGACGCTCCCGCCGAATAACACCGCGCTCGCGAATCAAGTCGGCGTCACGCTCGCCGTTGGCGGCGCGGCCGTGACCGCGCGCAAGGTCTATCGCACGCTCGCCGGGCAAGCTGCGCTCCGGCTCCTGGCGACGATCGCCAATAACACCGCCACGACGTATACGGACGCGACGGCCGACGGCGGCCTCGGGGTCACGCCCCCGCCGGCGGTCGATACGTCCGGCCTGACGCAGCCCAGCGGGCAAGTCCCGCCAGGCGCGACGAGTTTGATCGTCGCGAACGCGGCGCCCTTCGCGCCCGGCGGCGGCTGGGCGGTGATCGGCAACGGCGAGCAAGCGATCCGCTACACGGGCACGACGGGGAACAGCCTGACGGGGATCCCCGCGAGCGGCCCCGGCGCGATCGTCGCGGGGATTTCCTACAATTCCACGGTGACGGCCGCGCCCGCCCTCATCGGCGTCGTCGGCCTCGTCGACGACGTGATCCGCAATGCGCCGATTCATGTCTGGGTGCAGCGCGACGATCTCGCGGCGCAAGCCTATATGGCGGCGCTCGATGGCGGCGGCGATGGCGTCTATGAACACATCTGGAGCGACGAGCGGCGATCGGAAGCCAGCTTGCGGCAAGTGTGCGACGCGCAGCTCGCGCTCTACAGCGCGCCGCTCGTGACGGTCACGTATGCGTCGCGCGATCTCAAAACGAAAAGCGGGAAAACCGTAACGATCAATCTCGCCACGCCGGCCATCAACGAATCGCTGACGATTCAGGACGTCGCGATCAGCGAGATCGGGATTGCGAAGATCGCGCCGAAGTTCACGGTCACGGCGAGCACGGCGCGGCAGTCGTTCGAGTCCATTCTCCAAATGCTGATCCGAAAGGCGGACGCCTGATGGCGATCAATCGTGGGCCGTGGAATGCGCTCGTCGACGACGACGGCTCAAACCTCGTCGGCTCGGTCTGGAATAAGGCGGCGATCAAGGACGTGATTCTGGATCCGACCGATGTCGCGCTCGCGGGCGCCGTCGTGGACGTGCCCTTTAATGCGGCGTCCTTCGGCGTGTATCCGGCGGGGGCCTGGACGGTGACGGCCGGGAACGTGATTGCGTTCGCGTATACCGTGAACGGGAAGTCGGCCATTCTAACGCTGCAGGTCTTGAACAGCGTGATCACCGGGACGCCGCTCCTGCTGACGATCGTCTGCCCCGTGACGGCGCCCCGGCGCACGGTCACGACGACGCGCGTCGCCCTGGCGGCCGGGACACTCGAGATCGGCAACGCCTACCTCGAGACGGCCGACAACCGGTTCTATCTGCAGCGGTCGGCGGGGAACTGGCCGGCGGGCGCCGTCGCCGAGGTGTCGATGACGATTCCGTTGTTCCTGGGGTAGCTATTCGCCGGGGGTGCGGCGCCATTCGGCCTCGGGTAAGGTGTGGGGCTTCGCGCGCCAGTGCCACCAGTCGAGGAGTTTCCAGACGACGATCGCGCCGCCGAAGGCGAGCACGACGGAAAAGATCATCAGGCCGTAGGGCATAGCGGTCGAGTGTATCTCAGAGAGGGGGACGTGCCATGATCACGATTGTGCTGGTGCTGCAGCTGCTCGCGTTCTTTTGCTTCGTGTTCGCGACGATCGAAGTGCCGTCGCGGGTGAACCTGATCGGCGCCGGCCTGGCAATCTGGATGCTGTCGCTGCTGGTGTCCCGCGCGGGATAAGCACGCGGGCCTGGGCGTAGAGCCGCGCAAGATCGGCTTCGTCGTTCACCAGACCGGCCGCCAGGGCCGCCAGGATGCCCTCTAGTAAGAGATCGTCCCGGGCCATGACACTCACCATGGAAGCACACCCGCGCGCCGCCTGTCAGCCCGTGGGCAACTTTTGGGCAACTTTTTGTACTAGATGACGGGACGTAAGGGGCTATGACTGGACTTATAGGGATTTTAGAAAGGGCCCCCAAACACTAGCAAAACAGGCCATATTTGTTCATGTTTTAGGCGTTTTAGGTGGGTCGACAAGAGGGGTAGCGCGAGTCTCGGTGGGCTTCGATCTGGTCGTTTAACTCGCGCGTCTAAACGACTTACCGCGACGGGCAACTTTCTTAGGCAACTTTGGGGACGGGTTCTGTCCTGGAGCTGCCTTGAGACTCTGCTGGCGCTGCAGGGCTCGAGCGGCGCTGAAGGCGTCCACGGCGGCCCGGTCGACCTCGGGATGCGCGGCTTTGGTATAGCGGCGCGTCACCCTCGAGCCCGGCGCATGGAGGCCGATGCGCTGCACGGTGCTCTCATCTTTGCTCACGCGATACACGCTCGAGAGGAACGAGTGCCGGAGGATGTATTGGTTGACCCCGTGCATCGGCAGGCCGATCCGCTGACAGGCGCGTTTGAAGGCGGCGTTCGTGGCGGCGATGCTTCCGGGCGTCCAGGGCCCATACGCGTTCGCGGCATGGAAGGCTTTGAACGCGGCGACGGCGTCGGGGGAGAGCTGCACGATCCGGGGCGGGATGCCGGTGCCCTTCTTCCGGCCGTCGATGTAGACCGTCCCGGCGCTGAAGTTCAGATGCGCCGGGCGGATCGCGCCCAACACGCCCGGCGGAAACCCCGTCTCGGCCTGCACGCGCAGGCGCAGCTTCGCCAGGCTGAGGGGCCGGCCCGCGCGATAGGCATGCGTCGGCATCGCGGCGATCGCGGCCTCGATGTCGAGGTAGGACAGCTCGCGGGCGGCGGGCTCTTGCGGTAGGGGTTTGAACGCACTGGCGACCGGGTTCGCGTGCGTCGGGAACATGGTTTTGTAGAACGTGAAGAGCGCGCCGCGGCGCTTGCGCACGTAGTCGACGGCGTATTTCTGGAGCTCGGCGTTCACGATCGTTGTGATCTCGCTCGCGTCCACGGAAAGCGGCGCGCGGTCGGCGCCCAGGGCGCGGACCCATTCACCGAGCATCCGTGTGTATTGCGTCTTCGTATGCGCGGGCATGTCGCCGCGTTGCGTGAGATAGCGCGCGACCGTCGCGCGCAACCCGCCGGCGACATCTTGCACGCCGCCGAACTTCGTGCGTTGCTCCGTGACCCACTGCTGGATCTCGGCATCCGTCACGGTCTTCTCACGCGTTGCCGTCTTCAACCCGCCGCGGCCGGGATGCACGCGGACATACAACTGCAGCTTGCCGTTCTTCGCGCGCGTGTGCGGTCGTCGTCTCGCCATGTGTCTAGTTTGCTCCTGTTGAGTCCCACTGTACACACTAATTGACAGCGCGTTTCGCGCGCGCGTATACCGAAGAGAGTGATGCGGTTGTTAAGGTTTCGATCGCCGGCGCGCGGCGGGCGTCTGATGTGCAGGATGCTTCCAGTAAGGGCTCTTGCATTTCGGGCACGTGACCGGCGGCTCCCCGTTGCGCGCGGGGCGCTTGGGCGCCCACTGGTGATGACACCGCTGACATTCATAACCCGGGACTTGCAGCGTGATCCGGAACCCCATACCCCGGAATTCTGGCCTGCGAATTATCTGCACAACAATCCCCGGAATACGGAGTTCCGTGTAAAGGAATACCTATGACAGAAGTATCATGGACTGTCAACTTTCGGCGGCGGAGCGTGTCGGCCTCCCCCTGCCACACGTCGGCGTCTGCTCCCTGCCTACTTCGTTCGAGGGAGGCCGACCCATGCCCCGCCGTCGAACCCCCGCGCCGAAACCCCGGCCGTCTGACAGGCGGCGCCGCATGAGTGACGCCCGCTGCTATACCGTCCCGGACGTGATCGCGAAGCTGCAGATCCCCCGCGCGTCCTTCTACGCGTTGAAGGCCCAGGGGCGGTTGCCGTTCCTCGAAGAGCTCAAGCCGCGCCTTGGCCGCATCCGCCGCTATCGGGCGGACCTGGTCGACCGCTACCTGAACGGCGAATACAAGGCGCCGCTGCGGAAGTTCAAGCGATCGGCGTGAACTCGTGGGACGGCGTTTTATCGATATGCGCTACATCAACCAGCGCATGCAGTTCAAGGACGATCGGATCAATCGGGCATTGAGAAAGGCGGCAGACATGGATCGACTCGCGCTCGCCCCACCGAAGGAACTGCCGTCGCCCGACGTGATCGCGAAGGTGCTCCTGGGTGGCGATCTCGCGCAGCTCACCGCGCCGCAAAAGATCAGCTACTACCGGAGCGTCTGCGACTCGCTCGGGCTGAATCCACTGACGAAGCCGTTCGAATTCTTGCGGCTCTCGGGGAAAGAGGTGCTGTATGCGCTGCGCAATTGCACCGATCAGCTGCGGCATCAGCACGCGATCAGTGTGCAGATCGTCGGCCGCGAGCTCGTCGAGGACTGCTACGTGGTGACGGCCCGGGCCAGCTTCCCGAATGGCCGGCACGACGAATCGATCGGCGCGGTCCCGATCGCCGGCCTCAAGGGCGAGTCGCGCAGCAACGCGATGATGAAGTGTGAGACGAAAGCGAAGCGGCGCGTGACGCTCTCGCTCGTCGGCCTGTCGACGCTCGACGAATCCGAAGTCGAATCCATCCCGGGCGCGCAACCCGTGCCGGTGGATTTCGGGCGTGAGTGCTCGCCCCCGCCCTTGAACAAGAGCCTGACCCCTTCGCCTGGGCCCGCCGCACTGGTGCCCGATGCCGGGGCGGGGCTGGGAGCCCCCGCGGCCCCGGCGAACCTGAACGCCCCGATCCCGGACGCCTGGAAGCCCTTCGCGCGCACCGAGGCCGTCACCGGGATCATCGTGGGCGGGAAGCGATCGCGCACCACGGGCAAGACCACGGTCACGCTCGCCGGCGGCGCCGAAGGCTGGACGCTCGATCACGACGTGGCGAAGGCGGTGATCGCCTACAAGGAACAGCAGACGCCCGTCACGATCACGTTGACCGATGACAAGGAGATCGTCACGCTCGCGGAGGCGACCGATGCGGCGTTTTGAGGCGGAAGCGCGCGCCGTGGCGATGCCGCCGGGCTTTCCCGTCTGGTATGAAGAGATGCTGATGGTCGCGGAGCTCGGCGCCTGGGCGCTCGTCGGCGCCTGGATGCGCAGCCCGGTCGATGAGTGCCGGTATCTCGTCGCCCTACCCGGCGTGTGGCAAGGCCTGATCGCCTGTGCGGAATTGGCGGATCGGCGGCGCTATGAATCGGGCGTGACGACCGGACTGTTACGGAACGTGTCAGACAGGCGGTGACCTGAAAATCGCGGAAGTGCGCTTCTCCAGGGGCTTCTACGCGCCGCGTCCCGGATTCGTTGTGAAGAGTCCGTGGTATTTGGTTTTTCACCGCCCGAAAATTTTCGGATCCGGGAAAAAAGAAGCCCCTGTGTGCTTGTTGTAGCGACTGTAGAAGAACTAAAGGCAAGCGATGAGCAACGCCGACGCACAAGGCTGCTAGGAGTGGCTGGCAGCCCAGTATTTGAGGCAACCCTTTCAGTAGATATATATAGGCGCTTCGCGAAAATGCAAATTCACGACGACAAACAATTCTGGGAATTCGTCGCGGCGTATCCGGCCGCCCGACGCAGCAGCACCGGGGATGCACACGCGGCCTTCGTCAAAGCGCTGACGTGGACGTCGTTCGAGACGCTCCTGGCCGCGCTCGAGCAGCACAAGCGCTCGACGCAATGGCGGCAGCACATCATCCCGTCGATGCGGACCTGGCTCCGGGAAGAACGCTGGATTCAAGTGCTGCCGGAACCCGAACGCGCGTCGTCGACGCCGTGGCAGATGGCGCGCAAGCTGGGCTACAAGTGACGCCGCCCCGCTGCCCGCGCTGCGGCTGTTATCAGTTCGTCTACAAGGGCGACAAGCAAGTGTGCCGCGATTGCGGAAGGGAATAATGCGATTCAGACTGCTGCTCGCGGCGTGCGTCCTGCTGGCGGCCTGTGACATCCAGATCAATCCGGGCGCCGCGCCGGTGAGCCCAACGAGCCCGGGGGGTGTCACCGTCACGAATACCAACACGAATACCAATACGTCGAGCTCGGATCGCTCGGATACAGGGCCCGCATCGAACAGCGGCGGCACGGGGGACCCGACGGCACCCGCCGCGGGCGTGCTGCCGCTGCCCGCCTATGGCGAATCGGTGGTGCTGGCCTATGGCGCGGCCCATCCCGATCTCGTGCTGCACTCCTGTCAGCTGACCGATGGGGAGGCGGCCTGGCGCTTTCTGGATCAGGTGATTGCGCGGTTGAAAGCGCGAGACAACGATCTCCGCTGGGGCTACCTCTGCAAAGACGCCAGTTGCAGCCTCGTGGCGCGCGACGTGGTGGCCTATCGTGCAGGGAGTAGCGATAGCGGCATTTGGATTGTGGATGTCCTGGGCAATCACTGCCCGGGGCCGACCGACAGCCCGACGATGGTGCGCTGGGGTGTGCTGCCGTTCGAAACCGTGCGCCGCTGGATCGGGGTGCGGCCATGATGCCTCACGGAGTCGGCCCCACAGGGCCACTGGACGAGCTAATTAAGCGATGGCGTTTTGAGGCAAGGCAGAACGATGGCATCGACGATGCGCGTTGGAATGCCTTAACTGATTGTGCCAACGAACTGGAAGCCGCTCTTCTCCGCCGTCAGCAGACGATGACATGGGCGAAGAATCAGCCGCCCTACTTACCGCTGCCAGCCTTTGTGAACGAACGGGAAACGATTAGTTGTTGGTCGCTGACGTGGCGCGAACGGCTGTGCGTGCTGTGGAGTGGGCGCCTCTGGTTGCGTCAGATGAATTTCGGCCAGTCATTGCAACCGCAGGCGCCGTGCGTCGAGTCTCCATTTGTGGAGCCTGTTGCATGAGCAACCACGCGAGGGACTACGACAAAATCATGGCGCTCCTAAAGTCGATTGCGGCGCCGTGTCAATCGGATCGCAAGAACGCTGAACATTCATGGCGAAATTGCCGCCATTGCATCGCAGTCGAAGAATTAGAGCATGCCGATGTGAGGGCGAAGTTGCAGGTCTTTCTACTGGCCGTGGAAATTGGCGACAGGCACTATGGAAAAGCAGGCGCCTAGCGCACGGCCGTGCGCGGGTAGGGCGGACGTGGTATCCAGGCCGCACGGGCCGTTTTTGAAAGAGAGAGGGCGAGATCGTATGACGCACCCACGATCCACGGAGGCGCTGGACGCCATCAAGGCACTCATTATCGACGCGAACCGCCTCTGTGATCGTCAACTTGGCGGCACGTATGAGGACGATTGCCGACGTTCGATTGCGAAGGCGAAAGAAGCACTTGCCCTCCTCGCCGTCCCTCCCGAGGGGGAGAGACCGCAGTATTCACGCGAAGAATTTGAACGTGACCGCGCACAGGGGTGGCAGCCCATCGAGACGGCGCCGAAAGATGGAACGCTGATTCTGCTCTGTCGCGTTGGTGTTGTGACGGGCGAACTGTTCGTGGTGTCTGGCTGTTGGAATAGCGGCGGGGCCTATCTTATGCCTCACTGGCAATCATCGGCGCAAATGCACAACGCAACCCACTGGATGCCAATCCCTAAACTGCTGTTGGCCGATCCCCCCGCACGAGAGGAGACCTAGATGAGCGCGGCGCGGGAGGCGTGGACGCAGTGGGCTGAGAAGCATCCGAACCCTCGCGCCCCCCTGCGCAACAAATACGGGGCGACGAAAGTGCTCATTGGTGAACACCGTTTCGACTCCATGCGCGAAGCCGCCCGCTACAAGGAACTCGTGCTCCTCGTGGCCGCCGGCGAGATCACCGACCTCGAGATCCATCCGGGATTTCCGCTCGTCGTGGTCGAGCTGGCGCACGACGGGCCGCCGTTCGTCTTTCACACCATCGGCCGGTATACCGCCGATTTCAAGTATCGCAACGTGCGCACCGGGAATGTCATCGTCGAGGACGTGAAAAGTAAACCCACCCGCACGGAAGCGTATCGGCTCCGAAAGAAATTCGTCGAATCGCAACATCAGATCGTTATCGTGGAAGTTACCTAACTCGGTATACCTAACTCGGTAGGAAAGGAATCCCAATGAATTCACGTATGGCCTTGATCACGTTCATGGATAACAGCGGCGGCGCGCATCCCGATCAGGGGCTCCCGGGCGGGCAGCCCGGCTATCCGTCTCAAGGGCTGCCCCCTGGTGCGGTCCAGCTCCCCGTCTTCCCGTTCGATCCCACGGTGCCCGATAACACGCTGCCGGGATCGCAGCCGGGCGTCGACAATACGCTCCCTGGTGGTGGGTATCCCTCAGGACAACCGATCGTCCCGGGCAAGAAGTTCATCGTCAAGTGGCTCGCGTGCACGGGCCTGATCCTCGTGCCCGATAACACGCTGCCGCCGACGCCCGAGCCGAAGTAGCGTGCAGTTCTGCGTCGCACCTGGATGTGGGCAGCTCGTCCCGCGGGGACGCTGCCCCATCCATGCGCGCCTGAAAGAACAGCAGCGCCCGAACCGTCTGATTCGGCGCTGGTATTATCGCGAGCAGTGGAAGCGCTTGCGAGAACAGGTGCTCGTGGACAGTGGATATACATGCGCGGCCTGTGGGGTGATTCATCCTGCACTCGAGGTCGACCACATTGTGAAACATGAGGGCGATCCTGAATTGTTCTGGAATCGCACGAACCTCCAAGCGCTCTGCAGCGCCTGTCATCATCGCAAGACCGGATTGGGATTGTGATCAACATGGGGGGGCGGTCGAAAGGTTCACTTAGGCCATGCTCCCAAAC
>Ga0209593_10000473_pt1 | contig 19289 bp, 19 predicted proteins | sample PPLLaktember2015_3_FD_187260 | JGI IMG/M metagenome (GOLD analysis project Ga0209593, IMG submission 187260) | Freshwater sediment microbial communities from Prairie Pothole Lake near Jamestown, North Dakota, USA - PPLs Lake P7 Core (6) Depth... | ecosystem: Environmental > Aquatic > Freshwater...
AGTTCACCGGGTACAGGGTATAAAATTAAAATCCGGGTGGAAAAAACGCCTTATTTCGATTTCAGCGATGACCCTTTTACCATCGTGGATCCCTCGATCGCCATTACCTCTCCCAACGGGGATGACGTGTGGAACGGCGGTGAAAACCGCGCCATTACGTGGACCGCTTCGGGTATACCCGGGGATTTAAAGTTGACCTTGTGGCGGGGGGATAGTCAAATGGGGGTCATCGCTTCAGGTCTTACTCCCTCCAGCGGCTCTTACCTGTGGACCGTAGGGAATTATGTCGGAGGCTCAGCCCCAGCGGGGTTGGATTACCGGGTCAAAATCGAAGAGGAAGACGGGGGAGTTATCTATGACTTCAGCGATTCGCCCTTTACCATTTACCGGCCTTCCACCATCACGGTTCAATCTCCCAACGGGGATGAGCAACTGGGTTTAAACGGCACGAAAAACATTTCCTGGTCTTCCGCCAATGTGATCCATACGCAGAAACTCACGTTATGGCAAAATGGTGTTTTGATCGGGGTGATTGGGGATAATATCGACCCCTCGAAGAAGTATTACACCTGGACTGTAGGAACATATATCGGGGGCAGTGTTCCACCGGGTACGGGATTTAAAATCAAAGTGGAAGAAAATTTGACTTCCACATCGGACATGAGCGACGCGTCGTTTACCATCAACTAGCCCCGCACGGTGGGGGTTTATTATGGCACGCTGTGCCATCCTGCGGCTTCCTTAATGGTCAGCCGCTGCGTTTTCTTTCTCTCCCTTTCGAGTGACACGCCCACAGCCCCACACGGTGGGGGTTTATTATGGCACGCTGTGCCATCCTGCGGCTTCCTTATTGGTCAGCCGCTGCATTCCCCAACGCGTGGTGCGGTGAGCTGTATACTGTGAGCGTATTTATATCGGATGGCGGGACTAAGTTTATCCTGTCGCCATCGATGCACGATGCTGCTTTATAATCATGATCGTAACTGTCACTCATAGCGGTCATTTATTTATCGATTAAAAATCTATGGGTTTTACTATACACGTTAATAATCATTACCTGAACAATTGGAGAACGAGCTGGGCACTGGCATTGGATTGAGCCAACGAAGACATACCGGATTGGAGCAAGATCTGGAACTTGGTCATATTAACCACTTCTTCCGCCATATTGGCATCCATGATCACGGACTCTGCGGCCTGCAGGTTCTGGGATTGAACCTGGATAATAGCCACGGAGTTTACCAGCCTGTTTTGTTGGGCACCCAGGACGCCTCTCCACCTGGAGACAGAAGCGATGGCATCTCGGAGTAAAGTTAAAACAGTTACTCCACCGAGGCGAGTGGAAATACTGGAAAAGCTCGCAGCAGCGCCATATCCCGAAGAGAGACCTAAAGCGGTCGTACCTGCGCCATTGGGGCCCCCGATAGAGATGGTGATGTAAGAAGCTACCTGGGTATCCCCGACATAAATACTCTTTTGGTAGGGGTTGGCGATACTGAAGAGGGTTTCGCCCTTGAAATTGGCTACGGAAACCACACGGTTGATTTCATCCATGATTGCCCTGTATTCAATGTTCAGGGTGGCTTTTTCATTGACGCCTACGGTATCGGAGGCGGATTGTTCCGCCAGTGTTACGGCGCGGGTCAACATATCGCTCAATTTGCTCAAAGCGCCGTCGGCAATCTGCACGATGGCCACGCCGTCGTTGGCATTTCTTACAGCCTGGCTCAATGCCGTATAATCCGCGCGAAGCCCGCTGGCTATTGCTAAACCTGCCGCATCGTCGCCGGCGTCTACGATTCGTTTACCCGATGACAAGCGTCCCAGGGTTTTGTTTAACCCGATATTGGAAAAGTAAAGGTTACGCTGTGCATCGATGGATGATAAATTGTTGAGAACAGAAAAGCTTTGTCCTGCCATGTTATTCCTCCTTGAATGATCTATCCGGTCTATTGGCCGGCAATTTTATTTTCAACCCGACAACCTTCCGGATTATCGAGTTTTTATTCTTTTTTTTGCTTCGATTTATGTGGTTCACTTAACCACGCCCATTATCTCACCAGGGAGATAGCCGTTTGAGAAATCGTATCGGCTGCGGTGATGATCTTGGAATTGGCCTGGTATCCTCTTTCGAAGACCAGCATCGTCGTAAATTCCTGGGCCATGTCTACATTGGATGCTTCCAATGAGCTGCCCACGATCGAACCCCTGCCGCCGGTGCCTGCCGCCCCGATGGACGGAGTGCCGGATGCATTGGTTTCAGCGAAGAGATTCCGTCCCATACGCAGCAGCCCTTTCGGGTTGTTGAATTGGGAGATGGCCAATTGCGCCAACTCTTCCACCTGGCCGTTGGAAAAAACGCCTTGCAGGATCCCTTCATCGTCGATGATGACGGAGGTCAAATTCCCCGGGGGAAACCCGTCCACATTGGTGGCGCTGGTGCTGGAGGGAATGGGGTAACCCGTAATGATGGGAGTGTCATTATCATCCACCAATCGCCAACTAATTGGTTGAGCATTCGCACCATTTGTGAATCCCGTAATATTTAGAGAAACAGCGGTTGCTGTGCCAGGCGGAGGTGGTGTAGCATTACCATCTATAGTTGCCAATGTACCAGTACCATCAAAGGTGATTGTGCCACCTCCAGTACCATTTCCACCACCTGTAAGACCGGTAATATCAGCCGCAGGAAAGGATACTTGATAAGCCCAAGTATCTGGAACTCCTCCAGTATGAGTAAAAGTAATCGTCGCAGTATGGGGGGCTCCTTTGGAATCGTAAATGGTAGTAGATGCACTGTAAGTAGTCCCTGCTGCATCCCGCACATTCAAATTGGCAAATATCTCCATATATGTGGTGGCTTCGGGATCGGAGACGGTATTGGAAGGCAAGAAAATCTGGGAAAGGGGACCGGATGCGACAATATTATTATTGGCGTCCTTTTCCGTGTATCCCAGGACATACTTTCCACCGGGGTTAACGAGGTACCCGGCTTCATTGAAGAAAAAATTCCCGGCACGGGTATAATACCGGTCTTCCGCCGTATCGCCGACCACGAAGAAACCGTTTCCTTCGATGGCGGCATTGGTGGAATCCGCGGTAGTCTGGATCGAACCCTGGCTGAATACACTGGAAATGGAATTGGGAAGAGTACCGAGACCGACTTGCATCGGGTTGCCGGCGCCATTGGCGGCCACACCGCCGAAAGTACGTGTTACGAGGTCTTCAAAACTGACTACGGAGGTTTTGAAACCGGTGGTATTTATATTGGAGAGGTTATTACCGACGATATTTAATGCACTTGAATAGGCTGCTAAGCCTGATAATCCGGAGTAAAATGCGGAATTCATCTTGTTCCTCCTAACCTTTAAGTACTTCTCGAATTTCGTCCAGGTTGACGGTGACTCCGCCGGACTTCAAAAGAATTTCAGTGCCTTCGAAAGCGACTGATTCCACCAGGTAATTGGAATACGTGGTTGTTTTGGTGAGCGCTTTACCCTGGGCATCTACGAGCTGGTACGAATATTGACCCGCTTCCAACAGGTTACCGTTACTGTCTTTGCCGTCGAATTGAACTTCATTCACCCCGGCCTTTAAGTTAGCCAAATCGATATTTCGAACCGTTTCGCCCTTGCTGTTTTTCACCACTAAGGCGGTGGGAGTCTCTTTATCCGTCATTTCAAAACGCAACGTAACGGGTTTCTCACCTTTCCCATCCAGTGAAAAACCACTGCCGGGAACAATGACCCGTTTCCCGATTAAATCGACCATCTGACTATTGGTAGAGGCTTGCTGGGTCAAGGCCATTAATTCGATTGCCGATGCGATATTCTGCTGAAGTTCCAAAGCGGAGAACTGGGCCAATTGACCGATAAATTCGTTGTTGTCCATGGGTTCAAGGGGGTTCTGGTGTGTCATCTGGGTTACCAAAAGCTGCATAAAAGCATCTTTACTCATTTCTTTTGATGCCTTCGTATCGTTTTTGCCCGATGACGTCGTTAAACCGGCATTTAAATAACTGACCATATCGACCATTTTTTACCTCCACGTTTAGGAAGCAGAAACCGTGCCAAGTGGGAAAACGGTATAGGGTTCATTTCTTGAAATGGTTTTACAGGAAGTGTTTTAGGGGATAAAAAAAAATTTTAACTCGCCTCGATTTCCCCCTTTTGAGAGGTATTTATTTACCGGAAATGAAAAACTGGAAGGAAATATTTTCCTTGAAACGAACATTTTTTCCCCCACACGGTGGGCCCGACACGGACGGCCCCTCGCGAGGGGTTTTATTATTGCAGTTGATTTTTTGTCCCGGTTAAGTTCCGATCCAATGAATTCGTTCTCTGTCCATAAAGTCCATCAAGTCCATACTGTCCAGATTCCTGCCTATTCCTGCATAAACGATTCGAAGGAATGTAATTAAAAAAAGCTAAAACATTAAAGGTTTTTTTTCAATTTCCGAAATATAAGATGTAATTACGGAACGGTGATTCAAAAAAGAGGATCGAGGGAAGTAATTAGTTTTTAATCGAATAAAAAAAGGGCAAGGATGCCCGACAATAAATCATGGAGGATTTAACATGTCAGGACAATCATTTTCGGTACTAAACAATTTTTCGTCATTGAAGGCCCAGAAGGACCTTTATTTCACTAACATCGGGTTAAATAAGACCCTGGGAAAATTGTCATCGGGTAAACGAATCGTCGATGCATCGGACGACGCAGCGGGTTTGGCCATCGGGTCCAGCTTAAAAGCGGATTCAATGGCATTAGAACAAGCTGTACGCAACGCCAACGATGGAATCGCCATTATCCAGATCGCAGACGGCGCTTTAAACAAATTAGGCGACTTACTGCTCAGAGCGGTAACATTGGCGGAACAAGCTGCATCCGATACGGTCGGTTCCGACGAAAAAGCGACCTTGAACGTCGAATACAGGGAGATCATGAACGAGTTGGATCGTGTCGTATCCGTAGCGAACTTTAAAGGCGAACGGCTGTTCAGCATAGCCAACCCCTTTACTAAAGGCGTTTACGTTGGAGATACCCAGTTTACATCGTTCATCACCATCTCTATCGGCGGTACACAAGGCGCAGGTACAGCAGCTCTCGGCTTAGCCAACTCCGCTCGTACCAGCTTTTCGGCAATTTCTTCCCAGTCCAGCGCTATCCAAACTCTCCAATTACTCCAAACCGCTATCGCATCCATCTCCCGATGGAGAGGTTCTTTGGGCGCTCAACAAAATAGGTTGGTCAACGCTGTAGGAATCATACAGGTACAGGAATTAAACATCAAGGCTGCCGAATCATCCATCACAGACGCGAACATGGCTGAAGAAATCGTCAACATGACCAAATGGCAGATATTGCTGCAATCCGGTATGTCTTCATTAGCTCAAGCCAACGCTTCTTCCCAACTGGTACTACAGCTCTTGAGATAAACCATTATACTTTTCTAGTAAGGAGGTAAACAATGGTTGAAGGTGTAACAGTAAATAACGACAGCCTCGTATTAAATAAAGGGGAAGGGAACATCCCTTCCCCACCTCCTTCTATACCCGTAAAGAAGAGCAGCGAGTCTAACCGTGATGACGCAGTAAAGGTTGACGTCCAACCCGATTTGATCAAACTCAGCCAATCCGAAACAGAAACTCAAAAAAACCAGGCCGTAACAAATTCCAACACAAAAACACAAAAAAACGACACCACCACCGATGAAGACCTGAAAAAACAACTCAAAGAAACCATCCAATCACTGAATGAAAAAATCGCCCGACTGGACCGCGAAGTAGAATTCAGAATTGACGAACGGATCAATAAAAACTACATCAGCGTGATCGATAAAAAATCGAAAAACGTAATCCGCGAATTCCCACCTGAAGAAATACGAAACTTTATTGCTCGCTTCAATGAAATTAACGAAAAATTAAATTCAACCACTGATGTCAAAAGCCTGATCATTAACTTAGAGGTGTAAAATGAGTGCGATAGGATCGTTAACTGGCGGCTCATCAGGATCGATAACCGGCCAATTGGATGTACAATGGATCGTCGAACAAATCATCTACGCAAAACAACAGCCGATCCGCGACCTGGAAACTTACGAGATTTATTACGAAGAAAAGAAAAAAGCCTTCCAGGAATTGAATACCCGCGTATCAGCCCTTGAAAGCGCGCTTTACAAGATGAATTTCAACAGCTTTGAAACAAAATCGGCTGCCCTGAGCCGCGATGAATACATGAGTGCTTCCGCTTCCGCCAGTGCCTCTAATGGAGACTATAACATAGTAATCAAGCAACTGGCCGCTGCACAATCCGATTCATCAACCGGGTTCTCCAGCGCAGATAACCAGGTGCTGTCCAATGGGGTATTTACGATCAAAAACGCAGACGGGACAGAGGTGCTGGGAGAAATTGATTATACAGGAAGTACATTGAGCCTCAACGATTTGAAAAGTCGTATCAATTCGTTGAATCTCGATATTAGTGCTACAGTCATCAACTTCGGCACCTCTGCTATCCCGGATTACCACCTCCAGGTTACCTCGGACTCAACCGGGACAGAAAACGGTTTTACTATCGTAGAAACCAACGGCGGGGGCGGAACCCTGGCCGGCATGACCACCAAAACCGCAGCAAAAGATGCCCAGATCTTCGTCAATACAGATCCCGCAGCCCACCCTACCGACTATATCACTCGCTCATCCAATACCATAAAAGACGTTATCAACGGCGTCACCCTAAACCTCAAAAAAGCCGCCGCATCCGTCACTTTATCCGAAGCCACCCAAATCACTGTATCCTCAGATAACGAGGGTTTGAAAGAAAACATCCAGGACTTCGTCGATGCGTTCAATAACGCCATCGAATACCTAAACGAACAATTCACTTTCGACGAACAAAAACAACGATCCGGGGTTCTATCCGGCGAATCCGCTGCCGTTAAAGTTAAAATGGACCTGCTCTCCATCGCATCGAGCCGGGTAGAAGGCGTCAATTCGTCGGAAAGCTACAAAACCCTGGCCATGATGGGAATAGAACTAAATAAAGAAGGCAAACTGGAAATCGACGACGATAAACTGGATGATGCACTGGAAAGCCATATGGATGCAGTGAAACGTCTCTTAAAAAACGTAGGCTCTACAACGCATTCGGATGTAGGTTATATCGGGAGTACGAAAGATACCACCGCCGGAGAGTATACGGTTCATGTGAGCACAATAGCCGAACAAGCAAAAACCCAAGGCACCGAGAATATAGCGGCAAACCTTGGCCAGGATGAAACCTTAACGATTACCTTCGCGGGCAAGAGTTATAACGTATCGCTGACCGAGGATATGACTCAATCCGAAGTGGTTTCTGCTATCAACACGGAAATGGACAAGCAAAGTGCTGCAGTATACGCCCAGGTCAGCGGTGGAAAGCTCCAATTGATTAGCGATGATTACGGCTCAGCCGCCAGCGTCTCCGTTGTGTCGGATATAGCCGCAGCGGGAGGCGGAACCGGTATCGGCACGACTACCATCAGCGACTCTGGCCAGGATGTGGGAGGCTATTTCAAAAATTCCAGCGGAACGACCTACACGGCTGCCGGCTCCGGTAGAATTCTTACCGGGTCGACAGGTTTAACCAAGGGTTTATCGACTTCTATCTCCACCACATCGCTTGCAGATCCCATCAATGGCGATGATAAAGGGACCGTCTACTTTACCCGCGGCGTCGGGGAAACCCTGAGAAAACGAATGTACGAAACCAGCTTCCCTTATACGGGATTACTGGCTTCCAACATCCAATCCCTGGACGACAAATTGGACGGCATTTCCACTAAAATCAGCGACATTAACCGCAACCTGGCTATAGAAGAAGATCTCTTAATCACCCAATTTTCCCGGGCTAATGAAGCACTGGCACAAATGAGCTACTTGCAGTCTACCATTAGTAATAATTTTTCATAACGACATACGGTTGGTTGAAGTAAATAATATTTCGTAAGAATAATTTTACGGAGAAGGATATAGTTTGAGGAGCAAAGCCAATGATCGAAGGAGAAGTTTATCTCAAAAACAACCTCGAAGGAATGACCAATGATGAGCTCATTTTATTCATTTATCAAGAAACGTTAAAGCTTCTTAATCAAACGCTCTATTACTTTGAAAAAAACGATATCGAACAACGAGTGAACACCATCAATAAACTGATTGAGATCATGAATACCCTCATCTCAATCCTCAACTTTGATAAAGGCGGAGATATTGCCGTGCGACTGCGCGCACTTTATCTATACTCGATAAAAAAACTGACCAATGCCAATTTCGACAAAGACCCCCAATCGATCACCGAAGTCATCCGTATCTTTAAAGAACTCTACTCCGGTTGGGCTCAAAAAATCGAAAGCGATAAAAAGAATATGATGCCGGGCGCAAAAATGGGTAATCTCTCTTCATTCCCGGAACAATCCTTAAACAGACCCCAAGGCCTTGAAATTTATGGATGAAAAAACGATTATATCAAATTTAAAAAATATTTCTCAGAACCTGGACACCGTATCCCCCCTCATTAAAAACAATGAATGGGGTTCCGTGGGACAAATTCTTTCAGACGTGGACCGCATCCAGGAACAGATCAAAAAAAATACCCCCCCCATCGATACGTTACTCCTCCAAAATCCCTCATTTAAAGAAGAATATGAACCTTTAAAACAAATCATACTCACTAAAACGGCTCGAATTATTTCTGAAATCGAAGCGTGGAAGATGGCCCATACAGAAAAAATATCCGATTCGAGGACTCTCATCGATAATATTGCCAAATATTCCAAAAGCCCGAATACATCGTTTTATATCGATACGAAGGAATAAAGGGCCCCGATTGAATTTGTCTTTTTCCCCACTACGCGGGTTTTTATTATGGATATTTCTTGACTGTCCCGAATGTCACTAAGTTAAGGTTATTTTTGTGCTATAGGGGCGTGTCGGTGCTCCCCTGGAACGCCCTGTTGAGCCAAATTTTCGAGGACCGAAAATTGGCGAGACGGGTCCCCGGAGCCGATGACCGGCGAAGGGGTGAAGTGGAAGGGGAAACCGACTACAGTCCCCTGGATTTGAATTTAACTCGAATATTAGTCTTAACTTAGCAGCATTCTTGACTGTCCCCTTTTCCCCCCGGGGGTCCAAAATTCCTGTAAAAATCACCCCGGGGAAAATCCGCACATAAAATCAAACTATAATTTCAGAAACCAGGATTAGAATTCTTCAAATCCATCCTCATCCGAGCTAAAGAAATCTTCCGCAGACTGGGGCTCTTTGCTTTTTTGAGGAGAAGGAGCCGGGGCGGAAGCAGGCGATGAAGTTTTGGATTTTGTCTCGGCAGTGGGTTTCTCTTTTTTAGATTCTTTTTTAGAAGTAGACGCTTGAACCCTGGAGTCTTTTTTTATGGTTGTTTTCCCTGTATCTTGTTTATTGGATTTTAAAGAGCGGGGATCCTGTGCCGTATCGGTTTGAAATTGACCGACCAATTCTTTGAGTTGGGAAGCGTTGGTTCGCATCTGGGAACCGATTTTGGCGAAATTATTAACCAAATCGGCATTTTGGCTAATAACCTTGTCCAGTTGGAGCACAGCCTGGCTGATTTGTTCCATACCGGTGAATTGTTCGTGGGAACCGCTTTCGATACCCTGGATCAATTGGGATAATTGGGATAGAACTTTCATAATGGATTCGAAGAACTTTTCGGTTTCATGAACCAGTTCCATACCGCGGTGAGTGGAATCGACGTTAGTTGAAACGATTTCCTGGATAGTTTTCGAGGAGTCGGCGGTTTTTTGGGCGAGGTTTCGAACTTCAGAGGCAACAACCGCAAAACCGCGGCCGGCTTCACCGGCTCGAGCGGCTTCGACGGCTGCATTCAATGCGAGCAAATTGGTTTGAAAGCTGATATCGTTGATAACGCTCATAATATTACCGATTTTTTTGCTGGAGGAGTCGATTTCGGTCATGGTATCGGTGACATTTATAATCAATTCGCGTTTACCGTGGACTTCCCGGTCGAAAGAAGTAATCTGGCTGTTGGCTTCCTGGGCTTGTTCACTGCTTTGTTTCATGATAGAGGTAAATTCTTCGAGGGTAGTGGAGGTTTCGGTAATGGAGGCTGCCTGTTGGTTTGTCCGGGTGGCCAATTCCTGGCTGCCGTTGGCAATGTTTTCAGTAAAATTCAGTATTTCATGGGTATTTTCCTTGACTTTGACGATGATATCCCGGATGCGAGCGATGAAATTATCAAAAACAGTGCCCAATTCGCCGATTTCGTCCTTACTTTTGAAACCGATCTGCCGGGTAAGGTCGGCGGTGCCCACTTCCAATTCGTGCCCTTTAGCGACCATTTTCAGGATGGGGCGGGTGATGGTTCGATGGAGAATGAATAAAATAATGAGGGCAATCAGGATGGATAAGCCGGTGAGGGAAAGAATACTAATAAAAGTGGTTTGATAGACAGAATCGGATTTACTTTCTAATTCTGAGGCCATTTCGTTTCGCAGTTGGCGGAGTTCCGCCAGGTAATCGATCATTTCGATAAAGGCTTGCCTGGCCTGGCCAAGGCTCAAATCGATAGAGAGTCGACGGCCTTCGGGGGTATCATCCTTTCGTCCTTTGACGATTTGCTGTGATAACGCTTCCCATTTACTCCAGGCTTTTTTATATTCGCTTAAGAGGATTTTTTCCTGTGGGTCCTGGATAAGGGCTTCATATTTGCTAATTCGGTCTTTTGCTTGCCTGAGGCTTTCCTGGTATTCGATTTCCAATTGTTTAAAGGTCGCGGATTGAACATCGGCAAAAATCATGGACCGTTCGGCGGCTAACAGTCGATATAGATCACAGTTAGCCTGGACCAGGTTTTCTATTCCAGGGAGCTCATTAGTTAATGCAGATTCGACATTCAAAAAATTCCGCCTGGTTCCATTAAAGCCCATAAACCCGATAATACCCAACAGTATAATTATAACTAAAAAGCCGATCATCAACTTCGTGCGGATTTTAAAGTTTTTAAACCAATTCATTCTCATTCTACCACCTCTCTTATATCCTTATAGTTGATATACTTATCATCTTCATCCCGGTATTATTTTATTTTTTCGATATCCACACCGAAAGTAATCGCACCGATGACTCTATTTCCATCTTTAACAGGGACGGAAACCTGTACAAGATAGGCTTGTGTGCTTTGATCGAATTTAACATCGCCGAAGTGAATATCGCCTTTACCATTATTAAAGGATTTAACGAATTTATCTTCATCGCCTTGCCAGTAATCGGAAGTTTTATTGGTCATGGCGACATTGGCGCCCTGGTTATCCATAACGAATATTTCATCGATATAGGGGTGTTTGGTTTGATATGAGATGATATATTTGCCGCATTGGGATTCCATCAGCGCTTTCATAAAATCAGCCAAGCCGGGAGTTTCTTGCCATTTTTTGTCCATTTCTTTGATCTGGTCTAAAGTCTTGCCTTTTGCATTTTCGGCTTTAACGGCATTAACGATGATGGGGTCTTTACCGAGAGCAAAAAAATCGGTTTTGGCCAGGTTGATAATTTCCTGGGGGATTTTATCGGCGCTGCGAAGTTGGGTGGAGATTAAAAAAATCCCGATTAAGCCCACTATAATTATAAATACAGGTCTTCTTTTCATATAGTCCTCCTATAACTTATTCATTTTAGTTGAAGGGAAAAAAATATGCAACGTTTAAATTTTTTTTTTTTGGACCGGGAAGAGGAATTAATTATTAAGTGGTTAAATCTTTCCATTTTTTGGCAAAATATAAAAAAGAAAAAAGGGGACAGTCAAGAAACCACACTACGTGTGGCCCTTCACGGAGGGGGTTTATTATGGCGCGTTGCGCCACCCGGCAGCTTCCTTAATTGTCAGCCGCTGCGGGTTAATTTTTGTAATCCGTGGATTCTCTACTCTCTGTGAGAAAAATCTTTCGGGGTTCCGGCTTGACCGGGTTATGTATTAAATTCTTTAACGAGATTTTGAGGATGTAACCCGGATAAGACTTGCCTGACATTATCGACGGTCAATTGGGCCATGCCGAGGCGGGTGGTGTAGGTGGCACTGCCGACGTGAGGTGCCAACACGGCATTCTTTAACCGGATCAAACGTTCGTTAACGTTGGGTTCGAATTCGTAGACATCGAGGCCGGCGCCGAATAATTCGTTTTTCTCGAGTTTTTCAGCGAGGTATGCTTCATCCATGAGGTCGCCGCGTGAGACATTTAAAAAAATCGCATCGTGTTTCATGAGGTCGAAAACATCTTTGTTAAATAATCGGCGTGTTTCCGGGGTAGAGGGGATATGGAGTGAAACGACATCGGCGGCCCGGACCAATTCGAGGAAAGGGGTATAGCGGAATCCAAAGCGGTCTTCGAGTTCCGGTTTCATGGTGCGGGAGAAGTAAATAATTTTCATCCCGAATTGGAGCGCGCGGACAGCCGCAGCCAAACCGATCCGGCCCATGCCGACGATACCGAGGGTACACCCTTTCAAATCTTTTCCCAGCATGAAATTAGCAGTCCATCCTTTGAAGAGTCCTTTCCTGACGATTTCATCTCCTTCAACAATGCGTCGTGCGACGGCCAACATCAACGCGATAGTCATATCTGCCGTCGTATCGGTTAATATATCGGGGGTATTGGTTACCAGGATTCCTTTCTCCCTGGCATAATGGACGTCGATATTGTTATAGCCCACGGCATAATTGGCAATGATTTTCACGTTTTTTCCAAGATCGATGATGGTTTTGTCGATTTTATCGGATAAAAAACCGATAATCGCTTCGGTATCGGGATTTTCTTTTAAAATATCTTCCAGGGTCTTCCCGCTGTTCTCGACCATAATCAAGTCAAACTCTTCTCGCAATTGACGCAGGGCTTCTTCCTGGTAGGTATGGGTTAAAATGACTTTTCGCTTCATTGCTCTATGTAAACCTCCCGATTTTGAATGTTTATATTTACTTACCGTAGATTTTTTCGACTATCCGCTCATAAGCATTAATAAACTCTTTTTCCAGGCGTTGTCGATCCGGGAAAATAGTAACACCTGTGGGAGTTAAAAGATCGGAAGTCACGACTACCGCATGGAAAGGTTTTTCAAGGTAAACGCGAAGAGGGAATATCTCCATTTCAACGAAATCGAGGCCTAATTTGACTTGTTGTTCCAACCATGCCGGTGTCTCCCGCTGGATGATATCGACGGTAACGCCCCTGGCTTTTTTCCAGTTTGGATTATCCATGGTTTTTAAGTAGAAAGACTTCTCAGGGGAAAAATAGTCCAGGATTTCGGTGGAGTATATTTCCGAAACCTGGAGGGGAGTGGGTGTATCGATCTGGGGATTCAAACTGCCGGCTGTTCCTAGAAAATAAAATTCTTTTTCCCGGACCTGGTTAATAAATTCCAATACCGTCAAAAGGTGGGGATATCCCAGGAAACCGGTGATAACGGTATAATCGGGGAAGAGAATAACATCGGAAAGGATGAGGCGGAAAGACCCGAGAGCTTGTTTCTTCACGTTTTCAAAATAATTCTTATGCCACAATTGGGGGATTAATATGACATGATCGGGTAAATCAAAACGCTGGGGATTAAAGAGAATTTGTTTCATTTTTTTTCGTATAAAATAAAAAAATGGGCGATAGAGGATTTGAACCTCTGACTTCTACCGTGTGAAGGTAGCACTCTGGCCGCTGAGTTAATCGCCCATGAAGTGATTATTATAAAACGAAATGCCTCGATGAGTCAAGTTTTTTTTTTATTTGATTTAAAAAAAAATCGTATCGCCGGGTTTGAGTTTCAATTCTTTTGTGCGGTTTCCCCTGAATTCCAGTATGTATTGGGCGGGTTTAAGAGACGTATAAGATGGGCAGGGTTCATTGGGGCAAGGGGGAACATTAATATGTATGTTGATGATGCGTTTATTTTTATCGAGGAAAACGATATCCAGGGGAACGCGGCAATTTTTCATCCAGAAGGAGCGATCGTCTTCGGAAGTATTGACAAATAACATGGCGAAGTCATTGGGGATATGGTCACGATACATTAAACCCACCATATGTTGTTCAGGGGTCTCGGCAATTTCCACGTAAAATTTTTGGTTACGGATATAAAGGGTAATCATTTTAATATCTACACCGGAACAAAAGGAAATAATGCCCAGTGAGAGGAGAAATATCCCCGAGCATGCGATCATGGTTAAATTTTTTTTATTCATATGTTCGTCCATTTTATATTCAGCAAAAAAATTCTCTTCATCAGGTAATTAAACAAAAGGTACAAAAGAAACTCCGATCAAGGGTTCCGAATAAATTTTACCATTTTTTTTCCAATATTTAATGATGCGTTGGAAAAAGTCTCCGACGGGAGCTATGGCGATCCCGCCTTCGGCGAGTTGGCGAAAGAGGGGTTCAGGGAAAATTTCCGGGGCTGCGGTAATAATAATACGATCGAAAGGGGCATGTTCAAGCCAACCGCTACGGCCATTGACGAATTTAAAGAAAATATTGGTATACGCGAGAGTATCGGTCAGTAGTTTTTGAGCGTTGCGGCCTAAGGGTTCGACGACTTCGATGGTGTAGATTTGATTAGCAATTTCGGCCAAGATTGCTGTTTGATAGCCGCAGCCGGTTCCCAGTTCCAACACTTTTTCGCTGCCGGTCAAAGCCAATAATTCGGTCATATAAGCGACAATATAAGGTTGGGAAATAGTTTGTCCAAACCCAATAGGGAGTGGACCGTCGAAATAGGCGCTGCCTCTCTCGTATTCGGGAACAAAAACGTGACGGGGGACTTTGAGCATTGCAGCCAATACTCCGGGATCGGCGATCCCGCGCTGCCTGATCTGTGTTTCAACCATTAATTCCCGATAACGTCTATATGCATCGTCCATCGGTTTCATACTTCCGCTATTTTCTTTATTTGCCGGTAACATAGAAAATATATATCAGATTTAAGAGAAATATGCAATACTATTAGCGATAATAATCCAATTTTTTTGATTTGATGCACTTTTAGGAGTTAAAAAAGGGTGAAAAAGGGGACAGGCAAGAAAATCGGTCAAGCAAATCGCTTAATGGTCAGCCGCTGTGGGATAATCATCTTTGCTGGTGGAAAAAAAGGGGACAGGCAAGAATTTCTATATCTTCGTGCTCCCTGTGAACGAAAAAGGGGACAGTCGAGAAAATCGGTCAAGCAAATCGCTTAATGGTCAGCCGCTGTGGGATAATCATCTTTGCTGGTGGAAAAAAGGGGACAGGCAAGAAAAAAATATCAAACTGGATTGTTAAAAATTGTTAAAGGAGTTTACTTGAAATCCACCGTGATAAATGGTAAAACAATCTGTTGCGAAACGTTAATCAAAAAAAATCGAACCGGGTATATGCAAATGGATAGAGTTATAATGGTCAGAGGAGCAAAGACCAACAACCTTAAAAACATCGATGTGACGATCCCACGAGAAAAAATCACCGCCATTGTGGGGGTCAGCGGCGCAGGGAAAACATCCCTGGCCTTCGATACGATTTACGCCGAAGGCTACTTGCGTTACATCGAATCGATTTCCCCCTATATCCGGCAATTCCTGGACAAAATCGAAAAACCACCGGTGGAATGCATCGAGGGATTACCCCCTGCTATCTCATTTAAACAAAAAACGCGGGCCAAAAACCCACGTTCTATCGTTGCTACTTCCCTGGACATCTACGATTACCTGCGACTGCTTTATTCGAAAATCGGGGTATTCCACTGCCCGGGATGCGGCGGCATTATTAAAAAATACTCCATCGACGAAATCCTAAAAGAATTATTAACTGAATTCCCCCACCAAAGTGAAAAAATCGAAATCTGCTTTCCCTACCAGGGTGATGTGGCTTTCCTGGTCAACCGGGGATACTATTTTTATATGGAAGAGGGGCGTAAAAAACGCATCGATGCCTCCATAAAAGAGAAACCCATCGATGTACTGATCGATTCGGTAGAAATCGATCCCTCCAACAGGAGTAGATTATTCGAGGCCCTGGATAAATCTCTTTCCCTGGGAAACGGTCCTGCATTATTTTATTGTAAAGGGGAAAAAAAGTCGTACCCTTCGGGTTTATATTGCCACCGGTGCAATATTCGTTACCAACCCGCAGATGAGCACCAATTCTCTTTTAACAACCCCAAAGGCGCTTGCCCCGAATGCAAAGGCTTCGGGGATATTCAAATCCTCGATCATGATTTGATCTTCGATCGCCGGCTTTCGCTGGAGGAAGGAGCGGCCCGACCCTTTAATTCACCGGCTGCTCGAAAGTATGGTAAACAAATCGTGGAGAATGCCGAGAAACATGGTATAGATATTCATAGACCGATAAAAAATTTAAGTGAGCCCGATATTGCTTATATAATGGAAGGTGATGAACATTTCGGCGGCATTCATGGTTTTTTCCAGCGGCTAAAATCGAAAAGTTATAAAGTCCAGGCCCGTGTATTTATCAGCCGGTATACTACATACAAACCCTGCGGTGAATGCGGCGGAACCCGCCTCAATTCACTGGCCCGGTCTTTTCGAATAAACGGTAAATCCATCGCCGATTTCCTCTCTTTCACCATCCGGGAAGCCGCCGAATTCATCCGGGGCCTCAAACCCTCGGATTACGCTCATGCCGTTTCCCCCGAAGTATTTTCCGATATGGGTTCACGGTTGGAGTTTCTTGAAGATACAGGGCTCTCTTATATTCGCCTCGATCGCCCTACCTTCACCCTGTCCAGGGGGGAATTCCAGCGCATCAACATGGCGTTTATCCTGGGGTCTACCCTTTCAGATTCCTTGTTGGTCCTGGATCAGCCCTCTTCCGACCTTCACCCGATCGAATACGAAAAATTGAAAGTTTTTCTAACCCGTTTGAAAGATGCAGGGAATACCCTGTTGATTATCGAGCATAATGCGGATATCGTTCGGTGCTGCGATCATGTGATCGAATTGGGTCCGCTAACCGGCAAGGAGGGTGGAAATGTGGTTTTTTCCGGGAGCACATCGGTTTTTTTTTCAGTGCCATCCGGTTCTGCATCGGCGACTGTCTCCGCATCGGCTCTTACCCTCACCCAGCGTTATTTTATGCAGCCTCCGCCGGTGGGAAACAAAGGAAAACGGGAGAAATTCGGGGAATGGTTGGATTTTGAAAATTGTGATACCCATAACCTGAAACAAATTTCGGTCCGGGTTCCGCGGGGTGCGTTTACGGTAATCGTGGGGGTCAGCGGTGCGGGGAAAACAACGCTTTTGTACCATGAAATGTATTTGAAAGGGAGGAAAAGGTTGGCGGCCGGGCGTTTTTTCAGGGGAATAAAAGAGATGGTATTTATCGATCCGGGGTTAAGGGAGTTACGGGGCAATGCTATTGTTGCAGGGTTTTTCGATGTATTTTCTGCTGTCCGGGAGTTGTATGGGGGTTTGAAAGAAAGCAAACTGCAAAACTACACGGCGGGGCATTTTTCCTTTAATTCTGTCCAGGGGCAATGCGAATCGTGCAAGGGGAAAGGGTACACGGAAATGGAGATGCAGTTTTTACCGCCAGTAAACCTGGTATGCGGTCAATGCGGCGGTACCGGTTTTAAACCGGACATATTGAAGATAAAATACAAAGAGTGGAATATCCATGAAATTCTCGGTTTAAGCATCGATGCGTTTATGCGTGAAGCCGGTGAGGATATGCCGGGGGCTAAACGGGACATATTGAACAGGGTTATCGCTAAGGGCCTGGGGTATTTGTCGTTAGGGCAGCGTTTAAAAACGCTTTCAGCCGGTGAATTACAGCGAATCAAATTGATCAAACACCTCAACACCAGTCAAACCGGTACGCTGTTTCTCATCGATGAACCCTCTTTCGGCATGCACCCATATGATATCGAAATGGTGAAACAACTTATCGACGGACTGGTGGAGGGGAAAAATACGGTTGTTGCGGCGGAACATAATATAAACCTGATCGATTATGCGGATTATATCATCGAATTGGGACCGGAAGGCGGGGACCGGGGAGGATACCTGCTGTTCCAGGGAACAGGCGAGGAAATAGACCGCAATTCAGCCGACATTAGAGGCCCATATCTGAAAAAAAATTTTAAAAACACTTGACAAAAAACCAAAATCCTTATTAAATATACTTAGTAAAAATATTAAAAGGAGTCACCTATGGAACAACTAGAAATCCTATCGTGGAAATCCCTCGATGCGATAAAGAAACAAGCACGTACACTGAATACGATCGGGAAACTGGATACCGACGAATATACTGCTATTTTCTGTTCCATCGATGAGGACTATTTCGAATTGTATTACAGCGAATTGGAAAATAGCTACCTTAGGCATTTCGAAGATGAAGAAGAGATGTATAAATATATCGATATCCGGAAGAACGAAGTGGGATCAAAGAATTTCGAGTCCGGGGAATTTCCCAAAACAGAAATAGACTACGAGTCGGACCTGGAAGCGGATTATGAGAAGTATCGGCTGCGGGAAGGCGATGACGACTATTAACGAAAACGAAAAAGAAGAAGTTGAAAAAGGGTTAAAATAATGGGGACCGCGTCGGATAAAAAAAAACGGGCAGATTATTCCACCCTGGGATTGATGTTCCCCACATCGATCGCCGGTGGATTAGCCATCGGGTATTTCCTGGATAAATGGCTTCATACGTCTCCATACCTGTTGATTATTTTTACCCTGTATGGTGTTGTGGGCGGATTTTGGAATTTATATAAAGTGACGAAAACGGATCGTTCAAATGACCGTCACCCCCATGTTTAAACGTATTGGAACATCGGCGTTTATACTCCTGGCGATAGGGGCTCCTTTAATTTTTATCTTTACTGGAAAGATTTTTAATAGTATAATATTTCTCCTGGGAGGCGTAATCGCTCTCCTGGGTTTTGCTGTGATGGTAAAAATGACGGATATCGTATTGAAAACAGGAATGAAGAAAGAAAGAAGGACTTTTTTTTTGATCGGGTTCGTGAAGCTGGCAATAATCGGGGCGGTTTTCTATCCCATAAGCCGGGTTTCCGAGGTTGCCGTCTTTTTTTTTGTAGGGGGGATGCTGATCATCTTCCCTGCCATCATCGCAGGAGCGGTTTATCAATTACGAAGAGGTACAGCAAATGGCGGAGCATAAATTTATCCTGGTAGAATTGGTCAACGGTTTTTTTCGTTGGGTTTCAGGTTTGGTAGGACTAACCGTCGAGCCGGGTAGAGAAATTATACCCTCT
>Ga0209593_10000475_pt1 | contig 19194 bp, 13 predicted proteins | sample PPLLaktember2015_3_FD_187260 | JGI IMG/M metagenome (GOLD analysis project Ga0209593, IMG submission 187260) | Freshwater sediment microbial communities from Prairie Pothole Lake near Jamestown, North Dakota, USA - PPLs Lake P7 Core (6) Depth... | ecosystem: Environmental > Aquatic > Freshwater...
CTCTCAGTACCCACTTGGTTTTCTTCAGCGATCACGGGGACATGCACGGCTCTCACGGCCTCTACAGAAAAACCAACCCCTATGAGGAGTCGATCCGAATTCCTTTCGTCGTGGGCGGAGAAATCCCGCGTTACCACGGGAGGAAATCAGGACGATTCCCGGTTGTCCTCAACCACGTCGACATTGCCCCGACCACGCTGGGACTTTGCGGAATCAAGCAACCGTCCTGGATGGTGGGAACCGACTATTCCCACTACCGGCTGCAGAAGCCGGTCCCCTCCAGCGATCCCGATTCCGCCTATCTTCAGTGTGTAATCCCGACGGGTCATGCGCACAGCATCAACAAAGCTTATCGGGGAGTGGTGACTCGGGACGGCTGGAAATACGTCTGCTTTGAAGGTGTTTCCTGGTTGTTGTTTAACCTTAACGAAGATCCCTTCGAATTGGTGAACCTCGCTCACAACAGTCGGCACCGCGCGGAACGCGAGAAACTGATTGGCCGGCTGAAACAGTGGATCTCCGATACCGGCGACACTTTCAACGTTCCGTCGGACTAACTCCCCCCATGAGTCCTTCGGAACACAACCGGAACACGAGGTCGTGTCGAGTGTCGAAATCCGGGGAGTTCGCAGATATTGGTGGAACATCGGCATTATATCGGCCCGAAACGCCTAAGAACCTAAATCTGGTGGATCCGTCGCAGCTCAGACGCTGGGGGAGCTTACTCAGAACCCCGGCTGATAGCAGAGGGTTATCTGGAGTGTAACCCGTTTGTCACCCGCTGCAGTTCCCAATTCTTCCTAATCTTTCGGCTATCGCTCTGGCGGAAGACCGGGCGATATGTGATCGAGCCGTGCCGAAGTGCCATGAGGCCGAGAGCTCCGGCTCCGCTTAGCCCGGCTCACACTCAGCGGCCCCGCTGGGATCTACACCGACGGTGCGATCGTGACGATGCCCGCCGCATCACGCGGTCAACCGAGAGTCAGCATTCCTGTCAGGGGAAGCACAAGAGAAGCATCTTGTTCCGAGTCGGATGTCTGCGCACGGATGCATTCGCGTACACTCAATCCAGCCTAAGGAGCAGAATCGCATGTGGGTTCGCGGTACCCGCACATCTCGCGCCTCACTGCACGCTGCCAAGCCCCTGCCGTCGGATGTCGTTTATGACGGCTTCTTAGAATAGGATGCGCTCCCGCTCTGGCCGACGGTGCCGCAGACCCGGAAGCCGGGGCATGGCCGGGGTAAGTACTCAGCTCCCCTCAGCGCCGGATTCCGCCCCATTCGACGACTGTGAATCCCCGACGGCGGGGCGGGACGGGCAATTCGACCCCTGTGGCGGGAACGGGCTTGCGGAGCGGCCGGTAGTCCATCAGCACCCTGATGATGGTGTCCGGGGCGGGCGAAATCTCCAGTGGCGCCAGGTCGTCGATCAGAGGTTGCGGAACAAAGCTGATCAGGTAGTAAGGCGAATCCGAAAACCGGGGCAACCATGCGGCCACGAAGTCCTGAGTTTCATGAGCCGTGAGCCCGAGCCTGGAAAGTGTCGTCTGAAGGAATGAGTTCACCTCGGCCCGCGCGACCACTGACCCGTTTTGAGACACAGCAAGCGGGGATCCCAACCCCTCCCAGAAGAGATAGGGAAACGACCGTCCCTTACTGCCGGCCAGAATGCGGCCGGACGGCTCGGCCGTGACCGACCATCCGTTTTCGTACGGAGGAGAAGAAGCCTGAACCCCACCCGCCGGCCGGACTCTTACTGAAACCCGAGTCACAGTGATAGGGTAGAGGTAGATGACCGGTTCGGCCATGTCGAGCGGCAGGAAGTCCGCATTGTAGAAGCAGGTCAGGCGATCGAAAGGGTCCTTCCAGAAGAACACGGGAACTCCCTGGATGAACTCCCGGTAGTCGACACGGGTCCGTGGCCCTGGTTTGCGACTGGGCACCTCGATGGACCCATCTCCTTGGTCGATCGGCTCCCTGTAGTGCTCCACGTATTCCACATACCGTTTCTTCAGGAATGGATGCTCGGGGTCCTTGAGCGTGAAGATCGGGTCGCCGGTCTTGGCCCGGCCCGCTTGCCGCAGGTCTGCATGGAAATCCAAGTCGGAGGCGGCGATCAGGCTGGGCGGCACTTCAAATCTGCCGGTCGACCATTCCGGGTCGGGTCTCGATAGGGCATAGAGCGCATCTGTCCTGGGCGCCGGGTCCGTCCAGGCGACGTCATCCCCTGAGATGTCCGGAACGTATTCGAACTGGAGTGAGGTACCGTCAGGTCTGTAAACGTAAAAATAGCCAGCCTCGTAGACGTTGCCCAGCGCCTCATGACGAAAGGCCATCTTCGTCTTGTCAAGGATCGGCGCGTCGGATCCCTCCCGAAGAAACCGCAACATCTGGCGCGGCGAGCTGCCCTGGATCGTTTTGGGGTATTCGAGCGAAGGTATCGTGAATTCCGAATCCGTTTCTACCGACCAGCCGAGCTTCAAAAAAGGGTTGGTTTGCGGAGTCAGATGCTCGAGAGGCCCGTTCGAGATCCTGGACAGGAACACCATGCGATTACCGAGCTTCGCGAACCGCCAATTGAAGTCAGCATCGCATCCCTCTCCTTTGCAGGGCCCGTCGTCCGAACGCCTCACCAGCACCAGGACGCCGCCCTGGTAGGGGCCGCCCAAGAAGTGGCCGGTTTTGGTCAACCCGTAGGTCACCGTCATCCATTCTTCTTCTTTCAAAGTAACGGGCGGGACAAACTGTTCAGGCCGTTGCCAACGGAGCAGCGGGCTGGTCGGAAAAGCCGGCGCTGACCAGTCCACCTGGCCTTCGGCAGTCGTCTGCGCAGCACTCGTCGGCGCTGTCTGGCTGTACTCCACCTTGGCTTTCGGAGCAGCCGGCTTGGGCTCCCGAGTCGTTTCGGCGGAGCGACAGGCAGTGAAAAGGAGAGGCAAACCCAGGCATGTGGCGATGAGTGCACACGACAGCGCGTTCCTGAACCGCTTTTCGGAGGCCCTTGATCTCATGACCATTCTCCTGATCCTGGGAACCGGAACCGAGATCGGAACCCGCTTCTATCCGGCTTGCCGATCGGTCATTCCAACGGCAGCTTCATCTGCTTGAAATCGGAATCGTTTTTTAGCTGCTCCAAGATTCTCTTTTTGATTTCGTCCCGTGACTCGATCGGTGTTTCGCGCGCGAAGAATTCCCACGCCCGTTTCGCCTGACCGGCATAAAGGAGGTCGACAGTTATCCGCAAGATCTCGCAGATGTCGTCCGCGTCGACTTGTGCCGTGTCACCACGGCGGCGCTTCTCGCGATTGTATTCCGAAAGGCCTGGTTCGAGGTCGGCCAGGAGTGCCGCCGTGAACTTGCCGTTGGAGGGACGATACGTGCCGAGCTCAGGGACAAACTCGAAGACGATCGTCGGGCAGGGTGTTGTGGCGTGGCTACAGGGGTCGAAGCTCTCGAAGTTGCCTTGGCTCTGAAGAAGTTCCCAGCGGCCGTCCTGATTGAAATCCTCAATGGCAAATCCACCTCTTTGGCCTTCGGGCTCGTAGATCAGCTTTGGTTCAGCGCCAAGCTCGTAGATCGCGTCCTGCCAGCAGCAGTGGGCCGCGCCGGTGTACTCCTCGATGATCAACTGTTTTGAACCGTGGCCGAGCAAGTCGAAAACCGCAAAATTCAGCCAATCGGGATCATCCCGTACACTGTCCCAGACAATCGATTCCTGCTGACCGCATTTGACCGACAGGCGCCAGACAAAGCCGTCGATCGAGTCTTTGTCAGCGACACGCTCCTTGAGAATGAGGTACGGCCCGACTTGCAGGCGCAAAGATTTCGACCAGATTTCGCTGAGGTCTTTACCGCATACGCCTCTCAACCTAAGCCAGCCTAACACTCGAGGATGGTCGACAAACGACTTCCCGTCTCGGTGCGTGAGCTCGAGAAGTTCGCGGGAACTCCCAAAAGGACCTGGGTTTTGCTGCGCAACCTCCAGCGAGGTGTTCCCCACAGACGAAACAATTGCTACGTGACCGTATTGATTGAAAAGCCATGGGCCGAACACGAGGAGATCATCCGGTTCAGGTTTGAAGCGGCCGCCGTTCACGTACTGCAACATTCCTCTCTTTTGGTTCCAAGCACCATCTGAAAGCTCAACATCAAAAAAGTCTTTTGCATGACCATAGGGATCCGGCATGCGATGGTCATACCTTTCGAAATAATACCGTTTCACAAACTCCACACACTGAAAACGAATACCAAGGTTGTAACCATCTTTCGAGAGATTCCGTCCTCTGGTCGTGTTGACGCCGCCATTGAAGTAGATGATGACGCCATTTAATTCGTCAATTGGTTGCCCAACTGAATACCAGGGATTGAGGTTGATACGAGTAGCAACGGCATAGCCACCTAAAATCAAGCTCGGCGCCAGCAATGCACAGCACGTCAGCAATATTAGCCTCCGCTTTCGCATATTTACTCTTTTGCACCGAGTGCAAAGCGAGCGTTGCTGCTCCGCTTCCCCTTTCAGAGCCGTACGTGAAAGTCGATCCCCAAACGCACGACTTCGACTTCCGGCAGGTGTTGGCCAGGCGTCCAATAAGCGCTTCAGTTCGGCCGGGTTGTCCTGGCCTAAACAGCTGAGTTTGCGGGTGGGCTGGCTCGGCGCCCGGGCGCATCTCAACTCCGAGTGCCTGCTCAGGGTACCCGGAAGACGAGGCGGTCGGAGTCGCGCGCCATGCGGCTTCCTACCTGCCCCTCGATTGAGAGCAACAGGACGTTGGTACCTCGCCCTAAGGCGAGGTGTACGACCTCTCTCCCGGCGGCCGTGGGCTTGAACAACGCGCTGATGTCCATCCCGTTGAGCGTAGCGCTGAACGTATTCGGCGAAACCATGAGGCCGCAATTAATGACCAGATCGTACCCGGTGCTGCCCGCAGGCAGATCGACCCTATTGTCCGTGGGTCGGACATAACTCAGCAGCTTATTGACGTCCCTGGGTCGCTGGCCGCCGCCATCGTAGCCGCCGCCTGCGGTCTGCGGTTCGGTGACCGAGGCGGACACTTGCAGGACCCACGATTGACGTTCGCCGGTGTAAATTGGGACATCGTCCACTGTCAGCCTTGATTCGTCGTTACCTTCCCACCTGTAAAACTCAAGGCTGTAGGTACCGTCTCCTGTGCCCGTGATATCCACCTTGTATTCGCCTTCTGCCGGCCCCATGACCTGGAATTCCCTTGACGACTCTTCGCCGGGGACAAGGCCAGGCGTAGCGTTTTCGTCATAAGATGAGTTGGGGATCTCGGAGAGACGCTCACCGGAGGCGACATCGTAGCCCGTGCGGCGGCCGGTCGGGTCGGTGACCACGAATTGGCCGGGTGAATAAAACGAGATCATCAGGCCGCCAGGAGCGATCGTGTTCGGTCGACCTGTGTAGATCCAGGTGGGGGAGCTGAGGTCGAAAGTCGGCTGATACATCGGCACGAGGTTTCTGTACCCCGCCGTTGGGGGCGTTGGGGGGGCGTTGGGGTCCGACAGCTTGACATTTTCCATTGTCCTGGTCGCTCTGCCCTGGATTGTCGGAGTCACTTGCTGTGGAGCCGAGAGCAAGACGCTTGGATTGAGGCAACCGTCGGGCTGGGATTCGAGCTGCGCGTTGACAACGGTCGCCGGCAGCAGGGCAAAAGCAATTGCCTGCAGCAGGAGTCGAGCACAAATCAGTAAGAAGGGACTACTCTGGTTTAGCGCCTGACAGCGCTGCACGTGTGCGATCGACCTTTCGTTCAAACGCCTCCTTCAGGTTTGTTTCGCAACTTCGATGATCGGTATTCCTTGAACTTAGACGCCGGCGGCCCGCGATACGCATCCGCGTTGGCCTACTTCTGCTTGAGCTGCAGAATCCGCCACCCCCTCAGAGTGACTGGTGTTAAGGACGATACAGCTTGTTCTCCCAGTCTGGGTGACTCTTGGTGGGTGCAATCTGGTCCAAGACGCCGGTAGGAAAACCGGCAATGCGGCGGCGATTATGTGATGAGAATCACACGAGGAATTGTGATTAGAATCACATTCTGGCGGGAAAGACCTGAGGAAGCAGGAGACCGCAACGAAAAAGGAAAGTGTCAACCTCTTCAGAACCGGGGGCGAACATGGGCGACGCGGGCGCACGGGCGCAATCCCGTGCATTCGACTGGATTTAAGGGGTAAAATCGCATGCGGGTTCGGGGGGACCCGCACATGTCGCGTGTCACTGCAAGCGTAAGTCGACCTCGCATCGTGCTGGCGACGACCCTTGCTGTTTTCCTGTCCGCCGGTGTCGTTCATGCCCAATGGAAGCCAATCGGTCCTTACACCCGGGTAGGCACCCGGAAGCTGGTGCTCGACCCGTCACGGCCCGGCGCCATCTTCGCTGTTACGACCGCACGCACGGTCTTGCGATCGAGCGACTACGGCGCAACCTGGAAAAGCGGAGACCTTGGCCTCGGTGCCTCTGATCTCTTCGGAGAGCCGCTATCTGTGTGCGTCGACCCGACGATTCCCGGTCGTTTGTATGCTGTCCGGGCAGGCAACTTCTATATCAGCACCGACTCAGCCCGCCAGTGGAAGATGATCTCCGGTCTGCGCATGGGCGGTCCGTCGGTGCGCGAGCTGCTGGTTGTGCCGAGCCAACCGGCGGTCCTTTATTTGCGATCCGCTGACCGCCTCTCCAGAAGCAGCGATCATGGGGTGACGTGGCAGCCAACCTCCACTGTCGAAGCCCTGCCTCCGGATGTCTTTATCACAGCGGTCTCGGCTGCGCGTCCCGATATCCTGTATGTCTTGACCGACGCCCGCGTGATTCACAAGAGCACCGACAGGGGAGCGACCTGGCATTCGCTCTCCTCGAACATCGCTGGCTCGACGCGCTGGAGCTTCCGCCCGACCCTCCTGCTTGTCGACCAAAGCGATCCTGATGCAGTCTACGTCGCCGGGGAGGACCTGTTCAAGACAACTGCGGGTGGCACGAGTTGGACGAAGCTCAGGAGGCCCGCTGACGAGCCTGGACGAAGCGAAATCAGACACTTGGAGATCAACCGGGGCATCCTGTATTACGGGAACCAGGTGAGCCGTGACGGAGGACAAACCTGGGAGGCCGAGTTCCCGGACCTTGGCCCTGTCCTGGATGTGGCGTTCGATTCACGACGTCCGGGTGTCATGTACATGGCGACAGATGACGGAGCGTTCGTAAAAGCGGACAACGTCTCGAGTTGGAGCGCTCTCCTGATGCCCCCTAACCGGATCACCGACATCATGGTCGACCGTCAGGATCGAATGTCTATTTATGTGGGCGCCTCAACCCAGACCGATGGGAAAGGAGAGGTCTTCCGGATGAAGAGTGGGGCTGGGACCTGGCAGGAGAGTGAGGCCGTATTGCCAAAGGTCGGTCAACTGGTTCAGGGGGCTCGCGCCAGCCAGGTTTTCGCGACCGGTTCTCGGCCTGGAGTTCAAGTTGTTTCGCGTTATTCGGGTGTGTCCGGAGTGTCGAGCACGTCCACAGTCGCGTTCGAGTCGACGGACTGGGGGCGAACCTGGGTGAAGGTGACCCACTCACAGTTAGTGACGGCTTTGGCCAGGGACCCGAGCAACCCCGGGGTCCGATTTGCGGGCTGTGCGGAGCAACTCTGCAAAAGTGTCGATGGCGGCATGACATACCAACCAACGGGTGTTCGGTTACAAGTCATGGACATCGCCATTGACCCGGAAAACAGTCGGATCGTCTATGCCTGCGGAGTTGGCCAAGGCGACCGGGCGGTTGCGGTCTACAAATCGGTAGACGACGGCCAGACCTGGGAGGAAAGCGCCCAGGGATTCGAAGGGGCCGGAGATCGGATTTTGATCAATCCCGCAAATCGCTCGCTTCTTCTCCTAGTAAACTTCATGGGCCGCCTTTTCCGCAGTACGAACGCGGCGGTCACTTGGGCGCCGATCGGGGAAGATTTCGGCATTACCAAAGTCTTCGAGTTCCTGGCGGACCTGACTCGGTCGGAGGTCATCTACGCTTTTACGAATCGCGGCCTGGCTATAAGTCCGGACTACGGGAGCACTTGGACTGTTGTCGACCCTCAGCCGCCCGGCCACCTCGACCTGACCTGCATGGCCGTTGATTCGGGCACGCCTCGGACCATCTATATGGGGACCCGAGGGGACGGTGTCTGGAAGTTGAGTCTTGGTTCTCCCGCGAGCGCCCCTCGTTCTCGTTCGCAACCGGACTGAGTGACACAAAGCGGTCGTGGCTAGGAGTACTGGAGATAGGGCGCCGACCTATCCGAGCACAATCCGTCTTCCTGCTGAAAAGGCGTAGACTCAACCAAAGTGAGAGGGTGAGATGATGCCAGGATTGAAATTGAAATGGTTCCTGTTGCTCTGCGCTATCGTCCTCACCGGGGATCTGTCGGCTGGCGAGAGAGTGCTGTACGCCATTCGATATGAGAGCCTAGAGCGTTACCCCGATATTGTGAACACAAAGATTTATTCCCTCACCCCCGACGGGAAAGAGAGCCGCCTTGTCTTTACCGACGAAAATGCCTCTATCCTATCTATCCTATTACTGGCAAGGCGGGGGATGCCGGGACACCCCGGGGAAGTGATCGCGTCGAGCAGGAACAAAGTCTTTGCCCATGCCGTACAGAAGCGACTCGATCCAGGTCGCTGGTATTCTGAGAAGGCATCCATCTATGAATTGTCTGCAGACGGCTCTAACAGGTTCAAGAAAATCCTCAATGTTCAGGGTGAGCAGTCGCTTTCGGAGATCTTCGTCAATCCGCAGGGCACTAAAGTAGGTTACCTGAATTGGGTGGATCAAAGGATCTTCGTCTTCATCCATGACACCGAGACCGGCAGGCTCCTGAACAGAATCGACCTGAGCAAAACATTTCTGGACTGCTTTGCTTCCACCGTCGGTTGGCTGGGGGATGGCGAGCGGATTTTTTTCACTCTCGAAACGGGGGATGTACATGTCACGTCGGAGGCATCGTACAAGCAAACGGGCACGTATTTCCTGAAAGCGGACGGGACGGGATTGACGAGACTCCCGGAAAAAGTGACTTTACCCGTTATCGAGAAAGGGACTTGGAGAGGAACCGATGGCCCGCCCCGATTTCTTGGAGCGTTGCCCGATGGAAGTTACCTGTTTCGTGATATCGTCCTGAAGCAAGGTGATCGTTGGGATACTGGTCTGCCATCGGTTCTTTACCTCGTCAACCCATTGACCCAATCTCGGAAGCAAATTCCCATAGGGGCGACCAGGGGCGTCAACTGGTTCAAGATATCCCCGACAGGAAAATACATAGCCTTCACAGAGAAGGTGCGATCGAAAGAGGGGTATGAGTGGGGTGAACACCTGTCGATCAGCGAAGTGGCCTCTGAAAAGACAGTCAGAGTATTCACCCTCAACGACGTGCCGTTTAAAGGCCGGTATCTCGGGCTGATAGGATGGATAGAAGATCAATCCCAATGAATCAACCCAACTCAACCCTGGGAGTTCTGTACCCGGAAGCTCCCGGTCGACGGCCGTGACTCGTCAAGTGAAACTTCGCCGCCCCTGCCTGGATCCTCGCCCGGGGCGCCGTTAAGCCGGCGGAGTCGACATAGGCTCACTCCTCTCGTTCGTCCTCCGGTATTGCAGGGCGGGATGACGTTTTCTTAGAATCGCTCGAGATCACCCGGACGAGGCATCAGAGGAATGGACAAGATTGGCCGCAACGATCCCTGCCCTTGCGGGAGCGGGAAGAAGTACAAACGGTGCTGTCTCGACCAGAACGCGAACCCAGTCGGATTTACGAGCGACGACCGCCGCCTGGCTCTTGAAAAACTCGATCGCTTCGTCGAAACAGAGCTCGGGGCCCAGGATGACGAGGCTTGGGAGTCCTTCTTCGAAATCTGGGCGGATCAGCTCGAGGAGCTCAACGACGAGGAAACGCAGATCAGTGAGGACTTCTACGACGCGTGGTTCCTCTGGGACTGCGCGCTGGCTGACGGCGGGCGCGTGGTTGACAGGTTCCTGGAGATAGGACCTCTGCTCTCGCTGGGAGAGCGGCAATATCTCACGCTCATGCGCGAAACCACTGTGAGGCTTTACGAGGTCGTGGACCTTTCGCCGGGCGAATCCGTCACGCTCGTTGAGCTGCCATCGGGTGCGCGGACCCGAGTTCGGGAAAAGAGTGCGTCGCGTTCCTTGTGCCGCGGCGCCTTGCTCGCCGCTCGCATCATCGGGCGAGGCGCTTCCGGCCAGCCGGAGATCGAATTTGGACTTCTGAGCATTCCAGAGCTGGTGCGTGATCAAGTCCTTTCACAGGTGTCAAAGCAGCACGAGAACTATCGCCGGGAGTACCCGGAGGCCACCGATCTCGAACTCCTCAAGGCTGCGGCGCCTGTCCTCCACGATGTCTGGATTTCCGCGCTTCTCGACCCCCCGATCCCGAGGCTGCAGAACACCGACGGCGAGGACCTGCTGGCTACCCGAGTGCGGTTCGAAGTGGCCGACCCAGCTCAGGTCCAGGCAGCTTTCGACGCCGCTCGGGGACTGGAGCGTGAGGAGGACGGGAAACCGGTCTGGCTGTGGTCGGGTGGCAATCTGAAGGGAAAGCCGGTCATTCTCGGCAGGCTCGTATTGGAAGAAGACGCGCTGGAGCTGGAATGCAACTCCGCCGAGCGCGCCGAGCGAGGCCGGACAATGATCGAGACCCTGGCAGCCGGGGTTGTCCGGCACCGCTCCACGGTCCACCAAAACGTGGTGATGGACATCCGGGAGCGGCTGCGCTCCCGCCGGCGCGAATCAACAGCCGCCGACTCAGGCGGGAGACCCGCGCTTCCAGGTGAGGCTGTTCCCCGTGAAGCGCAGGAGGCGCTGACCCTCGACGCCCAGGCACGGCACTACCGGGAGTGGCTCGACCTGCCGATCCCCGCCTTGAACGACCGTACGCCTCGGGAGGCTGCCAAAGACCCTGCCCTCCGACCGAAGCTGGCCAAACTGATCCGCCGGTTGGAGGGTGCGTACCAGGGATGTCTTCAGGCTGACAAGCCGGCCTACGATCCGTCCTGGATGTGGGGCGAGCTTGGGCTCGAGGATCGCTCCCGGCCCATGCATCCGCCACTGCTTGCTCACGAACGCATGGCTTCGCTCGTTCCGGGCTTGGGCGAATTGTGCCGCACAGTCGCGGAAAACGCGCGCCGGCAGCCCGGCTTCAAAGACGCCTCGAGCATCCTGACGCGGGCAGACATCAGAAGAAACCTCGACATCCAGCGTTTCCTGCGCCATCGGGAAGCGGATCAGCACAACCAGGCCTCGGCGCCAGGCGAGCAGGTCATACCGTCCCTCGAGCCGCACATATATCTCATGACGAACCTGGAGCTGCACCGGCGCAAGACCTTCTGGGTTGACGAATCGCTGGCCTACATGCTGGCGAAAACGGAACTGGACCTGCCTGGAGATGAGCTACGGGCGCCTTTCCCCTGTTTTGCGCTCGTCTTTTCGGATCGGTACACGCTTTCGCTTGCCGAACGTCTTCTCGCCCGGGACCGGCAGTGTCCGATTGCGGGCTACTATCTGAAGGCGGCCACGATTTACGTGATCGAGGAGCGGCTGGAGTCGGGACGCGGGCTCGGTGTGGTGTTTGCGTTGGATACCCTCGGCGCTGATCCGCCACACCTGGCCGAATACGACGTTCCTTTGACCGAAAAGACGCAGATCAAAGGCTTTCTGGACGGCCTCGCGCCCCGACTCATCGCGGAATCAGAGATTCCTGATGCGAACCCACTCCGAGCACTGTTCCATCTGGTTTTCAGCTCTATCCTGTATGCGACGAGCGCCGGGGTCGCGCCTGAAGTCCGGCACAGTCCGGGCGCTGGCGGCGGGAAGGGCAGCAGGCGTGGCGCCGGTGAGCCGCCGATTTTCAGTTCGGAGAGCGTCTTCTTCCTGCCGGGGTCTATTGAGATCTCGCGAGTGCGCGAGTTCGAGGAACTCGAGCGGGTGTCGAGTGGGAGGAGAATTCTGCATCGTTTCATGGTTCGCGGCCACTGGCGCAGAGCCGCGGCCGGATGGAAAGACCAGCGCCTGCGTTGGATCGAACCGTACTGGAAAGGGCCGGACATCGGGGCCGTGATCGAACGGGCCTACAGACTGAAACCGTGATCTTTTTGACCTCAAAGCACCGTGCGAGCAGTTTATGTCTATGATAAAGAGAGCTGCTATGAATCAAAGGCTGATTGAGTCCTGGCCTACAGTCATGATGGGAAAGCCGGTCGTTTCAGGCACACGGATTACGGTTGAGCTGATCCTGACGAAACTGGCCGCCGGAGAGACTTTCGAACAGATCCTCGAGGCTCATCCCAAACTGACGAGAGAATCCATTCTGGCTGCTCTCGACTTCGCCGCCCATGCCCTTCGGGCCGACGTGGTGTACCCCGTACCCGATGAAGCGGCATGAATATCGTAGCTGACGAGGGTGTGGACAAGCAGATTGTCGATGGGCTGCGGAACGTTGGATACAGGGTATTGTATATCGCCGAATTCGAACCGGCGATCAGCGATGACGAAGTCCTGACAAAAGCCAACCAAGATTCAGCCTAACTGGTCACTGCCGATAAGGACTTCGGCGAGCTCGTTTTCCGGCAAGGGAGAGTACACGCTGGCGTCGTCCTGATTCGCCTTCCGTGAGTTCCATCTTCCGAAAAGTCGGATATCGTTACACGGGCTTTCCACGAGCACCAACGACAGATGGCTGGCAACTTCTGCGTGATTGACCGGAAGAGCGTGCGAATCCGGCGGTCCGAGTGAGACCGCTCCGCTCCTTCAAACGACTCGTCCCTTGCACTCTGAGGACTCCGCCCAATCCAGCAGCGCGGGTGTCTTGGTGTGGAAATTGGTGTGAGAAAATCGTGCGAAAATTAGCAAGAGGATAGAAAATCACCAAAAATCGGCAAAACGCAAATCCAGTTAAACCAGCAAGTTGCTTCAAATGAGGAGGTTGTGAAGCCGGCTGGTTCTTGATTTAAAAATGGGGACAGTCAATTACCTTTTGCAGAGCGCCCGCAAAAGGTAATTGAGTCCCCAAATTTCCAAATTTCCCGGCGGGGATAGAAACCGCCGATCGGCGCATCTAATCAATCACCGCCACCGGTAGGGTCGCTATCTCGCCCGGCACCACACGCAGGCCCACGCCGCAGATTTGCGCATCAGCCTGGGCTTCGAGCGTGCCTTGAAACTGCTGCGGGAACGAAAACTGGTCCTTGAAGAGTTCCTCGGGGAATCTCGCCAGCTGCCCCCGCGCCGGGATTTCGACCACGGTCGACGCCACGATATTTCCGCTCGTGTCGCGCAGCCTCAAGGTGACCGGAGTGGGAGCCAAATTCCAGTTAAACAAAGCAAGCCCGGTTGAAAGGCCGTTGGAAGAATTGGTTTCTACCGGAGCCAGGAGCCTGTACGTTGCCGGTGCTGCCGACACCCCGGCGAGCCCGGCGGCACCGGAGAACAAAACTGTGCCGCTCAGTCGCACGTTGGAGTTGAGATTTGCGGAACCGACACGCAGGTCGCCCGTCCCATCAGTTTGGAAAAACTGCACTCCAAGAGGCAGGATTTCAAAGTCAAGGTCCGCCGCCGGTTTCTCGCCGTTGAAACCGACAGCCATCGGAGCGCCCCCGCTGTCGATCAGATGCAATCGTCCCCATGCCTTCTCCGTCCGAGACGGATTGATGAAGACCAGAGTCGAAGCAACCGCCTCGCCGGTAGCAAACTGCGGGAAAAACAGCTGATAAAGCGTGCCCAGGAGACTCATCTTGCGGATTGTGTGGTTGTTGGTGTCGGCGATCAGGAAGTCTCCGGAAGATGCCGGCTGAATTGAAAACAAGTAGCAGAAACGGGCATCCTTCCCGGTTCCGTTTGATGTCCCGCAAGGCGAATCCGGGGAGGTCGGGACGTGGGGATAGCCGGCTACACTCGTCACTCGCCCGTCCGTGGAGATCCGGCGAATCACGTAACCGTCCGCAACATAAACGATTCCCGAGGAGTCCACTGCTATTCCTGACGGGAGGTTGAGCAAAGCGACGTCGGCCGGCCCGTCCCGGTACCCGGGAACGCCGGCTCTCCCCGCAAACGTGGACACCTGGCCGTCCGGAGTCACCTTCCTGACCAGCGCATTCTGATAATCAGCAACGAGGACGTTGCCTTTCCGGTCGAGCGCGATCTTGTGCGGCTGCCTGAAACGCGCCTGTTGCCCTGTCCCGTTTGCAGATCCAGCCTTCCGGGGAGTTCCGGCAAGCGTCGTCACCGTGCCGTCGAGACTGAGCTTGCGGATTACGTGATTGTCTCGGTCGGAGATGTACACTATTCCCCCCGCATCCACAGCTATCCCTGACGGATCGTCGAACCTAGCCTCGGCGCCCTTGCCGTCCGCCCAACCCCATGCGCCTGCAGTCCCCGCTACCGTGGAAACGACACCGTCGGGCGCAACCCGCCGAATCGTATGGTTCTGCGCATCTGCCACCCAAAGATTGCCTTGGGAGTCGAAACAAAGAGCCCGCGGAGTGTTAAAGCGTGCCATTTCTCGGGGCCCATCATTGGACCCGCTGTCTCCGCACCGGCCTGCAAAAGTAGTCACCCCGCCTGTCGCCGCGTCGATCTTTCGGATCGCATGATTGCCGCCGTCCGCGACATAGACATTGCCCGCCTTGTCGGTGGCCGCATCTTGCGGCGACGAGAACAGCGCCTCCGTAACCGGGCCATCTGCACCACCGGACATCAAGGGGGATCCAGCAAGAGTCCCGACTTCACCGAGCTGCGCGTCAGAGGCTGTAAGAGATTGGGGAGCGACCGGGAGAGTAGCGTAGGCTTGCGGCGACGTAAGAATCGAGATGGCATCGAAGGGCAAATCCGCAGCGAGATCCAGGGTTCGGCCTAAGATTTGCCCGCCCGCAGCCGGAAGAAGCTCTTCAACAAACTGAACTCGTTGTCCGTGAGGCGGAACCTGCAAGCGCGCCGTGAAGTCGGGGATTAGGACGCCCGATTCGGAGCGAAGATGCACCGAGACCTGAATTGCTTCACCGTTCGGATTTGAGACCGCGATACCGCTGCGCCAGCCGCGGCCAGGGTCCTGAATGACAGGCATGAGGACCGACCTTGCAGACAACTCAGAAGCCGGAACGGCAGCCACGCCGTACGGGCTGGTGAACAGGACGGACGCGGCGAGAGGTCGCTCTGAGCCGACCTGGACCCAACCGGTTGACGCCTCACCGCCGGCCGTCGTTGACCGAAATCCAGTGCCGAGCGGCTTGAGCGAGAAAGTGAAACTGCCGTCGTGCACCTGCCCGTCTAGCGGGACTTTCCAGGATTGTCCGTCAGCGCGAGTAAGACGCACGGTTCCCGCAGCCTGGGATTGAGGGGACGGGTTGACCAGGACCACACTCGAGGAGACGTCCGATCCCTGGGCGAAGTGGGAGAGGAACAGGGCGTTATTGTTGACCGTCACCCGGGCACCTGATTCGTCGGTATCTTCGACCCTGAACCGGATCCCGTTCTTACGGTCTGTAAATGTCTCGTCGGGCTTCCACACCGCCCCGTCGTCCCCGGTATTGCCGTTCTTGTCTGCATCCACGACGTGGGCCGGATGCCACTCGTTCATCCCCCAGTTGATGTTCACTTCGTAGCGACCGGTGTCGATATCGTGGATGATCAGGCCGTCATCCCATAGCCCCCGATCGTACCCGGCACGTTGACGGTACTCTAGGGTGTAGGACCGATTGGCGGAGCCGGCGATCGGCACTTTTGCCATCAAAAACCCCTGCTTTGAAGGCAAGGCGAGCCTTTCCATCCTGATCGTCACCTGGTTACCCGGGGCCACCGTTTGCCTTGCCTGCTCGGGCAACCAGCCGAGCATCTCCTTGTGATAGGCAATGGTGTGGGTGCCCAGGATCCCAAAATCAGCATCAGTGACGGCCGCTCCCCAGTAGCTCATCACGTCCCAGAAGTTGTCGTAATTGAACCCGTATGGACCGGTAGAATGAGGCAAACCGAGAGCGTGACCCATCTCATGCGCAAAAACGTTGTGGACGTTCTTCACCTCTCGGTGAAACACCCACGTGCCGATGCCCGCTGGAATCCAGGTGATCCCCCAGCTCCGATACACTCCATCAAGCGTGTAGTAAACCTGGCCTCCGAAGGCGGTCGCGCGATCGCGGTCCCGATCTCCGAGAAGGGCGTTAAAAACCAGGCTGACACCGACGAAATTCGGAAAATAGACATCGGAATCTGCAGCTGCTACCGCGTCTACTAGTGCCCGGTAGTTGTCGAATCCTCCGTCATGCACATAGTGGGAACGCGGGTGAGGCAAGTCGTACCAACCGACGGCCCGGCTTCCCGCTAAATTGACAAGGTCAAACGAGGCTTCTCGCCAGTAGTGGTCCAGGCCGGGCGCTTCAGATCCGAGCAATCGCTCGTAATACTCCGTCGGCTGCGGAGTCGTAGGATCATCACCGAATCGACAGAGAATAATGAGCCAGGGTTGCGGGCCGAGCTTTACCGCAAACGGTTGGACCGGAGTTTGGTGTGCCAGCTCGATTCTTTGTCCGTCGGGCTTTGTCAAGAAGATCCGAAGCCCTCCGTCACGGTCCCCGTCATCCCGGTAGATGTAGTCGAGGTGTTGTTGTTCACTCGCGATGACTGAGCCGCAAAGTGAGAGTACAAGTGTGAGCAGCAGAGCGCCCCGCTTCATGCCGTGCATCCTAATCGAGTAGCGGGAAGCAGGCAAGTGGCGTGGCTGGAAGGCTGCCACAGAGCCGTAAGCGGAGCGCATCAGGCCTACCGGCGACACCGCTTTGGTAGCGGCCGAGTCCGTCGTAGTACTGGTACACGTCGCTTGATGTTCCCGCCTGGTTCCGGAGGTCCGTTAGGACCGGCACATTTATAGAAACCCGGGCATCACGGGCGCCAAGGTCCGTAGGACCGACACGGTGCGCCCGTGGGCGCACACAATCAGTGAGGTGGAAGTCCTCACCAGGTAAATCGCTCACCAGCTTGTAGCTGAAGGTAACTGCGTCGTCAAGACGAGGTGGGGAGCAACCGGAAGCGAAAGAGCCGTCCGTAGGCGACGAACTCGATTCGGCCGGGACATCTGACGAGACTGCCGTGTCTGCGCAAAGTCCAGACTTCTCGAAGGGTACGGGGTCAGACATCTCACGGGGCATCGGACCCGATCACTCTCGGCCTAAAGGTGCGCGCGCCTCGGTTCTATCCAGACGACTCCGAAAAGGCGCGGGTGACCATCATCACGGGTATCCCAGGAGGTATGGCTCACTCCAAAGCACCCTGCCTCGGAGTACTCATTTCCGCAGATGTCAAACTTTGGCTGCCTCCCCGGCAGAGCCGTTCCAGAGCCGGGGCGACTCCTTAACGCGCCAGCTCGGCTCACCAGCCGCGAGCCACCAGCCGGAGCCAGGCGGCACCGCGCGCCGTGACGCCGCTGCCCGGCGAAGCGCTCTTCGCGACCCCGCTTTGGCTGGCCACTGGCACGCGAGCAAGCCACTTTCACCCCAAATCCTCCGCCTTTATTCGCAAGACCTTTTGAATCATCCGAAAGTGCTGATCCCCAAAATGCCAGAGCGTTGCGCCGGATCGCCCGGAAACAACAGCGACGAGCATGTCGAGAATCGGAGGCTGGAAGCCTTCTGCCTTCAATCGGAGAGCCAGGTCCTGGATCGCAGCCCAATCCTCTTCCAGTGTTGGAATGTTCTGAAGCCCGGAAAACACAACACGCAGCCGTACAGCTTCATCGATAGAGACGCCCCGAAACAACTCGCACAAGACAGCCCCGCAGGTCGCGACCGTTCCGTTTCGTATCTCAGCCGATAGCCTCTCCTTGACTCGAGCGTTTCCTCGAGGATGGAAGTACTCGATCCAGCAAGACGTGTCGACCAGAATCAAAGTCCGTCCTCTTCATCCTCCAGCGCCTCGATTTGCTCGTTAGTCCGGCCAAAAGCTACCTTCCCCTCAAGCTCGAGCAACTCGGCTCTTCGGCGCGACCGAACGTATTCGACCAGGGCCTCCCGGACAGCCTCTGCCTTTGTTGGTTTGCCTGTAACCCGCTTGACCTCTTCGATCAAATCGGAATTCAGTGTTACGGTCGTCGCCATGGACAAATCGTATCATCCTGTTGCGTCCCAGGCAACAACGATTGCTCCGAGCATTTATGGGCCGGAGAGGACCCGGTCGAGCCGTGTGCTGATCATGGCGATCGCGGGTAATCAGTGGGGATAAGGCTACAGGAGAAGTTCCCGCAGGAACGCTTGAGGCGGTAAGTCTGTCAAATGGCTGGAGTGTCAAGAAGGGACCCGTCCTGTCCGGTCCGCCGCCTGATGTCTGCAAATCCATAAGAGCCGACAAACAGTACGACAACTACCCAAGGGCGAATCCGAGTGACGTCGCAGGACGGGTCGGGAAACATCGGGTCGGACATCACGGCCGGCAACTTCAGCATCGTCACCGGCGTTCCGGGCCAGCTTTCCGGAAGCCTGACTGCGGCTCCGGTAAATGTGGATCTCACCGCGCAAGGAGCTCTCGACTGGGCCCACTGGGGCCTGACCTCCGCGTCCAGCTTTGACCACCGAGCCGGCGTCACACAGCAGATCAGCAATTTCAGTCCGATCGGAGGCGGAACGCTCAGTCGCCAACAGGTGAGTCCGACGAGCTACAGTTGGAGCAACGGCACGCCGACCGCGTCTGCGACGAACACCCCGACCGGCGTCTACAAAGTGGGGACGGGCAGCGGCTTCGAAGTGACCGTTCCTGCCGATACGACGTCTCGGACCTTGAAGCTGTACATTGGGCTCTGGGACGCGCAAGGCAAGCTCGAAGCCACGTTGAGCGATGGGAGCGCGGCCAGCTACGTCGATACCACTCTCATCAATCAAACCGCGACCAGCAACGGGTTGTACACGCTCACGTACCAGGCAGGAAGCGCCGGGCAGACGTTGCGGATCAGATGGACCGTGCAAGCATCCTTCAATTCATTCGGCAACGTGACACTGCAGGCCGCCGCGCTTACAGCGCCCTTCGCCAACCAGGCGCCGACGGTGAACGCCGGCACGGACCAGACGATCACGCTCCCGAACACAGCGGCTTTGAGCGGCACGGCTTCCGATGACGGCTTGCCCAATCCTCCCGGAACCCTGACCACCACCTGG
>Ga0209593_10000477_pt1 | contig 19033 bp, 16 predicted proteins | sample PPLLaktember2015_3_FD_187260 | JGI IMG/M metagenome (GOLD analysis project Ga0209593, IMG submission 187260) | Freshwater sediment microbial communities from Prairie Pothole Lake near Jamestown, North Dakota, USA - PPLs Lake P7 Core (6) Depth... | ecosystem: Environmental > Aquatic > Freshwater...
AAATAAAAATAACCGCTGTGGATGCCGGGGTTAACCTGGGCGATACCTCCGACAATTGGTTTTCCATTAAGCAGTGAACCGGTAATAATGTAGAGACGCAAGATTTTTCGCCTCTGGGTTATTTGCACGTTATTTGGCAATATTTGAAGACCAGGAATCTATTAATCGAAAAGTTCTTGCTCGTTTTAGCGATGTGTGTGAAAAACAATTTTCACCCTCCTACACTCCCCCAACTTTTAAAACAAGAATCGCATGCGTTTTAGAAAAAAAGCTTGAAAATTTGCACCTAATGGAATAAAATAAAAGGTCATGGTTATGGATGTGATAAACCAATGATGGACAACGTGATATATGCAGCCCTAAAAAAATTAGGGGAAAAGTATGAATACATCAAACGCCTGGGTGGTGGCGAGTTCTCTAATGTTTATCTCATCAAACACAAAACTTCCGGGAAAGAACATGCCATCAAAATCCTGGATTACCACTACCTGCTCCAAAAACTGAAAAAAGATATCATCTCCGATATCTATACCAAATACAACGAAATAAAAAAACGATTCATCATCGAAGCCAAACTCTATAAAAAAATCCAACACCCCAATATCGTGAAAATCCACGAAACCGGCGTATTTTCCGACGAGAAAGAAGGCATAGCCATTCCCTACTTTATCATGGATTACATCAAAGGCTCCAGCCTGGCTGTTTTACTGAAAAACGGGAAACCCATCGACGTCGACAAAACCACAAAAATAGCCGAAAACGTCCTGAAAGCCCTGGAAGCCATCCACCAAAACAATGTGATCCACCGCGACCTAAAACCCGCCAATATCATGATCGAAGAAGAAACCGGCGAAGCCATCCTCATCGATTTCGGCATTGCCAAAGACATCGTCGGCGGAACCCGCTTAACCATCACCGGCGCACTCCTGGGCTCCCCCATGTATATGGCACCGGAACAATTCGTGGACAGCAGCAAAGTCGGACCCGCTCTCGATATCTATTCCTTCGGCGTCGTCATGTTTGAAATGCTCACCGGCCAACCCCCCTTCAACGAAAGTAACTTCATCGAAATCATGAACGCCCACCGGTTTAAACCCGTTCCCAGCGTCATCGAAAAAAACCCCTCTTTACCCCAGGGACTCGACAACATTTTAACTAAAACCCTGGCCAAAGACCCGGATAACCGGTATAAAAGCGCCAGGGAACTTCTCAACGCCCTGCACGGCGCCGGCGACGAATCCTCCCCTTTACACCCGGTGAAATACCTCCGGGCTGCTGTCATTCTTATCTCCGTCACCGCCACCCTCGCACTGGCTCTCATCGACCCCTTCCACATCATCAAACCACCCGTAAACAACGGGAAAAAACCGGTCAAAACCAACACCAATCACCCCAACCCACCTTTAAACAATCCCGCCCTCCAGGCCCAGGTCAACCGGATGACCGGCGACTTCCAAACCCTTCAAACCCTCCTCCAAAAAGAAACCGATAATGCTATTAAAATAAATAAATGCCGCGAATTCCTGGATAATTATGCCGCAATCCCTCAAACCGAAAAAACCGGGCCCATGCGGTCCAAAATTACCGCCACCATTACTCGTTTGGAAACCATCGCACAGGCATCCGAACTTTATAAACAATATATAGCGGCCATTTCCCAGGCACTGGAAACCGGGGATTATAAAAAAGCCGAAGAACAACTGGCTTTGGCACAATCTGTCGCCGTCAACGCCATCGACGTCAACCCTCAAAAACTCCAGGACTTCGCCAATACGATTAAAATAAAAAAAACAGAATTCGATAAAATCAACGGGGAAACCGATTTCAATAATTTCAAAGACACCATCGACCTGGGAAAATACATCGATTTCAAACAAAAATACCCCGACTCCCTATTCCTCCCGGAGATCGAAAACCGCTTAAAAACAAAAGAACCGTACTTACCCCCAAAAAAATATTGGAATAACCTGCTGAGCAAAAATAAAAAAGGCTACTTCGAGTACAATTTCGATAAAACCATTAATCACCACATCATGATCTATATACCCGAAAAAAACATATGGATCGATAAATACGAATTGTCCAACGGGCAATTCCGGGAATACCTGCAAGAAACCAACCAAAAACCTCTCCCTAAACTCAATGACGAATATATCCATAGAGACGATGAATACCCGGTGGTAGCCACCTACGCGGAAGTGGAAAAATACTGCCAACACTACGGAATGCGACTTCCCTCCCCGGATGAATGGGAATTTGCCGCTGGAAAAGGAATAAATATATATCCCTGGGGCAATGTGCTGCCCGACGAAAATGCCATATGGCGCGCAAACTTCGATACCCTCGAAGGCGAACAAGACCGCGATGGTTTCAAAGGAACCGCCCCGGTCAAAAGCTTCGAACGTTACTCCTCTCCGTTCGACCTGGTCAACATGGCCGGCAACGTCTGGGAATGGGTCCAGGGAACACGCTTAAAAGGCGGCGGGTTCTTTTCGGAAAAAGACGATTTGAAAATCAACAAAAGCATGAACGCCGAAAATAATGAAAAAGAAGGCTTCAGATGTGTGAAAGATGAAAAATAAATATAAAACCCTCCTCAAAAAATCCATCTCTATTTTAATTATTATAACATTTGTTTTTCAAATCGAACTTTTCCAGTTTTCCCAGGAAGATGATGAAATCAACCGGCAATTTCACAAGGCTGTAGACCGATACCTCAACGGTCAACTGGTAGACGCAAAATCCAGGCTCGATAGAATCATTGCCATCATCGCCGAAAAAGAGCTAATCCGCGATGAAATACTCGGCCAATGCTACCTCCTTATGGCTGCCATTAACGAACAAGAAGAAAAACCCGACCTGGCCGAAGAGAATTATAAGAAAGCCAAAGACGGGTTTGGAATTACCGCAGTCGCAGGCGTCGACCTGGAACCTCTCCCATTGTACCGCCAATTTATCAAAGGAGAGAAACCAAAAACCGGCGGACAAATCTCAATAGAAGGCAAAAGCCCGGCCAAAAAGAAATTCCCCTGGTTTTTAGTGGCTGGCGGCGCTGTGGTCTTAACCATCCTGGCTGCCCTGGTCTTTAAGAAAAAAGCCCAATACGATTTAACGGTTACTCGCACCCCGGGGATCAACGGAAGCCCGGACGCAGGTACTTTCCCCTATAAAAAAGGATCCAAAATTTCGTACCAATACTCCCTCCAGGAGGGCTATGCCAACCTGGTGGTTCGCCTGGACGGCGTTAGCGTCCCCACCCAGGGTACGGTTTTGATAGATTCCAATCACACCCTGGCTGTTTCTACCGAATCGATTCTATTCGAAACCGATAAAGACGATATCCGCATCACGGAAGGCCAATCCACAACCCTCGGTATCAAACTCTCCGGGAAGCCTACCGGCAATGTGAATGCAACCGTCGCTCGATACTCGGGAGACGAAGACATCAATGTTGTTTCCGGTTCCGACCTCCTGTTCGCCCCGGAAAATTGGAATGTATACCAGTACGTCACTTTGTTCGCCAACCCCGACCCGGACGCAGAAGACGGCAATGCCGTTATTCGAATCAGCGCCCCGGCTTATACGAGCAAAGACATCCCTGCCCAGGAAATCGATATCGATGTCCTGCGATTCATAACCGATCAAGACCACCTGGAAAAAATCACGATACCGGAAGGAAATACCGCTGTTATTCAAACTCGCCTCTCCGCCATGCCCGCTTCTACTGTAAACGCTTCGGTTACTTTAGTCAACGGCGATACCGATATTTCTATTACATCCGGTTCAACCTTAACTTTTACCTCATCCAATTGGAACACCCCCCAGCCCATCGCCGTGAGAGCTGCCGAAGACCCCGATATCGATTCCGGTACTGCGACCCTCCGCATCGCTGCCCCCGGCTTGTCCGATAAAGACATCGTACTCCAGGAAGGCGAAAACGACGTACTTCAATTCCTCACCAACCTGGACGAAATTCGAGTACCGGAAAGCGAAACTGTCTCTTTCCAGGTCAAACTATCGGCTCTCCCTCATTCGGATGTAACCGCCACCATAATAAAAGTATCCGGCGATAATGATATCCAAATCGTTTCCGGCTCTACTTTATTTTTTAATTCGACTAATTACAATATTTACCAGGCCGTGTCTGTCCAGGCCATGAAAGACGGGGATGCAGAAGAAGGCAGCGCCACCATACGCATCTCCGGCACCGGGCTGCCCGATAAAACCATTAACGCCAAAGAAATCGAAAAGGACATCCTCCAGTTTATTACCAACGGCAATAAACTGGAGATCGAAGAAGAGAAAGAAACCACCCTCTTAATTCGACTCTCCGCACTCCCCACTTCCCAGGTGACGGTTCATGTAACAAAATTAAACGGTGATCCCAATATTACTGTCCCCGATGACGTTACACTCATTTTTACTCCAGCCAATTACAATGTTTCCCAACCCGTTACAATAGCTGCCGCAAAAGACGAAGACATCGATGCCGGTTCCGCCACATTGCTGATTAAAGCCGAATCTTCCCCTCCAGCCCCTAAAGAAATAATCGTTACAGAAGTCGATAATGGGCCCGGTTTACCCCCCAATGTAACGATCAAATCGCCCAAAAATGGGGACACCGTTTACGACGATGTCACGATTCAAGCCGTGGCGGACGATGATTTCGGCGTTAAAATGGTGGAATTTTACATCGATAGCATCCTGGCTTTTACCGATAAAAACTCCCCTTATACCTATACATGGTCCACGAGATTGATTCCCGATGGCCCGCATCAAATAAAGGTCGTCGCTTCCGATATGGTACTGCAAAAAGATGAAAACGAAATTACCGTCTCAGTCGCCGATAGCCTTCCCACAGCTTACTTCGATCAATTACCGTCATTGCCGTTGAACGGCATAGTTAAAATAACGGTCAATGCAAGCGATTACAGGGCTGTCCAATCCATCCAGGTATACATCGATAACGTGCCGCTGACATCATGGTCCGAAGGCCCCCAACGTAATGTATCTTTCACCTTCGATTTCAATACATTGGGCTTTACAAATGGAACTCATGTAATGAAAGCAGTGGCTATCGATTCCGCCGGCCAGCCCAGCGAACCCGCCGAAGTTTCCATTATTATCCAGAATTAAACCCACTGCGTGTGGTTTTCTTGCCTGTCCCATTTTTCTCATTCTTCCAGGTAGTTTTCAAGTTTGCCCATCTCTTTCATTTCTTCAAATTGGTTTTCTATTAATTCCATGATGTTCATCCGCAGTTGCACCCTGGGTAACGAAATCAAGCTCCGGAGCACGTGCAATGTATCATTTCTTACTATTTCCACATTAAATTCGTTCTAAAGAATAGTTTAACTTAATTCATTTGTCAATCAACCATTCGCCAATTCGGCAATTCCCACGAGTTCGTTCTCTGACCATTGCGCTAATCTTTTCACAATATTGTAAAACTACAGGGGGCAAATCGACCGGCAAATTTTGTTCGCTTTTGTTCGTCAATTATAGTTGACAAATTCGAAAATAAATATTATATTAGTAGGCGAACAAAAAACAAACAAAAGTAAATTGACGAGGATATTAATAATGAAATATGTTCCATTGCGGGTTTATTCGGTATTTTCCAAGGGGAAAGGTGCCGTTGATGCAGCGGATTTTGCCAATTTTTTGAAAGCCCGCAATGTTTTATATCTATCGGTGACCGATCCTTTCGGTATAGTAGGTTGGGAGTCTTTTCACAAGGAGTCGTTGGCACGGGAAATGAAACCCTTGTTGGGGATGGAGATCAAAGTTCAGCATTTTGGTTCGCTGGTTATTTACCCGTTGAATACAAACGGGTATTTTTCGGTAGTGGCTTCCTTGAATCAAAAAATGTTTTCGCGGATGGAAGATGTCGTCGTGATTTACATTCCGCAGCGGTCGGTTTCCGGTCATGTTCCCGCGTTGAATGGGATACGGAAGCAGGTACTGCCGCAAAATTTTTACCTGGGACTGGAATGGAACAGCAGTAGGTGGTTGTTAGACATGGCTGGTGAGCAGGATATTCCTCTTGTATGGGCTCAACCGTGGAAATGGGTTGAGAACCCGGAAAAGTTTGCTGTGGCTTCTGCGGTGTTTAATCATCACCCGGTTTCGGATGTTTTGATGGGGCCTAGAGGTGCGGAGTTACCGTTGTATGGCCCGGTTAGCGGCCAGGCTATTTCCAAACGATGGGGCGAAGCGGGGGAAACAGCGATGAAAAACTCCTTCGAGGTTGCATCCCGCATCGAATTCGATTTTACTACAGTTTCAATGCCGGGGGTGCATCGTCGCCAAAAAATCGACAACCACGAAATCGACCGGTTACCGTCGATCATATCAGAAGCAGCACCATCTTATGCGCGCGCCGGGGACCCGGCGGTGATGTTCGAGGAATTGGTTAACCGGGAAATGCGAAAACGAACCCTCACCCTGGCGGAACGGGAGAGGACTTTTCGAGAGCTCGACATTATCAAGCGGTTGGGTTTCTCGGTTTATTTTCTCATTGCATCGGAAATCGCGGCTTATTGTCGAAAGCAAAAAATCTATTTCAACTTGCGGGGGTCGGGGGTTGCTTCTTTTATTCTTTATTTACTGGGGCTTTCCCGGGTGAACCCGTTGAGTTTCGATCTTTTGTTCGAGCGTTTTGTGAATAGTCTTCGCGATGATTTGCCGGATATCGATATCGACATCGATTCCTCCCGGCGAAGCCAGGTTTTGAAGTGGGTTTTCGACACATATAAAGATAAAGTGGTGTTTGTATCGACCCATAAATTTTTCAAGGCCAGGTCTGCGCTTTACGAAGTCGCCCGGAGTTTCGGGGTCAACGTCGACGAGGCTCATAAACTCAGCAGTGAGATACCCTTGTTCGCATCCCCGGCAGAATTAGGTAAGAGAACGCGGGCGAATGGGAAAATGGGGGAAATCTACCGGATGGCGTCGCTTTTGGATGGGGTTTACAAAGAACTGTCTCTTCATCTCGGCGGTGTGCTTTTCGTGGATGAGGAGATCAAGAAAATTTTTCCCCTCGAACGTTCGCCTTATGGTTTTGACCAGGTCGTGTGGGACAAAGATACGATAGAGCGGCTGCGGATTTTTAAATTGGACCTGTTGGGTGTAAGGGGGTTCGATGTCATAGCTCCTGTCGTCATGAACGGCGGCGTGGATTTTAATTCCCCCGATGTCTGGGAAAACATCCGGAATGCCCGAACTATCGGTTGTTTCCAGTTGGAAAGTCCGTTGATCCGGAAATATCTTTCACTGGTGAAGCCGCGTAATCTCCAGGAAATTGCCATATCCATCGCCATCATTCGACCCGGTCCGGCCAAATCCGGCATGAGGGATTCGTACATCGAGAAAAGGGAGCCGCTGCATCCTATTTTTAAGAAAATTTTCCCGTATACGGAGGGGACTGTCATTTTTGAAGAGCAGATCGCGGTATTGCTTCATACGATTACCGGTTGGAACCTGGAATTATCGGAAAAAATCCGGAGGGCGTTGAAAAAAAAGAAGGGGGAACCGTATAAAACGGATTTTTTTACACGGGGGCGGTCCAATGGGTGGAAATGGTCGGAACTGGAGAAAATATGGAAGTTGGCGGAGGATTTTTCCCAGTATGCGTTCAATCATGGTCACAGTATTTCTTATGCGTATTCCGCTTATGTATCTGCGTGGTTTAAGACCAGGTATCCTGCGGCGTTTTTTTGTCGGTTATTGAATTCCGGGGGTGGTTATTATCCTTTGCCGTTTTACATCGATGAGGTAAAAAAGTGGAATATCCCGTTTCTTCCGCCGGATATAAACAAGAGTGCAGTGGGTTTCATCCAGGAAGAGGGGGGGATTCGTACCGGTTTGATTTTTGTTAAAGGTATCGGTATCAAGTTGGCAGAGAAAATTGTCCGGGAGCGGGGTATGGGGTATATTTCTTTGCAGGATTTCATTGCCCGAACCCGGGCTGGGGAGCGGGAGCTTGCTGTGTTAATGGCTGTTACCGCTTTCCACTCTTTGGGTCATAATAATTTTACCAAAGAGGAAAAAGAGAAAAACTGGAAAGAGTACCTGGGGTTTTTGCCTGCATAGCCCATAACAAAAGATTTTGGGAGCCCGGAACCCTTTGCTCGAAAAGGGTCCCGGTCGTCGAAGACAAATCGGGCATAGTTTTTTTGTTTATACTAAGAAATCGGTGGGGACGTCTTTGATGCGGGCGATGTCCATGATCCGGTCCCGGACATCGAAACCCATCGTGCAGCGAACCGGGCAAGTCCCGCAGTCGCGGCACGGGATACCGGCTAACTCGACGCTCTCTACGGTCTCTTTCGCTAAAGCCATGTTCTTGTACCCGTAAGCGTACATATACCCGCGCATCAATGTAGGAATATCGAAACCTTTGCCGCATTGGCCCAGGCATTGGCCGCATTGCAGGCAATAGAGCCCTGCCCTGCCTTCCTGGATACCGCTGTTAAGGTCTGCTTCTTCCTGCGCCGTCAGCTTCAAATCTTCCATCACGGACAAATCCAAAGCCAATTGATCGAAAGTAGTAAAACCAGGGATAGCCGTATGGATATTTTCATCCTGTAATGCCCATTTTAATGCCGCTTTCATATTGATGGGTTTTTGTTTTTCTTTATCCCAGAATCCGCCGGCTTGGGTCTTCATGGCAACGATTCCCAAACCCGCTTTAACCGCTTCGGCTATGGCGTTGTTCATTTCTTTAATGTGCGGTTGGCGGAAGTTATAGGAGGTCAACACCACGTCGTGAACTTTGCCCTCTACTGCGGCACGGATGACTTCCGGTTCGTTGCGGTGTGTGGAAACGCCGATGAAACGGGTTTTGCCTTCTTTTTTCAGTTTGATTAGGGCGTTCATCAACGGCTCGAAAAGAACAGCCTCTCTTTTGGATACATTGTGTAAATAAAGAATATCGACATAGTTTAAACCCAGGCGTTTTAAGCTCAGCTCGAATTTCTCCAGGAAGGGTTCCGGTTTGGTGTTCTCCGTATAGAGTCCCGTGCTTCGGTCCATTTGTTCGCCTACGACTTTGGTCGCGATGATGAAGGAATCCCTGGGCTTGCCTTTGATTACCTGGCCGACCATTTCTTCGTTTCGTCCCATTTGGTAGACGTGAGCCGTATCCAGGAGTACGATCCCGGATTCCAATGCGGCACGCACCAGGTCGGGATTGTCGGCGTTCATGACTCCCATGCTGACAACCGGGAGCTTAATGCCGGTTTTCCCCAGCGTCCGGTATATCGGTTTCACTTTTTTAGGGGTTGGGGCCGCAGTGGATGGATTTTGTTGTTCTCCATCCAGCAGGTTTGGGATAAAAGAGAGCCCCGCCAGTCCCGCAGCGCTTTTTTTAATAAAGTTTCTTCGCCCGTTTTTTGTATCCATAATCATTTGCCTCCTTAATTTTCATAAGATTATAATTCATCGTTATTTTAAATGTCATTGTCTGTTTATTTTTTCGTTTTCGTTTTACAGTGTAAAATCTTTTTAGCAATTCCCCGCAGCAGCCTGTAAAAACGGCTGTCCCGGTACCTGGCGATTTTGAAGGGGCTTACCGATTCGCCGTCGGCGTTGGGGCCGATTAAGAAATCCAGTAAATATTTTTCATAGATGGGGTAGAAGTAGTACGGCCTGGATTGTGTTTTTTCCACCAGTGGGATGGTTCGAACCGCCGGGCCACCAGGAACCTTTTCGTGAAAAGGTTCCTGGACCTCCAAAAGCTTTCGGTTATCTTTATCAAAAATTTTGGGAGGTGTCGGGAACCCGTCCACCCGTGATGATTTACAAAATGGTCCTGGCAAAATATCGTTGAAAAGTTTTAGGTAAGCGTTGGCTTGATGGGTGAGTTTGAATTTTTCTTCGATTAAGCTCCGGCATCGCTCGCTCATTCCCTGCGTAGAACCCGGTTTAAAAAAGAATTCCAGGATGGTTTTGGCCAGGTGAACGCTGTCCCCGGGTGGGACCAGGAAACCGGTCACGTTATCTATAACCGCATCCGGTATTCCACCCACATCGAAGGCAATGACCGGCGTACCGCAAGCCATGGCTTCCAGCATGGTATTGGGAAGATTATCTTCCATGGAAGGAAGGATAAATACATCGGCGGCGGAATAGAGGAGGGCCAGCCGGTTCATGTCTTTAATTATACCCATCGAGTGGAGAGGGATGGGCAAATCCGGCGATTCGGTTTCGCTCGGTGGGCCAAAAGTGAGACAGCGTATGGCCGATTTCTTGGCCGGCACATGGAAATTTTCATCCTTCATACATAGATTGAGGGCTTCGATTAATTTGTAAAAACCCTTCCGTTTCATCGAATCGTTATAAGCTCCAAAAAGCATCAGCCGGGCGTCGATGGGTAAGCCCAAAGCTTTGCGGGCCGCTGCTTTCGGTATCGGTTCGAATACGTCCGTTTCCAACGAATTGGGGATCACTTCCACGCGCAGTCCCTCGAAGAGCCGGCTTTTTCTTGCGTTTTCCGCCAGCCACCGGCTGGGAGTTACAATCGTTAGGTTTTTGAAATTCTTCCACCCCTCCGATTTCTCCCGGAAATAGTGAAACGGCAGTTGGTAACGGTTGTTTACCAATTGTGGGCAGTCTTTGCAGTCTTCTTTGTATTTGAAGCACCCCGCGGTATAGTGACACCCGCCGGTATAAGGATTCTCGTCGTGCATGGTCCACACCACGGGTTTTCCCAGTTCCAGGAGTTTGGCGATATCCTCAGCCGAGAGGAAACCGGCAATCCAATGGATATTAATCACATCGGCATCGCGAACAAGGGAGAGGTTGGAAATATCGTAGGAGGGATAGGGGAGTGAAAACCAGGTGCTGGAAATCCCGGTGCGGTTTAAGTTAATTTCGTTTTTCTGGATATGGGAGTAAACCGCTTTTTCCAGGTTGTGGTACGGGTATTGCGGTTCGATGCAGTATAGATGAGGGGATTCCCGGGTGCAGTGGGTAACGATCATGACCGTGTCTTGCTGCAATTCCCGCAAACCGCTCCACAGTCTTCGGGCTGCGATGGCTGCACCGCCGGAATCGGCAAAGGTGTTTAAAATCGAAATCTTCATTTCTTCAACATCCTGAGGAAATAGGGGTAAAGCCGCAGTGCGGATTCCACTTCGGCGTAGTTGGAAATCACTTCTTCCAGGGGAAAGGGGTTCCCTTTTTGTTCTTTACTGGAATGAATCCCCTGGGGTGAAAGAGATAGAAAATCACAAACCCGGGCGATCTCTTCCGACGGGTGAGCAAACAACGATTCATACACCACATGAATCCATTTAACCCCGGATTTCTCCAGGGTTCTCAAAAATGTATCCTTCAGCCTTCGCTTGTATTCCAGGTTTTTAATCAGCCGGTCGGGGGGAAGGGGGATCGTTCGTTTGGCCGTCTCCGCGCCCTGGTGGATATGCCACGTATCGGTTTGATGGGCTAATCTTAACGATACTTCGCTTTCCACCATATTTTCCCTGGATAAGAAAACAAAATAACCCGTTTCATAGTGGTGTAAAAAATAGGCGGGGAATTGGGATGAAATCACTTCCAAATGGTTGATGAGAATCTTGCACCCCGTGTAATATAGAGGCGTTTGCGAGGCATCGGCAGGAGATGGCGAAGGTAATGCTTTTTCCAGGTATTCGATCACCGGCGGGAATTCCTCCGGTTTAATTTTCCGGGATGCGTTGACTTCCGGGAAAAGAGTCGGGTTCAGCAGTTCTCCGTTTAATTGGATATGGGGGTGGGAACCCAGGGTCTCCATGAGCCAACTGGAACCCGAACGCGGTTCCGCCAGGATAAAAAACCGCTGATTTTTCATCGGTTTATCCCCTGTCGAACCCATCGGTAAAGTTCCATATCCCACCGGTTGGCGCTGCGAATCGCATCAAGGGTTTCTTCATCTACATCGTGCAGTGCCGGACGGTTATGCGACACATTTAATTTTTGAAACGGTCGAATTTTCCAGCCGCACACATGGTTTAACCGGTTCAAAAATTGTTCGAATTCTTCCAGTATGCCAACCAGTCGGAAAGCAGCCAGGTTTTTTTTAGCTTCCTGGAACGTCTCGTAAGTACATTCCCCCGCGGCGGTTTTCCACCCCGTACCGGCCAATATTCGCGTTTGGCCGTTGTCGATTTCCCGGCTGATCGGTTTCGCTGCATAATCTTTTAAAGTTATGCTGCCGGTTTTGATTTGTTCGTGGAGATAATGATCCGGTGTGCGCAGTACATGGTAGTAATGGCTGATAGTTCGTTCGATCGGGTCCCGCAGGAGGGTGATATAATGGGCCGGCCCGGCAGTATAGAAGCGGTGCACACCATACCCGAAGTGCCCCGCGATGCATTTGATTTTTTTTTGTTCCGCTTCCTGCATATCTTTTAGCAACCCGATCAGCGATTCCGTGCTGTGTTCGTAAAAAGTAATTCGTTCCCCGGGGAGAAAATTCTTTTCGATTACCTGTTCGATAAGCGTCGTACCCCCGCATTTAGGGATATGGAGAAAGAAAACCGTCTCGCGGCGCTTACTGGAAATTCCACGTCGGAGTTTCAGTTTCATATACCTGGCGCTATTTTTAACCGATCGAGTAAAGTTGTTCATATTTTTTAGCCACTATGTTCCAGGATAATTCTAAGGCGCGCTGCCGTGCGTGTGACGACATCGCCGAACATAACAACGGATCATTATACAATTTTATTAACGAATTTGCAAAATCGACCGGGTTATTATCCCGCACAAAGATCGTTTCTTTGTCCGTTAGATAATAACGGGTTGAAGCCAGGTCTGTGGTCACCGCCGGGAGGCCGCAGGCAATACCCTCTAAAATAACATTATTGGCCGTAGAATCTTGCAGCGGCATAAACAATGCATCCGAAGACCGGTACAAATCCATCATTTCCACATCCGAAATACCGCTGTGAACCGTTATATTGGTTACGCCGGGCGGCACATCCAACCCGGGAGCCACCACATGAAAATGGAAATGAAACCGTTGGCCGTACTCCTCCTGGAGAACCCGGGCCGTTCGGATCAACGCGTCGTAATCCCGCAGCCATACGCCCGCAGCCATGCATGAAAAAGTCCCTTCGCGTTTTGCTTCCCGTCGGTCTGCCGGTCGAAAATAATCCGTATCGATCCCCAGCGGTGTTACTTTAACCCGTTCCGGTGGAATAAATTGTTCAAAGTAGGGAACCTGCGTGGGAGAGACCACATGAACCAGGTCGATCTTCTTGATGATCCCCGGGTTGAGGAGGGTTTGAAGTATGGAAGGCGGCTGGTGAAACATGGCAATGATGCGAGGAATGGGTCGAAAAACCCAAAACTTTTCCAACCAGCCCGGGAGAAACATCACCGCGTGCTCGCCGTCGAGAAAGTGAAGAATGTCGCACCGTTTCAACAATACATCCCGAAGCAGCGAAACCTCCGCATGGAAATCATTGAGCCGGTAAGCACTCACTCCCATCGATTTTATCTTTTTTTTGATATATCGTTTGATAATCGGGAATTTAAACCGCTCGTCTCCTATAGGGACCGCTTTTTCCATGAACCGGAACCCGTTGGGATCGATGTACCGCGTAAATTGATGGGGACCGGCACAACCGATCCAATGAGGATAAAAAGTTCGAACCAGGCTTACCCGTCTCATGAAGGGTGTTTGCTCCCGGAACGCCGGAAAATCCGCTTCATGATCCACGGGAAGAATCGCTTTAAATATAATTTCAAGTAAAAATAGTGAAAGGTCAAATCGTCCCGGTATTTTCGAACCGCTTTCCATTTTTCGTAGGCCATCAAGCTCCGGTTCATGTCGGAAGTGCCCGGGTGGAATGCGGCAATAACCACATCCGTGTTGAAGAACTTCAAACCCTTCATATAAGAATCGAAAATCAATTGGTAGTCCGCACAAATTTTAAAACTAGTATCGAAGGGGTGATCCAGCAAAACGCTCCGCCGGGTGAACAAACTCTGGTGAGTAAAAATCATCGTCTTCCACAGGATATTGAAACCCCAGGTTTTCACCACACCCGTGAAGTCTCCTCCCAGGAAATACGTGTGGCCGTAGAGGAAGTGCGCATCCCCGTAATTGCAGTTAAACACCGCCTGTACCGTGGAGGGCTCGTAAAAGTAATCCCCCGCATTGAGAAAGTTGATCCACAAACCCGTGGAGAGTCGAACCCCCTTGTTCATGGCGTTGTAAATCCCGCTGTCCCGTTCGCTTATCCAATAATCGATCCCCTCTTCGTATTTTTTTATGATTTCGACGGTTCTATCTGTCGAGGCGCCATCGATGACTATGAATTCAAGGTTGTCGTAGGTTCGTTTTTGTTCCAACACCGAGCAAATGGTTTTTTCCAGCGCCTCCGCGTCGTTCCGTACCACCGTGACGACAGACACCGGCGGGTTTGAAGAAAGGAGCTCTTTGATTTGGCCCCGGGTGCGTAACCCGCCCTCCAGGGGTGAAGCCCCATCTCCGTTCCCAGTAGAATGCATCCCTGTCGAGAGTTTTTGCCTGTAAGACCGGGTTTCGTCGTTTTTTTCTTGCAGCACCCGTTGGAGCTCGCGGTTGAGTTCTCGTTCTTTTTGTTGGAAGAACCGGTTTTGAGCTGCCATCTTTTCTTCCAGGGCAGATTGCATGTTGTACCGGTCCACCAGGCTGCCGGCCATAGAAAGCATAGCTTCCTGCATTCGTTCCAGGTATTGTCTTCGACGACCGGGGGGCTCTTTTCGGGAAGCCCATTGCATGGGCGCGCGGTTGCGACGTTGTATTTCCAATGGTTCGGGTTTAATCAACCAATTGGTAATCTTTGTATTCGGTTCCGTTGGCGTGGTTTGGCCCCCTGGACACCCTGAAAAGCTTTTAGTATTTACTTGTATAAAAGGTTGAGAAGATGTTATGACTCCTGGGTTTTGAAGCAGGTCACAACCCGCCAGGTCAAAAGATTTCCTGCTTTCCTTGTCCAATCGCTCCGATAATAAAGCGGCAGACTGCTCGCCGATTCGGTCTAAAACTAAGCCCCGAGCCTCCGCTTCGATCTCTCGAAATTGCGAGTCGGACAAAAGCAGTGAATCGTAACGGGCAATGCGCGCATCGCTAAAATCTACCCGCGGATGGCGAAGGTCCCGCAGTACGTTTTCTATGGCGGACCGGTAGGATGAATCATCACTAAGCCTCTCTATATCCAACAGCATATCCGCGTTCATACTATTTTCTACCAGGGCGGAGAACCATATATAATAGAAGATAAAATACCTTTCTTCTATGCTGTAGGTCGGTAGAATTGCTTTATATACCCGGTATTCGTCTGCGAAACGCGGATAGTGAAACTCGAAAAGCGGGATCCGGGTTCCCAGCGGTTGAAAGTAGGGAGATGAAGCGTTGACACCGGATAGGATCAAATCCATGACCAGGAATACATCCAGGTTGTTTTTCCGGGCCATTTCTTCGTAGGATTGGAATTGGTGCCTGGGGTTTCGTGCCAGGTAGAAATGGAATGCACCGGGGAAGTATTGTTTGAACCATTTAATGCGTAAACCGCTACGGTTAAATTGTAGGACAGGGATGTGGGGTGAAGCTTTTTCTAATAAGAGATTCACGTATTGACGTTGATCCGGGTTTTCGTCGGTGCGGCAAAAGTCATCGAAAGTAAAAGTTTTTTTAAAGAGAGGGACGCCTTCGTGGTCTGGGTTTAGGAGGGGGATATATTCGTCCATGTAGTTTTTATCGATGTTGGGGTGGTGCATCATGTCGGTGACGTGGTTTTCGGCTTTCAGAAGGGATGGGTTGCGGGTGCCGATGTGGATCAAGTCGTGGTGGAAGGGTTCGTAGTAGCAATAGTATGATGGGTTTTGGCGGAATTTATTCCATATATAAGTGCTTCCGGTCCTGAACAGGGAATGAATAAATATAGCGGGCGGTTTGTTCATGGTTACATGGTTCCTGTTTACCGGGGGATAGTTTTCCCGGTATTAAAATTGATTTTACCATGATTTGAATTTTTTTTCTATCTCGTATCCCGTTTTCCGGTAACCCCCGTAATGGGGAAAAAGGGGACAGTCAAGAATGCTGCTAAGATAAGGTTTTTTTTGATAAAAGGGGGCGTGTCGGTGCTCCCCTGGAACGCCCTGTTGAGCCAAATTTTCGAGGACCGAAAATTGGCGAGACGGGTCCCCGGAGCCGATGACCGGCGAAGGGGTGAAGTGGAAGGGGAAACCGACTACAGCCCCCTAAATTTGAATTTAACTCGAATATTAGTCTTAACTTAGCAGCATTCGGGACAGTCAAGAATGTCACTAAGTTAAGGTTATTTTTGTGCTATAGGGGCGTGTCGGTGCGTGGACGAAGTGGACAATATATTTGTTCGAGAAGCGGGAAGTGAATCGGAGCTTTTTTATGGGTGAATGTATTTGTTTTTAAATCTTTTTTTCAGCTCGTCGATATTTTGGTTAAGATATTCGGAATATTGTTTGAAATTCATCTTTTCGGTTTCATTGAAAATCTTTTCTTTAATTGCCCAAATTTCTAAGATTTGTTTTAAGTAATGGTCATTCGTTTTCATATTCGACCTCCAATGGGCTTAATAAATTCAATTTTTTCAAATATCCCTCTCTTTCATTAATGGAATTTATGAGAATCTGCTTTTTGATATTTGCCAGGTGTTTAAAATTCCACGAGAGTAGGATATCCATTTCATAAACTGTGGCTATAGCAATATGAAGCGCATCTTCCTTTTTATTTCGAGGTATTACCTCTTCTTTGACATAGAGATCCGATAAATATTCGATTGCTTCATTATCGTTTATTTCTATGATCTTGAAAGGATAATTTTCAATCACAGATAGCAATTGGGATTTTTTCCCTTTATCTTCTGTTTTATTGATTTCAAGAAGAACAATGTCTGAAATATAGATATCATAATTATTAAAGTATTCATTGAAAAAATCCGACGTGATTTTCTTGAAAGCTGGAGCATCGTCGGCAAATAGGAAGTTTATAATTGAAGTATCGAGATAGATTTTAAATTTTTTCATAGATGTTTTCTCTCTCCATTCAATTGTTCTATGATTACTCCACGCATGGTTGGGCAAAAAATCTTATTCATTTCGCTGCTCCATATTCCTAATACATATTAATTGAAAATGGATATATTGTCAACAAAAAATCAGCAAGAGAAGATTTTTTTTGCCTGGCATGAGCTTAGTTTAGCTGCAGAGGACATTAGCCAATGACCAGCAAAAAAGGGGACAGTCAAGAAACCCCATTCCCCCGACGATGACTTAAAAACGCCGCGATTAACCAAAAACGGCCTTCGAAGCGAGTTTTGTTTCAATTTTATGCCTTTTTTGCAAGCGTTGCACCTTTTTTCTGCAATCGTATGCGATTTCTTAAAATTTTCTATCCCCCACTAGAATTTAATGCAAATACTTGAAACGATGGGGAAAATTTCTTCAAATGTATGCAAATTCTTAAAATTTTGTACCCCCCATTACAACGATGAAGTCTTTTTGTGCAATTGAGAGAAAAAAAAGCCCATCGATAGCCATTTTGCGTCAACAATGGTTTAAAGCCCGGAGAGAAGAGGCCAAAGATTACCCACGAATGACACGAATTAACACGAATTAACACAAATTAAAACGAATTAAAAAGATTGCAGTTGAAAACTTCCCGAACATCATTTATAATAAAAACACCATGACAAAGAAGAAAACAAATGAAATAGACAAGATACACGATAAAATTTTTAAAAAAGCCTTTGGAAACGTAGAAAATACCAGGGGTTTCCTGTATAAAATCTTGCCTATTGAAATCAAAGACCGCCTGGATTTCAAATCCCTCAAAATCGATACCACAAACTATGTGTCCACTGAGTTCAAAGAAGGATTCAGCGATATCGTCGTCAAAACAAAAATGAAATCCGCTGCCGGTAATAAAAAGGTTCACATTTACTTCCTCCTGGAACATAAAAGCGAAAGCGAAGGAAAAGTAAAAACCTTTTTTCAAATCCTTAAATATATGGTCTTTGTCTGGGAAAAAGATATTGCTGCCAAAAAACCTCTCCGGGTTATTATTCCGATCGTGTTTTATCACGGCAAAGAAAAATGGGATGTTCCCGCCTCTTTTGTAGAACTATTCGACGTCGATGAAGAAGTTAAAAAGTTTTTAATGGATTTTACCTACATTCTTTTCGATACCAATACCTGGGACTTCCGAGATTCAAAAAACCGGGAATTCAAGGATAACGTATTTGTTTTTACAACGCTGTCGTTGATGAAAGCTGCGTTTAGAAACGATATGGAAGCAATCCGGGAAATATTTGAATTTTGGCAAAAAAAAGGATTTACAGGAAACAAGGACATGGTGCTATTTTATATGGCGTACATTAGCAAGACCCAGAAGGTAGCACCGACAAAATTAAAAAAAATATTAGAAGAGACGAAAATAGATGGAGGTGAAATGATGCAAACATTAGCCCAACACTGGATCAGAGAAGGTAAAAGAGAAACGGAAAAAAAATGGAAAGAAAAAGAAAAAAAATGGAAAGAAGAGAAGCGCGAAATGGCCACGCGAATGCTCTTTAAAAACTACTCCGTGAACGAAGTTATGGCGATTACCGGGCTGACTGAAAAAGAAATACAATCCCTGATGAACTGACACACACAATTCCGCGAGCGGTGAAATGATGCAAACATTAGCCCAACACTGGATCAGAGAAGGTAAAAGAGAAACAGAAAAAAAATGGAAAGAAGAGAAGCGCGAAATGGCCACGCGAATGCTCTTTAAAAACTACTCCGTGAACGAAGTTATGGAGATTACCGGGCTGACTGAAGAAGAAATACAATCCCTGATGAACTGACACACACAATTCCGCGAGCGGTGAAATGATGCAAACATTAGCCCAACAATGGATCAGAGACCGAATAAGCGGCATTGTTGTTAATTGATAATTGTTAATTGATAATTGATTCGTCCTTTTTTTCGTTCCAAACTCATTTCTATTATGATATACTTTTTCCATGAAAAAAATTT
>Ga0209593_10000479_pt1 | contig 19016 bp, 12 predicted proteins | sample PPLLaktember2015_3_FD_187260 | JGI IMG/M metagenome (GOLD analysis project Ga0209593, IMG submission 187260) | Freshwater sediment microbial communities from Prairie Pothole Lake near Jamestown, North Dakota, USA - PPLs Lake P7 Core (6) Depth... | ecosystem: Environmental > Aquatic > Freshwater...
GCCAGAGTGTCCGATTGTTAGGCCAGAGTGTCCGAATGTTAGGCCAGTGTGTCCGATTGTTAGGCCAGAGTGTCCGAATGTTAGGCCAGTGTGTCCGAATGTTAGGCCAGAGTGTCCGATTGTTAGGCCAGTGTGTCCGAATGTTAGGCCAGAGTGTCCGATTGTTAGGCCAGAGTGTCCGAATGTTAGGCCAGTGTGTCCGATTGTTAGGCCAGAGTGTCCGATTGTTAGGCCAGAGTGTCCGATAATTAGGCCAGAGTGTCCGATAGTTAGGCCAGTGTGTCCGATTGTTAGGCCAGAGTGTCCGATTGTTAGGCCAGAGTGTCCGATTGTTAGGCCAGAGTGTCCGATTGTTAGGCCAGGGAGTCACATTGTATGGCCATTATGCAAAAGATATCAACTGTATGGACAAAGTATGAGTTCGGGAAATTGGCATGGCCACCCGTCAAAGCCTGGATTTTTTCGATTTTTTCGACTGTCCCCTTTTTGTATTTTTTCGACTGTCCCCTTTTTGTTATTTTTGTGCTATAGGGGCGTGTCGGTGTCTTTGAAATGATGAATGATGATTGATTAATGATGAGTTGGAAGAAAAGCGCGAGGTGAAAGTAGGGGCGTGTTCTAATCACGCTCCAAAAATAGAGGATATTCCGGCAATGCAATAATAAAACGCGTCCGTGACGGGCCGCGATTCCAAAATGACAATTACTGATATCGGGGGCTTTCTTATGGCGCGCTGCGCTCGTTCGATAAAAAGCTGCCGAATCTGACGCGTCATGAAACGAAAAGATTTATTCAAGAAAGTGGGTCTTCGAACGTAATCACACCTACTTCCGTTAATTCCCGGAAATTGGGTATCTCGTTAAGAAAGCGGGATGGTTCTGAAAAAGCAAACGGCGAGGACCGGTACGAAGCCCAGTAACTCCCCCGGCTCGTTATTTCAGGTGCAATTAAATACAGGTTTTTCTGCGCACGGGTCGCCGCCACATAAAACAACCTCCGCTCCTCTTCGATGTCTTCCGGTTCATCCAGCGATTGAGTAGAAGGAAAATACCCCTCCACCAAATGAAGAATAAAAACCGTGTGCCACTCCAGTCCCTTAGCTGAATGAACCGTAGAAAGAACCAATTTCTCATCTTCCAAATCCGTGGGTTCAATCCCGGCCTGAAACTTGTCCGGCGGTTCCAATGCAATGTCGGAGAGAAAATGCTCCAATTTGAGGTACCGTTCCGATATATGAAGCAAAGATTCAAGGTCCATCTTTCTTCGATGGAAATCATCGTATTTTTTCTCGAAAATCGGGGTATAATAATCCAACACACTTTCCATTTTTGCCGACAGCGGCTCTTGTTTATTTTTCATTGAAGAAAAAAGATGGTGAAGTCTTTTCAATTCGCTGGAATTTTTCCTTTTCTCAAAAGCGGGCGATATGAGTTGATGGTAGTCCCCCCCATTTGCAATAACGGCCTTTAAAATAGTGCCGGCGGAAGCCGGGCCGATCCCGTCGATCAGCAATAGCAGCCGAAGCCAAGCTATTTCATCGATGGGATTGTGAATAACTCTCAGGTAAGCCAGCGTATCTTTTACGTGGGCTGCTTCTGCGAATTTGATGCCCCCATATTTCACGTACGGGATATTGGCGTTTCGAAGTTCCAATTCCAGTTCGTTGGCGTGCCACGATGCCCGGAACAAAACAGCGATATGACTTAACGGTACTCCCTCGTCGCGGGTTTCCAGGATTCGTTGTGCCACGAAGGCAGCTTGATCCTTTTCATCTACACCATCGATAAAGACCGGTTTTTGATCCCCTTCGATGTTAGAGAAGAGTTTTTTCGGGTATTTTTCCCTGGCTTGTTCGATAATGGCGTTGGTCATATCCAGGATGGGGCGGGTACTTCGGTAATTTTGTTCCAGGTTAATGATAACGGTGCCGGGGAAGAAAGAAGGAAAGTCGATAATGTTTTTGAAATTGGCCCCCCGAAAAGAGTAAATGCTTTGCGAGTCATCGCCGACAGCCATAACATTATGATGTCCCGAAGCCAGGAGTACCGTGATCTCTGCTTGCAGCCGGTTGGTATCCTGGTACTCGTCCACCATGATATACCGGTACTTATCGGAAATTTTTTTCCGTACGTCTTCACCGCTTTCCAGCAATTGTTTTAAGTATACCAATAAATCATCGTAATCCAGCAGTTGTTTTTCTTGTTTGAATCTCCGGTAGTATTCCTCGACCGTCATGATTTCGGTGTAATCGCCCAGGTAGTGGGGGTAACAATCGGACACTATTTTTTTAATCGAGGTGGATTTGTTGATGGCCAGGGAGATGATGTTGATCAAAGTGCTTTTGTTGGGGAAGCGCCGTTCTTTTTTATTTAAATTCAGGTTGGTGCGGATTATTTGAAGGATTTCTTCCGCATCGGTGCGGTCGACTATAGTAAAATTAGGCAGTAGGCCGATGTTAAGTGCGTATTTTCGGAGGAGCAGGTTGGCGAAAGAGTGGAACGTACCGCCGGCGACGTTTTTACAGCGTTCGTCCAGGATGGAAGATGCCCTGCGCATCATCTCCTGTGCTGCTTTGCGTGTAAAAGTCAATAAAAGGATGGATCCAGGGGGAATTTTGTTTTCTACCATGTATGCAACCCGGAAAACCAGGGTGCGGGTTTTGCCTGTGCCTGCTCCCGCCACCACCAGGTAAGCTCCCTCGGTGGCGGTAGCCGCTTTATATTGTTGGGGATTGAGTTCCGCACGGTAATCGATGGAGTAGAGCTTTTCCCCTTCCCCTTTATTTCGTTTCAGGACATATTTTTTCATATAAAACCGGGAAACCGGGGGCAGGTACCGGGTACGGATACTGCCCCCTATTTCATTCTATTTCACTTCATCGGCAAAATATTTAGCGGATAAAGGTTCACCCGTAGCTGCCTGGATGAAATCCGGCCAGGTCATTGTCATGCCGGGTTTAAAGATTTTTTCTTTGAAATAATTGCCGAATTCTTTATGTTGACCATAATTCAGCGTGTAGGACGGGCCCGTATGTTTGGCCAGTTTGGAGAGCGTCCCTCTCAACTGGGCGGCGAATAACTCACCCAATTGGTAGTTGTGGTAATAGACGGGGGCGATAGTGAAATGGATTTTGGCAGCCCAATCCGGGGAGTTGCGGTTTCCCGGTCGTGTCACTCCCTGGAATCGTTCCACCAGGTCCCACCACAGCTTGTTCAAATCCTGGTCCGGGTTTTCGTACAGGGATTTTTCAAAATTCAACATCACCAAAGCCCAGCGGGCAAAGATCAGTTGTTCCCGTTTCCGTTGTTCTAGGATTTCCGGTTCCAGGGCTTTGATTTTAGCATTGTCGCAATTGGCATAAGCGGTCATCCAAACGGGGTTACGTGCCAGTGCGCCGAAAATCATCGCTACCGCTTCGGTGGTAAAAGTATGGGCTGCATCGCGTAAATTAAACGGGAGCGTATAGTCCATGAATTTATCGTAAACACCGTGTCCCATTTCGTGCAGGGCTGTTTCCATCCATCGTGCGGAGGGTTTGATGTTCAATAAAGCCCGTGTATCGCCTTTATGATCGATGCTGGTGCAGAAGGCGTGCTGGTTTTTCCCCGGGCGTTCGTAGATGTCGGATTTTTCAACGATGCTTTCGATGGGCAAATCGATATCCGCGTAGAATTTTTTGGCGATTTCGATAATATCTTCTTTCTTTTTGTCCTTATAAAAATCATCCATATCGATTTTATCGGAAGGAGGGGTTTCCTGGAAGAAGGGGTCGTCATAGTGCCAGGGTCTCATTTCTGCCGGTTTGATTTTAAACCGGGCGGCTAATTCGCTGTCGATTTTGGCTTTTCGTTGTTTAAACGGTTCGTTGGTTTGGGTTTCCAGCTCGGCGAAGATAGAAATGATTTGTTCCGGGTTGTGTTCCTGGAGTCGGATTTGCATATCCCAATAGTTTAAGTAGCCCAGTTTTTTTGCTGCTTCGTTCCGAATTTTGGCCAATTCGATGAGTTTGGGGCCCACAGCTTCGCCCACTTGTTTCATCGCTTCCCATATTTTTTGTCGTTTCGCCGAATTCATTTCGGTTTTGAGCATATCTTTGAGTTCGTTGTCTGCGTATTCTTTTCCTTTCAGTTTCCCGCGGAAGGCGGTAAAATATTGTTCGATTTCAGCAGCGGTTTTGGTCATTTTTTCCAGGAGTTCCTGGGGGAGTTGGTTTCCTTTGAAGCCCAGTTCTGCGACGGTTAAAGAACGGGCGGTGAGGGGTTTTAATTTATCTTTTTGGGCCAGGAGTTTTTGGATTTCGGCGTAACGTTTCGGGTCGCTGTGAACTTTTCGTAAGTTCAGGTCGGATTCCGCGTAGGCGTCGAAATCTTCGGCTTTGCCGGAATTGGCGGCAGCCCAATATTTTGTGGCTTGATCCACGTAGAGTTTGTCTAATTCTCCGAGGTATTTGTTGAGAAAGTCCTCAGCTTGTTTTTGGAGAGTCATATCTACCTCCGGTAGTTGTGCCAGTTCGGTGTTTTTTTCTCCTTCGGATTTTCCACAAGCGTTTGTGAACCCGAGGAAAGCAGTTAAAAGTACTGCCATCGATACTACAGTACATATTCGTTTCATTGAATTTACCTCCTAGTTGATGGTAATTATAATTGCTATTAAATTTAAATTTGAAAGAATATTGTAGTCAAAACAGTTCAAAAAGTAAAGCCTCGATACGATTTAACAATTTAATCCCCGAAAGCGAGAATCTCCCGGTTTTGAAAAGAGCGCGAGAGGAAAAAAAAGTCATAAACTCCCCCTTCCATTTTTTGCCATTCGGATCGATCGATAAAAAATTTTACCCGAAACCTCGTGGAGAAAGCGGTTTATCAATTTTAATTTCAAAAATTTTGTTCCAGGGTTGTATTTTACTTCATATTATGTTATTAAACATATTTAATTAAACCTGTGCTAAGTGCGACGATATCATGAACAACAACCTGACTGAAAAACCGAAGCTGGCAAAAAAGAAACTCCTGGCGGTTTACCCGCACAATTTTTTCCAGGAAAAGAGCGGGATCAATTCGCGTTTCCTGGAATTGATGGAATATTTCAAAAGCAGGGGCTTTCATACGGATATGCTGACGCTTCAAAACTTTTCCAGTTCCTGGGAGAACTTTCCGCCGGATAAAAAGGGGCTGATCCGGGAGCTCTACTTTTACGACTATAAAAAGGGCGCCAGGTGGCAATTGCCCCGGAACAAAAAAAGCAGCGCCTGGGGATGGTTAAAAAAACGGGTCTCCTTTTTAAATACTTACTCCCATCTCCCGGATTTTGCTTTCCCCGGGATGAAACGCATGCTGGAACGATTGGTCCGGCAAAACGGTTATGATTATATTCTCATCAGTTATGTGTATTGGGCCGATCTGATCCGGTCCGAATCTTTCACGGGCGCTGCTGTTACCACCATCTTAGACCTCTCGGATTTCGTAACGTTGAACCGTTTCGACAGCGCAGAGGGGAGTATCAAGATCGGGCCTTTGATCGAAGAAGAAATCCGGCGGGTGAACCTGTTCGATAAAGTTCTCTGTATTTCCGAAGATGAAATGGCTTTCTTTTCCCAGTTCGCATCGCGTCCGGCTTATTCATATATTCCTTTTTTTACGAACCGAAAAGAGCCTCCCCCCGGGGGGGGTCGCCATTTCGATATCCTGTTCGTCGGTTCCGATAACCCGCACAACCGCAAAGGGATTGCCTGGTTTTTGGATGAGATCGGCCCGGCGTTGGATGCGCCTGTGAAAATCTTAATTGTCGGGTCCGTTTCAAATTTTATCAAACCTTCCGGCAATATAACCTGTATCCCTTACGCAGACAACCTGGAAGAGATTTACAGCGATTCGAAAATTTCCGTTTGCCCGCTAAACGGGGGTACTGGGATGAAAATCAAAGTAGTGGAAGCGCTGTCCTATGGTTTACCGGTAGTAACCACCTGGAAAGGAATGGCGGGGTTTCCTTCCCATACCGACACCGGGTGCCTTATCGGGGAAACGCCTTCGGAATTTACGGGGCACATTCGCCGTTTGCTTTCGGACCCGGGTTTCTACCGTCGGCAATCCGGTTTAGCTGCACGATTTTTCCTGGATAATTTTGAAAAATCGCATATCTATTCGAGCCTGGACAGGGTTTTTGAACAACAGACCGAACGTCCGTGAACATATTATTCGACTCGGAGGTTTTCGCTTCGCAATTATACGGGGGGGTATCGCGGATTTTTTTCGAATTGATCACCCGGCTGCTGGCTAAAAATGATTTAAATATCTCGCTTTTCCAGGGTTTATATATCAACCGTTACCCGCTGCGGGATTATACGGGGCGTTTTGGTTATTATTGGGGTCAAAAAGTACCTGTTTTCCCACATGCGGCTTTTTTTTTGAAACCCATTAACCGGGTCCTGTTCCGTTGGATGACCGGTCATTTGAAAGTGGATATTTTTCATCCGACTGCCTACTCGGTCAACGGTTGGAAGTGGAAAAAGAGCGGGGTGGTGATTACGGTGAACGATATGATCCCGGAAACTTTCCCGGAGGATTTCCGGGACCTGCGGGGACGGTTGAGAGACAAGCAGAAATGTATCGAGCGGGCAGACAAAATTATTGCCATTTCCGAAAACACGAAACACGATTTGCTTCAATTTTATACAGTAGATGAAAAAAAAATCCAGGTGATCTACCCTGGAGTGCCGGCGAACCTGCCGGAGAGAGAAAAGCAGCCGGTATTTTCTCACCGGGGGCCCTACATACTTTATGTGGGGACACGCAAACAAGGGTATAAAAATTTCCACCGGTTGTTGGAGGCTTACGCGGTTTCGCCCCGGGTTCAACGGGATTTCGACCTTGTCTGTTTCGGTGGGCCGGCGTTTAATACGGATGAGTTGAAGAAAATGGAGCAGCTTGGGTGCAGGGAAAAGGTTTTCCATGTGGCCGGCGATGATGGTTTACTGGGCCGGGTTTATACATCCGCCGCGGTTTTTGTTTGCCCGTCATTGGCGGAAGGTTTCGGGCTTCCCCCGTTGGAAGCGATGAGGTACGGTTGCCCGGTTGCGGTGGGCCGTGTGCCGGTGATGATGGAAGTGGCGGGCGATGGTGCGGCTTATTTTAACCCGTATAAGAAAGATTCCATTGCTGCGACCCTGGAATCGGTTCTTTTCAACCCCGGTTTTGCCGATAACATGGTTAAGAAAGGTTACATGCGGGTAAAAAAGTACTCCTGGCGAAAAATGACGGAAGATGTTTATCGACTCTATAGGGGAATGGGAAAATGAAAAGATGGGGAGTGGTGATACCGACTCGAAACCGGGAAGATTCGCTGCGTAAAGTGCTGACTTTATTGAACCGGCAGTCGCATGAGGGAGTGGATTTATCTATAATCGTTGTAGTGGACGGCTCGACGGACGGCACATCGGAGATGCTCCGAAAAGAATTCCCTTCAGCGGCAGTGATCGAAGGCGATGGGAATTGGTGGTGGAGCCGTTCGGTGAACGAAGGATGTAAACGGGCGTTGGATAAGGGTACGGAGGCCGATGCAGTACTGCTTTTAAATGACGATGTGGAATTCCCCGACGATTACATCCGGCATTTAATGGATGCGAATAAAAAAGAACCCGGGGCTGTTATCGGTTCCCTCAACCTGACCCACGAAACAGGAGCAGGAGCTCTCACACGGATCTTCTTTTCCGGTGTCAAGCGTTTCCGGTGGTGGCTGGGGAAAATGGAGCGCGCCCACGGTTTTCTCACACCCTACGAAAGGGCCATGCCGGGTTTATATCCCTCCGTTGTGCTGCCAGGTAGAGGGAGTCTCGTTCCTTCCCGGGTTTTTAAAGCGATCGGTTTTTTCGATGAACGTAAACTTCCCCAGTACAAAGCGGATTATGATTTTTTTCTTCGTGCCAATAAGCATCGTATTCCTGTTTATATCTCCGGGGATTCCATCATTTATGTGAAAGTGGAATCGACAGGCGGCGGTGCTCCTTTTGTGAAACAGCGGTTCCTAACTTTTTTCTCTTCCCTCTTTAAAACCAATACCCGGACCAACCTGGCCCAGAATCTTATTTTCTATGCCAGGCATTACCCCCGCTGGGCATTGCCGCTGCTTCCTTTAACCGGTTTTATGGTTTTAACCCGGCAGATAGTCCGTTTTTTTACTGAAAAAAAATATTAGTCGATTATACTTATTTCTTGCCACGCCGGGCCAAAAAAAGCAGCAGCCAAAGTTGTGACGGGAGTGTATCATATTTTGTGTAAATTTTTACCGCCGGGAATGGAACTGTAAGAGGCAGAAATGGCATAATGGATAGCAGAAGCCGCAGCTTTTGGGACAACCACGATTCCGCAAAATATGAAGCTATAAGGAAAGATGTGGATTTTGAGGTTAATATCGAACGACCACCTTTTTATTACCTGAAGCTGATTTTCACCGGATCGAATACTTGACAAATTCCTGTGTTTCCAATAAGATAAAATCACGGCAAGAAAAATAACCAGCAGAAAACCATTGGATATACCGAAAACCGGGAAACTCCCCGAAAGGATTCAAAAAATTCTCCGGGAAATCCGGGTAGAGCTGGGTAAAATATATCTCCACCGGTTCTACATAAAAAAGACCCCTTTGATTTTAAATGTGCAAAAAGAAGGGGTTTATTTGTGAAGACTGAATAATGAACGAAACCGAAACAAACGAATTAATTGAAAAAGCACACCAAAGTCTTGAAGCAGCAAAAGTATTGTTTGATGAAGGGTTTATTGATTTTCCTGCGAGTAGGGGGCGGTGGTGTAGAATTGCTTAGAGAAACTCAGACTTTACCCAAAAGTTGTTGGAAACCTGCTACAGCTTCGAAACGGTCAGGTATCTTGTCTTCAAGCAGTTCGTGATCGAGAAAAGCTTTCATCTCTCCGCTCATGGCCCGAGTGGTATAAGCCTGCTCAGATCCTATGCCCAGAAAACCTCCCTCATCAGAGTAACCAAATACGACCTCGGCCATTTTTTTATTATAATCGTCCCGTAACTTTGAAATTAAGTTTTTTTCTTTCAATCGCGCCGCAAACGCCTCATTAACGATAGCCTTGCTTACATAAATTGAAAGCAACTCGAAAGTCAACCACCAAGAAAAGACACGGTGACCAACATAACCACCAGCCGCTTCCTGGAATACTCGCATAGGGTCTGTGGTGACTTTGCTCTTGGTTGTAAGCGCACCCTTGTAATGCTGTTCGCCTTTTTCAATAAATCTACTAAATCTTGGCTCATCGGATATTATATCAAGATATGCATGAGTTGCTTCTTCATAGATAGTGCGGAGTCCGGACGATACATCAATTGGCCAGGTTGGTGACATCTGACTCGCGCTGCTCAGATCCTCTTCCTCCAACGTCATTGTATTCAGAGTAGCGTTAACTACTGAGGAATCGCCAAAACCAATGCTGTAATCACGACTAACACGCCGGAGAAGCTTTACCGGTAGACCGTATTTCTCAGCATTATGGATTAAATCATCATACATTTGCTTGCACTGCATATTTGAATTGAATAACGCGGGATTAATGACGTTTCGCTGAATCACCAGCGGATTGCGTAGTGTAGGAATAAAGTGAATGGCTTTTGAAATTGTATTGGGCATAAGCAGTTTAATTACGGCTTGATTCCCGATTGTTCGTTGTAAGTGTAAAATATTACTCACCTCGGGGCTTTGCCCGGGAAATACCCTACTTGGCCTTGTAGAAAAACCATTTTTTGCCTTCTTCGCTTGCGCCTTTTTCTGCTCGAAAGTATACATATAATCTCCACTATCAAATCACCTCCGGTTTTCCCCGGAAGGAAGAATATTTTTACCACACCGGGAGAAAGAAAGTCAAGCCCTTTTTGAATGAAAATAAAAAATGAGTATTTCTACCTATTTTGCTGCCGGCAGGGATTATATCGCCGAAATGTTTCAAAGAAAACCTTGAAACCCATAGATTATTTTCGATCGAGGGGGGATTGAGATATGCTTAAGAAAAAATTCCTGCACTCCGATAAATACTCATCCAATAAAAAAGGGTCCGGGGATATGTATAAATACATATATATCGATGGCCCTTTAATTAAAAGAATCGCAGGATTGATGATTCGGAAGTGTAAAGTTTTAAGTAGGAATCCCTCTTGAAATTTACTCGATTTTAGATTATCATTACTCCCTCATGAACAATAACAATTCGAAATCATTTAAAATTTTAGAGTATCACCCATATGTATAAAATACCTGTCGTAGCTGCCTGGCTTTTTGTTTTGTTGATGCCTATTCCCTTTATTTCCGATATATTGATGATGGAAGAGGGGCATTTCGCGTATCTTGCTGTAAACACTGGAAAAAACAAACCGAAAAACGACCGGGAGTTGTTGTTAATCGGCAGGGTAAAAGGAGTAGACCAATGGGAAGCTCCCCGCCACCCGATTATACCCTACCTGGTGATTGCAAAAGTCTTTCGTGCGTTCAGCAACAGCACTAATTTTGAATTATGGACGATAGAAGAGAAGACCCGGGCTGCGCGCCTCCCTTTTTATATAACCTATGTTCTCTCGATGCTCCCGGTAATACTGATGGGGGCATGGTTATTCAAACGGAAGACGTGGGGAGAAGTGAGCCTCCCGGTTCTTTTCATCGCTTTTTTGGGAACCTGCCCATTGATGGTAGGCGGAGCACTCCAGACTTACTATGACGGCAACATCGGTGTGCTTTTAACAACCCTATGCGCGTTGGGTTTAGCCAGTATTCCCCGCGTAAAATCGCTTTTTTTTCGTGCAGTCATCATTTTCGGATGCGGCTTTTTATCGGCGGTGGGAAAAAATGAATGGGTGATCGCATTCATCGGGGCCACACTGGGAACCATGTTTTTGTATGCTGCGATACGGCAAAAAATCCCCCATTTCTGGTTGCTGTCTAGTTTGGGATTGATCGGTGCAGTAGTCGGATCGCTGTTCCATTTTTTCGTGGATTCTTTTAATTACCTCCAGGGCTTTTTCATCATGCATTCGTTCGGTTATGAACCCCACAAAAGTTGGATACGTGCTTTTGTTCTTCGGCTTCCCTGGATGTGGCCTTTTATATTGATATTTCTCCTGGTGATTTTCATCCTGCGTCGATATTTAAAAGAGTTATTAACCACTCATTTTACGCAAATGATCTTGCTTTTATGGGCAAGCTTGTTGTTTTTCGGTTTTATTATTACGCGGCACCTGGGCGATGGTTTCCCCCGGTATTTTTGCCCGTCTATGGCGGCGTTTTTGAGTTTCCTGGTGGTCAGGATGGAGTTTATCGATTTTTCATCCTGGCGGCTGAAAATCCGTTCCAGGCTTAAAGTTCTTGTTTGTGCATTGATAATGCTTCACATGGGATACTATGTCTATTCTCACATTCGCCAGATATCGATCGGCAGTATCCCGGGCAGGAAGCTGGTCGTTCATAAAGAAATTTTTACCCGGAATTACCTGCGGTTCTTGTTGACGGGAGAAGTACAAAAAGTGGATGCATCTATGGCTTATTATTTCCAGGACATGGATTTTAAAAATAATTCATAACCACACTACGCCCCACTGCGTGTGGATTTCTTGCCTGCCCACTTTTTCCAGGTAGAACCGTGGGAATTTATTCCAATAATTCGGCGATATTTTCTGCCTGGGTCATGCCTTTAATATTCACATCAAAACGAATCGATCCGTTTTCCGTGATGTGGTCTGAAATTTTTAGTTTAACCGTCACATCGGGGGTAATAATTTTCAAACGTTCCGGTTTTTCGCTGTTGGGGAATTTATCAACCGATACCCGGATGCTGCGATTTTGCAATTTTTCTTCCGGGATGAGACCATCGACCAGGAGTTGTTTGAATTCGTCATACCGGAAATCCATATCGGTTCCCCACATTTCTTCCAGGATCAGGTGAAACGGTCCATTCCAGTATTTTTTTTTTTTGGTATTGACCAGGAGGGCATTTTCACCCTGGACCACCAGGATGCCGTAGACCTGGTTCAAGGGGGATAAAAAAAGCATTTTATCTTTTGTTTGATCGTATTTTAAGATGATTTTAAAATTCTGGACTTTATTGGAATCCCTAGGCCGGACATTCACTTTGATTTTCATAGATTGGAAAACGCCGCCGGTCCCGGGTTCTATATCGTATTTCATTTTTGAACAAGACGAAAAAAAGAGTAGAAAAAAAGATAAAAAGCTGAAGCCGATTAGTTTGAATGCATTCATTTACCCAGTTCCTCGAGTTTTTTAATCAATATATCTTTAAAATCCACGCCGGCATCGATGGCATTTTGATAAGCTTGCCGGATGCGTTGGATATCGTTTTTTGCCTTGCAGCATTCGACGAAATGGTCGATTATTTCCGGGTCCAAGGGATGTTTTTGAAAAGCTTGTTCTATGTATTTTAAAGCTTCATCCACCCGGCCCAATCGAAGAAGGATGTACCCGTAGGTATCGAGATAAGCGATGTCTACTTTTCCAGTGGAAATCGTTTCACCCGATAATTTAAGTGCATATTCCAGTTTGCTGTTCCTGAGGGCTAAAAAGTACGCATAAGAGTTTTTTATGGGAGAAGAAGAGGGAAAACGTTCGATTAGTTTTAAATAATTATCTTCCGCCTCTTTGATCTTATCCTGTTTTTCATACACATCGGACAATTCGATGGAAAAATCGGGGTTATCGGTGAGAGCAACCAGTTGTTCCAGGAGAAGAGCCGAGCCTGGGTATTGGTTTCGATTCTTATAGAAAAATAAAATAAGGAGGACATTTTGGTCGAAGCCGGGTTGGTTTTTGTATTTTTGAATGTCGATGGGGGTGCCTGACAAAAAATCTTCGAGTAAAGCGGCGAGGGTGCGGAATCGTTCTCCTTTTTTTTTCGATCGAGTATCGGCTAATTCTGCGACTTCGAGGGCTTTCTCCGGCCGGTCTAATTTGGCGCAGGCTAAAAGAACGGAATCATATGCGGTTTCCATCAAGTTTTGCGTGATAGCATGATCATTTTTGATTTGTTCATAGCAATCGATAGTGCGGCGGTTTAAATCGAGTACGGCGAGGGTGTGCAGCCATATGGAATAATACAAATAATGTTTACCCGGGGATTGGATGGATTGAAGGGTTTGAAAGGCTTTAAAATAGTCTTGTTTGCCCAGGTAAACTTCGGCCAGGAGTATCTGGCCGTTGGTATCTTTATCCCTGGAATCTTTGAGTAATTGTTCCGCTTCGTCGTATTTTTCCCTTTGGCTTAAAATATAGGCTTTCGCATAAACCAGTGGGGCGGAATCCAGGATATCGACGTTTTCGGATGCTTCGAGGAATTTGTCGTTTTCACCTGAGGCAAATAACGTGTAAAGATATTCCAATTTTATTTTCGAGTCGTTGGGGTTAATGGAGAGCATTTTTTCAAGGTAAACCCCGGCTTGTTCAAAGTTATTTTTCCCCAGGTAAATATGAGCCAAAGCATCCATGGCTCGATAGTCCGTGCTATTGATTTCCAGCATTTTTTGATATGCGGCAATTTCCGCGGTTTCATTTTTCAACCGGCTGTAATTAAAGGCCATATAATAATAGGTTTCTGCGTTTTCTTTCAACCGGTTGGATTTTTCGAAAGCGATGTTGGAATCCTTGTATTTCCCGATATCGCCCAGGATTATTCCCATTAGAAAATGGCTGTCGTAGTATTCGGGGAGGTCGCGGATCGATATTTCCAGGTGTTTTAGGGCTTCGTCCAGTATTTTTCTTTGTTCGGGTTTTTGGGCGATAATCGATGGGTCTGGGTTTGTTTCGGCAGGCGGTTTATCTCCGCCTTTTGGGGGCATAAATTCCCCGGAGGCGAAGGAATCCATATACCGGGAATAAAGGAGATACCCATACAGGTAATTGGCATAATAGTAATGGGGATAATAGCCGAGTGCTTTTTTTAAAAATGTCTCTGCGGCAGCGGTGTCATCGTCATAATTCATGGCAATGAAGCCTTTCTCTGTGAGAATAAACGCATCTCCCGGGTTGTCCACCAGGAATCGATCGATTAACGCTTCGGCTTCATCGACATTATCGAGATAGAGAAGGTATTTTATAACCAGGTAATCGGCACAAACATTTTCTTTTTCTGTGCTCCACGCATGATGGCTGACAATAAAAAGTAAAATAGCGAACAAAATCGCAATAGGAAATCGAGTCGTTCTTTTCATAATCATATCGCCTTTAATTTATAATCGTTTTAAAATCTTTTTTTTCTCCAGGTTCTTGATTAAAATATGAATCATCTTAACCAGGTTCTGGTCATTGCTGCTTTTCAGCAGTGTATTCTGGACCAGGCGCAGTTCATCGATAATGAGTTCCTGGTCCTGGATCCGGTTGATATCGTATTTATCGAAAAAATAGATGAAATTGACAATCTCTTCCTGGGGTGATTCTTCCATCATCACGAGGATTCGGTTTAAAATTTTCTCTTCGAAATCGATATCGAACACCCGTTCGTTTAAGACCCCGAGAAGAGAAAAGAGAAAATCTTTTCGGAATCCGTCGATTGCGGAGAGATCGTTCAAGACCGCCTCCATGAAGAATTTTCGATTCAGGGGGCTCCACCGGTTGGCGCTGCGCATGATAAGCACTTTGACTTCCCTGGAAACACCGGAGAAAAAAATAGTTTTGACTGTTTCAAAATTGTTATCTGCGGCATTTTTCATCAAATATTCGATGGAGAGCTTTAATACCCGGTTATCCTGGGATGGTTTGACAAAATGAAGGATATGGGATTCGATATTGGTGGGGCCTAATTCCAGGATCATGCTTAATAATAGTGTTTTTCGGAGGCCTTTGGCGGTTTTGACGGTATCGAAAACAAATGGGATTTCGTTGGCGCGGATGAGAATTTCCACGATCCTGGACAGCAATTCTTCATTATTCTCCATCACCAGCAATTGTCGCATAAAATCATTGTAATAGAGATATTCTTCGGGGTTTAAGTGATCCAATACCAGCATTTTTTGTTCGTAATCCAGGTGAGGGTAGGAAGCGGCGATATAATGGATCAATTCGCGGTTATTCATTTTCAACAAGGAAACGCAGAACAGTTTTTTCTTTTCGCCTTCCAGCAGGGGAACGAATTCCTTGAGTTTTTCATATATCTGGGTTTTAGCCCTGGATATAATACCGTTGTTCACTAAAGCTTCCGAGAGCATTAAAAAGAAGTTGGCATCGATGGCGGCGTAATGTTCTTTGAAGTAGTTGAAGATATTGGTGTAAAAAGCGGGGTTGGGGCGTTCTTTTAAAAGCCGGATGGTTTCGAAGCGAATAGTAAAAAACTTGCTGTGAACCGCGGGTAGAAGTTCGGGTATAAATTGGTCCGGTAAGTGTTGAACCAGGAAAGTGCTGCTTTTATCGATCCCGGTTAGGGCGCCTCTTTGCCGGTAGAACACATCGAAATGAAAAGCGAGGGGGTTCCGGGTAAACAGGTCGCGTAGGGCTCGTTCGATTTTTTCGGCCATGTCGGATTTTTCGTGTTTTAAATAGAAGTTCACCAATACTTTGTAGGCGGAGAAAGAGCCGATAACGTTAAGGGTGTTAATGGCCTCGAAAATGATCTGGACTTTTGTTTCAGTGGGGAGGGTTTCCCGGATAATCGGGACAAACTCCTTAAATTTTAATTCTCCCATGGATTTGAGGATTAAGTATTTCAATTGGATATTCAAGTTAAGGTTTTTTAAAAGGACAGAATATGTTTTAATAACCACTTCGCGGTTTTTTTCGGCAAAATCGATGATATCTCTTAAGAAGAAGGGTTCTTCCATCTTGTTGAAGTTTGCCAGGATGCGGTCAAAGTTGTCGAATAAATTCATAAGAGGATTATACGATATAAACGAGATGTGGTAAAGGGGTTTTCTAATTTAGCAAAATTTGAGGGGGGAAATTTCTCGACTGTCGTTTTTTTCTCATGTTCTCGGGTTCAGCAGTCATGGTTTTGGAAATAGGGGGGCGGTGCGCCTAACAAAAGTTTTTGGTCCCACCTTTTTACAAAAAGGTGGGTTTTTATTTGCGGTGAGAGAGCCAATTTTTGATCCGGGCGCGGGCGATATTTAGCCTGGATTTAACGGTTCCTACCGGGATGTTGGTAATTTCTGCGATTTCAGCTTCTTTCAGGTTTTCCACATATTTTAAATTAAATACCAGGCGTTGTTTCAATGGGAGGTGTGCAGCCAATTCGAATATCAGTAGTCTTAACTCTTCCGGGTCTTCCGGCGGTTGAACCTGGAAATCTTCCATTGCTGCTTTGTCTGAGAGAACTTCCAATTCGTCCCCCGGCAGCGAGGTTTTTTTTTCTTTATTCAGCATATTGATGGTCAGGTTGATGGCAATGCGGAAAAGCCAGTATTTGATGCTTTTTATATCCTGGAGTTGATGAATCTTCCGAATAGCCCGGATAAATGTATCCTGGATAATATCGGCGGTCCTGTCGTTGTCCCTTATCATCGAAAAAACCACGTTATAAAGCGGGATTTTGTACTCCTCGTAGAGTAAATGGAAGGCATCTTTATTGCGTTTCTTTAGTTTCGAGAAGAAGGTTTCGGGTTCGAGATCGGTTAGTTCTTTCACAGTCGGAAATTTTTCATTGGCGGCACCGGAGCAGTTCGATACTTTTGCCCAGGCTTTCGTTTATGCTGGAGATGAGGGGAGACAGCTTCAAAAAGTAGTCCCGGAACAATGAGACCCATTCCTTCTGTGTCGTTTCGTTAAAACCATTAGCATTCAATTTCTTATAGCGTTTGAGGAATTCAAAGATCGGACCCTGGGACCACATTTCGACTATTTCTGCATTTTGAACCGTCGAATACAATAAATCTTTGACTTCCTGGGATTTATCCAGCAGCAGGGAAACAGGGTGAAAGGAGAGGGCGTCGGTGTTTCCAAGTTCAGAGAGGATATTTTCCAGCTTTTTTTTATATTTTTTAAAGAAAACAGCTTTCCCCTCGAAAAATCGGATCAATTTTTCTTTTTTTTGTTTGCTGTAGAGCGTAGGGATTTCGGAGAGGTGGGAAAAATCGATTTTTTCTTGTTTGAAGACGAATTCATCCAGTACGGAGTGGAGGGATTTAATTTCGATTTCCCCCAGGATACCCCCTTCCGAAGCGTTGATAAAATGTTTACCCGGGATCGAGGTCACCATTTTAAGGAGAAAATTTTTGTACAGTAGTAATTTATCGGAAGTCATAATGGTATTGCCGTGGATATCCAGGGTTTCGCTTACTTTTGCGATGCCGCTGATGGATTGTTTTTCTTGTCGCTGCATTAAACCCAGGTCGCGGTTATATTCGAGCCATGAGTCTTCCCAGGAAGTGCCCCGGCAGTGATTGCGCATGCCGGAGAAAGCAAAGTCTTGTCCCAGGAATACGATGGGGTCGCAGCCGATATAAACAGCGAAATGCAGTGCCACGCTGATCACGGAACCCCACGCTTCCAACTCCCCTATTTCTCCTATGTATTGTTCCAGCATTTTCACGATAGGCTTTCCCATAGAAATAGAAAACAACCGGTCCCGGAAATCCCGGTAAACCTGGGTGGAAATCCCGGTGTCCGAAACCAGGAAATATCGCATGTCGTTTTCTGTTCCCTGCAAGTGGAGATAGTTTTTGTAGGAAGGGTCGGCTGTTACTGTAAAATGGGGATTTATCCCCCGTTTTAAAAGGGGTTTCAATGCTGTATCCACGCAGATAATTACCCCGCGGTCCCGGACTTTCTTTAGCAATAGGATGTTTTTATCCAGGGAAGGGCCGGCGGAGACAATAAAAGCCACTTTATCCGCAAAGCGTTTTTTCAATGATTTAACCGGGCGCGTATGGAGCAGCCCGTCGATATTTTTTAGAATGTTCCGGGGCACCAGGGCTTCTTCGGCTAATCGTGTTTTAAAATCATACAATAGTGTTTTGATCTCATTATCGATGGTTCCCCGGGCCGAAACAAAAAAATCTTCCATTAAGCGAACTTCGGAAGGTAGTTCGATGATTTCCATGGAATCGAACGTCGTCACATCGATGAAACGGTTAATGGTATTGGACAGGAGGTTCAAATCTCTCCCAAAACAATAGAAAAAATCGCCCCGGTTCATAAGGTTGGCCCAGTTCAGAGTATATAAAGAGTGATGCAGGATTTCCAATTCCGGTTCAACCAATAGAACCCGTGTTCCCTTTGCTTTGTTAGCCATGATGGATTCCAGGTGGTAACCCAGGCCCAGACCGAAAAGGATAATGTGATCCGCGGTTAGATTTGCTTTTTGGAGAAGGCGGGAAGTTTCTTCTGCCGGTTTGAATTTGGAATGAATATAAAATTCCTGGTTGTTTTTCTTGTAAATGAGCGTAAGCAGGCCCGATTGGGAAGGCTCGATCCTGGAATGATCCGGTGACAGTGCATCCAGGAATTGGAGTAGAGAGGGATTAAGTTGGAGTAATGCGCGCTGGTTTTCATGATAGAGCCGGTTGTCCGTATTCATGGCAATGCGATCGTCATCCTTGCAGTTTTTTTTGTGGGCTATCTCTCGTCCACTACCGGGTTTCGATGCCTGGCCATTTTATTTCACCCAGGAGGCCGTAAAAGTTTCTTTGATAATCGTTAGATGTCTCCATATCATCATCCGAAGACTCTGCCCAGTACTTTTCAATTTCATTTCTATCCATTATTCATACTCTACCTGGATTATAAATGAAATTTTGATTAAAATCAATAGCTCGTCCGAAAACATCGTGCCAATAGCCGGTTTTGCATCGGGGTGTGGATGAGATGGACTGTGTGGACCCCACGCAGTGGGGAAAAAGGGGACAGTCAAGAATGTCACTAAGTTAAGGTTATTTTTGTGCTATAGGGGGCGTGCCGGTGCTCCCCTGGAACGCCCTGTTGAGCCAAATTTTCGAGGACCGAAAATTGGCGAGACGGGTCCCCGGAGCCGATGACCGGCGAAGGGGTGAAGTGGAAGGGGAAACCGACTACAGCCCCC